>JAEEGH010014650.1_pt1 | contig 17173 bp, 9 predicted proteins | sample 9134181 | NCBI WGS metagenome assembly JAEEGH01 (sample SAMN16246544, study PRJNA631951) | gut metagenome | biome: gut microbiome; feature: rumen; material: DP-attached | host: Bos | place: Iran: Karaj | collected 2018-10
ATGAGAAAACGGCAAGGACACAACAACGTACCAAGCGCGATAAAGATTTGAAGGCTGCCGATGCTGAGTATAACGCAGCAATACGAGATTTGCAGAGCCAATTCGATACTTTCCGTCAAAAACAAACAGAGGGGAAAGCTACCAAGAAAAAAGATATTGACGAGCGAAAACAGATGCTGGAACGGCAGGAACGTGACGAATTGAAAGGTAAGGGGGCTGACACCAAAGCCCTTGAACTATGTAGACGCGATCTCGACAACTTGCAGTCAGTTCTCGACAAAATAGCCAATCAACGACACTTTGTCATCGAATATCGCAAAGACGAAGAAGAACTCTTTTCCCATGAGTCTGAATTCCGTGAAGAAAAACGGCAGTTAGAAACAAAGGATGCAGCAGCCCGCCAGCTTTACAATGACAAGCGCAAACGGCATGAAGCTGAAAAGAGTGAGAAGTCAGAACAACTACAAAACAAGGAATCGGCCGTGAAGGCGATGAAAGACGGCATAAAACAGTACGAACTGTTATGTCAGGTGGAAAATATTCTGCCAGAATCATACTTACACGACGATGTAGCTATACCTTCGTCATCAGTTTTATCTGACTTGGTGGTTCAGATGAGGGGGGCTGTCAATAAAAAGCGGCAGAAGGTGGATGAGTTGAAACGTGCGACGAATTCGTTCAACTCTCACTTTGGTGCAAATAATACGTTCCACTTTATTACTCCACAACACGATGAAGATTTTTTGAGTTTCGCACTCAACCTACAGGAATTCATTGAGAACGACAAGATAGAGATGTATCGTGCACGCGTCAGTGAGCACTACAATACCATCTTACGCAGCGTTTCCCGTGAGGTCGGATTGCTGATGAACCATTCGGCAGAGATTCGCAGTATCATCAGCGAGGTAAATCGTAATTTCCTAGAGCGTAATTTTGCTGGAGTCATCCGTAGCATAGAACTGCGTGCAGAAGAATCATCAGACCGAATGATACTACTGTTGCGCCAAATCCGAGACTTTACAGAGGAAAATGCTTTGACAATTGGTGAGCTAAATCTATTCTCTGGTGGAGACCGTGACAAGGTCAACGAGAAAGTGGTGGACTATCTGAAGAAATTCATGAAGCAGTTGCAAAAAGAACCTGCTCGTACAGAGTTAACGCTTAGCGACACATTCCGTTTGCAGTTCCGCATTCAGGAAAATGACAACAACACTGGTTGGGTAGAGCGTATTAATAATGTAGGGTCAGATGGAACGGATATTCTAGTGAAGGCTATGGTTAACATCATGCTCATCGATGTCTTTAAAACAAGAGCATCTCGTAAGAATGGTGATTTTATCATCCATTGTATGATGGATGAGATTGGAAAACTACATCCTAGCAACGTTAGTGGCATCTTGCAGTTTGCTAATGTCCGCAACATATACCTTATCAATAGTTCACCGATGGGATATAATGCTGACCTGTATAAATACAACTATCTGCTGACAAAGGACGGCAAGTCACAGACGCATATCAAGCGCCTGATGACAATCAATGGGTAATGAAGATTTCCAATACACTGTTAACTACTCTGCAGCGACTTATGGACGGTGAGTCTATTGCTGCCAGTACACTTCGGAAGGACTTTACAGAAACACTCATGGCAGAAGGTCTTCTGACAGTGCAGACTCATGGCAGTAGGAGAGCATTTAGAGCTATTGATGCCAAAGCTTTGAAAAAATATCTGCAAGCACGTTACGAGGAGCTTAGAACTTTTGGTGATGACATGTCAACCTCCTATGAAACGCGTTCTGAACAAGCCTTTGAAACAGGTAATTCAAAGTTGGTCAAAATTCGCTCATGCCCTGGATTTCCTGTTAATAGTTATGCCCCCATCGTATGTACACTTTGCGGTGATGACTTTGTGGTAAATCCACCTGAAGGCAGCTTTGTGTTTATCGATGATTGGAGGCATTTTGCCATTCCTGATGATATTGTTGTAGTGGGAATAGAGAATATGGAAAACTTCCGTATGATACGAAAGCAAAGATCATTATTTGAGTCTGTATTGGGAGATATGCCACTATTATTTGTCTCCCGTTATCCTCAATCGAAAGATTTGCGCAATTGGCTTAAAGGTATTTCTAATAAGTACGTTCACTTTGGTGATTATGATTTGGCAGGGATCCACATCTTCTTAAGGGAATTCTATAAATATCTTGGTGACCGCTCTACATATCTTATTCCATCAGATATAGAACAACGGTTGGCCAAAGGATCACTATATCGATACAATAATCAGTTTGACAAGTATCATACACTTCGTTGTGATATTCCCTACTTGCAGTCTCTCATTGACATCATTAATAAATATCACCGAGGATACGACCAAGAAGGATATATAAATATATAGGAATAAGACTATGAAATAAGGACAAAATAAAAACGTTATAGAAATAAAATAAGACAACATATGACAGAACAGGAATTACAACAATACCTTATCAAGCATTATCCCAAGGAGGATGAGGCTTGTGAGTGGAAGGAATTCAAGAACCTAAAGAATGACTTCAATGGGCATGAGAAGGATGATGTCATCTCATACGTGTCGGCTTTAGCCAACATGGAGGGAGGACATCTGGTGGTCGGAGTCGTAGATAAGACGTTGGAGATAGTGGGTACGGACACTTACAACTATGATGTGCAGAAGGCCCGACTCAGACTGATTAGCCAATGTACCAATTTGCCTTCTGAAGGACTGCTGGTGGAGGAATTCATTACCTCGGACACGAACAAGACGGTATGGGTCATCCATGTGCCACGACACATGAAGAGACAACCTGTTTATGCTCACAACAAGGCTTGGCAGCGTCTGGACGATTCGCTGATAGAGTTGACTGATTCACGTAAGAATGCCATTCTTGAAGAACGTGATGACGCGGCTTTTGACTGGACGGCAGAGGTTATAGCTGATGCTACGATAGATGACTTGGAACCTGATGCTATCATGAAGGCTCGTGAAGGATACAAGCAGCGATACCCGAAATTGGCAAAAGAGTGTGACGGCTGGAGTGACAAGGTGTTTCTCGATAAGGCAGGTCTGACGATTGGTGGAAAAGCGACTCGTACAACACTGCTGTTGGTAGGGAAAGAAACATCGGCCTATAAACTGAACCACATTGCCCAGATAGTTTGGAAGTGTTTCCAAGACGGGCAGGTGTTTGGCGACATCTATACTATTCCGTTTGTCCTCACGACTACAGAATTGCTTCATCGGATTCGTAACTACCGCTTCAAGATATATCCCAAGAACTCGCTGATTCCGGCAGAGGTATGGAAGTATGATACGGAGAGTATTCTCGAGGGTATGCATAACTCGATAGCCCATCAAAACTATGAGAAGGGTGCCAGAATCATTGTGACAGAAGACAAGGACTCGCTGAAGTTCCAGAACGATGGTACTTTCTTTGAGGGAGACTATAGGCAATACATCACGGGAGAGAAAACTCCCAAGAGCTACCGCAATCCAGCATTGGTGAAAGCGATGGTGAACATTAAGATGATTGATACTCAGGGTTACGGCATTCACAAGATGTTCGTGAGTCAGAAGGAGCGTTTCCTGCCTATGCCAGACTACGACCTTTCAACTGCTGATGAGGTCATCCTCAACATGCCAGGAACTATCATCGATGAGAATTACAGCCTGATGTTGCTGGCTAATCAAGACTTATCGCTGACGGATGCAGTTCTTTTGGATCAGGTTCAGAAGAACAAGGAAATCAGCCCAGAAGCGGTGGCAATGCTTCGCAAGCGCAAACTAATAGAAGGCCGTCTGCCACATATCTATGTAGCAAAGACTATTGCTCAGGTAACAGGCCAAAAAGTAGAGTATTCAAAGCACAAGGGACTGGCTGATAAGAAATGCGAAGCCCTTTTGCTCGAATCGCTTAATGATCACAAAACGCTGAGCAAACAGGAGATTGTGAGACTGCTGTGGGATTTGCTGCCAGACCAATTGGAAGATAAACAGAAAATCAATAAGATTGATTATTTATTGAAACGATTGAGAATGGCTGGTAAAATTATCAACGAGACTAAAGGCAGTGATTCTGTTTGGTCGCTCGGAAAACCTTGAAAATTACGAGCGGTTACGAGCGATTTTCCGAGCGAATTTAAAGATCGTAATTTTATAACTCACTGAAAATCAGAAGAAATGGTCGCTCGTAAAATTAAAAAATTGCGAGCGACTTGCGAGCAAAATAAGAATATGACGTCTATCATAACAGATACATTCGACTATAACGATATTGTCAGGGTTCTTGACCTTGATGAAGCATTCGTGTTTCATCAGATTGATGCGCTTCAGTCGAAGTATTGGCGTATTCTGATAAAGACAAAACCCAAGGGACTGAAGATTTTCCCGCCAGTGATGGTGAGCGGCAATAGAGGTATCGACTATATGATATTCATGCTGAGCCGTGACTGGCAAACGACAAAGAAACAGCGATTGCTCGACTGCATGTATTTTGGGGTGTACCGCCAGTCTGACGGCTTCCATCTCGTAGGCTTCATGCATCTTGATTACAATCCTATGGCAAAGGCAGAGAAGGCTTTCTTTACTCCTCACTTCTTTGACAGATATAGGGAGAGGACTGGCTTACCCCTGGATATGCCGAAAATGGAGGTGATGAAGGATTGGATCATGAAGAATTATCATCTCAATTCTGATGCACAAGGCAATGAGAAATATCCCGATGGCATCTTCTGCGCTTATCCAAGTGGTGTCGGATTAGGGAGAGAACTGCCAGACGGTAATAGCGAGATGAAGACTTTTGTCACCTATGAAATGTTGCGTGGGGAGCAAATTGAGAAAGGTGAAAACCAAAGTAGAGCTGCCAAGGTGCAAGAAGAGGAAGGTTTTAAGACCTATAAGGAGATTATTGACAAACTTTTGAAATATGGAATTCACATATAAATATCCAAGACCGGCAGTAACGGCTGACTGTATCGTGATAACGAAAGAGACAGAGCCAAAGGTGCTGCTGATTCAGCGCGGGAATCCTCCTTTCAAGGGTGCATGGGCATTCCCCGGCGGTTTCATGGATATGGATGAGACCACGGAACAGTGTGCTATCAGAGAACTGGAGGAAGAGACGGGACTGCGACTGTCGGATGTTCATCAGATTGGAGCATACTCCAAGGTTGACCGTGACCCAAGAGGGAGGACGGTAACAGTCGCTTATCTGGCCATCGTCGATGCACCCATTGCTGTCACTGGCCAGGACGATGCAGCAAAGGCTCAATGGTTCCCCATCGACACCCTTCCTTCTTTGGCATTCGACCATGAGGACATCATGCAGGATGCTCTCAATGCCTACAAAATACGGTTTCCCCAAGGCTTGTGAATAGTGATATGGATTTCTCTATTGATATTATTCGTATCTTTGCAGCAAACTTAAAAGAAAGATGAACGATGACATATTTGAATCAGTTTCACAAAGAGGCCGTGGAGAGGAAATTGCGGAAAATAGAAGAATCTATGAAGTCGCCGATGAACTCTCTAGACGCTGCCAATTATATGAAGCACAATTTCGAGATGGCCAAGAACATGTAAGCCGTTTTGAAATTGAGCAGCGTGTTGCGGAGCAATATGCCAAGGATAATGGCATATATCAAGCTGAATAATGAGGGACGATATGCAAATGCCGATTTTGAAGTATGGGATTTGGTGCCTCGTAATGTGTTGGTTGACAAAGATGGTGACATGTTTGTCGTTGATGCCGAAATAAAAACTCTTTGATTTTTTTTGCTTATATTTGCAGAAAATTGGTAATTTTATAAGTCTAGGGCTAAATTATTACGCTCCATCTCATTTTACATATACAAATAATAAGAAATACCAGTCTTCATGCAACTCCAAGGAAAAGAGAAAAGAACCTAATAATGTATAGGAAATAGAACAATCTACTATACATTATCAATTTTTTATCTAAATTTGTTCTCCTTATAATAGACTTTTTCAGAAAATGGATGTACCATTTATATGAGAACAGATACAGGACATAGGATATACATTCACAATACGAACTGCTCACTGGTAAAATCCAATGGGACAAACCAACACACACTTCGTTTGCGTGTCACTCACGACTGCAATCGTATTGACCTCAGAACCAGGATCCGGATTGACCCTAAGTTGTGGGACAATCGAGAAAGCCCGCGAACTGTTAAGCAACTAAAGTATCCCCTTGACATGGTGGGGGACACCATTATCATACAAAAAGGGGGAAAATAGTACTATAATATCCTATTGCAGACTATTTTCATCCTTTTTACGACGAACTTCCACCTCAGAATAAAGATTTGTTCATACTTTTGTGACGTTTTTAAACAGTCAATCAACGAGTATGAAGAATTTTTTTACACTTCTAGTATTTTTATCCTTTGGAATGCTTGTCATGGCACAACAGGCACCTTCCTTGACCTCCGGTCGAGGCTACTCACGCTCGGGCATCGAAACAAGTTCCGATGCCTCTAACTTACCCGCTGCCTTTCCTGGTGCCGAGGGCTTTGGACGCTATACAACTGGGGGCCGTGGTGGAAAGGTCATCCACGTCACTAACCTGAATGACTCTGGAACAGGTTCTTTGCGGTGGGCACTGAACCAAAGCGGCAAGAGGATTATTGTTTTCGACGTGGGCGGCACCATCGAACTGGAGTCGGAGCTGAAGGTCGGTCGTGGCGATGTGACCATCATGGGACAGACGGCACCTGGTGACGGTATCTGTCTGAGTGGCTTTAATCTGACGACGGCTGCCGATAATATTATTATAAGGTTCCTGCGCGTGAGGCCCGGCGACAAGACGGAGGCCAGCGACGGCAAGGATGCCATGGGCGGGCGGTTTAAGAAGAACATTATCGTTGACCACTGCTCCTCAAGTTGGAGCACAGACGAGGCCTGCTCGTTCTATGTGAACCAAAACTTCACTCTACAATGGTGCTTCGTGACGGAAAGTCTGCGCGAGTCTGGCCACTCGAAAGGTGCCCACGGCTATGGAGGCATATGGGGCGGCGAGAGTGCATCATTCCATCACAACCTGTTAGCCCACCACGACTCACGCAATCCGCGTTTCAGCGGCAGCGGTCAGGCTTATCGCGTCAATCTGCCCGTAGAGTCTGAGATTGTGGATATGCGCAACTGCGTGTTCTACAACTGGGGCGGCAAGGTGGGCTATGGTGCCGAGGGCGGCTCGTACAACATCGTCAACAACTACTATAAACCAGGCCCTGGTTCTACCCTCAAATCGGGCGAGTTCATGGCAATGGACAAGGATGCTGGCAACAGCGGCAACGAGCCGAATGCACATGGTGTGTTCTACATCAAGGGCAACTACTATGTGGGCAAGGGTGCCAACTGGGACTGGAACGGCATCCGCAACAACACGCTCGACCCTGTGTCGAAATGCAAGAGCGACACGCTGTATCCTTACGGCAACGTGACGACACACTCGGCTGAGCAAGCCTACAATCAGGTGCTCAGCTATGGCGGCTGTTCGCTGAAGCGCGACACCATCGACCGCCGCATCGTACGCGAAGCCCGTACTGGAGTTACTACCTATAAAGGCAGCAAGAGCGGACGTAACGGCATCATTGATACGCCCAGCGATGTGGGCGGATGGCCGGAATACCAAGGCGGCGAACGGTTGACGGATACGGACAACGATGGTATGCCCGACGCATGGGAGACGGCCAACGGACTCAATCCCAACGATGCCTCGGATGCCGTGAAGTACACCATCGACAGCAAGGGTTGGTACACGAACATAGAAGTGTATTGCAACTGGCTCGTGGAGGATATCATGAAAGCCGGTAATGCCATGGCCGACGAACCTTTCGAGGACTATTACCCTGCGGTGGTTGGCATTGACCTGCACCCCTCGGGTATCAACAACTTGACGAGCAATGCCATCGTCGTTCGAACGGACTATTATAACCTCAGCGGTCGCCAGGTGACTGGCGAATATCACGGCATGGTCATAGAGCATACAACCTACAGCAACGGACAGACTTCGACACGAAAATACATCAATCAATAACAGCATTTTTTAAACAAAACTACAATGAAACACTATCTACAATTCAAATTGGTCATTAGCTTTTGGCTATTAGCTTTTGGCTTCTGCAGCACCGTTCAGGTACATGCCGAACAGGTGACGCTGGCTGCATGGGACTTTACGAACGATGTGAAGTATACGCAGACAACGCAGAATGGGAACATGACCTACTATACGGCTTCGGCTGCCTCGAAGGAGAATATGGAGTACACGTTCTCCACCCAGCAGCCTTTCTTCTATCCCACATCGGGAACTGTCACCACAGGAACGCTGACCATTTGGTCCAACGACGGCAACAAGAAGTGGTATATCTCCAACTACAACAACGGTGCACTGCGTATGTACACTGCAGCACCGCAGATTATCAGCAACATCACCGATGCCACCCAGCACTACAACTATGCTGAGGTGGAACTGTCCGCTGCAGGCTACAAGAATCTGCAGTTCTCCTGCCGCATGTCGGGCAATAACAGCAAGACGTTGCCCGTCTATGTGCTGGTTTCAACCGATGACGGCACAACATGGATGCCATCAAGCATCCAGAATACAACAGGTAGCAGCTGGAGCAATTTCAACGAGACCAAGGCCTTGCTGGCGGTCGATGGCAAGGCTAATGTAAAGGTGCGTGCCCTCATCGGCTATGATGCCGGTGCTACGGGCGATATGTACCTGAACAGTTTCAAAGTGACTGGCGAGACGCTGGGTAGCGACGCAGTTTATACACTCACCACCACAGCCACACCTCTCGGTGCAGGTTATGTGGCTATGTCGCCCGTCGGCGATGCTGCCGTCAATGGCACCGAAATCAGCTATACAGGAATGGGATTCTCTGGTCATAAACTTAAGGAGTGGCAGGACGCTGGCGGCAAAAAGCTGGCAGCAACGCCTACCTACACTGCTACCATTACCGGCAACACATCGGTCACTGCCGTCTTCGACACCATAGAAACCTATACGCTGACTGTCAACAAGGCTGGCGACGGTGCCAAATGGGGCGAGATTACGTTGTCGCCCGAACCCGTCAACGGCAAGTATGATGCTGGTACAGAGGTAACACTGACGGTAGTGCCCAATATGGTGACCAACTTCTTGACGTGGGAGGACAACAGTGCTGAACTGACCCGTGTTGTCACTGTCAACGGCAATACCGAGGTGACGGCTTCGTTTGACGTCATTCCCTTTATCGTGGCTTGGGACTTCAACAACGACAAAAACTCGGCACGTGGCAACCGTCCAGCCGACTATGCCTTCACCACTGACAACACGGGTGTCATGCAGTTCTATCAGGGTCCCGACTGCGCCAGCACCAACTGGGGTGGCGGCAAGGCCTCATTTGGCAGCAGAGAATTTTGGGCAGCCCGCCGCTATACCGACTGGAGTAAGTCGGAACAGATTCCTCGTGCTTTCGTGGCTTCGTTCAGCGTGAGAGATTATGACAAAATCAAAATACATAGTCTGGTAGCTGCTAATAACAGTTGCGTGCGCCAGCGCCAGCTGTTGCAGCTCAGCACCACCAGCAGTACCGAGGGCTTTGAGACTATCAAGATGCTGACCCTTGAGGAAAACCCCAACAGCGACTGGGTCAACTTCGACTGCGAGTTAGACACCAAGGCCATCGACGGCATGGTATATATCCGCTGGATAGAGGACGAGACCAGCGACTTCTTCGACGGTGGTAACCATTCGGGTACGGAGGGCTTCTATCTTGCAGATGTCATCATTTTGGCCGACCAGAATGCCGTGGACGACAAGGATGTGCCGCAACTCGTCAGCTGTTCGCCCGCTGATGGCAGCACAGGTGCTTCGGCACGCGGCAACATCGTGCTCAGCTTCAACGAACGTGTCAAGGCCGGTACAGGCAGTGTCACCTTAAATGGCGAGACGCTAACGGGCTCGTTCGGTTCGAAGAGCGTCACCTATGCCTACCACGGACTTCAGTATGGCCAGCCATATACGCTCAGCATTGGCACCAACGCCATCACTGACCTTAGTGGCAATGCCTTCCCTGCCCGCGACATCAACTTCACCGTTATGGAACGTCCCACACCTACTGCCAAACTGTTCGACGCTATAGTGGCTACTGACGGCACTGGTGACTACAAGACTATTCAAGAGGCTATCGACAAGGCTCCCACAAACCGTATCGCCCCATGGCTCATCTTCGTCAAGAACGGAAAGTACGAAGAGTTAGTGACCATTCCTGAGAACAAGCCATTTATCCACCTCATCGGTCAGGACAAGGAGAATACCACCATCTGCTATTGGATCAACAACGGCAGTTCGTCAGACATAGGCTGGGAGTACTCTACCAATAACCCCCAGTCGAAGACCTACGGTAAACAGGGTGTGGTACAGGTGAACAGCACTGACTTCTATACAGAGAACATCTCCTATATCGACAGCTACGGCGTAGAGAAACAGGCTGGTCCAATGGGGCTGGCCATGAGCAGTCGCAACGACCGCCAAGCCTTCAACAACTGTCAGCTCCGTTCCTATCAAGACACTTGGTACACTGACGTGCGCAGCACCACAGTGCGCCAGTATGTGAACAACTGTCTCATCGAGGGTGCCGTCGATTTCTACTATGGTGCCGGCAACAACTACATCGAAAACTCCACCTTCCGTCTGGCCCGTGAGGGTAGCGTCATTGTCGCTCCCAGCCATCCGGCAGGCACCCCGTGGGGCTACGTCATGGTAAACAATACCATCGACGGCAAGGGAGGCAGCAACAAACTGGGCCGTGCATGGCAGAACCAGCCGCAGGCCGTATGGATCAATACCACGCTGAAAACTACGCTGGCCACTGAGGGATGGAGCGAGTGGCATATCGCCCCGAAGCTCTTTGCCGAATATAACACGATGGATGCCGACGGCAATCCCGTTGACCTGAACAACCGCCGCACCACTTATAAGGTTGACGAGGATAAACTGACTGCCGGTGAGACTAGTCCTGTCACCCGTCAGGCCGTACTTAGTGCCGAAGAAGCTGCCAAGTATACTTATGAGGCCGTAACCTCAGGCAATGACGACTGGAATCCACGTAAGTTCTTCGAACCCGTCGATGCTCCCGCCAACTTGAAGTATGGTGCAGCCGACCGCACCCTCACATGGACGCCAAGTGAGTATGCCATCTGCTATGTCATCATCGACCAGAACGACAAGGTGGTTGGTTTCACCAAGGACAACTCGTTCACTACCGACGGACAAAGCAGCCAGTATAGCGTCAAAGCCGTTAATGAATACGGTAGTCTGAGTCAGCCTGCCACCGTCAGCACCACCACGGGGGTACATGCCGTTGCTAAAGGCCAACAGCCAACAGCCAACAGCCAGTACTACAATCTTCAGGGCGTTCAGCTTAAGACGCCTGCCCGTGGCCTGAATATTGTCTGTACGAGGACAGCAGACGGCAATCTGTTTACAAAGAAAGTTATAAAAAATTAGTAGTCATGAAAATAGTAAACGTCAGGCTAACATTGGTAATGCTCATGTCCGCATGGGCATTACCTTTCTTTCCACAAAACCATGTGCTGTGGTATGACCGCCCGGCACAGCATTGGGTGGAAGCTCTGCCTTTGGGTAATGGACGTTTGGGAGCCATGGAGTATGGTGGCGTGGCGAACGACACCATCCAATTGAACGAGGACACCTTCTGGAGCGGGTCGCCTTATAATAATGTCAATCCCAAAGCATTGACTGTACTATCGGAAATTCGTGCCGCATTAGATCGCGGTGACTACCAGCGGGCTCAGTATCTGGCCATGCACAACATTACAGCAGACCGCAGTATTACGGGGCACGGTATGATGTATGAATCGGTGGGCAACCTGATTCTAACCTCTCACGACTCACCTCTCACCTCTAACTATCGCCGTCAGTTGAGTCTCGATGACGCAGTGGCTACCACCACGTGGCAATCGGATGGAACGTGCTACAAGCGAGAGGTATTTACATCGTTGACCGACGACATCACCATCGTGCATCTGAAAGCCGACAGAAAAGGTGCGCTCAGTTTCGATGTATCCTTCGTCGGACCATTGAAAAAGCAGCGCGTGACGGCTACTGTCAGCAATGCCGCCAAGGACATGCTGCGCGTGTTCAGTCGCCCCACGGCAACAAATGCAGAAAACGTGCCCAACGGTTTGCACTGCATTACGTATATCAAGGTGATTCCTATAGGTGGCAGCGTGACGGGTAAAGACGGCAAGGTGAGTGTCAGCGGTGCCAATGAGACTTTGCTGCTCATCAGTTCGGCCACCAACTTTGTGCGCTATGACAATATCACAGGCGATGCCGAGGCAAAGGCATTTGGACTGCTAAACGCATATTGTGACAAAAGGGAAAGTTTCCAGCAATCGTTGGCAACGCATAAAGCACGCTATCAGGAACAATTCAATCGGGTGACACTGGATTTGGGGCATAATGCCAAGCAGGAGCAGAAACCTACGGATGTACGCATCCGTGAGTTTTCAGAGACTAACGATCCTGGGCTGGCAGCTACCTATTTCCAATTTGGCCGCTACCTGCTTATCGCCTCATCGCAGAAGGGCAGTCAGCCCGCCAACTTGCAAGGCATTTGGAATCCCGATGCAGACCAGTATCCTGCGTGGGACTCGAAATACACGACCAATATCAATGTGGAGATGAACTACTGGCCTGCTGAGGTGACAAATCTTTCTGAGTGTCATGAGCCTTTCCTACAGATGGTCAGCGATGTCAGCGTTACAGGACGCCGCTCAGCCCGCGAGATGTATGGCGCTCGGGGCTGGACGTTGCATCATAATACCGATCTGTGGCGATCAACGGGTAGTGTGGACTATCATTCATGCTCTATCTGGCCTACGTGCAATGCATGGTTCTGTTCGCACCTGTGGGAACACTATCTTTATACGGGCGATAAGGCTTATCTACGTGAGGTAGCCTATCCTGTGATGGCCGATGCCTGCCGATTCTATCAGGACTTTCTGGTACGTGAGCCGAAGACAGGCTATCTGGTGGCCTCACCCTCACATTCACCAGAGAACCATCCTGGCCTGAAGAAATACCACGACGACATTTTCAACAACGATCAGGCACCTGCCGTCTTTGCCGGAGTCTCGATGGACAACCAAATGATTTATGACCTGCTATACAACACCCGCCTGGCAGCTGACGCATTGGATATTGACCAGGCCTTTGCCGATAGTTTGGATGCCATCCGTCGACAGCTTCCGCCCATGATGGTGGGAAAGTACGGACAACTGCAGGAGTGGCTTGAAGACTGGGATCTTGAAAAGTCGGGCCATCGTCATGTATCACATCTGTGGTGTGCCTATCCTGGACGTCAGGTGTCACCTTACGAGAATCCGGTAGCTACTGCTGCCGTACGTAAGTCACTCATCGGACGTGGTGATGCCTCACGCGGTTGGTCGATGGGTTGGAAGGTGTGTCTGTGGGCGCGTCTGCTCGATGGTAACCATGCCTATAAACTTATCGAAAATCAGTTGAAGCTAAAGTCTCCATACGCTACTATTAAGGATCAAGACGGTGGCACATACGCCAACATGTTCGACTCACACCCACCCTTCCAGATTGATGGCAACTTTGGCTGTTGTGCTGGTATGGCTGAGATGCTGGTACAGAGCTATGACGGTAGCGTACACCTGCTCCCTGCCTTACCCGACGTGTGGCCAGATGGTGAGGTAACGGGGCTGAAGACACGCGGTGGCTTTGAAATAGAAAGAATGGTGTGGCGTAACGGCAAGTTGCAATCAGTGACTATCCTTTCTACCATAGGCGGCAACCTACGTCTGCGCTCTGTCGTTAAGCTAAAGGGCAAAGGACTGAAAACGGCAAAGGGGGCCAATTCCAATCCGCTGATGCTGGTTTACGACATTCCCAAGCCCGTAGTGAAAGATACTTCTAAACTGATAAAGACAGATTTGCAATCCACCTTTATCTATGATATCAGCACACAGGTAGGGCAATCTTATACGTTTACCTGCAAATAAATATTTCCATTATGCTTACGCACTTGTTTGCAACAATCAAGGATGGCCTATAGGTCATCCTTTTTGATGCTCTCAACATATTCTTTTGGTAGCATACCTGTCAGTTTCTTGAAGCAGCGGCTAAAATATTTAGGATCGGAAAAACCGCAACGGTAGGCCACATCTGAGACGCGTGTGCTGGACTCTGCAAGCAGACGCTTGGCATAGTTGATGCGAGTATTCAGCAAGTAGTTGTTGGGCGAACTGTCGAAGATGTGCTTCATCCGTACAAAGAGCACGGTACGGCTGACATTCATGGCCTGTGCCATATCCATCACGGAGAGACTGGCATTGTCGATATTCTTAGTGACGAAATCTTTCAGTCTATTGGCAAACTGACGGTCTTCATGACTGAGTTGTCCGTCTTCCTCATGTATTTCTTTCACGTCTTCCGTAATGGGCAGCAGCTGCTTGAGTTGTGCACCTAAAAGTTCTATTTGTTCTTTGCTGGTCAACCTGGTATCTTTAAGTTCTCGCTGTAGCATGCGGATGTATTTGACGGTAGCCCCGACTATGAAGATCAGCAAAGCCGTCAGCAGTCCGTACAGCATCCAGGCCCATGGTGTCTCGTTGAAATGTGCAGCACGGTGCAGGACAATGGTCTCTTCGTTGTCAACCCACACACCGTCACCGTTGGTGGACTTGACGTGTAGCGTATAGGTACCTGGCGCCAGACTGGCATAGTTGATTTCGTTGTTGCGGGTATACCGCCATTTTTGGTCGATACCCTCCATACGATAGGCATAGACTATTTCTTCGTTCTTGTTGTAGTCGAGGGCAGCAAAGCGGATATTGATGTCACGCTCGTCGGGCGAGAGCCGTATCTCCTTTTCACAGTCGAATACAATTTTTGGCACGAAACGACTCTTGGCCATCTGCTGTGGATGGAGCGTCAGCGTGCCTTGTGTGGTACCAAGTACCATACTGCTGTCCGACAGCAGGGCGGGGGTAGCTTCAGTAAATACCTCACCGGCATCTGAGAGCAGTCGCCAATAGTTGGTGGCTACGCCTGTTGAGGTATTGAGAAGGCTGAGTGATCCTGCCGATACAATCCAGAGACTGCCGTCACGGCCTTCAGCCAGTGTCTGGTTCATATCGGAGGCAATACCCTCTGAAACGGAATAATGCTGGAAACGAATAGTGTCGCTCAGCAGTTTTCGGGAGAGGATTTTCTCTGTGCCCCCACCAGATGTGGCCAAAAAGAACTCGCCCTTACGTGTTTGCAGTATTTCCATCACATAGTTGTTACTAAGGCTCGATGCTCTGTCGGGCTGTCGGCGGTTGACGTAGAAATGCATCTTCTCGTAGGGTTCGTTAAGCGATACGGTATAGAGGCCATCATTGGTTCCCAACAAGGCGGTGCCGTCACTGAGCAGCCACACGCAACGGCTTCGTAGTCCATCCTTTGGATATATCTTCAGCTGATTGCCGCAGTGGACGAAACGCATGCTGCCATCGGTTTGCTGAATACCGATATTCATGCCGCCCCCAAAAGTGGCAATGATAAGTCGGTGTTCGGTATCCTCGGCAATGCCGTAGACGGATTCGTTGTTGATGCTGTAGGCATCATACTCGTCGGGAACGAACCGTTTTACTATGAAACGTCCGTTAGCAGGTGTCAGACGGAACAAACCGCCGGGTTTGGCACCAATCCAAACGATACCCTTACTGTCTTCATACAGGCAATAGGCGGCATTGCCAAAGCATACGGGTGTAGTATGTAGCGTACCGTCGGTAGCCAGCCATCGCATGGGAGTTCCCTTCCGACTGATGCGGATATAGCCGTTTTTGTCGGCAGCCCATAACTGGTTCTGTCTGTCGGTAAGCAGGGCACTGACCACCTCCTCGCCCTGTTGCGCAATCTTTTGTGTCCTGGCGGTCTGCGATGTCTGCGACAGTCTTTCCAATCCGCGGTGTGTATAGGTCCAGATGCCTTGCTGGCGGTCTGTCAGCAGGATACGGACCTCTATGTTTTCGTAGTCTTTGATTTGCGCTACCAGCTTTTTTACAGCCTCCGATGCATGGTAAACTTTCGTCTTTACCTTTTTATTATATATTTCAAATCGGTGCGACTGGGTATTGAACAGGTAGGATTTCTCGTTCGAGCGACAGATGATGTTGCCGTTGCCGTCTTCCGCAAGATAGCTGATACGGTTGGTTTCCAAAGGGCAGTTGTCGCCCGGACGTGTCTTGAAGGTCTCAAAGCGGTAGCCGTCATAGCGGCGTAGTCCGTCCCACGTGGCCAGCCAGATATAGCCCTGTCGGTCCTGTATCATGTGTTGTACCAGTGCCTCGGAAAAACCGTCGCTTTCTCCGAAGTGCTGAATACGTATGTCATTGTCGTGAGTGATAGATGCAGCCAATGGCACACACAGACAAATCAGCAGTAGCAATATGAGTTTCTTCATTGTTGCAGAATAATTGAGTGCACAAAAGTACAAAATATATTTCAAATAAGAGTATTTTCGTCCGAAAATCGCAAAATCCGTATTATTTTCACCGTCAAACGTACTTTATTGAACCTTCTGCAACAGTTTGTTGTCTACTTTTGCATCGGAAAAACTACTGCCAATGCAACGCCACACTCTAACAGATAGTTTAGGAATCGTCATTTTCAATATTCTCCGAGTTTTGGATGTTATTTGGGTCTGATTTTGGGTAACGGAGAATAAGAAAATCTGCGTAACATATTGAAAATCAATTAGTTACGCAGATTTATCAGCGGAGAGAGAGGGATTTTTTTGAACCTTTCATAACCGCTCATTGAGTTTCACAAACTGTCAGTCCCACATTGACAAACCCCGTAAATAGGGGCTTTTTCGTTGTTTTCATTAAATCAAAATATCTTCTGATAAATTTGCGTATCCCAATTTTGGGGGGTATTTTTGGGGGTAACTATCGTCTTTCAAAGAACGATTCCTAATGCCTTTGCAACAGCATTCTTAATAAAAGCATTGATAGTTATGCCAGCGTTTTGAGCTGCAATAGCAACGCCGCTATGAATCTCTGGAGTCAGACGGACATTGAGAACACCAGTATAGGGTTTTCTCG
>JAEEGH010014653.1_pt1 | contig 17171 bp, 14 predicted proteins | sample 9134181 | NCBI WGS metagenome assembly JAEEGH01 (sample SAMN16246544, study PRJNA631951) | gut metagenome | biome: gut microbiome; feature: rumen; material: DP-attached | host: Bos | place: Iran: Karaj | collected 2018-10
TTCCTCCAAATGAATCTTCATTCGAATGGGTTTAAAAACTTTTTGGTTTTCCTTTAGTGTCACTATGGAAGTATTGGACATCGCAATTTCCTGTGGCACCGTCATTTCTATTTTTTGATCTTCCCCATCCAAATCGTCCAACACTATGACTTCATTCATATGCAGCCAATTCCAGGTTGGGGAAGGAATGGTATTTATTTTCATAACTTTTCTCCTATCCGATACTGCCTTTCATTTCCAAACGAATAAGGTTGTTCATTTCCACCGCATACTCCAGTGGCAATTCTTTTCCTACATTATCCGCAAATCCACTGACGATCAAAGCCCGGGCATCTTCTTCCGACATTCCGCGGCTCATAAGATAAAACACCGTTTCATCGCTGATCCGTCCAATTTTTGCTTCGTGACCAATATCACAATCCTTAGTACGAATATCCATTGCCGGGATGGTATCAGACCTAGAAATATCATCCAACATCAAAGACTGACAGGATACCGCCGCCTTGGAACCCTTGGCCTTTTTTGCTACCACCACGGAACTTCGAAAGGTGGAAATGCCTCCATCCTTTGAAATGGATCTGGTATTTATATAAGAAGATGTATTTGGTGCATTGTGAAGGACCTTAGTTCCCGTATCCAGATTCTGCCCTTTTCCTGCAAATGTAACTCCGGAGAATTCACATCTGGCATTGGCACCGTTTAAAATACTCATGGGGTACAAATAGGAAACATGGGAACCAAAAGAGCCGGAAACCCATTCGATTTTTCCTCCCTCTTCCACTTTTGCCCGCTTGGTATTTAAGTTGTACATATTCTTTGACCAGTTTTCGATGGTGGAATAGCGAAGGGTGGCATTTTTTCCCACATATAATTCCACACAGCCGGCATGAAGGTTTGCTACGTTGTACTTAGGTGCGGAACAGCCTTCGATAAAATGAAGATAGGCGCCTTCATCCACAATAATCAATGTATGCTCAAACTGTCCTGCCCCAGCAGCATTCAGTCGAAAATAGGACTGAAGAGGAATCTCCACGTGAACCTTGGGAGGCACATAAACAAAAGAACCACCGGACCATACTGCGCCATGGAGGGCCGCAAATTTATGATCCTTTGGAGGCACCAATTTCATAAAGTGCTCTTGAATCATCTCCCCATATTCTCCCTGCATGGCACTTTCCAAATCGGAATACACCACGCCTTGAGCTGCCACTTCCTCCTTTACGTTGTGATACACCAGCTCCGAATCATACTGAGCTCCAACTCCCGCTAAAGATTTATGTTCTGCCTGAGGAATTCCAAGTTTTGTAAACGTATCTTTGATTTCCTCAGGAACGTCCTCCCACTTATTTTGCATCTTATTGTCCTTTGGACGTACATAGGTCAAAATGTGATCCATATCCAATCCATCAATGGACGGTCCCCAATCCGGAATCTCCATCTCGTTATAGATTTCCAGAGATTTCAAACGAAATTCCCTCATCCATTCCGGATCCTTTTTTTCTTCTGAAATCTTTGAAACGATTTCCGGTGTCAATCCTTCTTCCAACTTATAGGCATCTTTGTCCTCATTTCGAAAATCGTAAAGACTTCTGTCAATATCATCCACATATGTTTTTTCTTTCATAACAAAGTCTCCATACTGTTTTATAAAAATCTTTCAAATCCATTTTCATTAATATCCTCAATAAAGGAACTGTCTCCGTTGGCAACAATTTTTCCATCCACCAACACATGGGTTTCATCCACCTTCAAAGATTCCAAAATTCTAGTACTATGGGTAATAATTAAAAGTGCTCCACCAACGGATTTTTTATACTCCTTGATTCCCAAAGAAACGGTACGAACCGCATCCACATCCAAGCCGGAATCCGTTTCGTCCAAAATCGCCAAGGAAGGCTTTAACATAAGAAGCTGAAGGATTTCCGCCTTTTTCTTTTCCCCACCGGAAAATCCCACATTCAAATCTCTCTCTGCATAAGAGGGATCCATTTGAAGCACTTCCATGGTTTGTCGCAATTCTTTATTAAAGTCCCAAACACGAATGCGCTTTCCGGTCTGCTGTTCCATAGAGGTACGAATAAAATTAGCCAAGGTAATCCCCGGAACCTCAATGGGATTTTGGAAGGATAAAAACATTCCTTTCTTTGCAATCTTATGGGGTTCCTCATTGGTAATGTTCTCTCCGTTAAAGAAAACACTTCCACCTGTTACCTCATATCTAGGGTCTCCCATAATGGTGGATCCCAAGGTGGATTTACCTGCACCATTTGGTCCCATGATGACATGAGTAGTCCCCTTATCTATACATAAATCAATCCCTTGTAATATCTCTTTGTCCTCAACAGCGGCCTTTAAGCCTCGAACTTCCAATAAATGTTCTGCCATAATAATCTCCTTCTATACTTCAATTGTTTTTGTTTTCCATTTCGATTTCTGATTATAACATATTTCCTATGGGTTTAGTATGATTTATTTTAAAAAAATTAACAGCCTCTCGCTTGAGGCTGTTAAAACATTGAAAATACAAGGCTTTTAGCTTGCTTCATTCATCTTTGACAAACGTTTTGCCTGGTCTGCAGCGATCAAAGCATCTAAAATTTCCTGAATATCTCCATTCATAATCTTATCCAACTTATAGAAGGTCAAGTTGATTCGATGATCCGTTACACGGCCCTGAGGGAAGTTGTAGGTACGAATCTTTTCGCTTCGGTCTCCAGTACCAATCTGAGAAAGACGCTCTGCAGATGCTTCTGCCTGCTGACGCTGGAGTTCCAAATCGTAAAGCTTTGTCTTTAATAAAGCAAATGCTTTGTTTTTATTCTGAAGCTGAGACTTTTCTGTCTGAGAATAAATCACAATACCTGTAGGGTAATGGGTCAAACGTACAGCGGAATCCGTTGTATTTACGCACTGTCCACCGTTTCCTGAAGCTCTCATAACGTCGATACGGATATCGCTTTCATTGATTTCAATATCCACATCTTCTGCTTCCGGCATAACTGCTACGGTAATGGTAGATGTATGAATACGTCCACCGGACTCTGTCTCAGGAACTCGCTGTACACGATGTACTCCGGATTCATATTTCAAAACAGAATATGCACCGTTACCGCTTACCATAAAGTTGATACTCTTCATACCACCGATACCGGTTTCTTCTGATTCAAGAACTTCAATCTTCCATCCACGGCCTTCTGCGTAATGTGCATACATACGATAAATCTCAGCGGCAAATAAAGCTGCCTCGTCACCACCGGCTCCGGCACGGATTTCCACAACAACGTTCTTTTCATCGTTAGGATCCTTGGGCAAAAGTAAAATCTTTAAAGTTTCTTCCAACTCTTCCACTCTTGCTTTGGATTCGTTTAATTCTTCTTTTGCAAGTTCACGCATTTCTTCATCGGATTCTTCCTCTAACATTGCCAAAGAATCTTCGATGTTTTGCTTTGACTGCTTATACTCTTCATAAGCCTCTACGATGGGGGTTAATTCCGCCTGTTCCTTCATTAACTTCTGGAATCTTTTGGAATCATTTGCCACATCAGGCTCACTTAACATATTCATAATCTCCTGATAGTGGAGCAACAAATCTTCTAATTTATCAAACATGATATTATCCTCCTAAAAAGTACGGGTTATCTTACTACATTTTCGGCTTCGCTACAAGTGTCCGAAGGCAATTCGATCATTTCCCGCTAAATCTTTTTCAATGGTAACATCCAAATAACCGTTGTCTCTCATAATATCTCCAACGTCTTTTCCCTGATTAAAGCCAATTTCAAAAATCAAAATGCCATGATTAGTTAAATGGTTTTTACTTTCTTTTGTAATACTGCGATAGAACTTCAGTCCATCTTCATCTCCGTCCAAGGCCATTCTCGGCTCGTGGTCTTTCACCTCCGGCATTAGCCCATCCACCACCTTTGATGGAATATAGGGGGGATTGGAAATAATCATATCAAAGGATTTTCCCTCAACCGGCTTCAACAGACTTCCATGATAAAACTGAATATAGGCATGATTCTTTAAAGCATTTTTCTTTGCCATATTCAAAGCTGCTTCCGAAAGGTCAATGGCCGAAACCGAAACAGACTTTTTTTCTTTTTTTAAATAATGATACAAACTTACGGCGATGCATCCGCTTCCGGTACAAACATCCAAAATCTCCGGTTTTTCCAAAGGTCCAATTAATTCCAAAGCCTTTTCCACCACAGATTCTGTGTCCAATCTGGGGCATAGAACATCTTCGTTTACTTCAAAGGTCAGTCCCATAAAGTCCTGTACACCTATAATATGCTGAAGGGGAATTCTCTCCATGCGTTTGGCAATCGCTGCTTCGTAAGCTGCCAACTGATCCTGTGGCATTTCTTCCGGCTTGTGCATCAGCATTTGGGATTTGGAAAAATCCGTTACAAAAAGCAAAAGTCCTCCGGCATCAAAATGAGCATTTGGAACCATAGCGCTTTCCAATTTTTGAATTGCCTGTTTTTCCGCTTCAAAATATGTCATGACTGCTCCTTAGCCAAATAAGCTTTCCAATCAAAGACGGATTCCACAGAGGCGATTCCCACCTCAATCATACTCTCGTCCGGCGCTGCCGTTGTCAATCGTTGCAAAAACAATCCCGGCTTACTCAACAAATTCACCAAAGCATTTTCGCTACGACCTGCCAATCGGATAAATTCATAAGAAACTCCGGCAATCAAAGGTATGAATACAATACGTAATAATAACTGTATCAAACGAACATCAGAGTGAATAAACATAAATACAAAAATACTGATAATCAATACAATGAAAATAAAACTGGTTCCGCAGCGCTTATGGAATCTGGACGCCTTTTTTACATTTTCCACGTTTAACTCCATACCATGTTCAATGCAGTTAATGCACTTATGCTCCGCACCATGATACATAAAGACACGATGAATATCTTCGGTCTTTCCGATTATGTAAATATAGAGCAAAAAAATAATCACACGAATCACACCTTCAATTACCGCTAAAATCCGGTCAGAGGGAATGATTAATCCAAATAATTTTGAAGCATAAAAGGGCAAAACCATAAATAACACCATGGCAAGTACAAAAGAAAGTGCCAAAGTTGCCCCCATTTCCAGTTTTTCTTTTCGACGGACAGCCTCCTCTTCCTCCGGTGTCAAAGGCTTCTTTTCTTCTTCCTCATCTTCAAAATAAGAAGCGGAATTCATCAAAGAACCAAGCCCCACTACTAGGGAGTTTACAAAGGAGTAGATTCCTCGAACAATGGGAATCTTATTTACCTTTTCTCCGTCGCTTTTCATTTGTTTTTTATCTACATGGATGCTTCCATCTGTCAGGCGCACTGCCACGGCATAATCCTTGCCGTTTCGCATCATAACACCTTCCATAACGGCCTGTCCGCCAATTCCCGAGTAACTCATAATCCTCCAATGTATGAAAAAAGGTTGAGATTCCAAAAAACCTCAACCTTCCATTTCTTAAAGTAAAACCTTCTACGAAATACCGTATTTCTTGTTGAACTTGTCGATACGTCCACGAGCCTGAGCAGCTTTCTGCTGGCCTGTGTAGAACGGATGACATTTAGAACAAATTTCTACGTGGATGCTTTCCTTTGTAGAACCGGTAACAAATGTGTTTCCGCAGTTGCAGGTAACGGTTGCCTGATAATAATCCGGATGGATACCCTGTCTCATGATTTTCACCTCACTAAAACTAATTTATATGTATATGCGAATCTCGCATTGCTATTCATCCCGAAAAACAGCGTGTATATAATAACATAGAAACTGCAATGATGCAAGTCCTAAATCATACGTCTTCTAAGAATCAAATCTACTACTTCACTGTTGTTTTTCGTATGAGTGAACATATTAATAATATTTTCTACTGCCTCATCTTTTCGCATGCCGTTTAAAGCCTTTCGGATAATATCCATAGCCTCCAATTCCGGCTTGGTTAAAAGGAGATCTTCTCTTCTGGTGCTGGACTTCGCCAAATCAATAGCGGGGAACACCCTCTTTTCGGATAGTTTTCGATCTAAAACCAGTTCCATGTTACCGGTACCCTTGAATTCCTCGAATACCACATCATCCATCTTACTACCTGTTTCCACCAAAGCTGTAGCAAGGATGGTTAAGGAACCGCCTTCTCTCATATTTCGTGCTGCACCAAAGAAACGCTTGGGCATATGGAGTGCCGCAGGATCCAAACCACCGGATAAGGTACGACCACTGGGCTGTACCGTAAGGTTGTAAGCTCTGGCCAATCGAGTAATGGAATCCAATAAAATCACTACGTCTTCTCCATGCTCTACCAATCTTCTGGCTCTCTCAATTACCATTTCGGATACACGTTTGTGATGTTCCGGCTTTTCATCGAAGGTGGAATAAATAACTTCTACCTTTTTGCCTTCGATGGCTTCCTTCATATCTGTAACTTCCTCAGGACGCTCATCAATTAATAAAATAATCAAATGCATATCCGGATTGGTCGTAGTGATGGACTTTGCAATCTGTTTCAAAAGAGTAGTCTTTCCTGCCTTAGGCTGAGAAACAATCATACCTCTTTGTCCTTTTCCAATAGGAGAAATTAAATCCACAAGTCTCATGGCAACAGAACTTCCGGGACGCTCCAACTTAATTCTCTTATTGGGGAAAACCGGAGTCAAATCTTCGAAATTCGGACGCTTTTGTGTAGCTTCTGTTCCATATCCGTTGACATCATTCATATATAAAAGCGCGCCGTATTTGTCTGTAGGATTGTTCTTTCTGGTTCTTCCTGTAATAATATCTCCCGTTTTTAAATTGAAACGACGAATCTGTGAAGGAGACACATAAACGTCATTTTCACCGGGCATATAATTTTCACAACGAATAAATCCGTATCCCTCTGCAAGAACTTCCAAAATACCGCTGCAGGACTTTTCATCTTCATAATGAGGAACTTCTTCTTTTTCTCCGGGAGCTTCCTCTGTCTTTGGCTGAGAATGCACGGTCTTTGTCACATGCTTTTCCGAAGGCTTTTGCGGAACGGAGCGAACCACTTTTTTTACGACCTTTTTAGGCTCTTCCTTTTTTTCCTTTTCTTTTTCCTTCTCTTTTTGCTTCGCATCAATCTCATCCTGACGAAGCATTGCCTCGATCAATTCTTCTTTTTTGAATTTAGAAACACCCTTAATACCTCTGTGCTTACATAAATCTTTTAAAACGGCTGCAGATAAAGTTTCGTATTTTTCACGCATATAACTTCTCCTTATTTAGAAATAATTACTTCGTCAATCGTGGAATAATGTCAGAATCGACAATGACCTTTTATATATTGGAAATTATACCCCGAAAGGTCTTTTCCTTGCAAGGGTTTTTTAAGTTTGTTATGATACCTTTGGCTTATAAACATATATATTAGGAGGAAATACAATGACCAACGATGAAAGAGCCATTCAACTTCACGAAGAATGGAATGGAAAGATTACAACCACAGCAAAATCCCAGGTAAAAACCAGAGAAGATTTGGCACTAGCCTACACTCCCGGTGTTGCAGCCCCCTGCCGAATCATTGCCGAGGATAAAGAAGCTGCCTACAAATACACTTTGAAAGCGAATACCATTGCCGTAGTCAGTGACGGTAGTGCGGTATTAGGACTTGGAAACATCGGACCGGAAGCCGCTATGCCAGTTATGGAAGGAAAATGTGTGTTGTTCAAAGAGTTCGGCGATGTAAACGCTTTTCCCATTTGTTTGGACACCCAAGACACAGATGAAATCGTAAACATCGTAACTGCTCTTGCTCCCACCTTCGGCGGTATCAATTTGGAAGATATCTCTGCTCCCCGTTGCTTTGAAATCGAAGAACGTTTAAAAGAAACTTTAAACATTCCCGTTTTTCATGATGATCAGCACGGAACAGCCATCGTTGTGTTATCCGCTGTTATTAACAGTTTGCGAATTACCGGAAAGAAAAAGGAAGACTGCCGTATCGTGGTAAACGGTGCCGGTGCTGCCGGAATTGCCATTACCAAGCTTTTGCTTCGCTACGGATTCAAACATGCCATCCTTTGTGACCGTACCGGTATTATTTCCTCTTCCAGAGATAATTTAAATGATATGAAAAAGGAAATGTTAAAAGTCACCAACTCGGATGACATTTCCGGAAGTCTTGCAGACGCTTTAAAAGGAGCAGATATTTTTATCGGTGTGTCCGCTCCCAACTCCGTTACCGAAGAAATGGTTCGCTCCATGAATAGCGATCCCATTATTTTTGCAATGGCAAATCCCACTCCTGAGATTATGCCGGATGTAGCGAAAAAAGCCGGTGCAAGAATCGTAGGTACAGGAAGAAGTGACTTCCCCAACCAGATTAATAACGTTGTAGCCTTCCCCGGTATTTTCAAGGGTGCTTTGGAAGGAAGAGCAAAACAAATTACCGAAGAAATGAAATTAGCCGCAGCCGAAGCCATTGCTTCTTTGGTTTCTGATGAAGAATTAAACGAAGACTTCATCATGCCGGAAGCCTTTGATCCTCGGGTAGCCAGAGTTGTGGCCGATGCAGTAAAGGAACTCATCTAATGTCAGAATCAAACATTATTTATAAAATTACAGCCTTAGACCTTTTATCAAAAGCAGATTTTCCCTTAAGCAACAAACAGATTACCGGCTTTTTTATTGAAGGGAACTATACGGACTACTTTTCTATCCAGCAGATTTTAAATGATCTGGTGGATACGAAAATGGTAAATATGGATCAAGGGGCAAATGAAAGCCAATATACCATTACACAGGAAGGTTTAAATACCTTGGATCTGTTTCGGGAACGAATCACCGATGCTATCGAGGAAGAGATTACTACCTTTTTCCGCCAAAACGGTTTGGAAATGAAAAAAGAAAACTCCGTAACCTCTGATTACTACCCTTCTGTATCCGGCGGATACTATGTTCACTTACGAATGTCAGAAAGTGACCGAAATGTTATGGACTTCACCTTTCATGTAATGACAGAGCCACAGGCAGAAGCAATTTGTATGAACTGGAAACAGCACTATGAAGATGTGTATGCCATTATGATGGAAAATCTTATGTAATATAAAAACGCCTTTTGAGATTTCTATATCCCAAAAGGCGTTTTACTTATTTTACTCTTCACAACTAAACCGATCTGTTTCCACACTTAACTGCTTAACAGTTTGATTACTATTGCTTATTTCCTCTGTAACATCATTTAATTCTCTGACAAGTTTATCTGTTTCAGAAGCCACACTTTCTACCCCTTTTGCACCATGTTCCACTGCTTCCGAAATACCATTTACATTGTCTAATACTTGATTTGTAGATACTTTTAGTTTTGTAATACGATTTTGCAAACGATTCATAATCTCATTGATTTCTTCTGCAGTACTTCTATACTCATGGCCAATTTCCACAAAACCATCATAATCCGGCAATATCTTTGTATTAATATAGTCGATTAACGCATACGAATCTTTATTCAATTCCGTTACAGATTCCACTACTTGTTCATTAATACTTTGTATATTATTGGCTGTATTTCTACTAGTCTCCGCCAAATCACGAATTTCATCTGCTACTACCGCAAATCCTTTTCCTGCCTCTCCTGCTCTGGCTGCTTCTATAGATGCATTTAAAGCCAATAAATTTGTTTGCGAAGATATATTAAGGATTTCTTCTGTCAAACGATTAATCTCTTGTACGCTTTTACTCTTATTTATGGAATCCTCTAATGAAAGGATAATTTCGTTAATTAGCTCCTCGGCCTTTTCCTTGCTTACAACTGAATCCGTTTCAATTTGTTCTGCACGAGATGTCATTCTGCTTGAGTATTCAACAACCTCTTCACTGTCTTTTGATATTTCCACCACCTCGGTATTCACCAAGTTCACGTTGCCTGATATATCCCCCACTGTTGCTGCCACTTCCTCCATAGTAGCAGCAAGTCCTTCCATTACCGATAAGATGTTTTCTGCATTACCGTTTACAATACTTACGCTTTCATCTACATTTCCAAAATTGTTTCTCAATTCACCGGAAGTACCTTTTATTTCTTCAATGATCACCTGCAATTCACCTATAAAGACATTTATTCCCTTTACAAGTGCTCCAACTTCATCATTTCTATAAATATTGATTCTTTCTGATAAATTTGCATGATTATTTTGAATGGAAGCAATCATAGAATCCAATTCTTTTGTTGATTTGATAACCGGATTAACAACTGCCCTTCTACAAACCAATATGCAGCCACATATACCAAATATTACAATACCTATTCCATACAAAAATACATTTAAAGTCCTCTTAACTTGACGTTCAACAAGAGCTTGTGTAGTTTTTGCCTGTTTTGCTTCCTCTGATTGAATGACTGACAATGCATTTGTTAAATTCTCACCAATATTGGTCTGAAAGGCTTCATATAACCTGTTTTCTTCAATAGCATTTGATAAAACATCAACATTCTCTTTTACCACTTGAATTGCCTCTGCTTCTTTGTCCGATACATTAGAATTTCCCAAATCATGAACAGCATTATCCATTTCATCTAATACAGGTTTTGTTTGACTCTGAAGTAGCGAAACATCATTTATTCCCGAATTAAAGAACAAATAAATATCCAAGGTTGCTTTTGACACCCCGGAATCAATTGTATTACATGCTTTTATCACCGTATTATTTCTTTCAGATTTCTGATTTATCAAATCAATTGTTTTATTTGCAGAAAGGAAGGACATACATAATAAGGATAATGACATCATTCCCAATACAATAACCGGAAGAATAACTTTCCAACTTATACTTTCTTTTCTTTTTTTCATAATCGACTTCTCCTTTTTACTTGGCTACTTGCCATGTTTCTCCCTACATTTTGTATTTTTTGTATTTATTATTTTCAAGTTGTTTAAGCACGATTAATCGCATCCAGTTCTTCCTGAATCCACTTCCATGTGTCTTTCATGTCTTTTTTCGTTCGTCCCTGTGATTCAAATAATTTTTTTACCATTGTATCTTCCCAGATTTCTTTTAATGTGCGATCTGGAGCATATTGAATTGGTACAGAACAAATCTCCATTACATCCCCTTGAAAAGCTTGATTCAAAATCTCTACAATTTTCTTATTTGAAACAAGTTTTCCTATTCCTGTAATCACATTCCATCCAAAGGGATCATTACATGTCAATGCAACCGTTTTTCGAACAGCAACATCTCTAGACGAATTACCAACCATAATGCAGTAATTTCCTTTCTCTGTAATGAATCTTCCTATACCTGTATGATAATGAGCCAATGATTCCTTGGTTACCTCAAAAATAACCTCCTGACTTTCACCTGGTTCAAGAAATACCTTTTGAAATCCTTTCAGTTCTTTTTCCGGTTTATCAAATTCAGTTTTTGGTGAGGCCACATACAACTGAACCACTTCAGCGCCATATCTTTCACCTGTATTTTTTACATTAACTTTTACCTTTAATGCCGATTGTTCAATGTCTGTATCTTTCACCTCTAAATCATATATTTTAAATGTGGTGTAAGAGAGCCCAAACCCAAATGGGAATAATGGTTGAATTCTTCTGGTGTCATACCAACGATAACCCACATAAATTCCTTCTCCATACCATACCTCTTTATTTTCGCCGCCGAAATTTTTAAAGGCAGGTGTATCACGATATTCCCTTGGCCATGTATCGGTTAATTTTCCAGATGGATTAAATGCTCCAAATATTGCATCGATAACCACCTTACCACCAGCCTGCCCCGGGAAATAAGGGCAAAGAATTGCATCGCACTGCTCAATATAATCTAACAGTGTGATTGGGCCAGAGGAATTACAAACCAAAATTAGATTTCCATTAAAATTCTTTGCATCTTCTATAGCCATTTCCAGTGATTCTTTATCACATTCATCCATATCCATTGTCAAACGGTCTGATCCTTCTTGACCATCAGCACCAACAACAGCAACAAATAAATTTGTTTTACTGCTAGGTTCCTCGTAAGTCACATTTTCCTCACCTAATAATTCAACAGCACAATCAAAAGGATTTGTTATAAAATTAGACGGAACTCTTCCGCTTCCATCGGAATTGGCAGCAAATTTCTTTGCTCTTTGTCCATAGAAGCATATATTTGCACCGGGCTTATTGGCAGGTAACACACCATTATTCTTCAATAAAATCATTCCCTCCCTAGCAGCTCGTTCTACCACATCTTTAGCTTCATTTATATCAAAAGTGACCGTTTTATCTTCTAATAATCCTCCCTTAATAATTGTTCTAAGAATCCTACGACATGAATCATTTAAATCCTCTTCTGCCAAATCCCCATTATTCACTGCATCTATTATGCATTGAATCCCTCGTGGGCCCGGCATAGTTAAATCTGTTCCAGCTACTAAAGCAGGGATCTGCTCATAAGATGCTCCCCAATCAGAAATAACGCATCCTTCAAAGCCCCACTCATCCTTCAAAACATCTTTTAACAGCCACCTATTCATAGCGCATGACACTCCATTAATCTTGTTATAAGCACTCATAACAGTCAGTGCACCAGCGTCAATGCAAGCCTTAAATCCCGGCAAATATATCTCTCTTAATGCTCTTTCCGGTATTTTTTCGTCAATACACAGGCGGTCTTTTTCCTGAGAATTTGCCGCAAAATGTTTAGGATTTGAAATCACGCCCTCCTCTTGTAATCCTCTCACCACAGCTTCTGCTATCCTGCTAACTAAGTAAGGATCTTCCGAATAACTTTCTGAAAGTCTGCCACATAAAGGGTCTCTGTGAATATTAATATTGGGTGATAAAATCAAATCTATTCCATACTTTATAAATTCCTTTGCAACACTCCTTGCGCACTCTTTTGCAATATCAGGATTCCATGTACTAGCCTGTGAAATACCTGTTGGATAACTAATCACATCAAAGGTTTCCTGTATTTTTTCACCCTTCTCTATGGTTTCTTTTGCTTTATTTTGCATTGCACCAACAGCATACAAAAGGCCTCCCATAATACCTAATTTTTCTCTATCTAGAAGTTCATTTCCTTCTTGTACTTGGGATTCTAATTCTCTATATGTTTTTTCCACAGTATACTGAAACGTATTCAATCCATTGCAACAATCACTTGTCCAAATACGTGGTATCCCATATTTTTTTATTTCTGACGAACTCATTGGCGAACCTCCTATCACCAATGTTGCTTTTTCTTTTAAACTCATTTCATTTAGAATCGACTCAATTGATTCATCATTATGCAATTTAGTTGTCATGATTACCTTCCCCACATTCCATCGTTTTCTTTTTTATAATCATGCCTTCCAAATCACTATTAGGCAATCAAGTAATTGACCTGATTATTAATTTTTTGATATTATATTTTTATAAATATTAACTGCGCAGATTGGAAGAATGCCTATGAAATCATATTTAAATACATACTTAAAAAAATATAATAAAGTATACGAGCAACTCGTTTTCGATCGACATGAAAACTCAAAGTTGCACAATACAGTTGAATGGGGAAACTGGATTTATGAATGTGTTAAAAATAATGATATTGATGAAATTATTAACGCCGTTTCCAAGGTAGAAAAAAAATACACCCCTGGAACACTATCTTCCAACGAGCTGCAATCAAAAAAATACCTTTCAATCGGACTATTATTTGTAATAGTGAACTGGGCTGCACATGATCGCATCGTTGATAACGAAACCATATTAACTGTTGCAGACGTTTGTATTCTATTGTGTGATGAATCCAAAAACAAAGATGAATTAGTAAAAAACACTTATTCAGCATTAATCATAATCAGCAATTTAATAGCAGAATATAAGGAAATAGAATATAATCCTATCGTAAAATATGCCAAGGATTACATATACAAGAACCTACATTTTCGAATCCATTTAACAGATATTGCAGATTCTATTGGAGTAAGTCCAGAACATTTATCAAGAACCTTTCACCATGTTGAAGGAATATCTATAAAAGAATTTATATTAGAAGAACGAATTAATCGTGCAAGAAATCTATTGAAGCATTCTGATTACGCAATTTCTGAAATTGCAGAATATCTGGCATTTTCTTCTGCCAGTCATTTTGCTTCTGTATTTAAAAAATACACAAAAAAAACCCCTACTGAATATCGTAAGGATTTTTTTGAGGTAAATGTATAATTTTGAAGTAAATGCATAATTACATAACGCGCCCCTTTCCTGCGGCTTTTGCTTCATAAACTTTGCCATCTGCTTCTTTCTTCATTTTTAAGAAAGTATCATAATCTTCTGCTTTGCCACAAGCAACACCTATGCTGCATCCTACTTCCACTTGATATTTTTCCTGAGCATATTCCTTCAATTCCAGGTTGAGCATAAGCGTGTTCCTCTTGAATATAACTTCAGAATACTCTGGTAAAACAACTAGGAATTCATCTCCTCCAACACGATAACAACAATCTGCACCAAAAGAATTTTTCATAAGCTTAGCGAATAACTTCAAAATATCATCCCCTGCATCATGACCATATGTATCATTAACTGCTTTAAAATTATCCAAATCAATCATGGCAACTAATAATACATTTCCTATATAACTATCCACATCTTTTATCAGTGCATATCGGTTCTTCATACCAGTTAACTCATCATAACGAGACACCCAATTTAGTTCCTTTATACGCTCTTCTAAATAAAATTTTTCCTGCGCCAATTCATAGATTTGTTTATAACGAGTATCTGATATACAAAAAAACATTATTGATACCCATACATAGATAGTATCAAGTCGCCAATCCCATGCAATTTCCTTGTCAAAATACAAAATGCCAAAAACCAGTATGTCGGAAATCAACAAAACACTTCCAACAAACTGTTTTGGCATAATCATAAATGAAGTCGATACCAGCGTTGCTATAGTGAAAACAACCAGACCCTCTTTTTCTACACGAGGAAAAAAAGCTGCCCATATTCCCAGCACCAATACAGCTATCATATACCAACCACTTCCCAACATACAAAGTGCATGAGGTATAGGTATTCCTTTTTTTTTCAACAATACAATTACTATTAAATATATGCTTGCACATATAAGAAAAAGCAGCGGAATTCCCCTAACAATCACCCAATTCTCTTCAAGCATTCCTCGTAGCACATATAGCACCAAAAGTATGACTAACACAAATGTAAACGTAAAAATTGCAAGCGGAAATCCCACATGTAGGTTATGCAAGTCCATATATTCATTGCAAAACTCTTTTTCTCTCATTATTAATTCCCTATTCTATTACAGCATTAGCTACTTCAGTCATATTATTGACTTTTAAAGAAACATACCTGTATCTTTAATATGTTTTATCCAATAATTCCAACCCACAACTTCTAGCCGTACCAAACATACAATCATACACCCACTGTACAGGACTAACACCACCACTGAATTCTTGAAAAGCCATGGGTACAAAAAGAATCGTATGTTGCATTAAAGATGTTTCTTTATCTGTAATTTTCTCAAACAGATAAATCCCAATATTTGGTATTTCCTTTTGCATACGCTCTACACTATTTTTTAAAATAGTCTGGAAGGCATCTCCATCTTCTTTCGTAGGCTTTCTATCTCTACCATCCAAATATGCTTGCACTGTTGTTAAAGCGGCGTCACGAATAGCGCAATCAAACATAATCTTTACAGAGTTTCCTCTCTTTTTATAAAGAGCGACCAAACTATCTACCGTAATATCATCTGAAACCAGTCTGTCACATATTTCCTTTGGAGAATGCCAACGGTGCAATGCTGCCTCCTTCCATTTATTTGAAACCATAAGTCCGGCATCTACTGCCACAGCAAGATTTTCAGCTTTCGGGAAATAATCAAATGCTGTATCAGCTAAAATTGCTGATCCAAAGCCACCGGCGCTCCCTCCGGTCACCAGAACAGAATCTATGCTATTCGCATCGATTTGTTTCAATGCTTCTTTCATCATCAAATGAAAATTAGTATAACCATGATGATATAATGTTCTCTTTTCTCCAGAAAGAGCTGTATATTCTACTTCTCCACATCCAGCGTGAAAATCTCCATTGGCATAAGGAATCACAATTACGGACCAATCACGAAACGGATTCTTTTTATTGTTTGAACCTAAACCAAACAATCTTGTGCAGTTAGCCATTGCATACATACCTTTTGAAAATGTATCGCTATAAGCCCCATCTTCCGGTACCGATGAATAGCCTCTCGCCGCAGTATGTTCATCCATACTCACACCACCGCCAAATAGAAGAACTACAACCTTATTTTCTTTTCCGGCTTTTAAAAATCCATGCCACTTGGTACCATCTGCGCAAATAGCCCCTGGTGTCTCAACTTCGTACCATTTACCAACGCTTGCTTTTCCGGATAATTTCGGCATATGTTTACACAACGTCATATTAAATATTTGTTCAATTAACTTTCCCATCAGAATTCTCCTTCATTTAATACTTTCGAGATAACTGCGCTTCACACTCTTCACGTGTAATTAGTCCAGCATTGCACTTTGCCATAAGTTCTGCATCTTTATCCTTCAAGTTATAGAGCAATAACAACAGTGCACCTACGATACTTCCAATGGCAGGAATCAAATAACCGCAATTCCATAATGCAGCTATGGCAGATCCACTCTGCTGCACACCCTGTGCTGCCAAATCAGCAAAACTTTCTGCCTGCACTTCTTGCCATCCTGCCGCGGAAATAATATATAAGCCTAAAGATGAAGCTAATCCTGCGGTCACCTTATTTAAAAATGAATTCAAAGAATAAAAAATACCAGAGTAGTCCTTTCCTGTTTTATATCTAGTATATTCAATCGTATCCGGTGCAATGTACTGTCTTGCGATTACAAATAAAGCGTTTGGAATGGCGCATATTGCTCCAACTATGATAAATAATACTTTCGCTTTTCCAAACAAGAAATACTGAAAAATTAGGCAAATACCTGAAATAAGCGTAATCCACATTAAAGTATTTCTCTTTCCAAACTTATCCGCAATTCTTCCGCAAAAAACACTTGTTAAAATTCCAGGCACAAATGCAATCAGCATAATCACAGAATAAATATTGGAATCGTGGAATATATAAAATCCAATAAATGTCTGTAATGCAGCCCCTGTTGCCAAACATGAAGTAATC
>JAEEGH010014655.1_pt1 | contig 17170 bp, 11 predicted proteins | sample 9134181 | NCBI WGS metagenome assembly JAEEGH01 (sample SAMN16246544, study PRJNA631951) | gut metagenome | biome: gut microbiome; feature: rumen; material: DP-attached | host: Bos | place: Iran: Karaj | collected 2018-10
GAAATTGCCGGCGATCGCGGGGCCGCCGATCTTCAGATTGGGGAACTTGCCCTTCAGGTGCTTGGCGGTAGTCTCGTAGAGGCGGAAGAAGTTGGTGACGGTGCCGCCCCAGCAGCGCGGGTTCTTCGGGAGGCCCGTGTCGGCCGGGTCGAGGTCGGGCTCGTTCCAGATCTCCCAATAGACGATGTTGAACTGGTTGGACCAGGCGATGTTCACCGTCGTGTGCTCCTTGTCGAGTCCCCAGCCCCAGCCCTCGTTGTAGTGGCGGATCACGTGCTCGCAGATGCGCGCCCACTTGGCGAAGTCCTTCGGGGGAAGGACGCCGTACTTCTTGGGACCGTGCTCGATGGTCTGGCCGAGGCGGTAGAACACCTTGGTGCCGGTGCGGCAGAGATTGTCGAGGTAGTGGTCGGTGAAGACGAAGTCGTAGTTGTTCGGGTCGTTCTCGTCGGCGTCGAAGTTCGGGAAGATGGCGTTGATGTCGCACGTGTGGGCGCCGCCCGAGACGCAGTTGATCGAGTCGTGGGTGCGGGCGAGCGGGATGCGCGCGGCCTTGTAGTCCTCGAAGTTGCCGCGCACCTGGTCGCCGCCGGGCTTCTTCACGACGGGTCCGTTGTTCACGGCGTTCATGGGCTTGATCGGCCCCAGCTCCTCGCCGAGGTTCACCGTCACAAGCGCGGTGGCCGCGGGCTGCGCCGCGAAAATGGAGCCGCAGAGCGCGGCAGCCAGGCAAAGCATAGTATTCTTCATTCCGTATTCCTTCTTGCATGACGCCAGAACTTGGCGAAACGCGTATATTGTAGCAGAATTCGCCGGTCCGGTCAGTCCCGAAAGCATGCCGTGTGCAAAGAGGCCCGGTACATGGTATAATGTGCGCCATGAAGATCAAGGACATTCTCGCCCGCGGACGGCCGTCGATATCGTTCGAGGTGTTCCCCTCGAAGAAGGATGTGCCGCTCGAGCCCGTCAAGGCGGCGGTCGCGCGGCTCGCGCGCGCACGGCCATCCTTCATTTCCGTCACGTACGGCGCGGGCGGCAGCGCGAACGTCAACTCCGTCCCTCTCGCCTCGTTCGTCCAGAACGAGTGCGGCACGACGGCGCTCGCCCACCTCACCTGCATCATGGCCACGCGCGAGAAGATACTTGAGGAGACGTCTCGCCTCCGCGCCGCTGGCGTGGAGAACATCCTGGCTCTTCGCGGCGACGTGCCGCCGGGCGACGACCATGGACCGGAGGTGTATCGCCACGCCGTCGATCTCGTGCGCACCCTCTCGGAGGTCGGGGGCTTCTGCCTCGGCGGCGCGTGCTATCCGGAGTGCCATCCGGCGTGTCCGCATCTCGAGGACGACATCTCCTTCCTGAGGGAAAAGGTTGACGCCGGACTCGACTTCCTCACCACGCAGATGTTCTTCGACAACAACATCTTCTACCGCTACCTCTACAAGCTGCGCGAGCACGGCATAACTGTTCCCGTCATCGCCGGCATCATGCCTGTCACCAACGGACGGCAGATCGCCCGCATCTGCCAGCTCTCCGGAACGTACCTCCCGAGCCGGTTCAAGGCGATCGTCGACCGCTTCGGCGACAACCCGCCCGCCATGCTCGACGCCGGCGTAGCGTACGCGACCGAGCAGATCGTAGACCTCTTCGCGAACGGCGTCAATTCCGTCCACCTCTACACGATGAACAAGCCTGAGGTCGCCGAGCGCATCATGGCCGGTCTCACGAACATAGTCGCATGATCTCGCTGCGGGACATCGCCCGCTACATGCGGATGGGAGGGACGCTGCCGGAGGGTGCGCTCGCCGAGCGCGTCGAGGAGCTGAAGGGGCGGACCATGAAGATACTGCGTCCCGCCCGTATCTGGCGGCGTGTGCCGCTTCCGCTCCAGGTGGAGTCGGCTGCCCTCGCGCGCCATCTCGAAGGCTGCCGCGAGGCGTACCTCGTCTGCGGGACGATCGGCGCGGAGTTCGACGCGCTCCAGCGGCGCGTGGCCGTCACGAGCGGCGCGGACGTGCTCATCGTGCAGGCGATCGGCACGGCGGCGATCGAGGAATGGATGGATGCCGTGGAAGGCGAGATTCGCCAGGAGCTCGCGCCGGGCGAAAGCCTTGTCGCGCGCTTCTCGCCCGGCTATGGCGATCTGCCGCTCGAGTACCAGCGCACGCTGCTGACGCTCCTTGACACGCCAAGGAAGATCGGCGTCTCGCTCACCGACACGCTGCTCATGGTTCCCTCCAAGTCCGTCAGCGCCATTGTCGGCGTGAAGGCGAAATGAAGCCCGCGACCGATGCCGTTATGCTATACTACTGTCTACAAAAACTTTTTGTCCTCAACAGGAAAGGAACAGGTACATGAACGTGAAATGGTTTGCCGCTGCGGCGGTGTGCGGATCGCTGGCGATGGCCGGAATCGCGGACGGAATTCCCCTGCCGGAACATCCGCGCCCCGATTGGGAGCGCGCCGAATGGCTCAACCTCAACGGTAGCTGGAAGTTTGCGTTCGACGCACAGGACGTCGGTATGAAGGACAAATGGTTCGCGGCGGCGGACGACCGTTTCGGCTCGCGCATCCTCGTGCCGTTCCCGTGGGGCAGCAAGCTTTCCGGCGTGAAGGACGAGGCGGACATCGGCTGGTACCGGCGCGACGTCACCGTGCCGGCGGCCTGGAAGGGCAAGCGCGTGTTCCTCGTGATTGGCGCGTCCGACCACGACACGACCGGCTGGCTCGACGGGCAGAAGCTCGGCGCGCATTCGGGCGGTTACACGCCGTTCGAGTTCGAGCTGACCGACCTGGTGAAGTGGGGCGAGCCGCAGAAGCTGACGCTTCGCGCGTGGGACGAGGGCAACGTGCCGTCCCGCAGCAGCTGGCGACTCTACGGCAAGCAGGCGTACGGAAACGCGCGCGGCGTCTGGCAAACCGTCTACCTGGAGGCGCGCGGCCCCGAGTATCTGGAGACGATCCATTTCACGCCCGACATCGAGAACGGGGGCGTGTCCGCCGAAGTGACCCTCGGCGAACCGGCGCGCAAGCCGCTTGCGGCACAGATCGTCTTCAAGGCGGCGGACCGCGCGGCCCCCGTCGTCGTGGCGTTCGCGCCCGGACAGTCGAAGGCATGGGTCGACATCCCGCTCGACGTGGTGCATCTCTGGGAACTTGAAGATCCCTACCTCTACGAGGTGCGCGCCGTCCTGCTCGGGGAAGGCGTGACGGACGCGGTGAGCACGTACTTCGGCATGCGCCAGGTGGGCGTGGGCAAGCTGCCGGGCACGGGGTATCCGTACGTGACGCTCAACGGCAGACCGATCTACCTGCAGCTGACGCTCGACCAGAGCTACCATCCAGACGGCTTCTACACGTTCCCGTCCGACGAGTTCATGAAGAACGAAATCCTCATCTCCAAGAACCTGGCGCTCTCCGGCAACCGGATCCACATCAAGGTGGAGGTGCCGCGCAAGCTGTACTGGGCGGACAAGCTCGGCCTCCTGATCATGGCCGACGTGCCATGCGCGTGGGGACCTGCGAGCGAGGCGATGTTCGCCGAGCACTGGGCGTGCTTCGAGGACATGGTGAAGCGCGACTTCAACCATCCTTGCGTATTCTCCTGGGTGCTCTTCAACGAGACGTGGGGGCTCTTCGCGGACGGGCAGAACTGGGGACGTGATCGCGCGAAGCGCTACGCGCCGTGGGTGCGCCGCCGTGTGGCGAACGCCTTTGCGAAGGCCAAGGCGCTCGACCCCACGCGTCTCGTGGAAGACAACTCGCCTTGCAACCGCGACCATGTGGTGACCGACCTTAACACGTGGCACGGCTATCATCCGGGCTACAGGTGGGAGAAGATCGTGGAGGACGCCTGCAAGGAGACGTTCCCCGGCTCGAAGGCCAACTACGTGGGCGGCTTCGTGCAGGGACAGGAGCCGATGCTCAACAGCGAGTGCGGCAACGTGTGGGGCTATAAGGGCTCTACGGGCGACTGCGACTGGAGCTGGGACTACCACATGATGATGAACGCGTTTCGTCGCCGCCTGAAGTGCGGAGGCTGGCTCTACACCGAGCACCACGACGTGATCAACGAGTGGAATGGCTACGTGCGCTACGACCGCTCGCCGAAGTTCACGGGTATCGAGGAGCTGTTCCCCGGTTCGTCGCTGAAGGACTGGCATGCAGACGCCTACCTGCCGCTCGACGTGGAGCTGTGCCGCGAATTCAAGGCCGGCGGAACGTGGAAGATGCCGGTGGACGTGTCGCTCACGACGGAATGGTATGCGGGACGGCCGCTGGCGCTCTCGTACCGCGTGCGTTACTGGAACGCGGCGGGACGGCTGGTGGAGGGCGCACCCGTCGCGGCGGGCGTGTTCACGATGGAACCCTGGCAGAACGGGAGGCTGGCGGACGTGCCGGTGAAGCTGCCGGACGAGACGGCGTGCGGGACGATCTGCTTCTCGCTGACGGACGGCGAGGAGATCGTGGCGCGCAACTTCGCGTGCTTCGTGACGCGCGGCGCGCCGGCGGCGAACGCCGTCTCGGTGGCTCCGGCTGCCTTCGCGAAGGCGAAGTGGTCGCAGAAGCAGTGGAACGAGCTGGGCGGCCTCAAGGCCAACGGCGCGGGGAAGGGGTTCTTCGAGTACACGTTCGCGGGCGTGCCGGCGGGACGTCCGGCCACGTTCCGCGCGGAGGTGTCCGCCAAGCGCCTGAACGCGAAGGACTCGAAGGACGTCGACAAGGGCGTGCGCGACCTCGACTGCATGCTGGGCGGCGGCTTCGCCGACCGCTCGAAGAACCCCAACGCCTATCCGATGACGAGCGCGGAGAAGTGGAAGGGCGCCGTGAAGGTGTACGCGAACGGCGTGCTGGTGAAGACCGTCGAACTGCCGGACGATCCTGCGGACCATCGCGGCATCCTCTCGTGGTTCTCGCAGCCGCATGACGGGACGTTGCACGAGGCGGGCAGCTACGGCTATCTCGTGGAGGCGACGATTCCGGCCGACGCCCTTGCGAAGGGCAAGGACGGCAAGCTGACGATCCGGCTGGAGTCCGAGGACCGCGGCCTTGCGGTCTACGGCGCGAAATTCGGCCGCTATCCGCTCGATCCGACGGTGTCGTTCTGATTTCTGGCAATGCGTCACTCAACCGTCGGAGCTGCTACATTCCGCGGTTCAGTGACGTATTACGCCTAAAGAAATGTTGAAACAAAATAGAATGTGAGATTTTACACTTTCGCTCTCGTTCAGTTTAGGGTATAATCTATATCCTTGCAACGAGGAACAAAGACCGAAAGGATGTTGGAATGTCGAATACGCAGAATTCACAAGGTGTAGTCCCTGTGCTCGGATGGCGCTTGTGGCTGGCCGCGGCCGTGGCCTCATTGATCGCGCTCGGTGTCTACTCGTTGACTGTTGCGGGCTATTTGTTCCCAGGTTCGGCCACGAGCCTTGCGACGCAGTGGATGGGTATGGACGCGCTGGAGCTTTCGGCAAGAGAGCCGATCCATCCCTTGTGGGGGCAGCTGATCAAGCTTGTAGGGGGCGGGACGTTTCTGGCAGGTACGGGACTGCGGCTGAATCTCCTGTCCCTGGTGTGCGGCGTGCTTTCGGCCGGACTGCTGTGCGGCCTAGTCGGTTTCTTCGTCTATCAGACGATCCATCACGAGGACACGATCAAGTTTGCGCGTGGCGCCGCCCTGCTTTCCGGATTGTGCGCTTCTTTTGTGTTCATCTTTTCGACAGCGGTCTGGCAGTCGGCGACCCATCTGGACTACAACCAGTTTGACGTGTTTCTCGCGTTGCTGGTCTTTTCCCTTTTCATCCCGGCGATCCAGTGGCCGAAGACGCTGCTGTTCTGCGTTGCGGTGATCGCGGTGGGCTTCGCGGCCGGCCTCATGGAGTGCGAGATGTTCCTGCCGCTGCTGCCGCTCTGCCTGCTGCTCATTGTGGTGGCATCCGTCAAGACGGGACGGAAGTTCTATCTGCCGGTCGCCATCTTCCTGGTCGTCGGCTCCGTCTGCTACATCATGTTCATGAACAAGATGGCAAACGGCTATCTGCTGATGCCCGAGGCGAAGGTTGCGGGCATTGAGAGTGTCTGGGCCGTGTGGCAGAAAAGCTGGACCGCGTTCTCTCACCAGATGTTCCAGTGGGTGACCCGTCCCAACTGGTACTTCGTCTGCGTGCTGGCGGTGTTGCCTTTTGTCGTTTGTGCGTTTGCGGCCATGCGCGGACTCAACAACGAGCGCACCTGGAGCCAGTACCTGTTCCACGCCTCGATCACCATCGGCTGCATCCTCGCCGTCGCGACGCCCCTCTCGCCTTCGGCGCTCCTGCAGCCGCAGGACGTCATGCCCGTGGCGACGACGACCATGGTCGCCATCGTCTGCGGCTACCTGCTGGCCTACTGGTATCTGCTTCTGCGCGGACCTCTTCCTGCGGTCGAATACGACGAGCTGCCGATCGAGACGAGATTCGGTCCGCGCATGGCGCCTGTCGCCGGCGGACTCTTTGCGGGCGTGCTGCTGCTGGCGTTTCTCGTGAACTCCTTTGGCTGCGGACGCGATCGCGGCGCGTTCGCAGACATCTGCGCGAAGGCCCTGGTGGATCGCCTGGGCGACCGCATGTGGATCGTCACGGACGGACTCCTGGACGCCCACCTGCGCGCGGTCGCCGCATCGCGCGGCAAGGAGCTGAACCTCATCTGCCTGCAGCGCGACATGGACGACGCGTACCTGCGCGAGTTCTCCGGGCTCATAAAGTCCAAGGGGCTCTCCGCCGGCAGCGCCAACCTCGCGCTCTCCATCGAGTTCGGAGTGCTGCCGTTCCTCCAGGACTGGATGGGCGGCAACACGAACGTGACGAAGACCGTGGCCGTGTTCGGCGTGCCCGACCTCTGGTTCATGGCCTCCGCGAGCCCCGTGCCGGAGTGCATGTTCTTCGGCGGCGCCAGGAACCTCTCCGGGGAGGTTGACGGCAAGAAGGCTTTCGCCGACTTCATGGAGTTCTGGAAGAAGATCGACCCCGTGCTGAGCGCGAAGAAGGGGCAGGGCTCGCGCAGCATCGCCAAGATGCGCGACCCGCTCGACAGGCTGCGCCTCGAGCTGCGCCGCCACGTCGGCTTCATCGCCAACAACCTCGGCGTGATGCTGCAGGACCTCAAGATGGACAAGGAGGCGTTCGAGCTGTACGAGCTCGTGCTCAAGTCGATCGACCCCGACAACATCAGCGCCCTCTTCAACGAGTTCGAGATGGCCCGCGCCGACCTGCCCGTCGTGGCCGGCCGCAAGAACGAGATACTCAAGCAGCTCAAGGCGATAGTCGACGACACCAACCGCCGCTACATCCTGTGGTCGCTCTCCCGCTACTACGGCTACATCCGCTCCGCAGAGGTGTTCGCCCGCATGGGATACGGCTGGGCCCACTCGGCCCTCCCGGGCAACGCGATCGCGCACGTGCAGCGCGCCCGCGACCTCGTCCCCGAGGAGCGCCAGGCCGGGCTGCTCAACATGCTCGCGCAGATCTACGCGGCGGACAACAAGACCCAGAAGTCGCGCGAGATATACGAGCAGATCCTTGCCTCCGACGCCGGAAACCACGACGCGTACATGGGCCTCGTGCGGCTGGCCATACAGAAGGGCGACTACGCCGAGGCCATCAGGCGCCTGGAGCAGGCCGTCGGCACCGCGAAGTCGCAGGAGGTGAGCGGAATGGACTGGGCGCTTCTGAACCTCATGAAGAACGACCTAGGCGCGGCGCGCCTTTCGCTGCAGAAGGTCACGGACCTCAAGCCCAAGTCGCTCCAGGCGTGGGCGCTGCTGGCGGGGGTGCTGCTGCAGCAGTACGACCAGTCGAAGTCCGACGACGAGAAGAAGAAGACCCTCTCCGAGCTGGAGAACGTGATACTGCCGAGGATGCAGTCCATCGCCGACACGCCGAGGGACTACTACGTCCAGATGACGCGCGGCCTCGTCTTCATTCGCAAGGGCAAGGACTTCCAGAAGGACGCCCGCGACGCCCTCGTCGTCGCCTCCAGCGTGCGGCCTGACGTCTCCGCCCTCGGCGACATGATCCTCAACCTCGACATCGCGCTCGACGACGGCGAGAGCGCGGAGACGCACGCGCGCCAGCTTCTGCGCCAGGACCGTTCGAACAAGCTCGCCAACTACGTGATGGGGTCGCTGCGCCTGAGGGCCGGCGAATACAGCATCGCCGAGACGTTCCTCCGCCTCTCCGTCAGCGCCGAACGGCCTTTGGCCGCCGCGCAGAACGACCTCGCGGAGGTGCTGCGCCGCCTCCAGCGCCCGGAAGAGGCAGAGAAGTTCGCGAGGGACGCCACAAAGACGGATCCCGACCTGTACGTGGCCTGGGAGACGCTCGGCTCTGCGCTGCTGGACCAGAAGAAGAACCTGGACGAGGCGGAGACCTGCGTGAACCAGGCCATCAAGCTCTCGAAGTCGAACAAGAACCAGATCGAGGATATCCGCATGTACATTACTCTCGCCCGCGTGCAGCTCGCAAAGGGCGACGAGCAAAGCCGGGCGCAGGCGCGCGGTACGCTGCGTAAGATACAGAAGCGCCAATCCGAGCTTTCCAAGTACGACCTTGGCGAATTCGAGAAGCTGCAGAAGGCCGTTCAGGTTAAGAAGTGAAAGGTGAATGGTGAAAGGTGAATGGTGAATGAAGTCCGTCGCTAGAGCCGTTTGTCTTTTATCCTTTGCCCTTTTGTCCTTGCAGTCCATTGCCGCCGATGTAGAGGCGGAGAAGGCGCGTATCGGCGGTAGCACGAAGTCGCACTGGAACTTCGGGCCGTTGTTCGAGTATCGGCGCGCCGCCCCAGGGCAGTCATCGTTCTGGGCGTTCCGCCCGTTCTATTCCCAGGTCGACGCGCCGGCCTCCGATACCTTCGCGTGCGATGTCCTGTGGCCGCTCGGCACTTATCACTACCACAACAAGGCCGACTGGTGGCGCGCTGCCATTGCATATGGCGACTCTCGCGATGACGATCCCACGTGGAGCTTCAACGTGTTTCCGATATGGTTCAGCGGCTGCGACAGGAGGGATGACGGCTATTGGGGATTCTTCCCGATCTACGGACATCACCCGCACTTTTTCTTCATGGACGACTGGGACTTCATCCTGTGGCCGATATGGCAGTCGTACTCCGTAAAGGACGTGCGCAGCCGCGCGATCCTGTGGCCGTTCGTCACCTGGCGCGACGAGCCGCGCGCGGGCATGGGAGTGTGGCCGTTCTACGGGACCGCCACGCAGCGCGAGTCCGAGCACGGCTACGCGCTGTGGCCGCTTTTCACGTGGGCGAGCTACCTGGAGGACCGCGACACTTCCGGCGCAGGCTCGTCATGGATGTTCTTGCCGTTCTACGGCCAGGTCCGCCGCGCACGGGAGTCGCAGACGCTCGTGCTGCCGCCGTTCTTCTCCTACGCGCAGACCGACAAGGCCACTCGCTGGCGGCTGCCGTGGCCGCTCGTGGATGTCCTGCATTCCTCCGTGCGCGACCGCATCTCCGTCTGGCCGTTCTACGAGGCAATCGACGGCTATCCATACGCCGACAAGGGACGCAAGGAGAAGGTGGAGGAGCGTACGCGCCGCTACGGGTGGTACCTTGTGGAGGATTCGGAGCTGGAGTCCGACAAGACGCTGGAGACGCGTTTCACAGTGTTCCCGTTCTGGACGAGCGAGCGGCGGTTCTCGAAGGCTAATGACGGAACGCGCACGGAGGTTGCGTCCTACACGCGAGTCTGGCCGTTCTGGAGCTCGACGACGGTGAAAGGCCGCTCGCGCCAGCGTGTCCTGGAGCTGAACCCAATCCGTCACTCGGAAGGCTTCGACCGCAACTGGTCGCCGTTCTGGACGTTCTGGGAGTGCTGGGACCGCAAGGACGGCCGTACGCGCCATTCCCTCTTCTGGCATTTGATAACCTGGCACACAGGCGAGCGCAGCGCGGAATAGTCGTCGCGCTTCAATACCGTCGCAAAAGCTCCAGCATCTTGCGGTCTAGCTTATGCCCGCGGAAATCCTCATACGCCACGTCGGTGCGCCCGGAATCCATGAACCCGTTGTGCCCACGCAGGTTCCAGAGCGCCCATCCGAGGTCCTTTGACTTCCACAGCTTCAGGCAATGCTCCATCCATGCAAGCGTCACGGCGTGCGGCGTTCTGTTGCGGCATCCGAACTCCCCGACCATGCAGCACTCGCCGGCATCGATTGCGCTCTGATATGCCGCCACGGTATCCTCCGGCGACTTGCGCACCCAGCTCGATCCATATCCTGGCGCAAGCGGCCAGGTGGGCGGCTCCTTGGGTATGCCGCCGACGTAGTCGGCTCCATAGTGGCTTATCGCGTGTGGCGTGTAGCCCCTGAACGCCTGTCCGACGGACGGCATTCCGTACAGCTCCGGCACGGGCTTCGAGGCGCAGGCGTTGCCGTCCGCCATGATGAAGCGCGCGGGATCCTCCTTGCGTATCGCGCCGATGAGCTTCAGGCATAGCGGCAGGTAGTTCGCGCCCGCCGTGTGCCTTGTCGGCTCGTTGAAGAGATTGAAGGACATGTTCTCGTTGGGTATGCCTTTCCATCTCTTGGCGAACGCGCTCCACATCTTGCATGCCGCCTCCTGCGCCACCGGACTGGTGCCGAGAGGGAACGCCTCGGTCTGGTCTAGGATGCAGTAGCCAGGAATGCGGTGGAGCGCCACCTGCACGTGGATGCCGTACTGGCGTCCCCAGCTGATCGCCGCGTCGAGCAGCTTCATCTTCTTCTCGTCGAGGTTCGTCCAGCTGTCTCCCGTCGTGAGGATGCGGTAGTCGAGCGGTAGCCGCGCGAAGTTGAATCCCCAGGCTCGCAGCGCCTCGAACTCCCACTCCACGAAGTGCCCGTCGACGCGCGGATCTGGCGCGAGTCCGGTCGTGGGGCATCGGAACATCCCCAGCAGGTTTACGCCGCGCCATCTGCTGGCAGGCTTCCAGTCCACCGTCGTTTCCGCACGTCCGGCCATGGCCATCGCCGCCGCTCCGCCCAGAAAAAACCTTCTTGTCGTTTTCATGTTCTCTTCCCTTCTAGTGCGCTGGTGATCAGAACTCGTAGAGATCGCTAGGCTCGTCCTGGTCGAGGGCGGCTAGCGCGATGTCTTCGCGCTCGATGTCCTTGAGCGCTTCGCGCATTGATTCAAGCGCGAGGTGCGGGGCGTTGCAAGGGCGCGAAAGGTGTGCGAGCAGGAGCGTCTTCAGGTTCGGCGGCGCCACTTCGCGCACGAGATCGGCGGCGTCCTGGTTCGAGAGATGTCCGCAACGGCCGGCGATGCGCTGCTTCAGCGAGACGGGACGGTCGGAGCAGGCGAGGAGCGTTGGGTCGTGATTAGACTCCAGCACAGCGCACGTGGCTTGGGCGAGCGCGTACTTCACAGGCAATGTCGGCACACCCATGTCCGTTGCGACGAAGAGTGACGAGGTGTCGTCCGAGAAGAGATATCCAACCGTGTCGGCGGCATCGTGAGGGATGGAAAAAGCGGACACGGAAATGTCGCCGATCGCGAAAGGTTCTCCCGTCTCGAATATGCGCCAGCCGTCCTCGACGCCAGTCAGCGTGGCGATCGCGTCCGCCGTGTTGCCGTTCGCGTAGAGCGGCACCAGCGGGTGGCGCTTGTGGAAGGTGGCGATCCCCTTGCAGTGGTCGTCGTGGTCGTGGGTGAAGAGGACGGCGGTCACGTCGGCAGGGCACACGCCGCAGGCGGTCATGCGCTTCTCCAGCTCGCGGCACGAGAAACCGCAATCCAGAAGAAGAAGCGTTCCGCCTGACCGTATGGCGAGCGAGTTGCCCTGCGACCCGCTTCCGAAAACACGCAGTTGCATTTGATGATTGTGAGATTGTGGGATTGTGAGATTGTGTGATTGTGAGATTGTGAGATTGTGTGATTGTGGTCAATCTGCAATCTGATGGATCTTGTTATTGGCGGCGGCGACTTTTGTGCGGAGAGTCTCCTTGTGCGCGTGGAATTTCTCGCGAAGGGCTGGATCAGACGTTCCGAGAATCTGCACGGCCAGAAGCGCGGCGTTGGTCGGGCCTGCGCTGCCGACGGCGACGGTCGCCACCGGCACGCCGGACGGCATCTGCACCGTCGCGTAGAGCGCATCCAGCCCGTTAAGCGCACCGCCCGCCACCGGGATGCCGATAACGGGAAGCACGGTGCCTGCGGCGAGAACGCCGCCAAGGTGCGCCGCGCCGCCCGCGGCGGCTATGATGACCTTGATCCCGCGCGACTCGGCCGTCTTCGAATACTCCAGCGCAACGTCTGGCGTACGGTGCGCGCTGATGACACGCGTCTCGTACGGGACGCCGAATCCATCGAGCGTCGAGCAGGCCTTCTGCACGAGGGGCCAGTCGCTGTCCGACCCCATCACGATTCCTACAAGCGGTTCCTTGCTGTCCATGTCAATTCTCCTTGTTCGATTTGTCAAGCTGTTCAAGCAGCGCGGCGGCGGCGGCAATCTCCGCCGCGGTCTTCGAGCCGGCAGTCGCCGTGGCCTCGCCCAGACCTTCCACGGTCACGCGCACGGTGACGACGGGCGCGTGCGACGGTCCTTCCGTCTTCAACGTCTCGTAAATGGGGCGGGCCGGCGGCTTGTGCGCCTGCGCCTTCACCTGCAGGTAGCCCTTCGGGTTGGCGACCCATTCGTTGAGCGGCGCGTCGATCGGCAGCCCGAGCCGGGCGAATACGGCCTGCGTGGCGGCAAGTCCGCCGTCTAGCCACACGGCGCCCATCACGGCCTCAAGCGCGTCCGCGATCACCTTCGCGTGCGGTGGCAGCGGGTGCGCGCCCGTGTTGCGCTTGAGGAACTTCTCCAGCCCGATGCGCTCGCCGGCCTCGGCCAGCACCGTGCCGGATACGAGGTGCGTGCGCCGGACGGTGAGGCGGCCCTCCTGCTCGTCGGGGTACGCCGCGAACACGGCGTCCGCCGAAAGCAGCCCGAAGACTGCGTCGCCCAGGAACTCGAGCCGCTGGTTGTCCGCGACGTTGGGGTTCGACATGCGGCAGGCTGGAGTCGTGAGCGCGCGCTCGAGGAGCGACTGATCGCGGAAGGTGTAGCCGATCTTCTCTTCGATTTCCGTCATCGCGTCACCTGATCGACGAACCCGCCCAGCCGAGCTTGCGGCTGAGCACCTCGAACGGGTCGGCGCCGGGCAGCTCCACGAGCGGCACCGTCACCGACGCCTTCTCCACAACGACCTCTTCGCCCTCGTGGACCTGCGCGACGGCCTCGCCGTCTGCGAAGATGTCCAGCGTCTCCGCGCCGGGCCGCGCCACAAGGCGGACTGCCAGCCGCGAGTCTTCGCGCACCACGAACGGGCGCGATGAAAGGGCGTGCGGACAGACGGGCGTGACTACGATAGACCGCGAGTCAGGAAGCAGGATCGGCCCGCCGGCTGCGAGCGAATATGCGGTTGATCCGGTGGGCGTGGCGATCACCAGCCCGTCTGCGAAGAAGCGCGTTGCGGCGCATCCGTCCACCGAGAGCGCGATGATGGCCGCCTGGCCAGAGTTGCCGCGCGAGAACACTACGTCGTTCAGCGCCGTGCGGCCCTTCACCGAGAGCGCAGTCCTGCGCGAGATGGTGAAGGCGTCGTCGCGGACGGCGCGCAGCGCGTCCTCGAAGTGTGGGGCCTCCACGCCCGCCAGGTAACCGAGCGAGCCGAGATTGAGCCCGAGAAGGGGAATGCCGGGAAAGCGGTGCACCGCAGAGAGCATGGTGCCGTCGCCGCCAAGGACGATAACTGCATCGCACTCGTCCGCTCGTGTGTCGTCCAGCACGTCGAGGCCGATTTCGCGCGCAAAGTCTGCAAGGCGTGCGCGTACGGCGCCTGCCTCGGGCTTGTCGCTGTTCACATGGAAGGATATGCGTTGCATGGCGGTCAGGCTGGTGGGCGTACTGCGGGTTGGAGGTAGATGGGCAGCGGCTCCGGGCGGAGCAGTTCGGGGTGCGCGAGCGCCACCTCGGCGAGATTCGCGGCGAGCGGCACGAGCGAACCCTTGTAGTGGTGGGCGAAGACGGACTGGAGGAGCGACTCGATGCGAGCGCCGTCCGGCGTGACGACGGCGCAATGCTCCGGCACGGCGTTTGCCAGCTCGTCCTTTGCCACGAGCGTGAAGTCCTTCACGGTCTGGACGCCGTCGTAGACTATCACCCAGAAGCGGTCGCGCCTGGCGTCGCCGACGACGGCAGTGCGCGCGCCCTCGCGCGCGAGGGCAAGCGTGCTGGGGAGACCGACCACCTTCTTGCCTGCTGGAAGTGCAAGCCCCTGGGCGAACGCCAGGGCGGAGCGGATGCCGGCGAAGGAACCTGGACCTTGTCCGACGAGAATCGTGTCGACATCTCCAACGGCAAGCCCGTTGGCCGCGAGGAAGTCGCGCACCTTGACTGGCCATTCCGCGCTGCGGGAGTCGAGGCCGGCGAAGACGCGCGCGGCGATCTTCCCGTCCTTTGCCACGGCCACGCTTTGCGTATCGGTCGATCTGTCGATTGCCAAGAGGTTCATGCGGGCAAGATTTTACCAAATCCGTGCCGTTTCCGCCATGTGCCGCCGCCAACTTTTGATATACTCTTGCCGAACAGAGAGGCCAGCATGAAAAGAATCCTGCCAGCAATATTGTCCGTCCTGTGCGTCTCCGGTCTGCTTGCCGCGCCGACGGTCTCCCGCGAGGAGACTGCGAAGACGTGGCGCCTGCTTGCGCGCGACATCGCCATGTGGAACAAGCCGCGTCCGCACGCCACCGAGACGGTTCCCAACTTCCAGCCGCCCGAGAGCGAGGTGCTCAACCGCCAGGCGCTCATCTGGCCCGAGGACCGCGACCCGCTCGACGTCCTGCTCCGCCGCACGCAGGCGCTTGCGGACGATCTGCAATCCGGTCCAGATGCGCAACCCGTGTTTGCGCAAGATCGCGCCGCGCTCGCCGCGCTCGCTGCCGAGGCCGCCAAAGCGGCACCCGCCGACGAAGATGCGCGCTACGCGCTCTTCACGCGCCTGATGCGCATCCGCAAGTCGATCGCATGGAAGAATCCGCTAGTGCAGTCCATACGCAAGCTCCTGTTCGTCACGCGCGAGGCGTTCCCCACGCAGGAGCTCGACTGGGGCACGCACATCTGCGACCAGTTCTTCGGTTTCCACGCGCGCCTGAAGGAATCCACCATGGACGACGGGCTGTACGTACTCGAGGATCCGTTCGGCGATTCCCCGAAGCTCGTGGACCTGCTCTACGACCGTCCCGTGGAGAAGGGGCCGTGGAAGGGGCGCAAGCTCCGCTTCAAGCACGGCTGGGACACGCGCAACACGTGCGGCTTCCTCGCGCCCGACGTCTCGTACGACGGCAAGAACATCCTCTTCTGCGCCACGCGCGCGAAGCCCGAGATCCGCAAGTGGAACGACGACACCGTGTTCCACATCTTCAGGTGCCGCGCCGACGGCTCGGGACTAGAGCAGCTCACTAGCGGCAACGTGAACGACCTTTTCCCTTGCTGGATGCCGAACGGCCGCGTGGCCTTCGTGAGCGAACGGCGCGGCGGATACGGCCGCTGCCACCGCCGCGAGGTGCCGAACTACACTCTTTACTCGATGTTCCCCGACGGCTCCGACATCACATGCATCTCCTATCACGAGACGAACGAGTTCGAGCCGTCGATCAACAACGACGGCATGATCGTGTACACGCGCTGGGACTACGTGGACCGCGGCTTCAACCAGGCGCACCACGCTTGGATCGCGTATCCCGACGGACGTGACCCGCGCGAACTGAACGGCAACACGCGCACGCGCCAGGACGTTGGACCGCACGCCGAGCATTCCGTCCGCGCCATCCCCGGCTCGCGCAAGTACGTGGCCACCGCAGCCGGCCACCACACGCTCCAGCGCGGCTCGCTGATCGTGATCGACCCGTCCGTGCCAGACGACGACGCCATGGCGCAGGTGAAGCGCCTCACGCCAGACCAGCTCTTCCCGGAATCCGAGGCCAACAACACCCTCTACCACCACTCCGGCGCGTATGCCACCGCCTGGCCGCTCTCCGAGACGTACTACCTGTGCGTGTACGATGGTGACGCGAACGTCCAGTACGGACCCATCGACGCCCAGCGCCGCAAGTACAACATCACGCTCCTCGACGCCTTCGGCAACAAGATCGAGATCTTCGCGCATCCCACCATCTCCTGCCTCGACCCGATGCCGCTCCAGGCGCGCCCGATGCCGCCCGCGATCCCGCACAAGACGCTCGTGGGACGTCCGCGCCGCGCGGACGGCAGCCTGCCGCCGCGCATCCCGCCGGAGGAACTGCCCAAGACGGCGACCGTGGGCGTGGTGGACGTGTACAACTCGCGCTACGAGTTTCCGAAGGACGTGCCGATCAAGGCGCTGCGCGTGTGGCAGGTCCTGCCGAAGGTGGAGCCGTTCGTCGGCATCCCGCGCCTCGGCGTCACTGACGAGCAGCCGGGCCGCCAGTGCCTCGGTACCGTGCCTGTGGAGGATGACGGCAGCGCGTACTTCAAGATTCCCGTGAACGTGCCCGTCTACTTCCAGGCGCTCGACGCAGACGGATGCGCCGTGCAGACGATGCGGTCGGACACCTACGCCGCGCCAGGCGAGACGCTCACGTGCAACGGATGCCATGAGGAACGGTCGCGCAGGAGCGCGACCCTCCCGACGGCCTCCCCGAAGGCGATGCGCCGTCCGCCGAGCACGCTCCAGCCCGAACCGTCGGGCTCCAAGCCCTACAACTATCCCCGCCTCGTGCAGGGTGTCTTGAACGCGAAGTGCGTCTCTTGCCACAGCCCCGCGAACGCGAAGTTCGACGCGAAGAAGATGCCCAACCTCACGAAGGGCGACATCGGCGCGAACCCGTTCCAGTTCCATACGTCGTTCGTGGAGCTGATTGCGGGCGGCTACGTGCAGTACTACACGAAGGTGTACAAGGGCAAGGACTGGTACAAGTTCGGTCGCCAGCGCGACGACTTCTTCCAGTCGTACTCCGAGCCTGGCAAGGTCGGTGCGCGCGGATCGAAGCTATACGCGATCCTGAAGGCTGGCCATCACGGCGTGACGCTCTCGCCTGACGAGTGGCGGCGGCTGATCCTCTTCATGGATTCCAACGGCTCCTACCTGGCCCACGACTACGAGCCGCAGATGCA
>JAEEGH010014656.1_pt1 | contig 17169 bp, 19 predicted proteins | sample 9134181 | NCBI WGS metagenome assembly JAEEGH01 (sample SAMN16246544, study PRJNA631951) | gut metagenome | biome: gut microbiome; feature: rumen; material: DP-attached | host: Bos | place: Iran: Karaj | collected 2018-10
TGTCGTAATCGATACGATATGTATCCGCGGTACTACCGCTTTTTAAAAGGGTGATCTTCTTTACTTCGCCTGGTAAACGAAATAAATCACCTATCTCTTGAAAGGCGCTTTTACTTGGAATGTCTTTTTTATTCATTTTGACTATTTATTTATTGATGATATTAGTGATGATGTTGATACCAACATTAGCACTGACTAGTCTTCCACATAACATGAATTCCACTGCTACTGTTCTTTTATGTAGATTAACTTTTTTAATTTGTGTTTCTAATCCTAATAAGGGTCCATCTAAGACTCTTATCGTTTCTCCTTCTTTAACTTCGATATTACTTATTTCAGTAGTTCTATTACTACTAGCGTTATATAAGATATCAATCATACGAGATTCATCTTTATCTAAAGGGACAAAGTTATCTGTTACACCCTCTCTTCCTAATATCTTTTGATAACCAGGAGTGAAATAGAGTTGTTTAAATAGTTCTTTAACATCATTAGTTTCCACGAATATATAGCCAGGAAAACATCTTTCAATTACTTCTTTCATTTCTCCATGATATTTACGTAATGCTTTTCTATATGGGGCAAAGACATCAAAAGAAAGATCATCTGGTTTATTTTTTAAGATATCTTCAATGGCTTTTTGTTCTTTACCTGTTTTAACTTGAATGACGTAATACATGTTAGTTACCTCTATTTATTTGCAAGAAAGTTCATTAGATGTATGTACATATATACACCTATATGAGACGTATGAAGTCTAACTCCTAACGAGGTGCCTAAGGCTGCGACTTAGTAAGTTAGATGAAGGAGATTAGTTTTGTTAGGGGTTACCTAACGTAATTAAATAAGTCAGGATTTTTAATTTTCTTATATGACTTATCTAAAGTTGAAGGACGGAAACTATGAGTGTCACTAGCGACGAAATCTACTAGATTGTGTTTAAGTAGTTTTTTTACAAATCTTTTTTCTTTCCAAGTTGTTAAACCTAAATAAGAATTAGAATTGATTTGTATAAGAGCACCTTCATTACGAAGCGCTAAAACTTTGTTATAGTCCATCCATTCGTATCTTTCAACGTGAGCGATGATGACTTCATAACCATTAACGTTGAAGTTATAGATGATATCGAGTATATCTTCTGGTTCTCTAGTAAATGAGAATTCAAGTAATACTCTATTAGAGTTATTTAAAGTCAATAATTCACCTTTCTTTAACATAGCGATGATATCTTCTCTATGTGAGTAGCAGATTTCTTGACCTAAATACAATTTAATGGGAAGATTTAGTCTTTCGACTTCTTCCTTTAGAAAGTTGAATCTTTCTTTAATGACTTCCACACTTGCTTCATATCGATGATAGATATGATGTGGAGTACATATAATTTCAGTAACACCAATATCAATTTCATGTTTAATCATGTTGACACTAGTCTCTAAATCAGGAGAACCATCATCAACAAAAGGAATGATATGAGTGTGAATATCTTTCATATCTACTAGTTATCTTTCTTTTCTTCCACTGGGTTTTCTTCAGTTTCTTCTTTCATTGGTTCACCAGCGTGAATGGCTTTAGGATTAACATCCTTACCATAGTAGTTTTGATAGTAGTATTTATATTTGCTGTTATAGTAGTTACCACCTTTAGAAGTAATACCACAGAAGATACAACCTAAGATATTAACGTTATTATCTCTTAAGATCTTCACTGATTCTCTAGCGGCATTCTTTTCAGTTTTACTTTGAGATACCACGAATAAGCAACCATCACAAAGTTTAGAGACGATTGCGGCATCAGAGACCGCTAAGATAGGTGGGCAATCTACGATGATATATTCGTATTCTTTTCTCAGTTCTTCAAAGATCTTAGCCATTTGTTCACTACCTAAGACAGCGGTTGGATAAGGAACTTTTTCACCTCTATTAAGGCAGTCCATACCAGCATCGTTATGTTTAATAGCCTCTTTAAGTGTGAGATGACCCGCGAGAACATCAGTAATACCATTTTTATTTTCCACTTTAAAGGAACGATGGAGTTTTGGTCTTCTAAAGTCAAGATCAACCACTATTACTTTTTTACCGTCTTCTGCGTATGTAGCAGCGATATTTAAAACGGTGACTGATTTACCTTCACCTTGCATTGAAGAACACACTTGGATGACTTGAGGGTGTTTATCAACGTTAGAAAACTCTAAAGCGGTTTTAATTCTTCTGTAGGATTCAGCGGCTAAAGACAATGGTTCTTCAACAGTAATGACTCTATAGTGAGGATTCTCGGTTGTGGTATGTTTATTCTTTCTTGCCATAATTATTTACCACCTTTCTTTTCATCATCGAAGTGATAGTCTGGGATACCCGCGAGAACTGGAAGATTAAGAATTCTTTCAATTTCTTCACTTGATTTAAATGTATTATCAGAGAGTTCTCTAATTACGACATAAGCAAACGCTAAGACAACACCAGCGCCTAAACCGATTGCGATATCTCTTGTATTATGAGAAATTGGGACGCCTGATTTAGCGGCATCAACAATATTGAGGTTGCTGTTTAACATGTGATAAACAGGGGTTGTACCATCATCTTTTTTTCTATCTGCTTCCACACAGGCAGCATCCATGACCGCTTGACACATTCTTTTAGAAGTTTCTGGATCTTTAGAGCTATATCTTACGGTAATCATCAAATTACCAGTAGTATTGCTAACTGAGAGATTAGCCTTATTAAATGTTGGTTCAGCATTTCTGACATTATCTAAGACAGCATTTGTTTTAATGAATGCCACGACTGTATTGGTCAAATTAGCTGCGTAGGCATATTCAGTATTAGTGCCTGTACTTGTTCCAGTGCCTTCTGGTGAAACCATGATGATGCCACTTGATTGATAAACTGGATTAATAGTTTTTTCACCAAATGCCCATACAACACCACCAGCGACACCGAACACGATGAACGCTACAATAGCGATCCAGTGTTTGCGGATGATGAAGAGGATGTCTTTAAATGTCAATCCACGACTCTCTTCGTTGACGTTATTTCTTTCTTCGTCCATAAGTCCACTCCTTTTCTTATTAATAAGAGATGTTAAATTTTTAACATATGCTTGGATATTTTATAGGTATCTATAACAATAATCAATTAACTTTGTCTTTTTTAAAGTAACTAACATTATCTTTTGTCACAATAAAGCCACCTAAAATGGTGGCTAAAAGAATTAGTAATGTTAGGCGCTAAGATGAAAGAATTGACTGCTTTTATAGATATTCATAGAGTTTTACCAATATATATTGGTTAAGTGTTTTAAGCTAAAACACATGTCTAGATAATATCATATTTATTAAATATGTCAAAACCTATTTGTTGCGAAATTGTGCGCTTAATATTACTTAGTAAAAACAGCAGTTATGAAGACGTTGTTAGAGAAGTGTCAGCCAAACTGAGAAGGATGATCAATATTTATTCATTAATTGAATTGTTATTCATCTGATTCAAATCCACCGCTGAACTTGAAATAGTCTCATTAGTGGGCATTTTATTTTTGACACTTTTTAATTATTCTAAAGAATGTACTCTTGGAAATGCCTAATACACTACTAGCGTCTTCTGCGCTTAATTGTTTTCGTTTATAAGCGCGATAGATTTTATTGAAGTCTTCTTTATTGATATCAATTGGTTGGCGACCTTTGTAAAGGCGGCTCTTAGCGCTCTTCAATTGCTCTTCTACTTTGCGGTCATAGGCTTTGATGTATATCGGATAAAGGAGCAAGAATGCTTGTTTAGAATCAATTGATTCGTTATCCACGATCACTTTATCGTTATTAGCAATCGCCTCTAATATGCTTTTAATAACTCCGTATTGGTTTGTGTTCTTGAGCAAAGAGAATGATTGTCTTTTTTTAGGAACATATCTTCTGACTTTTAAATTATCGCCACAGTACTTGCCATTAGAATTGACCATTAACTCAAACGGATCATAATAATCTAAACCAATGGCTTGTAACTCGGTATATAAGCCTTCTCTATTTTGTGGGGGGATTCTTTCAGAAACGAATGTTGGGATACCAATTCTTTCATATTTGAGTTTTCCTAAGCCGAGATCTAAACCTTGGATGCCTTCAAAATGAGCGGTTTTAGGGATGATATCAATGACATCGTAATAAGGAGAAAAAACAAAGGAAAAGCCTTCTCCATTAATGATTTCTTCTATTTCACAAATATTGAATGTCAAACCTTTGTATTCAAATATGATTTGGCCTTTTTTAATTATCGTTTTCATTTTTGATTAATTCCTTAAATGTTTCATTGATTATCTTTTCAAACCTTAACGCAATGATTCTTTTTAAGAATGACTTTTTACTAGCTTCTAAATCGGTTTTATCGATTAACTTGATGATGTTTATGAGATTCTTTTCAATGATCGGTGTCATTTCGATAATAGCTTTGTTGCATTCTTTGTATTGCTTTGAAGAAATAACTGAATAATAGTCATTAAGACCATTATCGTTTTTCACCACAGAGCGAGGGGTTTCGTAAACATAAGCGCTCATTTCTTTTTCATCGCTTAAAAGATTGGCAATTTCTTCTTTGTCATTCAAACTCGCGAACAAAGAATCGCCATTATCAAATATCGGAGCGGGATAGTATTTATTGCTATTTTTTATGAAACCCCAATTTTTGCCGTGCCTGTCGCGATTAGCAATTAAAGCATCCACAACATAAGTTTTCCAAAAAAGAGAAATAGCCTCTTGCTTATCGAGGATTTTCTTATTTTTTTCAATAAGAGTCATGATGTCGTTATATGAATATGTGTATTTAGTTTTGTCATCATCGAGAGAAGATTCACCGACATCGTTAAAAGGCGTAAAGTTTTTGCCACTTAAAAAATCTTTGCAAGCCACAACATTCTCATTACGATATGTTCCAAGCATCACTTCTTGGGCTTTTAAACCAAGCAAATTAAAAATCTTAGATCCTAGGTATTCGCTAATATCGTTTGTTGTTTCTCCATAGATGGTGTTTTTGCGGAATTTTATCATCCAATTAGAGTTAGCAAAAACAATACCGATTTTTTTCTCGGAACCGCTGTAATAGATATTTGATAGTTGGCAATTAGTAAAATCGATTCTCATACTATAATTATAGTAGATTGTCAATTAGTGTCAATAGTGGGCATTTTATTTTTGACATTTTTTTATGCTTTTATTAAAAAAGCACTGTTTAGGCAGCGCTTCTCATTGACTCCAATTGAGTCTTTTTTAATAGACCCATGAATAGAGTCACAGGCACTAGGATATAAGAGATAATCGCTAATATGGAATATTTAATAGCGTCAGGAGGCATAGAACCACTACTGGCTTCACTAATTGAGCCGCTTTCACCTGTATAGGAAATGGTCACACCAATTGCTAATAGAATAATAGAAATTATGCCGACGATTGTTGGAGCGGCTAGTTTCTTATTATCCATTAAGACGAAATAGGCTAAAACACCCATAAAGGCAAAGATTAATAATGAATGACCAACACCGATTAAGCCAGCGGCTTTAGGGAAATCAGCACCATGTGATTCAGAGTTTAATAAGTAACCTAAGTAATCCGACATAGCGGCCCCATAGCCTTTTACAGTTAAAGTTGTACCACCACTTGTTTCAGAATATTTAATACGGAAGATATGACCAGCGGTAATCATAATGATGATAACAGAAGCAATGCACAAAGTTAGATGTAGTGCTTCAAGCACAACATATCCTGTGGTAATCTTGCCATCTTTTTGATGTTGTAAGATATTGCGTTTAAGGCAAGAATAGGCAAGCAATAAACATATAGCGATGATGGCTGATACTAGGATCATACCAGTACCCCAACCTAACTTAGAAATTGATTGATAGTTTGTGCCTAAAACGACCATTTTGCCGGAATAGGAAAACAAGAACACTAATGGATGTAATAGAGTGAACACAAATGGGATATAGAGGAACTTTTCTTTGAGATTGAAGTTCTTTTTAACGACGAGCACCAAAAAGACAATATTAAGAGCGGCACCAAGGACGATACCGATGATCGCTAAAATGAAAACTAATAGTTGAACAGCAGTTAAATCATAGAGGGCGGTAGAAAAGCGCTGATAGCCTTGTTTAGAAGCTTCAATAGAGTCGCTGAACATCTGACTATAGAAGTTTAAACCAACAGAGGTTGCACCACTACCAGTCATATTGTCAAAGCGGTATAAGACTTCACCAAAAATACCAATGAAGCTTAAGAATGTTAATAGAAGCAATGTTGATAAGACAAATACCGAAAGACCTTTCAAAACTTTATTAGGGTCAGCAGGTTTATTTTCTTTAACTAGTTGAGTTTGAGTTTGAGGTACTTCTTTCTTTTCTTGTAATTGTTGGCCACAAGCACCACAAAAAGTGTCTTCTTTGGAGATTGGTTCTCCGCAATGTGGACAAGTTAGTTGTTCCACTAGTGGTGTTCCACAGTTTTTACAGAATTTGACATTATCTTCAAATTCGTGATGGCAGTTGGGACAGATTTTCATACTTTTGACCTCGTTAAAAATACAAATATAAGTTACCACTATATAAGACGAATGAAAAATAAGAATTGCTTAAATTATTTTCCTTGTAACACTATTAATAGGTAATTAGTAAAGGCTAAGACGGTAAAAATAATGACCTTGCTTTTAAATGTAAAAGAAGTTTGATAGTCATCATCTTTTTCCTTAGCGCTTATTTCTTCACCGAATAGTTCTTCAATAGTGACGTTAAAATGTTTTGTTAAAGCATAAGCAAATTTAGGAGTGGGTACGGATATGCCACATTCCCGACGCGATATTTGTTGTCTAGTGGTGCCGATTAAGGCCATGAGAGCTTCTTGTGAGATATCTTCTTTTTTACGAAGCTCGTAAATCTTATTTGAATGGTCCATATGATTTATTACTTGCCACTATCACAACAAAGAAGGAAGAAAAATAAACTGACCAGGAAAATATTCAACATCGTAGTTGCAAAGTGTCGCTTGTTTTGTAAAAGTAACAATTAGTAACAACCCATTTTATAAAGAAATAGTTAGAATATGAACGGAGGTCAAAGTTATGGAATTTAAAGACAAATTGAAAAAACTTAGAATAGAAGCTGGCGTATCGCAAGAAGCACTAGCGGAAGCCATCCACGTTTCAAGAAGCGCGATTGCTAAATATGAAAGCGGTAATGGCAATCCATCCAAGGAAACTCTTAAAGCATTAGCGTTTTACTTTGGTGTAGATGTCTCAGAATTTAAAGATCAACCAATGATGAAGAAAACTATAATGCCCTCTCTTTTATCTTCGTTAATCATTATCAGTTTAACGGTCCCATTAATGGTATTCTTTCTTGTAATCACTATCTCCACGCTTATTTATTCGCAAACCGCGATGACAAGTTTCCCGTGGTGGGGTTTAATACCTTTAATCATCATCTTATTAATACTGATAGTCCCGGCTTGTTTTATCGCAATTAATGAGATCAAATTCTTAAGAAATAAGGAAATTAATAAGGCACAAATAGTGAAGTTAAATAACAAAATCTTCTGGTCAAGTGTTTGCTGTATCTATCTCTATTCTGTGTATTTTATCACCAATCTCGTTTTATTCCTCATGAAAGAAAGAGTAATGCTTTATATCTTTGGTGCGAGTCATATATATGAGTTTTTCATTGCTGTTTTATTGGTTCTTATCTCTTTGCTATATCCGATTCTTCACTGCGTGAAATTCAACAAAAAAATCTAACAGCAAATAGATTGTTAATATTGATATCATAATATAATTATGATAATATATAGATAGGAAAACAGATTGGGGGTCAATCGAATATCTAGAAGGTGTTTTTTGCCTTTATAGATAAATGCCCTCAATCTTTTTTGATAGTTTCATTTATTGGCCGTGTTAATTGTCCGAAAAGAGAAGGCACATTATGGTTTTCTAATAGAAAGGATTAATTAGTATGGAAAAAGAAGAAACCAACATCATTGAATTAACAGAAGAAAACATTGAATCTATGGTTTATACCATTAGAGGAATTAAGGTCATGCTAGACTTTGACTTAGCAAGAATTTATGGATATTCCACTAAAGCTTTAAACCAACAAGTCAAAAACAACATTGAAAAGTTTCCTCCAGATTTTATGTTTCAATTGACTAGTGAAGAGGTAGATGAAATATCAAGGTCAAAAAATTTGACCGCGATAAAAAGTTCGATGGAATCAGAAGATTTGGTGAGGTCAAAAAATTTGACCGCGCAAATGTGGACACTTGGAAACAAAGGTGGCAGAACCTCCCTTCCATACGTTTTTACCGAACAAGGCATCTATATGTTAATGACCGTTTTAAAAGGTGATTTAGCCGTTCAGCAAAGCATCAAATTAGTCAGACTATTTAAAAGAATGAAAGATTATATTAGTGAATCTAAAAATCTTATTGATATCAGCCAATTATTTGCGTTGATAAATACTGTATACGACAACAGAAGACGCCTTGGTGTTGCGGAAGAGAAACTAGATGTTGTGATGGGCTATTTTATGGATCCACTTAAATATAAAGATTTCACAATTTTTAATGGACGTAAGTTAGATGCGGATTTAGCTTATCAAGAGATATACTTTTTCGCCCAACACAGTGTCCTAGTTATTGATGATTATATTGGTTTAAAAACCTTAGACCTGTTACGAGCATGTAGAGAAGGAACTTCTATCATTATTTGTTCTGATAACAAAGCAAAGAACAAAGTTACCGATGATTTCATAAACGATTTCATTGAACAAACCGGATTGTCTCTCACATTAAAGAAAAATAACGGAGTTTTTCACGATCGCTTTATTGTTGTTGATTATGGATTTGATAGTGAAGCGATTTACCTTTGTGGCGCATCAAGCAAAGATGCTGGTGAAAAAGTATCGGCGATTATCACAATTGAGCGAAAAGAAGTTTATCATCCACTGATAGAAAAAATAGTGGGCTAGCCACTACTCTTCTATCTTACCGTATCTTCTATCTCTGGTGCGGTACATCTTCAAACACTCTTCAAAGTCTTCTTTATGGAAGTCTGGCCAATAGATTGGTGTGAAGATGAATTCTGAGTACGCTAATTGGTAGAGGAGATAGTTTGATAGTCTTTGTTCACCACTTGTTCTGATCATTAAATCAATGGGTGGCAATCCTTTAGTGTATAAGTGATTAGATATTGTTTCTTCATTAATATCGTTAATATCTAATTTACCTTCTTTTACTTCATTAGCGATTTCTTTCGTGGCTTTGACTAGTTCTTGTCTAGAACCATAGTTTAAAGCGATATTAAAAACATAGTTATCATTGTCTTTAGTTTGATTAATCGCGTTTATAACAGTCTTTTGTGTTTTTTCTGGTAAACGAGAGATATCACCCATCACTTGCACTCTAATGCCATCTTTCATGAATGTCTTAATGTTATCTTTAAAGAACTTATCGAGATATCTAAATAGAAGAGTGATTTCACTTTTTGGTCGATTCCAGTTTTCCGTAGAAAAAGCATATAAAGTCATGCAGTAAATATGATTAGCTTTAACCGCATCAAATATTTCAATAATTCTTTTACAGCCTTCTTCATGACCCTTAGTTCTTGGTAGGCCTCTTTTTTTAGCCCACCTACCATTACCATCCATGATCATCGCGACGTGATTGATTTGTTCGTTATTCATATACTCAATTGTAAAACCAAAAAGAGAATCGCTCAATTAAATTATATTTATCATTTTAGTATTGTGTTGACATTGTATTGTTTTGTCATTACAATAAGAGTGATATTAATGAAGTAGTTAAGGGGTATTTATGGCAGTCTTACAAATCAGAATTGATGATGAACTTAAAAAACAAGCTTCAATGCTATTTGATGAATTGGGTCTAGATTTATCAACCGCAGTGAGAATGTTTTTAAAGAAAGCTGTTTTAGAAAAGGGTCTTCCATTTGATGCAAAGATTGACGCTGGAGGTTTAAGGATGCTTGCGGCACTCGAGGAAATGCAAAAAAAATCGAAGGAAAACGGCAATTCAGAGATGACACTTGATGAAATCAATGAAGAGATAAGACTTGCAAGAGAGGAAAGGAGAAACAGAAAGGAGGTCAAATGACCTATTATGCAGTCATAGATACAAACGTCATCGTTTCATCTATGCTTAACAACGATTCGATTCCAGGCAGGATCATGCAATATGTCTCATCAGGCATAATTATCCCTCTATTGAACGAAGAAATATTAAAAGAGTATTCAGAAGTAATAACAAGAAATAAATTTGGTTTTACCCAAATAAGTATTGATGTTTTACTAAAGGAATTAAAAGAAAAAGGCCTCTACATCGAAAGAGAGCAAACGCTAGAAGAATTTATTGATAAAGATGATATCGTTTTTTTCGAAATAGTCATGAGCGCTAGAACGACAATGGATGCTTATTTAGTAACAGGCAACATGAAACACTACCCCATCAGGAGTTATATTGTCACACCTCGAGAAATGATAGAAATCATCAATAAAGAGGATCAAGCTATAAAGAACTTAAATAATTCTTAATCTGATTTATTGCCTCGATTGATGTTGATGTGCCACTTGTTATAGCGACATTTTTATTACCAAGTTTGTATTCTTTTAATTCATTAACGTTGTTGACTAAGATAATTTGTTTATCAGTATGCATCTTTTTAGCGATGTCATATAGTTTCATCGTATTAGATGATCTTTTACTACCCACGATGATGATGGTATCGATATTGTTATCAATCTTTTGAATCGCTTTTTGTCTTAATAAAGTAGCGTCACATATCTCATCATGGAAGATAGCGTTTGGTAGTTTATTTTTGATCTCTTTATGAATAGCGGCTAACTCTAAAAAAGATAATGTTGTTTGATTAATGACTAATGGGTTATTAGTTTTTAAATTATCGTAATTAAAAGAACCACTACTGATGTCATATAGATAGGCGTTCTTATTCATTGTTAAAGCGGCCACTGTTTCAGGATGATGGTTTTTACCAATATAGATGACTTCTTTAGCGGCTTTAATCGCATTAAAACAATCTTTGACTTTCTTACATGTCGCATCGACATATGTCACATTATTCTTTTTTAAGATATCTTCATATATTTCTGGATGTCCATGCGCAGTGAAAATAGCTACATCATTAGAGGTGAACTTATTTAATAACTCAGTAGCGGTATCTTCATTCATCTCAATTGTCTTAATATCATTACTTTCTAGTTCTTTGACTACTTCTTCATTATGAACGAGTAAACCAAAAACATAGATATTCTTATCTACATATTTCTTTCTTGTTTCTTTAGCGATTTCAATCGCTTTAAGAACACCAAAGCAATGTCCAATTGGTTTAAGTAAAGTAATCACGGGTTTATTATCGTATATTTAATTATTTATTTCTACGATGTCTTGATATAAGCAAGTTTTCTTATCGCTTATTTTTCTATCAAAATGATAATGGGCAAAGAACCAGTGCTTATAATCCACTACTTTATCGATGAACATTAGTTGATCGGTACAAATGTCTCTTCTAAAACCAAAAGCTTTCAATACCGTTTTTGTGTCTATGCAATGTGTAATGACATAATCGACTTTATTATTTACTTTTTCTAGATTAGCAATAGCGTTATCAATATCGTGTTTATTGATTTCTTCTTCTGGCCACCAAGAGATATGAGGCGTTCGGTACATTTTATCGATGGAGCACGCTCCACCTAGACAAAAGAATGTCTTTCCTTCCAAAGTTAAGATTTCTCCTCGTAAGATATGGAATATATGTTCATCAACTTGATGCATAAGAGCACCTTTATATTCCACGAGAGGAAGTCCGTTAAGCATATCGAAGTTTTCATGATTGCCATCAATAAAAAGAACTGTGCATCCGATATCGTTATAAAGCGATAAGAATCTTCTCGTGTCATATATTGACCAGCATATCCCAGCGTCACCACATATTATGAGATAGTCATCATAAGAAAGTTTCTTCTCTTTAAGTTTGAGAAGTTTAGGGTAATCGATATCTCCGTGTGTATCGCCTGTAATGAAAATCATAAAATTTCTTTGATTCTTTCCCTTAATAACTTTTGGATATCTTTATCTTGAATAACAGTCACTTGTGTTACTCTTTTGCCCATGTAATTTATCGATGTCCCAACATGGTAAAACACTTCATCATCGATGACTAAATATCTATCGTGATATCGACTGTCAATTCTAGTTTGTATTGGTCCGTATTTTAGTTCGAATATTTCAATGTCTGCTGATTGAAGTCTTGATAAGCCAGACATAATAATGGTAAGAGGTATGTCTTTATTTTTATACTTTAATAAGTCCAATGTTCTAACGTCGGTGTAAGGATCAATTAATATAATTGACTTTTTAGCAGTTTCAATAAGCCTAGTCATCACTACAATGGCATCAAACATTTCTCCATCAAGAAACATCTTATCTTCCACGAAAAGATGCTTTTCTTTTTCTTCAATTTTGCTAATGCGACACTCCATAGAGTCAACTCTACAAAGAAGTCCCAAATAATTGTCTTTGGTAACAATTACTCTTTCTTGATTGAGAGCATAGCCTTTAATGAGATAGCTTTTTAAAATCGAGTTTGCCCAACGCCTAAAAGCAATACCATTTTTGGACTTTACTCTGTATCCAACCGCCAAAACAACATCCAAGTTGTATAGTTTTGCTGGTCTATGACAAGTTCGGTCGGAATTTCCGACGGAAGTCAACTCCGCTAATTCGCCTTCACTAAATATATTTCTTATATGCTCGGTAATTGTTGAACGAGATTTGCCAAATAACAAAGCAATTTGGTCTTGCGTAAGCCAAACGGTTTCTTCTTCCGGAGACACATTTACCTCTAATTCCAAACCATCATTTTCAAATTTAATAATTTCATATTCCATTAGCAAATAGCCTCCTCTAAAGTACAATTCTTGACTATACAATTGCACAAAGAAAAAAGGCGGTCAATAGGCCCACCAAAGTTACCTTTATATATTATCTTACATAGTAATTATTTATATATAGGTAGAGAATAAGATAATAATATAAAGGTAAATTTCTTTTCAAAAAACTATAATATTTTTGCTAAATCATCTAAGGTGATGCCTAATTCCTTCATTTGTTCACTAATAGTGCCGTGTTTAACGAAAGAAGAAGGAACCACTAGAGAAGAAATCTTACCGGTATAAGAAAGATTATATAAAGCTTCTTTAACGATTGAAGCAAAGCCTTCTAGAGTGCCATATACATCATAGATAACGATATGTTTCTTATTTAGTAATGTTTTTAATAATTCAATATCAATTGGTTTTTGGAAAATAGCGTTCACTACTGTATGTTCTTTAAATCTTTCTAATACATCATTAACGATTGGACCATATGTGATGATAACAGTGTCATCTCCATCATTTTCTAGAGACCACTCGCCTAATTTAAGTTCTTTAATGTTGCTAGATTCTTGTTTTAATGTCTTACCACGAGGATATCTAATCGCTAATGGATATTGATAATTAAGTGAGAAATTAAATAAGCTCTCCGCTTCGTTTTGATCTTTAGCCATCGCGATAGAAACATTAGGGATGGTATTTAAATACGCTACATCAAAAATGCCTTCATGAGTTTCGCCATCACTACCTGGAAGGCCCACTCTATCGATTAACATTGTCACTGGGACATTCATTCTAGCGATATCATGACTTATTTCATCATAGGAGCGTTGTAAGAACGTGGAATAAACGGATAAGTATGGATGTAAGCCATTAGTGGCCATGCCAGAAGCGAATATCGCTGCATGTTCTTCCGCAATACCGACATCAAATGTACGGGATGGATATTTATCAAAAACGTGACATAAGTGACTACCCATTATCGTAGCGGGGTTAATGACCACCATTTCTTCATGAGATTCCATATTTTGTTCCACTAAGTTAGCGTATACTTCACTCCATGATTGATATGCTGGATCTAGCTTTTTAAGAGATTCACCTGTTTTTATATCAAATGGAGCAACACCATGCCACGCGCCTGAATTATCTTTTTCCGCGTATTCATAGCCTTTACCTTTGGTAGTTGTGACGTGAATTGCCACACTGCTAGGAGCGTTAACGGCGTACTTAAACGCTCTTTCTAGAGATTTGACATCATGTCCATCGATATTAGAAATGTAATATAGACCCATATTTTGGAAAGTATTCTTACGGACCAATAAATATTTGAAGAAGTTTTTAATTGAGGAAGTGACTTTATAGATGCCTCTTCCAAAAGCGGTTTTGTTCATGAAGCGTTTATAGCGTGCTTTTCTTCTTAAATAGCCTTTTGAAAGCCTAAATCTTTCCCATGTATTAGAGGAGTAACCAACGCTTTTACCAATCGATTGTTCGTTATCATTAATGATAAGAATGACTTTATGATTAAAAGTGCCTAAATGGTTAAGAGCCTCATAAGCGACACCATTAGCTAAAGAGGCATCACCGATGACAGCGATGACTTGATAATCTTCTTTATTTAAATCGCGAGATACTGCAAAGCCCATCGCTGCGCTTATTGAGGTGGAACTATGACCGGCTTCATATGGATCGTATTCTGATTCGTTTCTCTTTTGAAAGCCAGAGACACCATCCATTTGTCTTAAGTTATCTAATGTTCTTCCTGATAATATCTTATGAGCGTAGCTTTGATGACCAACATCAAAGATGAGCTTATCTTTTGGTAAATTAAAGAAATGATGGATAGCAATGGTTAGTTCCACTACGCCTAGACTACTAGCGATGTGGCCACCATTTTTCGCGCAGTTAAGGATGATATTTTCTCTGATATCAGACGCTAAAAGATTTAGTTCATCTTCGGATAAACCTTTGATGTCACTAGGATTGAATGGCTTTGATAAATCAAATCTTTTAAGTTCTTTTTTCTTACCCATAGGCATTTATCTAACTCATTATAAATGAAAAAAGAGTTAGTCGATACACTCTTTATTATTCATTTTGTTTTTATTTAAGTGCTTGATTATTAGGAAGAGGATTACAAAGATTAATAGGAAACCTAGAAGGTAACCACCAAAATCGATTAATACATCCATGAGTTCACCACTTCTACCACTGACATTTAGTTGAATGAGTTCTGTTACTAAACCCATCAATAAACCAAATTCTAAAGAGAGAATGATTGGCATATAGTATTTAGACCACTTAAACGGATTAATGCTTAGAAAAACCGCTAAAGAGGTGAAAAAGCCACTGATGGCGAATAAGCCAAAATGACCAAAGGCTTTTCTTATAAAAGTAACAAAATCACTATAGTTACTTTCATTAATTGTGCCTGGTTTTATATCATTAATGATTTCTTCTGTTGTGTCTATTATTCCTTTGCTAGCTTCTGTACTTTGAACACCATCTAAACAAGCATGCACAATGATATAGACGTTAATAGCTAAAGCGATAACGCTAAAAAGAATTGTCCAAATTAAATACTTCTTACTAACTTTCATATCTATTTTTTAACGGAGATAGTTTTATATTTAGCGAAGCCTTTTTCTTTAATGAAGTTAGCGACTTCTTGGGTTTTATTGATAATAAAGGCGTTATTATTTGCGAGCATTAAGAAATAGTAATTCTTTGATTCTCGATAACTAACAATCTCAGTATATGGAACTATTTCTTCACTAACCTTTTCCTTATTTTGATTAAATGAGGCAAAAAGGAAGTGATCGTCAAAAAAATGATAGGCCACTACTGTTTTATTGTTTTTAACTGCATTAATACTTTTTAGATATTTAATTAAAAAGAGAATCATACCGATGAGACATATTAACGCGACGGCGAGGAAAATAAAATTAAGTGGTTCTAACCAGTTATGATTTAAAAGTGAGAATAGAATATATAGACCAATCATGACCAAAAAAGAAACAAGGCAAAAGATGATAAACTTTGCTAAAGGCGCCATATACTCTTTAGCCGCTTTTACATCAATGACTGTTTCAATTTTATCCATATTAGTTAGAGAAAGATGATTTAAGAGGGCAAGTTCTATTGAAGATGAGATTATCTTCTGTACTCAACTTATCAGTGCAGTAATAACCATTTCTAATGAATTGGAATCTATCTAATGGTTTAGTGTTCTTTAATGAGGCTTCAACAAAGCCATGTAAGACGACGAGAGAATTTGGATTCATTCTTTCAATGAAAGATTGACCTTTTGTTTCTTCTGTTTCATCAAAGATGAGTGGTTCATAATGGTTGAATGTCGCTTTTAAGGCGGTTGTGGCTTCTACATAATGAATTGTGCCGTTAGGTTTTCTACCTTCAAAACCAGAACCAGATTTGGTTTCTGGGTCATATGTGCAGTGGATTTCAATGATGTTACCATCGTTATCTTTAACCACACTATTGCATTTGATGAAATAAGCGTGCATTAAACGGACTTCATCACCAACAGAGAGTCTCTTCCACTTTCTATTTGGTTTCACTTCAATGAAGTCTTCTTTTTCGATATATAAGTATTTGCCAAAGGCAATTTGTCTATTACCTAATTCAGGATTTTCCATATTATTAGAAGCTTCGACATATTCAATCTTATCTTCTGGATAGTTATCAATGACCACTTTGAGAGGGTTTAAGACCGCCATTGGACGAGGAGCTTTTAACTTTTGATCTTCTCTTAAGAAGTTATCTAATTCTTCCGCATTAGTGACACTGTTGATTCTAGATAAACCAGTATAAAGAATGAAGTTTCTAATGGCTTCTGGAGTAAAGCCTTTACGTTTTAATGCGACGAGAGTAGGCATTCTTGGATCATCATAGCCATCAACATAGCCTTGATCCACGAGTTGACGTAAGTATCTTTTAGACATCACCGTGTTAGTGATATTTAATCTACCGAATTCATATTGATGTGGGACATTTGGCATTTCGCATTTTTCCACAAACCAGTCATATAGGATTCGATGGTTATCAAATTCTAATGAGCACATGGAGTGGGTAATGCCTTCAATTGCATCTTGAAGTGGATGAGCGAAGTCATACATTGGGTAGATGCACCACTTGTTACCTTGTCTATGATGTGGGACATGAAGAATACGGTAAATAACAGGATCACGCATATTCATATTTGGATGAGACATATCGATTTTG
>JAEEGH010014658.1_pt1 | contig 17166 bp, 17 predicted proteins | sample 9134181 | NCBI WGS metagenome assembly JAEEGH01 (sample SAMN16246544, study PRJNA631951) | gut metagenome | biome: gut microbiome; feature: rumen; material: DP-attached | host: Bos | place: Iran: Karaj | collected 2018-10
TGCTTCGTGAAGGTGATGAACCTGTTCCTGCCGAAGGATAAGAAGCTGAATCCGCTGATTGGTAATGCTGGTGTGAGTGCCGTGCCTATGGCCGCCCGCATCTCGAACAATCTTGGTCTGGAGTACGACCGCCACAACTTCCTGCTCATGCACGCTATGGGCCCGAATGTGGCTGGTGTCATTGGCTCGGCTGTTGCTGCCGGTGCCCTGTTAGGTTTCTTGTCATAATAAAGTAATGCCTATGGAAAATGTTCGTCTGCAGCGTAGTCTGACGCTACCCAACGATATCAACACCATTCCTCAGCTCAACGAGTTCATCGATACCGTTTGCGAGGAGTTGGAAATCGACATGGCCTTAGCCATGAGTCTGAATCTCGCTATGGAAGAAGCTGTGGTCAACGTTATGGATTATGCCTACCCGGCAGGGACGGAAGGTGAGGTCAACATTGAAGCCATTGCAGATGAAACCCAGCTTCACTTCATCATCAGCGACAGCGGCAAACCCTTCGACCCTACGGCCAAGGAAGAGGTCGACACCACTCTGTCGGCAGAAGAACGGCCTATTGGCGGTCTGGGCATCCACCTTATCCGCCAACTCATGGACGACATCAGCTATGAGCGCAAAGATGACAAGAATATATTAAGACTTAGTAAAAACATTTAATATCATCAGAATTATGACTATCAACATTCAAGAACAGAACGGCGGCTACACCGCATCATTCATTGGCCGTCTCGACACCCCCGCTGCCGTCAAGGCTCAGCAGGACATGACACTCCTTATGGAGAATGCCGACAAAGAGATAACGCTCGACTGCACCGAGCTGGAGTACATCAGCAGCTCTGGCCTGCGTCTTTTCCTTGCCTTGCGTAAGGAGACAGCAGCCAAGGGAGGCAAAGTGATCATCAAGAACATCAACGACGAGATCAGAAAAGTGTTCATGATGACAGGCTTTTTCAATCTTTTCGAGATTGTCTGACCCCTTAAATCGCCCGATAACAAGGGAATCGTGACATTTTTGGAAAATAATTGAGGAAAAATTTGGAGGATTCAAAAAATTGTCGTACCTTTGCACCCGCAAACGAAAGGAATGCAGTGACACAATGGTGCCTTAGCTCAGTTGGTAGAGCATCGGACTGAAAATCCGTGTGTCCCCGGTTCGATTCCTGGAGGTACCACTCCTCCTTTCATTGGTTCCCGCGTAAGACTTCGGTCCCAAGCGGGAATTTCTTTTTTTGTGTTAAAATTTCACCCAGTTCCTTCGCTATTTCATTATTTTTGCTTACCTTTGGAGCGTAAATTGCCATAATAGGCGGTTTTCACCAGAGCGACTAAGAACAAAAATAAATATATAAATGCATTTCAAATGGAATTACGAACCACCAACATCCGACAGAACCGCGGCGGCTAAAGAGCTGGCAGAGAAGATTGGCATGAGCCCAATCTTGGCCGACCTGCTCATACAGCGCGGCATCAAGACGGAATCGGCGGCCAAGCGATTCTTCCGTCCAATGCTCAACGAACTGATAGACCCCTTCCTGATGAACGACATGGATGTGGCTGTCGACCGTTTGAACGATGCAATGGGCCGTAAAGAGCGCATTATGGTCTACGGAGACTACGATGTAGACGGGTGTACGGCGGTAGCTTTGGTGTACAAGTTCCTGCAGCAGTTCTATTCCAATATTGAGTACTATATCCCCGACCGCTACGAAGAGGGATACGGCATCAGCAAGAAAGGACTGGACTACGCTGCCTCAAGGGACGTTAAATTGATTATTGTGCTCGACTGCGGCATCAAGGCAGTCGACGAAATCCACTATGCCAACTCGCTCGGCATAGACTTTATCATCTGCGACCATCACGTGCCGGATGAGGAATTGCCGCCTGCTGTGGCTATCCTTAACCCCAAGCGTGTGGACTCTACCTATCCCTTTAAGCACCTGTGCGGTTGCGGCGTGGGATTCAAGTTTATGCAGGCTTTTGCCAAGAACAACGGCATCCCCTTCTCTCGGCTCATCCCGCTACTCGACTTTTGTGCCGTATCCATTGCGGCCGACATTGTCTCGATGACAGGCGAGAACCGCATTCTGGCCTTCCACGGGCTGAAGCAGCTCAACCAGTCGCCGTCGGTAGGCTTGAAGGCTATCATAGATATTTGCGGACTGACAGGCCGTGAACTGACTATGAGCGACATCGTCTTCAAGATAGGGCCGCGCATCAATGCCTCTGGCCGTATGCAGAACGGTACGGAGGCTGTCGACCTGTTGGTGGAGAAGGATATCAAGCAGGCCTTAGCTATGGCTACCCACATCAATGTCTACAACGAGCAGCGCAAGGACGTGGACAAGCAGATGACCGAGGAAGCCAACCAGATTATCGAGAAGTTAGAGAGTCAGAAGCATCACAACAGCATTGTGCTCTACGACGAAAACTGGAAGAAAGGCGTTGTGGGCATCGTGGCATCCCGCATGACTGAACTCTATTTCCGTCCTACGGTGGTGCTGACCCGTAGTGGCGATCTGGCTACAGGCTCAGCTCGTTCGGTGGCTGGCTACGACATCTACGATGCTGTGAAGTCGTGCCGTGACATCCTTGAAAACTTCGGAGGCCACACCTACGCCGTTGGCCTGTCGCTGCCCATCGAGAACATTCCCGAGTTCCGTCGCCGTTTCCAGCAGTATGTCAACGAGCATATCCTGCCCGAACAGACAGAGGCCACGCTCGACATTGAGGAGGTGGTCGACTTCAAGGACATCACCAAGAAACTGCACAACGACCTAAAGAAGTTTGCACCTCACGGGCCCGACAACCCCAAGCCCCTGTTCTGCACCCGCAATGTCTACGACTACGGCACTTCCAAGGTGGTGGGCCGCCAGCAGGAGCATATCAAGTTGGAGTTGGTCGATTCGAAGTCTAGTAACGTGATGAACGGTATTGCCTTCGGCCAGAGTCAGGCTGCCCGCTACATCAAGTCCAAGCGCTCGTTCGACATTGTCTACACCATCGAGGAGAATATCTACAAGCGCAGCGAGGTACAATTGCAGATTGAGGATATCAAACCTTCGGAAATTGACAATTGATAATTGACAATTGATAATTGATTATCATGGATGGCAATAAAACGGCAACTGCTGTTGCATCAGATAATTGTCAATTGTCAATTGTCAATTATCAATTTATACTCAAGAAGTACTGGGGCTACGATGACTTCCGTGGCATTCAGCGTGAAATCATTGAGAGTATAGGGGCTGGTCACGACACGCTGGGCCTTATGCCTACTGGTGGCGGCAAGAGCATCACTTTCCAGGTGCCGGCATTGGCACAAGAAGGTGTGTGCATTGTCATCACGCCGCTCATTGCCCTGATGAAGGACCAGGTGCAGAACCTGCGCCGGCGGGGCATCCGTGCTGCTGCCATCTACAGCGGCATGACCCACGACAGCATCCTGACCACCCTCGAAAATGCCGTCTTTGGTGGCATCAAGATACTCTATGTATCGCCCGAGCGCCTATCCTCCGAGCTTTTCCGCACTAAGCTGCACCACATGAAGGTGTGCTTCATTACCGTTGATGAGGCCCATTGCATCTCCCAATGGGGCTACGACTTCCGCCCGTCCTACCTCACTATTGCTGACATCCGCAAGGATCTGCCCGATGTGCCTGTCCTGGCCCTGACCGCTACTGCCACTCCCCTCGTTGTCAAGGATATACAGGACAAGCTCACCACTCCGTCTCCAATCTCCAATCTTGAATCTCAATCCTTCCGCGTCTTCCACATGTCGTTTGAGCGCAGTAACCTGGCCTATGTGGTCCGTGAAGCCTCCGACAAGTACGACGAACTCCTGCATATATTGAATAATGTGGAAGGCTCGGCCATTGTCTATGTCCGCAGCCGCCGCCGCACCAAGGAAATCTCCGACTACCTGAACCAGAACCATCAGCCCTCCACCTTCTACCACGCAGGTCTCGACAATCCCGTGAAGGATGAGCGCCAGAAGGCCTGGCAGAAGGACAAGGTGCGCGTCATGGTGGCTACCAATGCCTTTGGCATGGGCATCGACAAGCCCGATGTGCGCATCGTCATCCACATCGACTGCCCTGACTCCATCGAAGCCTATTTCCAGGAGGCAGGACGTGCAGGGCGTGACGGCCAGAAGTCCTATGCCGTGCTGCTTTATAACGGCAACGACCAGCGCAAGCTGTTGAAGCGCGTTTCCGACACCTTCCCTGAAAAGGACTATGTGCGCCGTGTGTACGACCACCTGGCCTACTATTATCAGGTGGCTACAGGTTCAGGCTACAATGCCACCTTCGAGTTCAACATCGACGACTTCTGCCACAACTTCCACCATTTCCCCATCCAGGTACACTCGGCTCTGAAGATTTTGAACCGTGCCGGCTACATCGAATACATTGAGGAACAGGAAAACCAGGCCCGCGTCATGTTCTGCCTCAGCCGCGACCAGCTCTACAGGCTCGACCACCTGGAGCCCGACGAAGACCGCATCATCACCTCTCTGCTGCGTAACTATGGCGGGCTGTTTGTCGACTACGGCTTCATCGACGAGGCCTTCATTGCCCATGAGACCGGCCTCACGAAGCCAGTCGTCTACCAGACGCTCAAGCAGCTGGCTATGAAGCACATCATCCGCTTCATACCTCAGAAGCACACTCCCTACATCCGCTACATGCAGCGGCGTGAGGACTCTGAGTATCTGATGTTTCCCCCTGCTGTCTACGATGATTTGAAATGCCGCTACATCGACCGCATACAGGCCATGATTGCCTATCTGCAGACGGCTAACCAATGCCGCAGCCGTCAGTTGTTGCGCTATTTTGGCGAGGAGAACGACCATGACTGTGGCCAATGCGATGTCTGCCTCAGTTACAACCAAGGTCTGACCAATCCCCAGAAGGTGGACGATGCACAACAGCTCATCCTCGACCTGTTGGCCGACGGTCAGCGTCACCACGTCACACAGCTGCGCCAGTTGCCCTTACCCTACGAACAAATAGAAGCCGCCCTCGACTACCTGCTGATGGAGGAATATGTCTACGTCGAGTGCGGCTTCCTGGTCAAATCATAAGTCGTGCTTATTCGTCGGGCAAGAACAGGGGGTCTTCAGGCATGACCATCGTGGGTTCCTGGTTGGCGGCCTGGAGTATTTTCTCGGGCACGTACTTCTTGTTCACCACCAGGCGGAACATGTATTCACGGAACCAGCGGTCGGTCATGATGAGGCAGCCCTTCTGTCCCCAGTCTGCTCCCCACGAGTTCTCTACCTTCCACTTGCGCACCCTGCCTTGGTCGTCCAGGTCGACGGCACACAGGGTCATGGCGTGGGTAGAACCGCTGTCGAAGGTGGAAATGCGCTGGGCCTTGTCCATGCCGAAGGTAGTGCCGAAGAGCGATTCATAGTCGAAGTTCTCGGTGTCGGCATAGCCACGCTTGCGGTCCAGGAACTTGCCCACGTCGTAGCTGGAGTACAGCTTGCGGCCGTCACGCAGCGAGGCAATGGCCATCTGCTCAATGTCGTCCATAGGCAGGTTGACGTACTTCCAGTTGTGGCCGTCGTAGGTGTGACGGTCGTATTCTACCTCGTAGGTCTTGTAGTAGGGGCGGCGAGGGTCGTTCATGGCCATGATGAAGGTGCCGTTGATGGAGCCGCCCACCACCTCCTGGTAGAACGACTGTGGGGTGTACTCCTTGGCCTTGCCTACGGAGTTGCCCTTGGCGGTCTTGAATGCGTAGCTGAACTTCTGCGGCGGCAGTCCGATGGTCATCTCCAGCATGCGGTACACCTGTGCCAGCATCCTCACCTTGGCCTTGTTGAGCGATGCCTGGCTCTTGTCCTTCTGCACCATGTCGCGCAGCTGCAGTCCATATTCGCGCAGCTTGGAGGCTATCAGTTTCGAAGCCTTCGACGTGTTGTCGGTCGAGAACGACTCAGGCATCACCTCCTTGGGCACCAGTCCGTATTTCTCGGCCAGGTCGGCCACACCGCAGAAGGTGCCGCCATCGTTCAGCGGGTGATGGAAGAAGAACTGCACGCGCAGGTCGTCAATGGGCTTCTTGCCTGTGTCGATGATGCCCTGCAGCATCAGGTTGGCCTTCTCCAACTGGTCGTAGAAGAAAAGGTAGGCCTGCGAGAACTCCAACTGTATGGAGTCGCCGTGCTGCTGGGTATAGTTTGAGCGTAGCACGTTCAGGCCACTGAACATCCAGCACCTTCCGCTCGACTTCTGGTCGGTAATTGACTGCGACTTGGTCTCTATACTGAAGTACGTGTCCAGCGCACCTGCATTCTGGTGATTCTTGGCCAGGTCGTCAATGGCATTCGCAGCCACAGCGTTCACCAGTGCCTTGTTCACCGGCACCTGCTTATGCTCCTTTACAATGTCCTTCAACATGTCGGCGGACAGTTCCCCGCCCTTCGTCTGTGCCGTTGCGGCCACCATGCTGCCCGTCAGGCACACGGCAAGTATCAGATTCCTTTTCATAGCTCTTTACACCTTATTTATAATATAGTGCAAAGATACAACAAAAAGTCAGAATACCACGCCTTCCGGGCGATATTTATAGGTTTTTAATAATTGACATACATCATGTTTGCGCGCACAGAAGGAAGAAAACTGCGGAAAATGTGCTCTGGTTCCGTAAATGTTTATACCTTTGCACCCGAAAAGATTAAGTTTTTCGGATAATAATAACCATTTAAAAAAGAAAAAAGAAAATGAAAAAGATTGTTTTAACTATGGTTGCTGCACTTGCAGCTGTGAGCATGAATGCTCAGGTTTACATTGGTGGTAGCGTTGCTATCGAGGCTTGGAGCAGCCAGAAGTTGGCTGGTGACAAGAGCGAGACCGCTTTCAAGATTATGCCTGAGATTGGTTACAACCTGAGCGACGAGTGGGCCATCGGTACTGTGATTGGCTACCAGAGCGACAAGTTCAACGGTGTGAATGGTGTCAGCGAGAGCGCCTTCAGCATTGCTCCCTACGCTCGTTACACTTTCGCCAAGCTGGGTAAGGTGAACCTCTTCGTTGACGGTGGCCTTGCATTCACCTCTGCCTCTAAGGCTGACTGGACTGAGATTGCCGTAGGTTTCCAGCCTGGTCTGGCTGTCAACCTGAACGACAAGCTGAGCTTCGTTTCTCACATCGGTTTCCTCGGCTGGGATCAGCTGAATCCTGATGGCGACGACAACAACATCAGCAAGTTCGGCCTGAACCTGGATGCCACGAACATCACCTTCGGTCTGTACTACAACTTCTAAAGCGTAGCGTAATAATAACAAAAATAGAGAAAGGATGTGTCCCTTAGGTGGGATACATCCTTTTTCGTAAGAAGCCTCCCCAAGCCCCTCCGAAGGAGGGGATGTTTTATAGACGACATCTATATAAACACCCCTCCCGTTCGGGAGGGGCAGGGGGTGGGTTTCAGGGTTACGGCTCTGGCTGATCCTGCTCCTGCAGCGCAAGGCTGGCAATGGGCACTCGCGTCTGGTAACGCTTCACCTTGCCCTCCACCGTCACCTTGTGGACGGTAATCAGGTCGCGCATCTCAAACACGCAGTCACCCTTCAGGTTCCTTGAGGTCAGCTCCTCACCCTTGGCTCCCTCAGGCAGGAAGCGCAGGTGGACGCCCTCAATCTGCACGTTGGGGTCATAGGCTAGGGGCGACTCCACGCCACCCTTCTTGTTCTCGATGGTGGGGTAGAACGTGCCCAGCCCCTCCAGCTTCACGGGCTGTCCCTGACAGATCAGCTCCTTCATGCACGAGACGATGTTCTGCAGCACCAGCACCATCATCTCATAGGTGGTCAACTTGCCGTGCTCCGACAGGTGCTTCGCAAAGCCCTTCAGGTTCAACGGCTCCTTCGATTCAGCCTCGCCGAAGTACATGCCGTAGGTACGCGAGGCCGAGTTGGTGTCCTTCTTCAGGTTCACCTGGAAAGTAATCTCATTTCTTGCCATTTTGTTGTGTTTTTTATGGTATCAGAATCCTCCTGCAGCGAACTACACCGGGTCGCCGCTTCCCGCTTTCTCAAAGCTTTGATTAACACTGCAAAGGTACAAAAAATATTTGAAACCACCAAACATTTCCTCAACTTTTTTCGCAATTTTCTGCACCTTATTTTCCTTACCCTAAACCCACCGTTTCCTTACCCTAAATCCCCAGTTTACTCAGGGTAACCGTTGCACCGTTGCAGTGTTGCAGTTCTCCAAAGCCTTCCTCACACCCCAAAATAACCTCTATATTTATATATATTATAATATATATAAATATAGCTATAAAACTCCCCTATCGTACACCCTTTTCGAGAACTGCAACACTGCAACAAGTGCAACAATTCCCCCGAAATGTTTTTCCATCTTTCAAAAACTTTTTGTATATTTGCAACCAAAACATTAGCAAAGCAGATGGCAGAGTACAGCAAATGGCAATGGCAGGAGCCAGGAACGGCATGGAAGGGAGTCGGGGTGTATCATGTCACGCTGACGGTGCCGTCGCGTGAGCCGCTGTTCGGAACGTTGGTGATTCCCGAGGGCGACCCCTCGAAGGCGCGGGTTGAGCGGACAGCCTTGGGCAATGCTGTTGTCGACGAGCTATATGTGATGTGCAGGCACTATCCGGCCATCCGCATTCTCCAATTCTGCCTGATGCCCGATCACCTGCATGCTGTTATCCATGTGACGCAGGTGATGGATACAAGTATCCGTAGCGTTGTTCGCGGATATTGGCAAGGGGCCAAGAAGCTCGGCAGGGCTTATACTTTGTCTCTTGCAGCCGAATTGAATTCGGTGCCAACATACAAAGATGGCTATCCTTTCCCTGTTTTTACGGAGCGCCCGTTCATTCGCCCATTGTCCCGTCGTGGCCAGTTGCATACGATGATACGGTATGTTCAGATGAACCCGCAACGGTTGGCTACCAAGCGCCTGAAGCCTGGCTATTTCCGTGTGCAGAAGGATATTGAGATTGGTGGCAGGAAGTATGATGGCGTGGGGAATGTGGTGCTGCTGACGGCTGGGCATTTTGATACCGTGCATGTGCGAAGTACGATGGTAAAGGCGGCAGAAAACGGTGATGACCAGCAGCTTCGCGACTACATGAACAGTCGTGTGCTCATGGCTCGTAAAGGGGTGGTGATGGTCTCGCCATATATTTCCCCCAACGAGAAGCGGGTGAAGCAGGTGTTGTTACAGGAACAGCATCCCTTCGTTCTCCTCGCGGACAATGGCTTCCGTGATTACTACAAGCCTGCTGATGAATTGTTCGATGCGTGTGCTGGCGGTCGCTTGCTAATACTCAGCCCGTGGCCCCACAACGAAGGGAAACGTCACATCACTCGTTCCGAATGCGTAGCACTCAACACGATGGCCGAAGAAATCTGCCATCACCTTAATGACATTACACAGTAGTGGCTCCGCTGTGTACACAAAAAGATGGAAAAATGTATTGCTATATAAATAAAAAGTATTATCTTTGCAGTCGAAAATATTTAATTGTATTACACATATATGGCAACAACAACTATTAGGAAACCAGCCTCTTTCCGACTTAGGGCCGACCTGTTGGAGAGACTGAGGATCAACGCAGTCAGGGAAAACAGAACCCTCAACAACTATGTGGAGAGTGTGCTGCTCGAGTACATTTTTAATGAGCCTAACGAAACGACTAAGGATATGGTTTGACAAGAACACAAACATCATCGAGTTGGTACGACTGGGTAGCCATAGTGAGCTGTTTAAGTAGTCAATTCAAATATAAACCTGCCTCCAGCCAAGTACGACAAGTCGTTCATGAAGCGGCTGAAAGATATTTCGAGGATTGTTGTAGTGTTCTGAAAAGTACAAGTACACAGCGGTGCTTGAGTCTGCTCGCTTTGATTGTAAAGAACCAGCCCTATTATGTAAATGTAATGTAGTAATGTAGAATGAAATATGGTGTCAAATATAATAAAGTATTCGACAAAGATAATAATATTGTCGACATCAGTTCTGTTACTCAGAATAATAAAGAGGAGGAATATTATAGTATTGGCACTCGTACTCCCATGATTGCTGCATTAGGAGAAAAGAACCAACATCACTTTAGGGCCAAAAGGGGCTATGTGTTAAATCCGGAAACGGAGTTACATAAGTATGCAAAGGCTATTCTAAAACATCGGTTCGATACAGAAGAAAAGTTCCTGATTAAATATTACCGTAAAGACACATGTCCTTTTGAAAAGAAATGCATCTTTTATGATGAACGGGATGGCGGGTGTGGAATGCTAGGAAAGAGTCTTTTTGAGTATGATTTAAAACAATATTATGATACAGCAACCATAGAAGGTTATCATGATGGTTTTACGGCAGATGTACACTTAACAAGATCATCAGTAAAACGTAGACCTGTATTTTTAGAAGTTGCCGTTACTCATTCCTGTGAACCTGAGAAAATAGCATCAGGTCATAAAATTATAGAGGTGTTTGTTGAAAAAGAAGATGATGTCTATTGTGAATTGGAAGAATCACCTCATAATTATTTTGAAAGAGCGGCCATCAAGTTTCACAATTTCGAAACAAAGAACGTTTGGAAGGAATGTCCGCATTACGTATGCGAGAAGAAGTATCATTCGCAACCTCCAGTAGTTATTGAAATGCGAATTCCAACGAAGTTCTATTGCTACCCACACCCTGGGTCTGCTTCGCCTCTACAAGCATATTATGACAATGTAGAAATCGGGATTCTATTTGCTAGCAGTAAATATGCAAAGCCTTTTGTGTTTGATAAAGCAATGTCTTTAGACAAAAAAAAATTTGTCGTTATGGGTAAAGACATATATGGAGCTGTTAAACCATGGTTAGTCTATAGTATAATGTGGAATGGGAGGAACTATTATCATAAAGTACAATCTCATTTTGACTATCAGAGTGCTCTTAAAGGTTTCACACTTGCGCAGGGAAAGGAATGGCACGGAGGTGACACTTTGAGTGATTTGTGCTAAGAATACGGTAGATAGGAACTCTGTGCGGCAAGGGTAGTCTGATTGCTAATTAGTAAAATAATTGCCAAATAATTTGGAGTTTAGTACCAAATTTAGTACTTTTGCACCCAAGAAATAAGGATTATGGGGTCTAAGGATAAATTGGTTGAGCGATTCAAAAAGAAACCGAAGGACTTTACGTACGAAGAAACGTTGAGTCTTTTGGCGTATTTTGGCTATCAAGAACATACGAAAGGCTCTACGTCAGGCTCGCGTGTGAGATTCAAGAATGAGGCTACTGGAGCCTATATTGACATCCATCGGCCACATCCGGGAAGCGTCATGAAGGAGTGGATGGTGAAGACAATTTATCAGCATTTGAAAAATAATGGTTTATTAAAATAGGAGGTTAAGAAAATGGATTATCTGGAATATAAAGGCTACAAGGGCAGCGTGGAGTACAGCAAAGAGGACAACTGCTTGTTTGGAAAGGTGCAGGGCATGAGCAAAGACCTGATTGTGTATGAGGGTCAGACGCTCGATGAATTGCGCAAGGATTTTGAGGAGGGCATTGACAGCTACCTCGAGGGCTGCAAGGCAGATGGCGTTGAGCCTGCAAAGCCATATAGCGGCAAGTTGAATCTGAGGATGTCATCGGAGCTTCATTCCCGCGTGGCTGCGTTTGTGGCATCCACAGGCATCACAATCAATGATTTCATCAATCGTGCCATCAAGAATGAACTGAAGAAAGTTGCGGCATTATGACTATGACGAAAAAAACAATAACCAGGGAGGAACTGGCATATATTCAGAAAGTATTTTTCAAGGGAGCGGGCCTCGACGAGGCAAGGCTTCTGAAGGGTGAGGAACGCAGGGCTTACAGGCTCTCGCAAGTGGAGCGGCTGCTGGCGGAGAAACCGAGATCGTCGACAATGGCTGTATTGCTGTCGGACGAGTTCTGGAGTGCAGATGAGGGAAGGTCGCAGTACGAGGCGTCCAGTCCGCTATTGTCGCTGAAGGAACAGCAGACGCTGACAGACAGGGAGATGGACCGTCTGCGGCTGATAGTGGAAATAGCAGGCTTGTGCCACGACCTGAGCCTGCACTTCACGTTCAGTCTGAAGGAGTTCTTCGGTATCAGAAAGAGCGACTTTCGGGTGTCGAACAAGGGGCTGGTGAAATGGCTCACCACGACGGCGTATGAACGGATAGCGATGCACACGGCCTACATCATGAAGAAGGAAGCCATCGGCGTGTATGTTAACCGGCATTACCTGCCAGCACAGGACCAATTGGCAGAACTGGCTGCTGAGGATGGTAGCTGGATAGACATGCCAGAGAGCACGGAAATACCGGCTCGTGACTATGTGCGTATCATACTTGATGAGCTGCTCCAGATAGAGCGGCACTGGCAGCGCGGACGCAGGCTGAAATTGCGGCCCGACTTGGTGATACTTCACGACGAGATTTATGGCGTAGTGCCCTGTCGGTTTGACAAGGGGGTGCTGCAGGCCGCTCAGGCACTCTACGACTACATGGACAAGAAAGTGCAAGGTCGCTTGGTGGGGCAAGACAAGAACGTCAGGTCTGAGGTGCTGTGGCACTTTGCTGATAAGGTACGCGAGGTGCGCACCCGGTATCTGTCAAAAGGCTGGGTGGAGGACAACTCGCTGGAATTTAATTACCTGATGTCTCATGCCGAACGATGTGGAAAAGGCTGGTGGAATGAGGAGGACGATGCTCTATGATGAGTTTTATTCGCGAGGAATATGCCTCGGCGTCTGATTGGCTGTCGGCACTCAAAAAGGGTGAGGAGTGGACCCTTTATTTAAAGAAGCTCCAGCATGCGGCGCCTGGCGACATGAGCAGGCTTCGCAGCGATGCCATGCGAAGAATCGGGAAAGGCAAGACATTCGAATACTGGGATATCTTCAGTCACAATGTTGAGCTTACGGTTGAGAAGGTTTGGAGGATAGCTGAGCTGACACTGCCTAAACTGGAGATTCAGACCGTCGGCATGTTGTCAATAGAGTGGCTGGATCAGCATGCTATTGACTGCCCGAATGTGCCCGAGAAATTGAAATCGGCAGAGGCTGGGGTGCTGATGGGCTACCTGGTAGAAGCCGGGGTGCTGAACGGCGACTGGCAGCCCGTGAGACTGAGCGGGTCGGAACGGGCTTTGGTGGCTAAGGCTGTGTGCGACCGTCTGGACATCAAAGAGGTGTGGCAAGTGTTCGGCCAGTTGTGGAACGAGAAGCCTGAGACGCTGCGCAGCTATCTGAACAAAGCACTCGAACAGAGGAAGTCGCTGGATTTCCAAGAAAAACTGAGAAATATTTTGAACTGATAATCAATTAGTTAACTGCATCCGTACCTGCTACGCGTACCTACTACGTAGCAGGTTTTTTTTGTGCCTTTGTTGTACCTTTGCACCGTCGAAATCAATCGACAGTGTTCATTGACTTATTGATACAAAACGATGGAAACAAAAATCTTACGTGTGGTACGCCAGGGCGAGGCCTTCAGCGTACAGAGTTCTAAACAGGAGTCGGGCAGCCTGCAGAAGTGCACGATTGTGCTTCGCGAGCTGGGCGGCTCCAAGTATGAAAACGAATATGTGTGCACGATGCTGGGCAATCTGGCGGGGTGCAGGTTCTACGAGGGCGATTTGGTTGCGGCCACGCTCCGTTTCTCTACGCACGAGTATCAGGGGCAAGTGTTTCAGGAAATACTGGCAACTGATGTCGTGAAGATATAATACCCACCCCCGGCCCCTCCCGTGCGGGAGGGGAGACAGGTTACTGGCTGGGTGGGGCTTTCATTGAGTTGAAGTGAGGAGGATGTTCCCGGGTAAATGCGCAAAGAATCTGAACTTCTACGTCTCACAAAAAAAAATCAACTCATAAAAAAATGGAAATCAATATTCAAACACAACAGATTGTCGTAAACGACAACCAATACATGACGTCGCTCGAGATTGCCGAGCTGACAGGTAAACAACACTGCCATGTGATGGAGGCCATCAGAAAGATGGAGCCTGCATGGGTGAAAGTCAACGAATCGAAATTCCGATTGGTTGAGTACAAAGACCAGAAGGGCGAGCTCCGCCCCTGCTACCAACTCACGAAGACCGAGTGCCTGTACATCGCCACGAAGTTCAACGACGAGGCGCGTGCCCGTCTGGTGCTGCGCTGGGAAGAGCTGGAGAGAAGGGAATGGCTGAAGGTGAGGAGTGAAAAGCTGCTGCCTGAGCCGAAGGAGATTGTGCGGATGGCCGACGAGATTATCGGCAAGGGACTGCGCATGCTGAACGAGGCGGCTGAGGACACGCTGACGGCGACGCAGGTGGCCAAGACGTTCAACATGACGGTGTGGGACTTCAACCAGGTGCTGCGCGACATGGGCATCCAGTACCGCCGCCACGGACGCTGGAACATCTCTGACGACCTGGCAAGCCGTGACTTCGTGCGCCTGCGTACCCACGTATCCTATTCATTGAAGGGCGAGAAAAAGATTCGTACCTACATGACGTGGACGCTCGCCGGCCTGCGCTACCTGAACTCGAAACTTGGTTATCCTAATTTCTAATACGATGAGTGTACATACTATCTATTTCAAGGACGGAGAGAAGACGAAGTATCTCCGTCCTGTGCTCACCAGAGAGGACTACCTGCGGCTGCGCGACGGCGGTGAGCAGCGGGCCATTGTGGCGGCTGTGCGTGCAGGTGACGAACAGCGGAAATCGAGTCTGGTGCAGATGAACTATTCGTGCCTGCCCAACAAGGACGGGTCGCTGAAGGGCTCGAAGACGATGAGCACCACCGTGGGCATGGACGTCGACCATATCGCGGCCGAGGAGATGGCGGCAGTGAAGGAGCGCATACTGTCGCACAAGGAGGAGCTGGGGCTGCTGCTGTTGGAGGAGAGTGCGCGAGGACAGGGCTACCACTTGGTGTTCCGTCGCCGTCAGGAACTGTCGCAGGAGGATAACCTGCGCTGGGCCAGCGAATTGCTGGGAGTGGGGTACGACAAGGGGGCAAAGGACATTACCCGCGTGTTCTTTACGACTACCAATGAGCAGCTGGTGTTCTTGGATGATGCCGTCTTCGCGATTGAGGCAACGCACAGTGTTGCAGCGTTGCAGTGTTGCAGTTCTCAAGTCACTTACGACCCTGAGGCGAAGTACAACGGGGTGCTGTTCAAGGACATCATCGCGAAGTACTGGGAGCTGTATAATGACGGTAAGGAGCCTACGGAGGGTGACCGTAATGTGCTGACGTTTGAGCTGGCAGTCACGCTGCGTAGCATCTGTGGCTATTCGCTGGAGAAATTGATGCAGGTGATACCAAACTACTGGTCAATTTACACAGCGGAACCGACCCCGATGTGTAATTTTGAGGAGTATAGGAAGACGCTGGAGAATGCGCTGAAGGAGCCACGGAAGGGGATGCCGTACAGGCTGAAGCAGGTGCTGCAGGCGCTGAAGTCGCAGGCTGGCGTGAAGGCTTGCGGCGGTACGCTGACTGCGCCGCCGCCTATGCCCAAGAGGCTGCCGCCGCTGCTGAAGCTGCTGACGAAGAACGTGCCCTGGTTCTATAAGCCTGCTGTGGCCAATGCGGTGTTCCCGGCCTTGGGTGTTCACCTGCACGGCGTGAAGTTCCGCTACTGGGATAATGTGGAGCACGAGGCCACCTTTATGAATATCCTGATAGGCCGTCAGTCCATCGGTAAGGGTACCATCAAGAAGCCCATTGAGTACATCATGGCGGACATCAAGCAGCGCGACCAGCCCAACCGTCAGCGCGAAGCCGAATGGAAACAGAAGAACCCGGGTGCCAGGCAGAAGAAAGACCCGCGCCCGACGGACATCTGCATCCAGATGCTGATTGACAACCTGACGGATGCCGTCTTCAATCAGCGCATCGTGGATGCCAACAACAACGGCCAGCGCTTCATCTATACCATCGTGGACGAGATAGAGGGCTTGAAGAAGGTGACCTCGAAGGGTACGGTGGACGAAGTGGGGCTGCTGATTCGCAAGGCCTTCGACAACTCTGATGCCGGTCAGGAACGCGTGGGTGCCGATTCGGTCAGTGGCATCGCTCCCCTGAGGTGGAACTTCAACGCCAGCACGACCCCGCCCAATGCCAAGAAGTTCTTCTACAAGATGGTGAACGACGGTACCGTGAGCCGACTGGATGTCTCGTCGATTATCAAGGGTGATGACGACGATGATACGGCACCCATCCTGGGCATCTACGACCACACGTTTGCCGCCGAACTGAAGCCCTACATCGACCGCCTGGAGTCTGCCAGCGGACTGATAGAGTGCGCCCAGTCGAAGAAGCTGGCACTCGACATAAAGCAGGAGAACAAGGACGCCGCCAAGCTCTACGATAGCGAGGCTTACAGGGTGTTTTCGTATCGTGCCAACGTCATTGCCTGGCTGAAGGGGATGGTGCTCTATGTGGCGCACGGCTACCGATGGAGCAAGGAAATCGCCGATTTTGTCCGTTGGAGCCAGCAGTATAATCTCTGGTGCAAGATGCTGTACTTCGGTCAGCAGCTGGAAAAGGAACTGCGCGAGGAGGTTGAGATTCAGCGTCAGTCAGGCCCACAGAACCTGCTTGAACTGTTGCCCGACGAGTTCACTAAAGACCAGTATCGCCAGATGCGTCAGCAGCAGGGCAAGTTGGGTGACGGCGAGAGCACCCTGCGCAGTTGGCAGAGTCGCGGCTACATTGTCTATGACGAGGTGAGCGGCAGGTTCTGCAAGACGGAGGCGTACAAGCAGAAGTTTGCCCTCATCGACAAAAAGTAGCACGAACGTTGCCGGAAATATTTGGCGTTCTCGAACATTTTGATTACCTTTGCACCCTAAATTGAAGTTGAAATGACAGTTTGCATAGCAGAGAAGCCGAGTGTGGCTCGTGATATAGCACGCATCTTGGGGGCTACCAGTTCCCACGACGGATATATGGAAGGTAACGGCTATCAGGTGACGTGGACGTTTGGTCACCTGTGTGAGCTGAAGATGCCCGAGGACTATACGCCGATGTGGCGTTCGTGGAGCCTGACGGCGCTGCCGATGATTCCGCAGCGCTTCGGCATCAGGCTGAAGGAGGACGAGGGCGTGAAGAAGCAGTTTGCCACCATCGAGCGGCTGATGAAGGCGGCCGACGAGATT
>JAEEGH010014659.1_pt1 | contig 17166 bp, 13 predicted proteins | sample 9134181 | NCBI WGS metagenome assembly JAEEGH01 (sample SAMN16246544, study PRJNA631951) | gut metagenome | biome: gut microbiome; feature: rumen; material: DP-attached | host: Bos | place: Iran: Karaj | collected 2018-10
GGGATACGCCGATACCGGCGCTGACATCATTCTCGTCTATGAGACGGAGAAGGAAGAGGCGTATGTCACATTTTACGGCGGAGACAACCCCTTCAGTCCGTGGTGCATTCTGAAAGCACGCTTGTTCTTCGAATACTATTACCGTGTCGGCAATCCGTACGACGGCTGCATGGGCTTTATCGACCGGCTCTGGACGGAGATCGATAAGAACCATGAAGCTACGGAGCTTCGCACCGACATGATGAACGCGACGTACTTCAAGCCCTACAATAACGACCATATCGCGAGAGTCCTCGACTATTCGAACCTGATTTCCCAGAAGGGCGAGGAGAAGATGACCGGGCAGATTGCGGCAATCCGCGAGAAGTACGGCATCGACGTCGTTATCCTGACGGCTCCCGACAGTGACGGCAAGGACAGTGAAGCCTTCAACGATGACTTCTACGATTATGTAGGTTTCGGTGTCGGTCCGGACAACGATGGCATCATTCTGTTCGTCAACATGGATCCGAATGTCCGTTACTATACGATTTCCACCTGCGGTCTCGGACAGGACTACTTCAACGAATATGTGGAAGACATCTATGACGCGATGTTTGATTCCTTCAAGAGCGGCGACTACGAGCAGGGCATTCAGATCTATCTCTCGGAAGTGGAGAAGCTGATCAACAAGAGTGTTCCCGTTGAGGAGTTCAACGGCGTAAAGCGCGATGACATCAAAAAGGCGGACGATGACGACGACCGTGTCATCGACGATGCCGGCGTGCTGTCCGACTCGAAGAAGAAGGAGCTTGAGAAGACCATCCGCGAGATTCGCAAGAACTACGATATGGACGTTCTTGTGCTGATCCCCGAGGATACCCCGGAGTTCTACCCCGAGGACTATCTCCGTTACTATTACGAATTCATGGGCTACGGTGTCGGAAAGAGCGCCAGCGGAATCGGAATCGTGCTGGATCCGAATTCCTCCACGCGCAATTCGATTCAGGTGTTCGGAAACGCATCCGAGCTCTTCGACAGTGCCGCGCAGTCGCGCCTTAACTCGATGGTGCAGTCGGCCATCGGAAGTAAGAATAACCGCGCGAAGGGCGCACAGACCTTCGTTAAGAAGGTTCGTTTCCGCGCCAAATGGAAACACTATCCGATGACAACCGTCGGAACGATCTTTATGGTCTGCGTCGTGTTCATCGTCATGTCGATCATCGGCCTTGTGAAGAAGGGCTCGAACAAGACGGTTGCAACGGCAGACTCCGCGACCGGGTATCTTGTTCCCGGCTCCTGCAAGGTATTCCGCGTGAACGACCGGTTCTTAAATACCAAGGTCACCAAGTCGAGAAAACCGGAGCCTTCGTCCTCCTCAAGCCGGAGCGGCGGTGGCGGAAGCCATTACAGCAGCAGCGGCCGGAGCCACGGCGGTGGCGGCGGAAGACATTTCTAAACCTGCCTTTTTTGTATGGAGATGAGCATGATCTTTGCAACCTCGGTGATTCGGATTCTCGGCGACTGGTATGTGCCGGTGAGCACCTTCTACGGACTGCTTGTGAGCTTTCTGATTCTCTTCAACGTGCACCGTGTGCCGTTCATGATAATCGGACTGTTCTTCACGCGGAAGTTCCCGCCTGCAAAGCAGTACCATAAGTACGCGGTGCTGATTCCCGCCCGCAATGAGGCGCCGGTTCTTGCTAATCTGTTACAGAGTCTTGCAAAGCAGGACTACCCGAAGGAATATCTGACCGTATTCGTCGTTGCCGACAACTGCACGGATGACACGGCGGGCATCGCCCGGGCGAACGGAGCCGTATGCTACGAGCATCAGAATCCGAATGAGCGGACCAAAGGGTATGCCCTTAAATATCTGTTTGAGCAGATTGCGCGGGACTACGGGATTGAAAGCTTCGAGGGGTATTTCATCTTCGATGCGGACAACCTTTTAAACCGCGATTTCATAAGCCGCATGAACGATTCGTTCGATGCGGGAGAGAAGATTGTTACATCGTATCGGAATTCCAAGAATTTCGACGAAAACTGGGTGTCGGCGTCGTATGCGCTTCACTGGATCCGCTCAAGCCGGATGCGCCACCGCGCGCGTTCCGTGCTGCGCCTCGCGACCAACATTCAGGGCACCGGTTTTCTGTTCGCGAACGAGCTGGTGCGGGACGGCTGGAAGTATGTTTCCCTGACGGAGGACCGTGCATTTACCGCCGACGCGGTTGCGCACGGCTACGCAATCTCCTATAACGACGCGGCGATGTTTTATGACGAGCAGCCGACAAGCATAAAGATCGGCTTCCGGCAGCGCATCCGCTGGTCGAAGGGACACCTGCAGGCCTTCGTCGAAACCGGCTGGTATCTGTTTTTGAACATCTTCGTCGGAAACGTGTTCCGAAAGAAGGAAGAGCGACGTAAGATGCCACTCGGAAAGCGCATTCTCGAAGGCATCCGCCACCGGTTCGCGGCATACGACACACTGTCGCAGCTGCTCCCCGGGGCATTGATCAACGCCATCGGATTCGTCATCGTGACCGCGTTCTTTTTGTCCTGCCGCGCCTACACCGTCGGCACCACCGTTAACCTGTTCGGCGGAAAGGACTGGATTTCGGTAATCGTGCGGTTCTTCCGCGGCGACGCGATGCCGGTAACGATCTCACCCGGCGCGCGGGCGGTCATCGGCAACGCAGGCCTCACATTTTTCGTGTTCTGGCTGTCGCGCGTGCAGATTGAGATTGCCAACGTGTTCCAGGCGGTTTACCTGTTCTTCACGGATCGAAGGCGCATCAAGCCGATGCCCTTACGGCGGAAAGTCTGGTTCATCCTGACGTTCCCGACCTTCGATCTGTTCTACCGCTGGTCAATGTACATCGCCCTGTTTAAGAAGGTCACCTGGAAGCAGATTCCGCACACAAGCGCGATTACGATCGAAGATATAGAAAGTTCTCAGAAGGAAGTTGTAAGTTGAGTAAGAATAACGGAAAATCCCATAGTAAAGACGTGAGGTCGCGTAAGACCGCAGCAATTATTCTTGCCGCGCCCCTGCTCGTGATGGATCTTTTTGCACGCGGGCTCGTGATCGCCGGGACGAATTACCGGTCTATATACATGTACCTGCCGGGTATCCTTTTCATGGTCATGTGGATCGCGCTTTTCACCGGATTCTGCATGTTTCTGCCGCGCCTTGCCGGGCGGATTACCTACGCGGTGATTGCCGTACTCACGTACATATTCTTCCTTTGCAACATCATTTCGTATACCTACACGGGCTTCTGCTTCAGCTTTACGCTGATGAAGATGGCCGGTGAGGGCAAGAACTACATCGGCGGAGCCATAAGGGCTTCCGGACCGATCCTGTGCGCGGTTTACTTTAACGTGTTCCTTGCAATCCTTTTCGCGATCCTTGCCGGTTTTCCAAAGAAGAGGCTCAGCGGAAAAGCGTTCTTCGGCATAGCGGCCGGTTTCCTCGCGCTGCACATCGTAAATCCGTTACTCTACGGCGCCAAAGCGGACGAGCTCCGCTGGGATGCATGGAGAAGACCGCGTAATGTCTACGAGGCCTTCAACGACAAGAACAAGAGCCTGATCATCAGCGGGCTTACCGAATACACCGTCCGCGACTTCTACCTGTCCTTTTTGAAAAAAGAGGAGAGCATAGGAAGCGAGGATGAGGCGTTCCTCACGGAAGCTTTCTCCGATAAGAGTCTTGCGGAAAGCAATGATTATACAGGAATATTCCGCGGAAAGAACGTCATCTTTTTACAGATGGAAGGCATCGATGACTGGCTTGTGACGGAAGAGACAATGCCGGTTCTGACTGCTCTTCTTAAGGAATCGATTAACTTTACGAATCATTATTCATTTTTCAACGGCGGCGGATCTACTTTCAACTCCGAATTTGCCGTCAATACCGGATATCTGACGCCGCTTTCCTATCAGCGGAACGCGTTCACATTTAACGCAAATGCGTTTCCGTACTCGATGCCGAGACTGTTTCAGGCGGAGGGGTACACGGTCAACGCGTTTCACATGAATACCGAAGAGTACTACTCCCGGGGCATCAACTATAAGGCGTGGGGCTATGACGGCTACCACGGTTTTCTGGACCGGCCGGGTTGCAACGATATTCTGCACCGTCTGGACCGGACGCTGATTCTTGATGAAGAGTTTGCAAGCATGATCTTCGAAACCGGTCATCCGACCGTGTCGTACATCATCACATTTACCCCGCATGCGCCCTTCGTTACGACAGGCGACGAAGTCGGTACTTATCTCGCGGAGGAGAAGTACGGCGAGCCGCAGAACTTCGACGAGGAGGAGACCGCGAAGCTGATGGGCGGCGAGACCGACCGGATGATCGGGCTGCTTCTTGACAAGCTTCGTGAGACGGGCCTTTACGAGAATACGGTGATTGTCGGCTATGCGGACCACTACCTTTACACGATTGAGGACAAGGACGTGATTCCCCGGAACAAGCCGGACGCGGACACGAACCTCGTGAATCACACGCCGTTCTTCATCTGGAGCGCGGACGTGACGCCTGAAGAGATTACAAAGGTCAATTCCCAGGTAGACATTCTGCCGACGGTTCTTAACATGATGGGCATCCCGTATCAGAAGAGCACCTACATCGGAAGCGACATCATGTCACCCGGTTACAAGGGCTTTGTGTTCTTCCCGGACACTTCCGTTTATGACGGGCGCATCTATGCGGAAAATGCGACGATCGTCAAGGGCTCCGGCACGAAAGAGGAACTTACGGAGCTTCTTTCACAGGTGAATTACCTGATAAAAAAGAACGATCTTACACTGAAATACGACTGGTTCCGTGAGCATTAGAAGCAGGGAAACGACAGGTTCTGAGGGCGTTGGAAGCAGGGAAACGACAGACTCCGAAGCACAGGAAAGCAAGAGAACAGGCATGAAGACTACGGTTCAGGGATACAACATAAACTATAAGATTTCCGGCGAGGGCGATCGGACGCTCGTGATCCTTCAGGGATGGGGAACGAAGCTTGAAGTGTATGATTCGGTTGCCGCCTGCGTGAATTCGGGCATGCGCGTCGTGCAGTTTGATCTGCCCGGCTTCGGCGGTTCGGATGAGCCGCGGGAGAGCTGGGGCGTCGACGAATTTACCGATTTCTTCGTCGCTTTCATGGAGAAGCTCGGAATCCGCGAGGCAACGCTTCTCGGGCACTCTTTCGGAGGCCGTATCATCATCAAGCTTGCAAACCGGGAGAATCTCCCGTTTACGATTACGAATATCATTCTGGTTGACGCGGCGGGCATCCGCGCAAAGCTTACGAAGAAGCAGAAGCGCAAGCAGCGTCGTTACAAGATCCTGAAGAAGATCCTTCTGTGGAAACCGGTTCACGCGATGTTCCCGGAACTGATTGACGACTGGAAGTCAAAACAGGGCTCGGCGGATTACCGGAATGCAACACCGAGGATGCGTGAGTGCATGGTGAAATCCATTAACGAGGATCTGACCGACCTGCTCCCAGGAATCAAACAGGAAGTGCTCCTAATCTGGGGCGATAATGACACCGCGACGCCGCTTTCGGACGCAAAGCTCATGGAAGCGAAAATTCCGAACAACGGGCTTGTCGTACTGTCACCGGCGGGACATTACAGCTTCCTTGACCAGCCGGCAGTATTCCGGAACGTGATGAAGTCCTACCTGAAGCCTTAGGCAATCTGAATAGTATGCGGAGGCCCTGGGCGGGCAGCGCCGAATAAAACTTTACGAGGCAGATTTATGATGCTTTATCGAACAATCGGAATAGCTGTGCTTACGCTTGCCGCGTGGTTTCTGACCATGCGCTACAACCTGCATATGCTGCAGCTGAACGGCTATAAAAACGTAGAACACCTGAAGCGGACGCTTCGGACCTGGAACCGTCAGTGGCTTCTGATGGCCGGCGTGATTCCCGGCGTGCTGCGTTGCATCTTCACCGACCTTTGGGCGGACATCGTATGCGCCGTTTATCTGCTCCTTCTGATTCTGATCTACAACCTGATGCGCCGCACCAAAGCGAAGAAGAAGCTCGTGTACACGGCGCGTGTGAAGCGTATGCTTGCGGCGCACGTCATCGTCTCGGCAATCCTTCCGGTTGTCGCCTGGCTGGTACTCGGCTTTGATTATCTGAGCGCCGGGCTGGTGCTTACCGTGAGCCTTCAGTGGATTCTTCTCGTACTCACGAACTTTTTGATGAAGCCTGCCGAGAAAGCCGTCGGCAATCATTACATCAATGATGCAAGGCGTCGCCTTAAGGAAATGGGAGACCGCCTCACGATTATCGGCGTCACCGGAAGCTACGGCAAGACAAGCGTCAAGTTTTATCTGAAGACTCTGCTTTCCGCGAAGTACGACGTGCTCGTTACGCCGGAAAGCTTCAATACCCCGATGGGCGTTGTGCGGACCATCCGCGAACAGCTCCGCCCGTCGCACGAAATCTTCGTCTGCGAGATGGGTGCAAGACATGTGGGCGACATCAAGGAAATATGCGACATCGTGCATCCGAAGCACGGCGTCATCACCTCAATCGGACCGCAGCACCTCGAGACGTTCTTCACGATGGACAACATCCGCAACACGAAGTACGAGCTTGCGGACGCGCTTCCGAAGGACGGAATGCTCTTTTTAAACGGCGACAGCGAGGAAGTTGTGAAGAAGGCGTCAGAGTATCCGGGCGCGATCTTTTATCACGCAGGGTTAGCGGCAAATGCCACGGAGGCGGTCGCCGCTAACAGCGGTGGTTCTGTCGTGGGTGCAGACAGCAAAGCAACCGATTCCCTGAGCGGATATTATGCGACAGATATCAAGGTTTCCTCCCTCGGTACGGAATTCACCGTACATGCACCGGACGGAAAGGAAGAGACCTTCCAGACGCGCCTTGTGGGCGGTCATAACGTGATTAACATCATCGGCGCGATCGCGGTAGCCAATCAGCTCGGAATTGCGCTTTCCGACCTGAAGATTCCGGTACGGAGACTGGAGCCGGTACCGCACCGCATGCAGCTACTCGGACGCGGAGCGGTGACGATTATTGATGACGCGTATAACTCGAATCCGGTGGGCAGCAAGGCTGCCGTAGAGACACTCGGGCTGTTCGACGGCGTAAAGATTCTGGTGACGCCCGGCATGGTTGAGCTCGGCGATAAGGAAGCGGAATACAACAAGGCGTTCGGCGGTTACGCCGCGAAGAACTGCGATTACATCTGCCTCGTCGGCAGAAAGCGCGCGGAGCCGATTGCGGCCGGCGCACTTGAGGCAGGCTTCCCGGAGGAGAAACTGAGAATCTTCGACCGGCTGCAGGAGGCACTTGATTTTGCCTACTCCGTCGGTGATGAAGGGCACAAGTTTATCCTTCTCGAGAATGACCTGCCGGACAACTACTAGAACGAATCAATCCGATATAAAACCCGGAGAAACCGGGAGAAAGGACGGACTCGGTCACATTTTTCGCAGGCCGGGTAAGTAAAAGCATGAAAACAAGAGTCGCTATGATGTTCGGAGGAAAGAGCGTGGAGCATGAGGTTTCGGTCATTACCGGAATTCAGGCGCTTCTCAGCATGGATACGGAGCAGTATGACGCCATCCCCGTGTATCTGACCAAGAAGAATGAAATGTATGTCGGAGAGGACATCGGGAAGATTGAATGCTATAAGGATATCCCTTCTTTGCTGAAACGCTCGCAGAGAGTCATTCTGGTGAACGAGGGCGGCCGGTTCCTTCTTCAGCCGTTCCCGCAGAAACTGTTCGGCGGGAAGAAGGCGATTGAAATCGATGTCGCATTTCCCGCCGTGCACGGCACGAACGTCGAAGACGGCACGCTGCAGGGATACCTGAAGACCGTCGGCATTCCGTTCGTCGGCTGTGACGTGACTGCGTCGGCTGTCGGAATGGAAAAGTTTGTGCAGAAGGCAGTGCTTAAGGAATACGATATTCCGCTTCTGCCTGCGAAGATTTATAAGCTTTCCGATTACGCCAAGCTGGACACTCTGCTGGATTCCGTCGAGATGACGTTCGGATATCCGGTTATCGTAAAGCCCGTCAACCTCGGATCGAGCGTCGGTATCAGCGTTGCGAAGGACCGCGAGGCGCTGACGCAGGCAATGGACGACGGCTTCCGTTATTCGACCAAGGTAATCGTTGAGCATGCGATTTCGAAGCTTCGGGAGATCAACTGCGCGGTACTCGGCGATGAGAACGACGCAGAGGCCTCGGAAATCGAAGAACCGATGCACAGTGAGGAAATCCTCAGCTACGAGGATAAATACGTAAGCAACGCCAAAGGAAGCGGTCAGAAGGGCATGGCAAGCGTCGCCCGGAAGATTCCCGCGGAGGTTCCGAAGGAAATGCGTGAGGAAATCCGCAGTCTCGCAGTGAAAGCCTTCCAGGCACTCGGCTGTAACGGCGTTGCCCGAATCGACTTCATGATTGATGAAGAGACCGGCAGGCTATACTTCAACGAAATCAACACGATTCCGGGTTCCCTCGCATTCTATCTCTGGGAGCCGCTCGGAGTTCCGTACAGGGAATTGCTGAACCGCATGATTAAGCTTGCGCTGAAGCGGGTACGTACGGAGCAAGCCATCACATTTTCCTTCGATACGAATATTCTGAATACGGCTTCATTCGGAGGCAGCAAGGGGGCAAAGCGATAATATGTTTTCTTTTTTGCAGAAAGAGACCCACAGTCAGTTGGAGCAGATTGTTACACGCCTTAAGTTAAATGCATCAAACAATTACCGCGACGCGACCAAGGAAGATCTCGCGGAGCTTACGAAGAAGTACGAGGAGCTGAAAGCGGCCGGAAAACTGAATCAGAAGCAGATAGATTACTACAGGTGTAGAATAGTGGAATATACGGGAAAACTTGAGAATTTCTCGCACAAGTCGCAGAAGGTAGGAAAGTATTCCGGAAAGATTTGATATCCTTAATGATTCCTGCGCGGATGAATGCTGCAGCATTGGAGAAAAAGATTTAACGGCAAATGCGCCGGTTGCCTTTTGGCAGCCGGCGCATTTTTTATATGTCGTATACTCTGCGCAGATCGTGGCAGATGTGGTCGAGGTCCGGATAAAGGGAACCCTCGGTGATGCCGAACACGCGGAGGCTTTCGACGAAGTACTCGCGGCGGTCGGCGGGAATGATGATCTTATAAAGCATGTTGTCGTCACAGATGTCCTCGAGGCGCCTTAACGAATTGTGCACCGTGAAGCAGGCCTGCTGCGAGTAGAGACGCAGATGGCTGTCAGTCGAGTAGCAGGCAAGGATTTTGTCCTCAAGCACCGGATTGTGGTGCAGGTGCTTGAACGCCGGAAGGAGCATCTCCTGAGCGGTGTCGGCATCAATCGGGTAGATGCAGTTGCCGAAGCCCTCCTTCTCATTCAGGCGGTTCGGCGCAAGCACCCAGACGCAGGCGTCCATGCCCGGATTTTTGAGATAGGTCTCGGTGGCAAAGAACACCGCGATCAGCGGCGAGCGGGACCAGTCGAGCATTCGCGTCGGAAGCCCGTGATGCTGCATCAGGGCAACCCATCCGGAGTAGTCATGCTTCTCGGGCGGATTCTTTAAAATCTGCTTTCCGCGGATATAGAAATCATTCGTGATGAAACGCTCAATCTCAAGGCGCTTCTCGCTGCGCTGAATCGACGGAACCAGAGTCAGCGAGGAATTCTCCTCACCGCGGTACCAAAGCCCCTGCTGATGCCTTGCAGCCAGCGCTTTCAAAAACTGTAAAAGCTCATCGATCGTGCTGATATCAATCGTAATCATAGGTTTCTCCTTATTATCGCGCCGCGGTAAATGGGACGCGGCCGCCGGTGAACGGGCAGCCTTCGAATTTGCCGCACAAACCATATATGTTATTATATCTTTTTTTGAGAAATAAGTAAAGGAATGTTGCCCTTTTCTTCGGAATTTAGTATACTGAATTTTCGGAAGGAATTCCGAAAACATATGATATCGGGGGGATATTACATGAAAGACAGGAAAAAGTTTCTTTTGAAAATCGGCATTATCGAGGGCGTGCTGCTTCTTGCGATCGTGGTTCTCGTAGTGCTGAAGCTGACCGTGTTCTCAGGCTCCGGAAAGAAGCCGAAAGAGGATAAGCGTGACCTTAACGGCCTTGAGGTAACCATGCTCGACTGGTGGACGGGGGATGCCTGGGGCGAGGAGAGCAGCGATTATGACAAGGCTTTCTTCGAAATGCTGCATAAAGCGGAACAGGAGCATAACTTTACGTTCCGCCGGTACAGTGATCCGGATTATTTCTGGGGAGACGATTACACGGAGCGAATTGCGCTGTCAATCACCGATAACACTCCGATTGCGTCCATGTTCGTATTAGACAGCCGGTGGGTTGCGTCATTCCTTGAAAAAGGGCTTCTCCTTGACGTAAGCAAAGCGTCCACGGTTCAGTGGGACGACGACAAATGGAACGCCGCCGTCGCCCGCCTGATGAGCATTCACGGCGGGCAGTACGGATTTGCCTGCGGAACGGAGTACGGCTCCTTCACCGGCGTTTTCTTTAACAAGGCGATTTTCAAAATGATGGGCGTGAATCCGAATCTTCCGTATGATCTTCAGAGCGAGGGCAAATGGAACTGGGAGGAGTTCCGGCATCTCTGCATGGTGCTGACGAAAGACCTCGATAATGACGGCGTTATCGATATACACGGCGTTTCCGGAGACCCGGAACTTGTATGCTACGGTGCGCTTCTTTCAAACGGCACCGACCTGTTTACGAAAGACGGTAACGGCCTTCTTACGGTAAATGCGAACGATGAAAAGGTAATCGAATCCCTGAACTTCGTCCATTCCCTCAGCGAAGACTGCTATTTCCTGCCGATGGTCGGTATCTACGGCGACACGGATTCCGGATGGTGGTGGGACTGGTACCGGACGGGCTTCTATGAAGGCCGGGCTGCGATGTATATCGATGAGGAATGGTTCAGCGAGAATGTCGGAGCGGGTGAAATGGAACTCGGTTTCGTGGCATTTCCGTACGGCCCTTCCGTTGACGGGTATGTATCTATAATCCGTGAACCCGTCGTTGCCTTGCCGAACTGCGATGCCGTTCGGGACATTGCGGAAGACATCCTGTATGCCTACAATATCGCGACGGAGGTTCCTGAGGGATACAAGCGGGAGGACGGTAACTGGAAGCTCTTCTGCGAGCCGTACTTTAGCGATGAGCGCGCCGTGAACGAGTCAATCTACCGTATGCTTTTTGAATATCCTCAGGCGATGGCGTCTTCGGCGCTGATGACGGATATTCTCACGGATTCCACAGAGGCGATGCGTTACTGGGCATTCGGAATGGTTCAGGACAATGTCGGGGCAAATGAGACGATTGAAGCCTTCATGGCCCGGTGGCAGACGAATGTCGATCTGTTTAACAGTCATTTTACTGATTAATACTATTCAAGGCGGAAAGCCTTCGGGGAACAGTCTCCGAAGGCTTTTTCATTTTTCGGAAAGTTTTTTGAATTTCCTGTTGACAAAAGAGTGTATATAGGCGTATATATTGAATATACACAATGTTACAACACAACCACTGCAGAGGTATGTTATGAACATCTTGATCAACAACAGCTCCGGCCAGCCGTTATACGAGCAGATCGAGGAGCAGATAAAAAACCAGATCCTTTCGGGGGAACTTTCGGAGGGGGACGCCCTTCCTTCCATGCGCGTACTTGCAAAGGAACTGAAAATCAGCATTATTACGACGAAGCGTGCTTATGAAGATCTGGAACGCGACGGGTTCATCGTATCCGTGACCGGAAAGGGCAGCTTCGTTAAGGGTCTCAATTCCGAATTTGTCCGCGAGAGCATGCTCTTCGAAATCGAGGAAATGCTTGAAAAGGTTGCGGAGAAAGCGGCTGTCGGCGGGATCACGCTTGAGGAGCTGACGGAGAGACTCAGGATTATTACGGAGGAACAGAGGAATGGATAATATGGTTTTGGAAGTGAAGAACATCACCAAGGATTACGGTGACTTCAAGCTTGATAACGTCAGCTTTTCGGTGCCCCGCGGAACCGTATGCGGCTTCATCGGCCAGAACGGCGCCGGCAAGACGACAACAATCCAGCTGATTTTGGACGCGATTACGAGAGATTCCGGAGAGATTACGCTCTTCGGACAGGAAGTGATTCCCGGCCGGTCCCACACCTTACGGGAAGATATCGGCGTCGTATTTGACGAGATGGGTTTTCACGAATTTCTGACCCCCGCGCAGCTTGATGAGATTATGAAGAGGATTTATAAGAACTGGAATTCCGAGACGTACTTCGGGTACCTGAAGCGGTTTTCACTGCCTTCGAAGAAGCGCTGCGGAAACTTCTCACGAGGCATGCGGATGAAGCTGCAGATTGCTGTGGCGCTTTCGCACGGCGCGCGGTTTCTTATCATGGACGAGCCGACAAGCGGTCTCGATCCGATTGTAAGAAGCGAGATGATTCAGATATTCCGCGAGTTCGTCGTGGAGGAAGACCATACGATCTTATTGTCCTCGCATATTACGGGAGATCTTGAGAAGATTGCCGACGAGGTTGTATTCATTGACGGCGGGAAGATCGTGCTTGCGGGCAACAAAGACGAGATTCTTGAAAAGCACGCAATCTTAAAGTGTAAGAAGGAGGATGCGGACCGCGTCAGCAATTCCCTTGTCGTCGATAAGGAAATATCTTCCTTCGGCGCGGAGATGCTCGTGAACGACCGCGACGTCTGTGAGAAACTGTATCCCGGTATGGTCATTGAGCCCGCAACCCTTGAGGAGATTATGATCCACTACGTCAACCGCGCAAAATCCCATAGCGGAAGGGCAGAGTAGGAGGCGCGTATGAGAGGCTTGTTACTGAAAGACTATTATTGCCTGAAGCGTAAGCTTTTCGTCTGGGGCGTCACGGTTCTTGCAACGACGATCGTATGTGTGATGTTCATGGTCAGTACGAAGACGGGCAATATCGCCATAGTCTATGAGAAAATGGCAAACTCGGAGGACAGTATGGATGCGGCGCTGATTCCGTTTCTCACAAGAATCGTGCTGACGATGTTCCTGCTGCTGCCGGTTGCGGCGTCCTTCGACCTGATCCAGTATGTTTTTATGGACGATAAGACCGCATCGTTTTACAAGGTTGCTTCTTCGCTTCCGTTAAGCACATACCGGCGCGTGGGAGAGCGTTATCTGCTTCTCGGGATTGTGATAGCGGTGTCATTTGTCGTGGATGCGGTGCTTCTGGTGCTGGTAAAACTGACGTCGGATCTGATGCCTTTCGTTGATTCGTTTCAGATTGTGCTTGCCTTCGGCGGTGTGTCATTGTTCTGCGCGACAATCGCGCTGCTGTTCGGATACCGGTTCGGCGCCGAGGCCGCAATCTGGGGAAATCTACTCGGTATTATCATCCTGATTGCCGTGGTTGTGATCCGGAATCTCTCCTTTTTCAAGGAACTTTTCACCGTGGAAGGAGACGAATCCACGCTCTGTATCCTAAAGGGTTTCACGGGGGCTGCGGATTTCCTTGAGCATAAGGGTGTATTTGTATTCCTCGTATCGCTTCCGATAGCGGGGGCGGGATACCTTCTTTCCGTATGGATCATGGGCAGAAAGCGGGGTGTTGCGTAATGAAAGGATTGCTGTATAAAGAGTTTCTTGTCATAAGGGGACGAATTCTCCTTATGGGCATCGGAATTGCGTTATTGGCGTTTCTGATGCTTCGTATCGCATTCCCCGGAGCGGATGTGATTGCGAAGGAAGAAGAACTGTCGTCCATACCGGTCGGCTACATGTATGATACATGGCTTATGTTTTTTGCGATAATCACTCCGGCCCTCGGAATCGGACTTCTGACGCCGCTTGTAAAAATGCTTACCGAGAGCGGGCGGAGACGGAAGGAGCGCGCTTACACGATGGCGCTTCCGCTTCCGGCGGATTCCGCCGTCAAGGCGAAATACATCACATTTGCCGGATGCGTCGTGCTGTTTCTTGCAGTATCTGCGGCTATGACCGGAATCTATCTGATCAATGCGGGGGACAATCAGGCGACCGAAAGAGTCATAGCGTTTTTTAAGATGATTCCGCTCATATTCGCGGTAATCCTTGTAATCGGATCCGTCGAGATGTTCGCCTATCTCGGACTCGGAAAGAAGAAGGGAGACGCGCTTCTGATCCTTCTGCTCGTGCCGCTTGCCCTCGTGCTTGTATGGTGTCTGTTCTTCATCGATCCGAAGGAGTTTTCGAGGTTTGATATCGGAGCAATCCTCAGGTTCTACCGGAAGCATAAGACGCTTGTCCGGGTACTCGGAGCAGTGCTGATTGCCGGGGCGGCGGGGCTTTACTATCTGTCCTTTCGAATTGTCCGGAAGATGGAACTGAACCGGAAGGCGGAGTTTGATGAGTGAGCCGGAAAATGAGACAAAAACAGCGGGTTCGCTGCACTGATTGTGTGTAGCGAACCCGCTTTCCTGTTAGTGTAAAGTCAGATTCCTAGCGGAACAGGCCCCAGGAGTTAAGAAGACCTACAAGACCGCCCAGCAGGCTGTGGCAGGAATTGCCGTAGCCATAGCCGAAACCATAACCGCCGTAGCCGTAACCGTAGTTACCGTAGCCATAGTTATTGTGGTCGTAGCCGTAACCGATACCGTGACCGTAACCATAGCCCCAGCCGTGGTTGTGACCGAAGCCCCAACCGAAGCCGTTGCCCCAGCCATTGCCATGACCGTTGGAACCGGAGTTCGGATTGGAAGGCTTGCTGAAGTTGGCAAAGATCTGTACCGGATTTGCCGGCATTACGAAGGAATAGGTACCGTCTTCGTTTTTCCAGAAGTCAACATAGGAGTCCTCAATGTACTCGATGGAACCGTCCTCCAGCGTGGCAGCGTTGAAGATAACAACTTCATCAAGGTTGTAGCCCTGATCTGCCGTTACTTCGACAGTGACAATATCGCCTTCGCAAGCGGAGCTTTCGGGATTCTCGGAAACGAATTCTATGGAACCGCCCTCAGCAACGACTCTGCCGATGAAGTATCCGGGATTGATCTCCGTAAAGTCAACGTTGATGAATACATACGAATCAGGCATCGTAAAGGTGTACCAGCCGGTCACGTCATCATACGTGGGAACGATATAATGGAAGATACCGTCATCATCCGTATAGCTGACGAGAGGATTCGGCAGTTCGAGGATTTCCTCACCCACAAGAAAATTGATGTGGTCAGCATAACAGAAACCTTCTTCAGGCATTACAGAGAAGGATACCTCGGTTCCTGCAGTTACCAGATAATCACCTTCTTCATTCGCATTCAGCTCGATAAGCCTGAATTCTCCGTTAGCAGCAGACCAGTTAATCGGATAAAGCGCCTCAACCGGATCTTCCGGAATGTCCTGAATCGGAAGGAACGAAATGTTAATGAACGTTTCTGCTTCCGGCATTGTAAAGGAGTACCAGCCGGTGGTCTCGTCATATGTAGGAACAATGTATTGGAAGTTGTTATCCGCGTCCCGATAGGTAATAACCGGGTTCGGAAGCTCGATTTCTCCCTCAGCTACCATCCACAAACTGCTTTCAGCCTGATAGTAACCGGTCTCCGGCATTCCGTAGAAGGAAACAGTCGTTCCTGCGGGAATGTAATACCAGCCGTACTCATCCGGCGTCTCATAAAGGACAACGATCTCGCCGTTAACGGCATCCGCACGAAGCCCATAAGGCTGTGCTTCGGAATCTGCTGCTTTAACTGCCTTCCCGGGCAACGTCAGAGCGATGACTAAGAATACAGCCATCAGCAGTGAATAAAAGTGTTTTTGCATGGTTCAAACCCTCCGCATATTTCTGCGCCTCAGCGCTAATTGGTAAATATAATTTACCTGATTTGCGACAAAAAGTCAATGAGAATCGGGGAGAGAATTCCTCAATTTCTGTTTACAAATCAATCCTTGATATGAGTGAGATTCTTCTTGAAGCCCGGAATCGCATAGCGTACGGACCTTATCGATGGGATAGGCGATAGGTCCGTACCTTTTTTTCCAGTCAAGCTTCCGGTGGAGCCGACACTCGAAAAAAGTACGGACTAGATAGGAAGAATGAACGATAGGTCGGTAATTTTCCCCTAATCAAGCTTCCGGCGAACCAGACGCTCAGAAGAAGGTACGGACTAAATTGCAAAAATGAGCGACTGGGCGGTACCTTTTTGAAATTCAAGCCTTTCGTCGCGGTATTTCCCCAACAACGATTACTTTATCCGCCTTCGCAAACACCCCTTTCCCATCCGTAAACAAAACAAGGGCTTCCCGTTACGGGAAGCCCTTGCGGCTTTCAAATTAAACGCTTTTCAGAACGATTTCAAACAATTTCAATTGCTTTCAACTAACTTCAAGCTTTCAACAAACTTCAAGCTTTCAACAAACTTCAAGCTTTCAACAAACTTCAAGTTTTCAACCAAATTCAAGCTTTCAACCCTTACTGCTGAACCGTTACGTTAATTACGTGCGGCTGAGCGCCGTTGTACCAGTAGAGGTAAGCTTCTACATCGATGATGTCGCCCTGCTTGAGGTTCTCAACAGCCTTGTACACATCGGTGTCAGCGCCGCGGAGATAGGACTCAACAACGAGAGAGAAGGAAACGCCGTTCAGGGAAACACGGAAGTAGATATCATCTCCGCGGGTACCGGAACCGTCGTACTTGTACATCGGATCGCCGGTAACCTTAAGCCCCTTAACCGTTACAAGATGGTTCATCAGAGCTGCAACCTCGGGAACCTGGCTGATAATCGTGTCACCCGTAAAGTAAGGAGTCAGATCAACAGCGGGAGCGATGTAGCTGCCCTCGAGGAACTCGAACGTAGCACCCTCGGCAACTTCGATTTCGCCGGCCCACATAGCCTTATAACCCTTTACGCGAATCTTCGTACCGGGAACAAGTCTTGCTGCATCCTCCTCGGAGCAGGTCATGTTGTAGATGAAGTAAGCGCCGCTCAAATCAGCAGCGTAAACGGTAATCTTGCCATCCCACCAGGACTGGGTATCCTGAACGAAGCACTCAATCGTTACTTCGTCGTCAACCTCAGCACCCATATAATCGGCAAATGTCATAACGCCGTCGGATTTGGCGTCAACATTACCGATTACGGTAGCCTTCGTGATGTGCGGGTTAGCGCCGTTGTACCAGTAC
>JAEEGH010014666.1_pt1 | contig 17164 bp, 14 predicted proteins | sample 9134181 | NCBI WGS metagenome assembly JAEEGH01 (sample SAMN16246544, study PRJNA631951) | gut metagenome | biome: gut microbiome; feature: rumen; material: DP-attached | host: Bos | place: Iran: Karaj | collected 2018-10
GGCGGGGATGGCGCGGCGTCGCCGGCCGGGCGCGGATTTGCGGACTTCACGGTGTAGGCGATGGGCATCTTCGAGCGATATGCGCCGTTTGTGCAGGATTTCGTGTATCGGAACGGCTGGACGAAGCTGCGCGGGGTGCAGGTGGCGGCCGGGAATGTGCTGTTCAACACGGATGACCATCTGCTGCTGTGCGCATCGACGGCGTCGGGCAAGACGGAGGCGGCGTTCTTTCCCATCCTGTCGGAGTTCGCGGCGAATCCGCCGAAGAGCATCGGCTGCCTCTACATCGCCCCGCTGAAGGCGCTGATCAACGACCAGTTCGAGCGGCTGACGGCCCTCTGCGAGGAGGGCGGGATCCCGGTGACGGGCTGGCACGGGGACGTGTCGCGGTCGCGGAAGGAGCGGCTGATCCGCAAGCCGGCGGGGATTTTGCAGATCACGCCGGAGTCGCTGGAGGCGATGCTGATGCACCGGCATTCGCAGCTTCCGCGGCTGTTCGGAGACCTGCGCTACGTGGTGATCGACGAAATCCATTCGTTCCTGCGCTCCGACCGCGGCGGGCAGATGCTGTGCCTGATCGACCGGCTGTGCCGGGGCGCGGGGTGCAGGCCGCGGCGGATCGGACTGTCGGCGACGGTCGGGGACCCGGCGGCGGTCGGCGCGTTCCTGGCGGCGGGGACGGACCGGAAGACGGCGGCCCCCAAGGTGTCGGAGGGGGCCCAGCGCTGGCGGCTGACGATGGAGCATTTCTACGTGACGGACCCGCAGGCCGACCCGGAGGCCCAGGATGACGCGCCGCGCCCGGCGACGGACCGCGCCCCGGAGCTGGCCGACCGCGCCATCGGCTACGTCTTCGAGCACACGCGCGGCCGGAAATGCCTGGTGTTCTGCAACTCGCGCGAGGAATGCGAGGTTGTGACCGCGACGATGCGGCAGTATTGCGCGGTCAGCAAGCAGCCCGACCGCTTCCTCATCCACCACGGCAACCTGTCGGCCCCGTTCCGCGAGAGCGCCGAGGAAATCATGAAGGAGGAGGACAGCACCGCCAGCGTGTGCACGACGGCGACGCTGGAGCTGGGCATCGACGTCGGGCGGCTGGAGCAGGCGTTCCAGTTCAACGCGCCGTTCACGGTGTCGTCGTTCCTGCAGCGGATGGGCCGGACGGGGCGCCGCGGCGAGCCGCCGGAGATGTGGTTCGTGATGCGGGAGGAGCATCCGTTCCCGCGCGCGGAATACCCGACGAGCGTGCCGTGGCCCCTCCTGCAGGGGATCGCGCTGGTCCAGCTCTACGCGGAGGAGAAGTGGGTCGAGCCGCCCCGCGAGCGGCGCCTGCCCTACGGCCTGCTCTACCACCAGACGATGAGCACGCTGGCCTCTCGCGGCGAGATGTCGCCCGCGCGCCTCGCCGAGATGGTCCTGACGCTGCCGGTCTTCCACAACATTTCGCAGGACGATTTCCGCGAGCTGCTGCTGCACCTGCTCGAAAAGGACCACGTGCAGCGGACGGAGCGGGGCGGCCTGATCCTCGGAATTGCCGGCGAGCGCGTGGTCGGCGACTATCATTTCTATGCCGTGTTCCGCGAGAACGAGGAGTACGGCGTGCGGTCGGAGTCGGAGGAGGTCGGAACCGTCGTCTCGCCGCCGCCGGTGGGCGACCGCCTGGCGCTGGCGGGCCGGGTCTGGGAGGTGGAGGAGGTCGACCGGACGCGCCATCTGGTGTACTGCCACCGGGTCGAGGGCGTGGTGCCAGCCAATTTCGGGGATGTCGCCGGCGACATCGACACGAAGATTCTCGAGCGGATGCGCCGGGTGCTGGCGGAGAACACGGTCTGGCCCTACTTGCAGCACAACGCGCGCGCCCGGCTGTCGATGGCCCGGCGGGCGGCCGCGGCGGCGGGGGTGCCGGGGCGGGTTCTGCTGCATCTGGGCGAGCGGTCGTGGTGCCTCCTGCCGTGGCTCGGCACCTATGCGTTCCTTGCGATGGAACGGTTCCTGCGGCTTCGCTGCGGCGCGCGCCTGGGATTGAAGAAGTTCCAATCGGTGCGCCCCTACTACATGCTGTTCCAGATGGCTGTCTCCGAGGACGAGTTCTGGACGATCCTGGACGAGGAGCTCGCCAAGGGCGTCGATCCGATGGAGCTGCTGTTCGACAAGGAGACCCCGGTCTTCGAAAAATACGACGAATTTCTCCCTGACAGCCTGGTGCGGAAGGGCTTCGCCCTCGGCGTCCTCGACCTGGACGGCATGATCCGCCGGATCCGGGCGGAAAGACAACGGGCGGGGGAGAACTGATTCGGCGGAAAACTCGATATTATCGAAATTATCGAAAATATCGATATTTTCGACAAGGCAGGAAATGCGTTTTGGGCGGGATTGGGCCCCGCGCCCGGCCTGTCGCCCCCTTTTTTGCCCCCTCGTTCCAAAATGGATTGCGGCAGGGGAGGGGCGGAGAGTAGGATGGGGGCGAAGGGAGCATGTGAAAGTGTCGAAAAGTCTCGGATTGTGGCTGGAACGGGGGCAGGGGGGCTGGCGGAAGGTGTGCGACGCGCTGACGTCGAAGTGGGGGCGCGTGATCTTGGCGGTGGTGCTGTGCGTCGGTGCGATGGTGGGCGGGGTGAAGGTACGCCGGGCGGTGTTGGATGCGCAGCGGGTGATTGCTTCGGATGGCACGACGGAACCCCTGCCGTTCACGCTGGAGTCGGCGCTGGCCTTCCGCCGCGTGATGCAGTGCTATCGCGACGGTTCGCTGCCCGACCATGACCCGGACATCGAATACCCGGAGGGAATCAATCCGCGCGCGAATGACACGGCCCTGGCCGCCGCGCCCTACGCGCTGGCGGCTCGGCTGTGGCCCGGCAGCGCCACGGGGTTCGAGGAGCGGCTGCGGTGGCTGTCGCTGCTGTGGTGGACGCTGTCGATTCCGGCGCTGTTCGTGGCCGTCAAGGTGGGGACGCGCGGCTCCACGGCTGCGGCGGCGATGGCGACGGCGCTCTATGCGGTGGCGATCTCGGCGGTGGCGCGCTCGATGGGCCAGGAGCTGTCGCACGAGAACGACGCCTGGCCGTTCCTGATGGCGCATGTCGCTTGCTGGGTGGTGGCGGCGATGTCGGCGAAGCGGTTCCGCTGGCGGGTGTTCTGGGGCTGCGCCGGGGCCGCCTCGCTGGCGCTGGCGCTGTGCCTGTGGGACCTCACGCAGTACTACCTCGGGGCGGTCGCGGTGTTCGCGGCGCTGCGGGCCCTGGTCGGACGCCTCCCCAAGCGCGAGGCCTTCGCGTTCCATGTTCCGCTGGCGGTCGCGGTCCTGGCGGTCGCGGTCTTTGATCCCTACCACCGCGCGCATCACCTGCTGATCTCGCCGCTCGTGGCGCTGCTGGTGGCCACGCCGCTGACGACCCTCGTCCATTCGCGCCCCGCTCCGCCGCACCATGCGGCCGCCCCGGATGCCGCCCCCCGCCGCCGCACCTTCCTCATCCGGGCCGGACTCCTCATCCTCCTGCCCGCGCTGGCGGCCCTGACCAGCCTCCTGTTCTTCCGCGCCGAGGCCTACGGCCATTTCTTCTCGCTCCTCATGGCCAAGCTCCGCTTCCTGAACCAGCGGCCGCTCGAGCCCGGCCGTCTGACGTTCGCCCAGCGCGTCCTCTGGGTCCCCGCGCTCAATTCGCTGGATTCCGAGCTGTTGCAGATGTGGTTCCCCGCCATCCTCTGGCCCTCGACCCTCGTCGCCATCCTGGCCTACTGGCCGCGCGCCGCGCGCTTCCTCTTCGAGGTGCCGCCGCCGCCGGAGCAGAGCGTCGCCGAGCGCATCTCGCGCGGTACCGCCGCCCCGCAGGAAATCTTCCTGGGCCCGCTGACCCCGACGTTTGTCGCCTCGTTCCACCTCCTGAGCTTCGTCACGACGGTGCTCTTCGCCCGCTTCCACATCTTTCTCGCGGTGACCGCGTGCGCGCTGACGGCGGTGCTGCTGCGGCGGATCGCGGCGCCGGGCGGCTGGCGGGGCGTGCGAATCCTCGCCGCGGCGGCGCTCTTCGGCGTCATCTTCTATGAAGAGGCCGCCCAGACCTTCACGAAGCCGCAGCGCTGGGGCCATCAGAACCCCTACATGAAGGAGACCGACGCCCTCATCGAAGCCCTGAAGCGGGACGTGACCCCCGATCCGGTCCTGGCCATGTTCGGCGTCTCGTCCTCCATCGCGGCCTACGCGGAATGCCCCATCCTCCTCCAGCCCAAGTTCGAATCGCCGGCCGTGCGCCACAACACCGAGGACTTCTGGAAAGCCCTGTTCAAGGGCGACGAGGAGGCTTTCGTGGCCTATATGCGCAAGCATCGGATGCCCGTCTACGTCCATTCCATGGGGCAGCTCGCCAACCTGGGCTGGGAGCTGTCCCCGCGCTACATGGTGGACGCGCTGGAGCCGCCGCCGGACGCCGTCGTCCGCATCTTCGAGGGCAACGAGCCCGAAAAGGCCCTGAAGCACCTCGTTCCGGTCTATGCCAACCGGAAATACCGCATTTTCCGCCTGCGCGCCGACCTCTCCGATCCCGATTCCCCGCCTGTCCTCCTCGCCGAAGAGCGCGCCTCCCAGGGCTTCCAGGCGCTGGCCGACGGCCAGCCCGCCGCCGCCCTCGCCTACGCCACGCTCGCCCTCCGCCTCTGCTCCGATTCCCCATCCGCCCAGGGCCTCATGCGCGCCCTCACCCCCGAGCAGCGCACCCTCGAACCGGACGAGAACGTCATGCGCGGGCTGTAGGACGGGCGCCGGGGAAGATGGGATGAATGCGATGAATGGGATTCTTGGGATGGGGGCGACATTCTCATGGCTGAACAAATGTTCAGTTCTATGATTGCGCCAATGAAAGCGCAACCATCCCACTCATCCCAAGCATCCCATCCATCCCAGCAATCCCCCCAATCCCGCCCCCCTCGCGTGATTCTCCCTCATTCCGGCTACCGAAAGCTGATCGCCTACCGCAAGAGCGAGGTGATTTACCAGGGGACGGTGGTGTTCTGCCGCCGGTTTTTGCCGACGTACGGCGACCGCACGGTGGACCAGATGACGCAGGCGGCGCGCTCCTGCAAGCAGAACATCGCCGAGGGCAGCGCAGCGGCAGCCGTGAGCCTGGAGACGCAGCTGAAGCTCACGGGGTGGCAAGGGCGTCGCTGGACGAGTTGCTTGAGGATGTCCGGGACTGGCTTGTCGCGCATGGGGAGGAGGAGTGGGCGGTGAGGGATCCGCGCACGGCGGCGGCCCGGGATTTTGCGCGCCAGCATGAATCGTGGGAGGAGTGGCGGGAGGTTTTCGAAACGCGCCCGGCAGCAACCCTGTGCAATTGGCTGGCGGTGAGTGGGATGGCGTCGCGAGAGGGGGGGAATCAGTTCAGGCCGAGGGTGGCGAGGAACTGGGAGCGGGTGGCGTCGAAGGAGTAGGTGGAGCAGGCTTTCTGGCGGGCGAGGAGGGCGCGGGAGGAGGCGGTGTCGGGGTGGTCGAGGAGGTCGGCGAGGGCGGCGGTGGTGGCGTCGGGGTCTTCGGGGGGGCAGAGGTAGCCGCAGCCGGAGAGGACTTCGGGGAGGTCGGAGACGGCGGAGGCGAGGATGGGCTTTTGCATGGCCATGGCCTCGAATACCTTGAAGGGCATCTGGGACTGGGCGAGGAGATTGTTGGAGAGGGGGACGAGGAGGGCGTCGGCGAGGGAAAGGTGGAGGGGCATCTCGGCGTGGGGGATGGGGCCGGTGCAATGGACGAAGGGGGCGGTTTCGGGGTCGGAGAGAAGGGTTTCGACGGCGTCCGTGCGGGGCCCGGCGATGAGGAGGTGGGGGTGGTGCGTGGGCTGGAGGCGGCGGATGGCCTCCAGGAACGGGGCGATGCCCTTGTGGGGGCGGAGGACGCCGCCGAAGACGAGAAGGGGGCGGGCGTCGAGGAGTCCGAGGCGGGCGCGGAGGGCTTCGGTTTCGGCGGGGGGCGGGGGGGCGAAGAACGTGGTGTCGGCGCCGAGATGGATGCGGGTGGCGTGGAAGCGACGCTGGAGGAAGGTTGTGGTGCCGATGATGGCGTCGCATTCGCGGAGGCGTCGTTCCCAATGGGGGGCGTAGAGGTCGTCGGAAGGGTGGGCCCAGTCGCGGAGAAAATAGCGGAAACGCCGGAAAAAAGACCATGAGGAGGCGTTTGCGGCATCCCATTCGTCGAGATAGGCGATGACTTTTGCGCCGCGGCGGCGTTTGGCGAGGAGGGCGGCGGGGAGGGATGGGGCGCAGGCCTTCATGGCGACGATGATGTCGCCGGTGGCGGCATCGGCGAGATCATGGACGGCCCGGAAGAAGTGCGGGATGCGGTATGCGCGGGGGGCGGAGACGCGGACGTAGGGAAAGCCGTCGTCGTACATGCGGTTGATGGTGCCCCATTGCGCGACCCCGGCGATCTGGACCTCGTGGGGCGGGGGGATGCAGGCGGCGAGCCGTCGGGTGGCGCCTAGGATGTTGGAGGCGAGGTCGGGGACGAGGAAGGTGACGAGCATGGGGGAATGAAGAATGCTGAATTATGAATGCTGAATGCTGAATTGGGAATGGGGAATGAGGAATGATGAATGATGGATTGGAAGGGGGGGGATGGACGCAAGTATGGGGAGGAGAGAGGGAAAAAAGGGCCGCCCGGAGGGGCGGCCCCGTGGAGGATTTGGAAGTGGCCTAGAAGGTGAGCTGGAGGGCGGCGGTGAGGGCGAGGTCGTTCTCATCGGCGCCTTCGGCGGGGGCGCCGTTGTACTTGTCGGTGGCGCCGAGCTTGAGGGCGAGGTGGTCGGTCATGGCCGAGACGACCGCGACGGAGGCGTTGATGAGGTCGCCTTCGGCGTCGCCGCCGAGGTCGGGCAGATATTCGACGGTCTGCTCGATGGAGGCCGAGGAGGAGAACGCCCAGAAGAAGCGTTCGGCGATGCGGGCGGTGACGTAGTCGCGGGACTCGTCGCCGTCGCGGCGCCAGACGGCGGCGGGGCCGGCCTCGACGGAGAGCTCAAGGACGTCGGGGTTCTTGAGGATGTAGAAGGCGTAGGCGGGGGAGAGGATGAACGCGTAGTCGACGTCGGAGGGCTCGTCGTAGAGGTAGGAGAAGTTCAGGACGAGCGACTGGCGGTCGGAGATGAAGTGCTCGGCGCGGATGACGGAGTCGATGCGGTTCTTGGTGGTCTTGTCGTCGGTGGCGTTGCGGTCTTCGCCGTAGAGGCCGGCGAATGTCCAGCGGACGGAGTTGACGTCGGAGGCGACGCCGAGGTCGAAGCCGTAGTTGGCGTCGAACGTTTCGGTGTTGCCGTCGGTGTAGACGACGCCGAGATCGACGGTGCGGGTCCACTGGAGGGCGGACTTGCTTTCGGCGACTTTCTTTGAGTCCTTCTTGGCGGCGCTGGCAGGAACGGCCAGGGCGGCGGCGACGAGGGCGAACAGGAGGGTGAGGGCGATGCGTTTCATGGATGGTCCTTTCATGGGGTTTGTTGCATTGCGGAGGAAAGTGTGCCCGAAGAACGGGGCGGGGGCAAATAAAAAAGATGGGGGGCGGCCGGGATGAATGGGATGTGAGGGATGTTTGGGATGGCCCCTAGGGGCTGGCGGGGGACGCGGGGGCGATGGGCTCGGAAAGGGTGGCGGGGGACTCAGGGCCGGAGTAGGCGGGCGGGGTGCCTTCGGGGAGGGCGGTGTTGATCCAGGGGGCGGGCGTGGTGTTCTGGAAGGGGTCGGGGAGGGGGAGGGCGTCCGGGGCGTAGCTGGGGTCGAGGGCGGTGTTGAGGAGGTGGGCGAGGCGGATGCCGGCGCGCTGGAGCTGGAGGCGGGCGAGGGGGAGATGGGAGTCGATGTAGTTTTCGCAGGTGAGGTTGAGGCCGGGCGGGGTGCGGCGGTCGGGGATGGGCGTGCCGTCGGTGTAGTAGTAGCCGTCGCGGCGGGCGATCCAGTAGGACTCGACGGCCCAGTCGCGGGCGGTGCCGACGAGCCAGCTCCGGGCGAGGCGGCGCGGAAGGCGGGCGTCGAGGCTGAGGACGAGGCTGAAGAGGTAGGGGCGGCCTTCGCGGAGCTCGGCGACCATCTCGTCGTCCCAGACGGAGTGGAGGCAGAGGCGTTCGCCGACGGCGGCGGCGTCCCGCGCGGTGTTGTTGGCGTAGTGGCCGGAGAAGGAGTTGACGGGGATGAAGTTGGCGCCGACGTCGTGGTTCCGGTCGATGCAGTGGAAGGGCTGGTGGAGGTCCCCGACGAAATGGACGAGGAAGCGGAGGGCATCGAAGCGGTCGGAGCGGCTGCGCCCGGTGTCGGCGAGGATGGCGGCGAAGCGGGGGATCTGGGCGGCGATGTGGTCGTCGCCGGCGACGGGGTTCCTGAGGACGAAGGGGGTGCCTTCGCGGTAGGGGGTGTTGGCGTCGAAATCGATGAAATGCCAGGTCTGATTGTGGGGATACTGGCGTTCGATTTCGGGGTCGCCGCGGACGAAGTCGGGCCAGGAGCAGATGGTGAAGTCGGCCAGGGTGTAGGGGGCGATGAGCTCGTCGGCGGCGGCGCGGGCGGCCGGGGTGAGGTGGCGGCAGGCGAGCTCGACGATGGCCTGGTGGCCGTAGGCGGAGAAGGCGTGGGCGGCGGCGGGGAGCAGAAGGATGAGCGCGGCGAGGATGGCTAGGGCGGTTGTCGCGGCGGCCGTGGTCGAAGCTGTTGCCGGGGAATGGATTCGGAACATGTCGGGATTCCTCCGAAAGGGGTGCGGGCATGAGCTCGGAAGAGCAAGGAAAATCCTAGCATGACCCCTTCGGATTGCAAGGAGATAGCGCGGGGGCCGAGTTGAAACGGCGCGATTTTTGTTTGAGGAGAATCCCCTTGCCGCGTGTCCGCGCCCCTGTCGCCGGACGGGTCCCCTCCAGATGTGGTCAAAAGCTGCTGTTTTACGGTAATTCTTTAGTAAAATACGCAGTTTTTGAAAACGAGGATGCGCCCGGCGCGTCCCTGCCGACGGGCCATGCAACAACGCGAAATCGCGCCCGGCTTGAAAAGGGGGGAGGGGAGGAGTATAAGAGGGGCCGGCGCAAAACGGGAGCCGCGCGGCTCCGGGGCGCCGGACTGAACGGAAAGAAGGCTTTGCATGAAGAAGGTCACTCCGCATGTGATTCGGGCGATGAAGGGCGTGGAGAAGATTGCCGTGCTGACGGCGTATGACGCCCAGATGGCGCATTTCCTGGAGGAGGCCGAGATTCCGGTCATCCTGGTCGGGGATTCGGTGGGGACCACGCAACTGGGCTACTCTTCGACGATTCCGGTGACGATGGAGGACATGATCAGCCATACGGCGAGCGTGGTGCGGGGGTGCAAGACGCCGCTGGTGGTGGCGGATCTGCCGTTCATGAGCTATCAGATATCGACGGAGCAGGCGCTGCGGAATTCGGCGCGGCTGATCCAGGAGGGCGGCTGCGACGCGGTGAAGCTGGAGGGCGGGGCGATCCGCGCCGACGCGGTGCGGGCGCTGACGGAGAACGGCATTCCGGTGTGCGCGCATATCGGCCTGACGCCGCAGAGCGTCAAGGCGATCGGCCTGCGGGTGCAGGGTCGGGGCGAGGAGGCCGCGAAGCGTCTGCGCGAGGATGCGAAGGCGCTGGAGGCGGCGGGGGCGTTCGCCATCGTGCTGGAGGGAATCCCCGCGCCGCTGGCGAAGGAGATCACGGCGGAGCTGGCGATCCCGACGATCGGAATCGGCGCCGGCGTGCATTGCGACGGCCAGGTGCTCGTGATCTCGGACCTCCTAGGGCTGGGCGGGGCCTATCATCCGAAGTTCGCCAAGCAGTACGCGGACATCGGTTCGGCGATCGCCGAGGCCGCGCGGGCCTACAAGCAGGAGGTCGGGGCCGGGGTGTTCCCGGATGACGACCATTCGTATCTGGAGTAGGGGTTGCCAGGAATCCGGCGCGTGCGCGAGAAGATGAAAGCTCCGGCGGAGGGCGGGGGAAGTCGGCGGGTGCTGGCGTCGCTGCTGCTGACGGCGCTGACGGCGGTGGTGGTGTTCGGCGGTTGCACGCTGCTGTGGCATGAGCCGGAGGACGGGGAGATCCGGGGACGCTACGTGTCGATGGTGACGACGTCGTACTGCCCGTGCGAGAAATGCTGCCACTGGAAGCTGGATTCGAAGGGGAAGCCGGTGCATTCCCGTGGAAAGATGAAGGGGAAGCCGAAAGTGGTCGGTCAGACGGCGGCGGGGACGATGGCCCATCCGGGGACGATTGCGGCGGACACGCGCTATTATCCGATGGGGACGCTGATGTATGTGCCGGGCTATGGCTATGGCGTGGTGGAGGACCGGGGCGGCGACATCAAGGGACGGCACCGGATCGACCTGTTCTCGCCGACGCACTCGGAGGCGCTGAAGTGGGGCCGTCAGAAGCTAGACGTCGTCGTCTTCCCAAAGGGAAGCCCCGCCATGCGCAAGGACGCCCCGCCGCCGATTCCGTGACGGCGAAAAAAGGGGGACAGCAATTGTTCCGGGCGGACGTTCCGCGCGTTCGTGATTTCTGAAAATCGCCATTTTTTCTTTAATTTTACCGTAAAACAGCAGCTATTGTCTCTCTTTTTGCAGGGCAGGGCGCGGCTCCGTCCGCGCCGTGATGAAGTGGAACAAATTCTTCGTGCGGCGCGGACGGAGCCGCGCTCTCCCCCGGAGAGACAAATAATCACCGTGATGCCGAAGAAATAGGATATGCAGTGTACTAGCCCTCTGCAACTCAAGATCCCTTCGCTCCATGCCCGCCCAAAACAGACTTCCATTGTATGGAAACGTGTTTTTGGAGCCCCCGGAAACAGTTTTCCATTGTATGGAAACATGTTTTGGGGGCTTGCGGAAAGAGCTTAGGTTTGTTCCTGTTTTGCCGTAAAACAGCAGATTATGCCTCCCTCATGGAGGGGGGATGTCGCCGTCAGGCGACAGTGGGGGGGGTAAGGCGGCAACGTGCGTTTCCACAAACAAAAATCGCACCCCCCTCCATCCGGGGGGCGTTTTGACTCTTGACAGTCACGGTCGGCCTCCCGCATATTCGGGGCGAAGTACGGGAAGTCAAAGCCTCGCAGACGCGAATGCCGGAGTTCCCGGATGACACAGAACCAGGAGAAAAATTCGATGAAAACGGGCCTTTTGCGACTCTTTTCGGGAGCGGCGGCAGGGCTTTGCATTGTGGCGGGCGCAGTGGCGGGAGCATGTCTGGGAACGTGCGTAATTGTTCTGTGCTTTCATTTCAGCTCTTGTTCCCCAAGCCACGCGGACGCGGCATCAAAGTCAAGCGGAACGAATGTTGTTTATCGGTCAAAATTTGACTGGATTCTCGACAAGGCCCACCGGCTTGATTATAGAGTCGGCATTGATACGCTGACTTGGTGGGAAAAGGGTCGCTTCCAAATCGTCCATGACCGCTTGTGGGACGAAGCGGCAGGGAAATGGGGGGGCGATATTCTGATGTACCATATCGACCGTTTTTGCCAGGAGGAGACGACGGTGTATTTCCTGGGGCGAGGGGAATTTGGCGTGCTGAACTTGGAAAGCGGGGCGTTTGCGCTCTACAAGGAGGGAGAAGTGCCCGAGGAGTATTCCGATGTGCTGGCGCGGATGGCGGCGGCTCCGCAGGAGGAAGAGAGCCCGAGAAGGCGGCGTCGGAGCCGAGGAGCCGAGCCGGAGGAGCGCGAAGATGGGAGGCCACGGGTGTTCGTCGTGCCTGAAAGCTATCGGCTTCCTGACAGAGATGAGTGAGGGACGACGAGGTCTGTCCCTCTTTGGCTGTCGAAGGTCAACAACCAAGCTACCACCCCACCTAACTACCAAGCCCAAGGGAGCCGCCCCTATTTCAATCATTTTCATCATGGAAGCCGAGAAAATGAATGCGAAGAAAAAGAACGTTGCACTTGTCCTGCTTGTGTTTGCTGTCGTCATCGAGATGTGTTACATCGTGCTGATGACAATGTTCCCGGATCCTGGCGCGCGGAAGTATTTGTTGAAAAATCCGGGTCATGCACCCTACATGAAAATGAATCCCGCCTCTTTCTCGTTGATGACATTGATGGTGTCGCAGCGCGACGGGTCCACAAGTTCGTTGGTGAAATACTTGCGGGAGCGTTTTTCTGAAAACGCCGATTTGATGGAATATCTGGACTGGCTTGAAGGCAATCTCGAAAAAGGAAAATGTGAGACAATGGAGGAATTATCCCAGCTCAAGTCTCATTTGGACCAAGGAGGAAAGCTGTACGAATACTCCTATGAGAAGGGGGCGGATTCAGAGTATGGCTTGCTTGTCATAAAAGATGGCAAAGACATTTTCCGGATGCCTTTTGTCAAAAACAATCATTGAAGCGCCCGTGAAGGTGCGGGGGACGGAACGGCCGCGAGAAAGACTCGGAGGAGTCTGGATTTAAGGGGTGGAGAGCTTGCCGAGGAAGTCGCGGGTGCGGGGATTCTTCGGGGCGGTGAAGATGTCGGAGGGGGGGCCTTCTTCGAGGATGCCGCCGGATTCGAGGAAGAGGACGCGGTCGGCGACCTGGCGGGCGAAGTTCATTTCGTGGGTGACGACGACCATGGTCATGTGGTTGGCGGCGAGTTCCTGCATGACGGCGAGGACTTCGCCGACCATTTCGGGGTCGAGGGCTGAGGTGGGTTCGTCGAAGAGCATGACGCGGGGTTCCATCGCGAGGGCGCGGGCGATGGCGATGCGCTGCATCTGGCCGCCGGAGAGCTGCTCGGGGTAGGCCTGGGCCTTGTCGGGGAGTCCGACGCGTTCGAGCAGCTCCATGGCCTTGGCGCGGGCGGCGGCGGCCGGGGCGCGGCGGATGAGGCGCGGGGCCATGGTGATGTTGTCGAGGACGGTCAGGTGGGGGAAGAGGTTGAAGCGCTGGAAGACCATGCCCATGTCGGAGCGGTAGCGGTCGAGGTTGCGTTCGCGGGCGCGGCGGGAGAGGTGGCGGTCGGTGCCATCGCGGAGGAGGGAGCCGCCGGAGACGATCTCCTCGCCGCCGAACCAGATGCGGCCGGAGGTCGGGGTCTCGAGGAGGTTCAGGCAGCGCAGGAAGGTGGATTTTCCGCCGCCGGAGGGGCCGATGACGACGACGACTTCGCCCTTTAGGATGGTGGTGGTGATGCCGCGGAGGACCTGGAGGTCGCCGAAGGATTTGTGGAGGTCTTCGACTTCGAGGAGGGGCTTGCCGGGGGGGACGACGGGGCGGTCGGAGAGGAAGGGGTCGGGGGTGGGCGGGTCGAGGACGGGGGCCGAAGGATCGGCAGGGGCGGCCGGGAGAGGGTTTTTGCGGGAGGAGCGGGTCATGGCAGGGGGATCAGCGGGCGGAGGAGCGGTGCAAATGTTTTTCGAGCCGGGCGAGGAGCTTGGAGAAGATCATGACGAGGATGAGGTAGATGGCGGCGACGGCGAGGAAGGGGATGTAGGCCTGGTAGGTCTGGGAGCGGATGATGGAGCCGCCGCGGGCGAGGTCGTCGAGTCCGATGAAGGAGGCGATGGAGGTGTCCTTGAGCATGACGATGAATTCGTTGCCGAGGGCGGGGAGGATGTTGCGGATGGCCTGAGGGAGGACGACGCGGCGCATGCCCTGCGCGTAGGACAGGCCCAGGGAGCGGGCGGCCTCCATCTGCCCCGCGTCGATGGAGACGATGCCGGCGCGGATGATCTCCGCGACGTAGGCGCCGGAGTTGAACCCGAAAGCCAGGATGGCGACGAGCACCTTGTTGTTGAGGTTGGAGAAGATGATGAAGTAGGCGATGAGGAGCTGGACGGTCATCGGGGTGCCGCGGATGACCGTGATGTAGACCTTGCAGACCGCGTCGAGGAAGGCGAAGTGGCCGTGCTTGTCGTGGGTGTAGCGGACGATGGCCGTCAGGAAGCCCAGGATTGCGCCGAGCAGCACCGCGCAGAGGGCGACCGTCAGCGTGTTGCGCAGCCCGTTGGTGATGTAGTGCCAGCGGCCCTTGTAGACTTGCTCGACGTGCGTGGTGCCGTCGGGGGCCGTGACGGTGCGGGTGCCGAACGGGATTTCCTTGATGAAGCAGACGTAGAAATTGTTCTCGAAGGAGGCCAGCCAGGAGCGACGGACGGGAAGGACGAGGCGGAGGCGGTCGGCGGGGTCGTCGGCGTTGGCGACGCGGAGGTCGAGAGTTTCGGCGCGGGAGCGGTTGGCGGTGACGGAGAAGGTGGCGGATGCCTGGCCGGGGGCGAAGGTGAGGGTGGCAGGCGAGAGGGTGAAGGCGCCTTCGGCGGCGGATGGGGTTTCGAGGGTGTAGGAGGCGGCGAGGGAGGAGTCGTCGCGGTTGAGGGTGATTTCGACGGGCGTTCCGGAGAAAAGGCCCAGGGGGAGGATGGGGGGCTCGGCGGGCGAACCGTCGGGGGCGGGCGGCAGGGCGAGGGTGGAGGCGTGGCGGCCTTCGCGCTCCTGCACGGAAAGGGTCAGGGTGGCGTTGGTCTGGCCGGCTTCGAGGGGGATACGAGCGGAGAGGGGGATCTTACGGCCGGGGATGTCTACGGTGAGCTCGTAGACGATGCGCTCGGAAGGGTCGTCGCGGACGAGATCGACATCGCGCGCGGCAGGGGTGTCGAGCGAGACGGACACACGCGCGTCTTCCGCGGATTCCGGGGACTCCTCCTGGGCGCGGGCGGCGGGCACGGCGGCGTAGAGCCACAGCGCGGCCGCGAGGCCTGCGGAGAGGAGCGGGGAAATGGACGGAAAGACGCGCGCGCGCATCGGAGCGCCTGGTTATTCGGCGGCTTCGGCGGACTGGAGGGCGTCGGCCTTGGCGGTCCACTCGTCGACGATTTCGTCGAGGCGGCCGCTGTCCTGCAGGCCTTCGATGACCTTGTTGACGGTGGCGAGGAACTCGGGCTGGCCCTTCTTGATGGCGACGGCGTATTCCTCGACGGTCAGGAAGTCGGAGATGTCATAGTCCGGCTCGCCCTTGATGAGGTTCTTGGCGGGATCGATGTCGGCGATGACCACATCGACCTTGCCCTGCTTGAGGGCCGCGAAGGCGGAGGCGGGGGAGTCGAACATCTCAGGCTCCTGGCCGAGCTGCTCGCGGACGAAGTCGGCGGAGGTGGTGCCGTTCTGGACGCCGATGCGGTGGCCCTTGCCGGACTCGGGCTCCTCGAAGGGGGAGGCCTTGGCGTAGACATAGACGATGCCCGTGCGGACGTAGGGGACGGAGAAGTCGACCTTCATCTTGCGGTCCTCGGTGACCGTGATGCCCGCGGCGGCGAGTTCGGCCTTGCCCGCGATGAGGGAGGGGAGGACGGAGTCAAACTCGACATCTTCCACGGTCAGGGTGCGGCCGAGCTCGGCGGCGATGGCCTTGCAGATCTCGACATCGATGCCGACGACTTCGGTGCCCTGGCGGAACTCGTAGGGCGGGAAGGTGGCCTCGGTGATCATGCGGATGGGGGCGGCGGCGGCGGGCGCGTCGTCCTGCGCGAAGACGGGGGCGGCGAGGCAAAGGGCAAGAAGGATCAGGATGGTTTTTTTCATGTTTGTTCCTTGGTTAGTCGTTGTGGCGCAAAACCCTACCACACACGCCAGGGGCGGACAAGAAGGAAGTGCCCCCGACCCGGTTTCGAATAAGATATTGCTCCATCCAATAGAAATATGTTTCCGCTCGCCCCAAAACTGACTTCCATGCAATGGAAAGCCATCCCCATTCGTGTCAGTCCCTTGTCCATTGTGCAACAGATCATGCTGTTTTACGGTAGATCAAAAGCATTTATATCAATATTGTGTCTTGCTTAGGATGGTCTTGCAAGGGTGGGGAGTTCGGCCGCGAGGAGGCGGTGGAGTGCGCGCTGGCTGGGGTAGCGGCGGAGGAGGTCGGCGACGGTGATGCGTGTCTGCCGGACGGCGGCGAGGGTGTCCTCGTCGTCGGTGTCGGGCAGGGGCTTGTCGGGGAGAATCCATGACATCGTCCAGCTGGCGCTTGCTTTTTCAAACTGTAGATAGTCGAGAAAGCGCTCAGCGAGCTTGCGGTAGCGGCTGGCGGAGGAGTAGCCGACGGTGGGGCAGTATTGCGAGAGCCAGCCCTTGAGGCCACGGCCGCGACCGCCGAGCTGACCGTCGGTTGCGCGGACGCGCCGGGCGTCGAGCGTGGGCGTGATGGCCAGGAGCATGGCCCCGAGCTCAAGGGCCTGGGTGAGGGTTTTCTTTCGCTTGGTCTTGAAGCGTGCGGTGACCTGGGCGGGGGTAGGGAGGCCGGCAGAAGTCATTTTCTCGGTCATCTCGCGCATTTTGGAGCGTTCAATGCCGTGCTCGATGAGTGTCTTGGCGAGGGCAAAGGGGGCGGCGACGGCGACGAAACCGGCGAATACGACCTTTTCGGCGAGGGCGCCGAAAAGATCGCCGCCTGCGGTGTGCTGGTCGTGTGCCCAGGGCTGACGGGGCGGGCGGGGGGGGGCAAAATGGCCATGACAACGGCGGCGGGGGGGATAGGGCTTGTGGTGCATGGGAGACCTCCGGGGAGGATGATTGCAGAGAGGAGGCCGGAGGACAAGAAAAATGATAAATATTATTGTATTATACCGTAAAACAGCATAAACGAATAGAGGATGAAGGAGGGGGGCGAATGAAAAATCATGCATGGGGAAAATGGGTTGCCGGGGGGAGGGGGAAGGGGTAGAGTGGGGGGACACGCGGATGTGATTGTAGAAAAGGACGGATGGACATGGATGGACGGGAAATGGAACGGGTGCCGGCGGATCTGAGGCGGGTATTGCTGGGCGAGGAGGAGATCCGGCGGCGCGTGGAGGAGCTGGCGGCGGAGATCGACCGGGATTATGCGGATGCGGAGGGGCCGCTGCTCGTGGTGGGAGTGCTGAAAGGGGCGTTTGTCTTCACGGCGGACCTGACGCGGCGGCTCCGGTGCCGTCATGTGGTGGACTTCATCGCGGTGACGTCGTATCAGGGCGGTCAGACCACCGGGAACGTGCGGCTGATGCTGGATACGCGCCAGAACATGGAGGGGCGGCATGTGCTGGTGGTGGAGGACATCCTGGATTCGGGCTACACGCTGGACTTCCTGGTGCGGTCGTTCCGGCAGCGGAATCCGCTTTCGGTGCGGACGGCGGTGCTTCTGGACAAGCCGGAACGGCATGTGAAGCCGGTGAAGGTGGACTATCTGGGCTTTTCCATCCCGGAT
>JAEEGH010014667.1_pt1 | contig 17164 bp, 10 predicted proteins | sample 9134181 | NCBI WGS metagenome assembly JAEEGH01 (sample SAMN16246544, study PRJNA631951) | gut metagenome | biome: gut microbiome; feature: rumen; material: DP-attached | host: Bos | place: Iran: Karaj | collected 2018-10
ACCTCTTACCATTCCGAACAGAGAAGTTAAACCTTGCAACGCCGATGGTACTGCCAACGCGGGAGAGTAGGAAGCGGCCACCTTACGAGAGGCTTGAATCATTTGATTCAAGCCTCTCTTTTAGTTGTCAGTTATTAGATATCAGTTAGGGAACCGCCGTTTCCAACGTTGCCCAGACGTTGGGCGGCAACCTTACGGGAGGAGTGAATCAAGTGATTCGCTCCTTTTTTTTGACCCCCTCCCGACTTGCCCCTCTCTGAAGTTCTTCTTCTTCTCGCTGAAAGATTATCTATTTTTCTAATCGCTGCGAGGACCCCGTGAGGAAATAAAATTTTGGTTCGCCACTTTATCGCAAAGTAGCGAACCTTAACAATGGTATATTCTATAATTAACTGCGCTTATTTGATAAGCTGATAACCGTAGTGTGCTACGTCACCGAGTTCTTCCTCGATGCGAATCAGCTGGTTGTATTTTGCCATACGGTCGGTGCGGCTTAATGAACCGGTCTTGATCTGACCAGAGTTGGTTGCCACAGCGATGTCGGCGATAGTGGTGTCTTCGGTTTCGCCCGAGCGGTGAGAGGTGACAGTGGTATATCCGTGACGATGAGCCATCTCGATGGCGTCGAGGGTTTCTGAGAGAGAACCGATCTGATTCACCTTAATCAGAATAGAGTTGGCCGCACCCATAGATATGCCCTTTTGTAGGAACTTCACGTTGGTCACGAAGAGGTCGTCGCCTACCAGCTGGCAACGGTCGCCGATGCGCTCAGTGAGTTTTACCCAGTTCTCCCAGTCATTCTCGTCGAGGCCATCTTCGATAGAGTCGATAGGATAGGTATCGATGAGGTGCTCGAGGAAGTCGATCTGCTCGTCGGCCGAGAGTTTCTTGCCATTCGGATCTTTCTGCTTGCCATTTTTGAGCTGCTTGTAGTCGTAGTAGTATTGGCCGTTCTCGATTACGGCGAACTCTGACGAGGCGCAGTCCATAGCAATCTTGACATCCTTGCCTGGCTCGTAGCCGGCGGCCTTGATGGAGTCGCAGATGATCTGCAGTGCGTCCTCGATGCCGTCCAGTGCGGGAGCAAAACCGCCCTCGTCGCCTACTGCGGTTGAAAGGCCGCGTTTCTTGAGCAACTTGGCCAAATTGTGGAAGACCTCGGCACCCCAGCGGATAGCCTCTTTGATTGAGCTGGCGCCGACCGGACGGATCATGAATTCCTGGAATGCGATGGGAGCATCGGAGTGAGCACCGCCGTTGATGATGTTCATCATTGGGACAGGCAGAGTGTATGCGTTGGTGCCGCCTATGTAGCGATACAATGGCATATTAAGGGCCTTGGCAGCAGTCTGTGCAACTGCGAGGCTCACGCCCAGGATTGCATTGGCGCCGAGGTTAGACTTGGTAGCTGTGCCGTCCAGGGCCAGCATCTTATGGTCTATGGCCCGCTGCTCGAATACGCAGGCTCCCTTCAATGCTGGAGCGATGATGTTGTTGACGTTCTCAACGGCCTTCTGTGTGCCCTTGCCGAGGTAGCGCTTGGGGTCGCAGTCGCGCAGTTCGAGAGCCTCGTTTTCGCCTGTGGAGGCGCCCGATGGAACAGCAGCGCGTCCCATTATGCCATTCTCCAATGTAACATCAACTTCAACAGTTGGATTGCCGCGCGAATCAAGAATCTCGCGTGCGTGGATCTTTTCGATTTTCATTTTTATGATTTTTAAATTGTGGTAATAGGTAATTTTGAACACATGGTTGGCAAAAGGGGGTGGACCGGATGGTCGGATATCCTCATTTTTGCGGTGCAAAGGTATTGAGTTCTTATAGCTTGTACAATACCTGAAAATGATGATTTAATTTGAGTTGACATACCTGCTTGTTCCGTTGGCCGATAAAAATGGGAAAAATCTTTTGCGAAATTTGGTTCATTGGCCAAAAAATTGTAATTTTGCACCGCAGTTATGAGACACAAGATATAAGGCATATTGAAAATCTTATACTTTCCTACATGAAAAAACTTCTTTTATTTTCTATTTTGGCCGTGCTGTCGTGCGCGTGTTATCCGCAATATTATCAAAAGAAAATCAAATGTAAGAATCAGGATTATGTCCATGGCAAGACAGGTCTGTCTTTCCCCGTTGAATTGGAGGGATTGGGCCGTGAGTCAATCTATGCATTTGATAGGAAAAAGGATAATGTCGGTGCGAACTATGAGGATGGCCAATTGAAAGTTTCGGTTTACGTTTATCCGACGGGAGATGGGTATGAGGACCGTTTGAGACGTAGTTTCGTGAATTGTCTGGCGGCGGTATCGGCGTCCGATCATTTCGCTGTCCAGAAATTTGAGATGGATTACACTTCGTTCCATTCCGGCAAGCATCTGATTCATGGCTATCGGACGGTTTTCCGGCACAGGGACAAGTTTTCTCTGTTAAGCTTGTATGAATGTGGCCAATGGTGGTTGAAATTCCGGATTTCAAGTGCTTCGTCCGATGCCGACAAGTTGATTGCCGCAGAGGAGAAGCTGAGGACTGACTTTGATGCCGGTGCGTTGATTGAAAGTTCGCCGCTCAGCAATGAGTTCAGCCTTTATTTTCAGAAGACGGCATACTGTGATTCCCTGATGTTGGGCTGCGTTATGGGCGGGGCCTTTGCGAAAACAGAATGGATGAGTGAAAATGTGGACTCTTTGGAACTGTGTGCCGGAATCCCGAGCGTGTATTTGGAGTATTACATGGCCGGATTCAATGGAATGTTGAAGTTTGCCAATGAACATCCTGAATTCGTACCATCGGCCAAGACCAAAAAGATGGTAGAGAATCTGAAGACAGTGGCAGAGGCCGGCTATCTCCGTGAATTCATTGCTGACAATAGAACCGTCATTGCCAAGTCGGATTCTGCGATTCTGGATATGGACGGATATTATAATTGGACGAAAGAGCATCCGATGATGAACGAAGAGCTCTTTTTCGATCATGCCATTGTGTCCAACAAGCCGCAGAAAGACGATGAAAAGAAATAACGGCAGTGGATGTTTCTTCCCATGAATAATTTGCAACAACTTTAATATACCTTTAACCAACAAACACTCTAAATTTAATAACATGCAGTACAAAACAACAAAAACAATGATGCGTTCATTCTGCATCCTGTGCCTGTTGCTGCTCGTGCCGGCCATCGCGTTGGCGCAGGGCAAGAAGCTGACGGGTACGGTGACCGATGAGGCAGGAGAGGCCCTGATTGGCGCAACCGTCGCCGAGGTGGGCAGCTCGAAAGGCGTGATTACAGACTACGACGGCAACTTCTCGCTGTCGTTGAGTAGCGGCACACAGTCCATCCGCGTGTCGTTCGTGGGCTACAAGACGAAGACCGTGCCTGTCCCGGCATCGGGCAGCGTCAAGGTTCAGCTGGAGCAGGACCAGGCTATCCTGCAGGAGACCGTCATCGTCGGCTACGGCGTGCAGCGCAAGAGCGACCTGACAGGTTCGGTGTCGGGCGTGAGCAGCAAGGACTTCAACCAGGGCGTCGTCAATTCGCCCGAGCAGCTCATCAACGGCAAGGTGAGCGGCGTGCAGATCGTGAACGGCGGCGGATCTCCATCGGCCAGCAGCACAATCCGAATCCGTGGCGGTGCATCGCTCAATGCCTCCAACGACCCGCTCATCGTGCTCGACGGAGTGCCGATGGAGGTGGGCGGCAGCGTGAGCGGCAGTGGCAACTTCCTGTCGCTCATAAACCCGAACGACATCGAGAGCATGACCATCCTGAAGGATGCCGCATCGACCGCAATCTACGGCTCGCGTGCATCGAACGGCGTCATCATCATCACGACCAAGAAGGGCACCGACTCGAAGCGTCCGAAAATCACATTCTCGACCACCAATTCGTTGCAGACGCGCACCAAGACGGCCGACATGATAAGCCGCGACGATATGATCAGTCTGGTTACGGCCAATGGCACAGACCGCCAGAAGGCGCTGCTCGACCCGAATGTTGACACCGACTGGAACGACGAGATCTTCAAGACCGCATTCGGCACCGACAACAATCTGGGCATCTCGGGCAAGGTGGCCTGGTTGCCATACCGCCTGTCGCTCGGCTACAGCAATCAGGACGGCATCCTCAAGACCGACAATGTGACGCGTTACACCGGCAGCCTTTCGCTGTCGCCCACATTGCTCGACAACCACTTGAAACTCAACGTCAACCTCAAGCAGACCTACAGCGACACCCGTTTCGCCAACACCAACGCCATCTGGGGCGGTGCTACGCACAATCCGTGTGCTCCGGTCTATTCGGGCGACGACGCGTTCCTGGGCTACTATGAGGCGGCCGATGCCAACGGCGTGCCCATCACCGGCGCAACGGGCAATCCTGTCGGCCTGTTGAACAACTACAAATCGACGTCCGACGTGTCGCGCTTCGTGGGCAGTTTCGACGCCGACTACAGCCTCCACTTCCTGCCCGACCTCCACGTGCATCTGACGTTGGGCTACGACCATTCGGAGGGCGAAGGCAAGGTGCGCGTGCCGAAAGAGGCATACCAGTACTACAACACGGGCGGACGCAACTACAGCTACGGCCCGCAGAAGAACGACAACAAGCTCTGGACCTCCTACGTGAACTACAACAAGTTCATCGACCGCATCAAGAGCAACATCGAGGTGACGGCCGGCTACGACTACCAGTTCTGGAAATACACCAATGCGGCCTATACCGAGTGGAACGACAAGGAGCCGGCCGAACAGCAGGCATCCTCTGCGGCCGACGACCAGCGCCACGTGCTGCTTTCCTACTATGGCCGATTGAACTACAGCTACGACGGCAAGTATCTGCTGTCAGCCAGCGTGCGTCGTGACGGTTCTTCCCGATTCAGCGACGACAACCGTTGGGGTGCGTTCCCGTCGGTTGCAGTGGGCTGGCGTGTATCCGAAGAGGGCTTCTTTGACGCGCTCAAGCCTGCATTCAGCACCTTGAAGCTCCGCACGAGCTACGGCGTGACAGGCCAGCAGGATGGTATTGCCAACTACAGCTACCTGCCGCTCTACACCGAGAGCCAGTCGGGCGCCTACTACGTCTTCGGCGGCACGCCCATCGCGACCTACCGTCCATCGGCCTACAACAGCAACCTGACGTGGGAGACCACCAAGGCATGGAACTACGGCTTCGACTTCGGCTTCATCGGCGACCGCATCACCGGTTCGTTCGACTACTACAACCGCAAGACCGAAGACCTCTTGGCCACAGTGCCCGTCGCCGCCGGAACGAACTTCAACAAGCAGATGCTGAGCAACGTGGGCAACATCAAGAGCGAGGGCTTCGAGATGTCGGTCAGCGCAACTCCAATCCAGACCGACGACTGGCAGTGGGATGTGACGGCCAATGCGACCTACCAGAGCAACGAGATCACCAACCTGCGCCTGAACGCCGAATCTGAGTCGCCCAACACGCCGGCCGGTGCCATCGAGTCGCACTACGTGCAGGTGCTTTCCGAGGGCTACGAACCCTACAGCTACTACGTCTATAAGCAGATCTACGATGAGTCGGGAATGCCCATCGAGGGCCTCTACGCGGATTTGAACGGCGACGGCACGGTCGATTCCAAAGACCTCTACCACTACCATTCGCCTGCGCCCGACTGGATTCTGGGCTTCTCGACCTCAGTGCGCTGGCGCAAGCTGACCGTGAGCACATCGTTGCGCGCCAACATCGGCAATTACCTCTACAACGGCATGGCGATGAACACCGGGGCGTGGGAGACGATGTCGTACAATGACTATCAGCTCAACCGTCTGAACAGCAGCTACCTGAAGACCCGTTTCCAGAAGCGTCAGCACGAGAGCGACTACTACGTCGAAAATGCGTCGTTCCTGAAGATGGACAACATCCAGCTGTCGTACAACTTCGGCCGCGTGTGCAAGTGGTTCGCGCTCAACGCCTCGCTGATGGTGCAGAACGTCTTCACCGTCACGAACTACACGGGCGTCGATCCCGAAAACCAGAGCGGCATCGACATGAGCGTCTATCCGCGTCCGCGAATCTATTCACTCACTGTCGGACTTGATTTCTGAAACAGCATCGCCGCAATTCGTTCAATTCGGTGATAAACAGAATTCGTTGAATATCCGTTTCATCGCAATGGATTCGTCTTATTCGTTTAATTCGGTGAAAAACAAGTCGATTCAATTCGGTGATAAAAAAACATAAAAACATGAAAAAGATATATTTGACAATATTTGCTGTCTGTGGCCTGATGGCCTCCTGCACGGACGATTTGGACCAGCAGCCGCAGACCGACAGCCAGACCACGGCCGATGTCGTGTATGGCTCCGAAGAGGGTTATAAAATGGCATTGGCCAAGCTCTACGCCTCGTTCGTCATAGCCGGACAGGAGCAGGGCGGCGGCAATGCCGACATATCGAGCAACAACGGCTACGACTTCATGCGCGGCTACTTCAACCTGCAGGAAGCCCCGACCGAAGAGATGGCCGCTACGTGGCTTTCGGGCGACAAGGTTGAGGGCCTGACCTACATGACCTGGGACGCCAGCGACCCGTGGGTGGCCGACACCTACTATCGTGCCTACTACACCATCGCGCTCTGCAACGAGTTCCTGAGCCATGCCACCGCAAAGGCCGTCTCGGGCAATGCCAATCTGACCGCATTCCGCGCCGAAGCCCGTTTCCTGCGTGCTTTGGCCTACTACTACGTGCTCGACCTCTTCGGCCAGGGTCCCTACGTTGACGAGACGATGGGCGTCGGCTCCTACATTCCAGAAGCCTACACCAACGCCCAGCTCTTCGCCTTCATCGAGAGCGAGCTGAAGGAGGTTGCGGCCGATGGACTTCTCGCACCATCCGACGTCGAATACGGTCGCGCATCGCAGGCCGCCGCATGGGCATTGTTGGCCAGATTGTACCTCAACGCCGAGGTCTATGGCGCGGGCGACCACTATTCGGACTGCATCGCACAGTGCAAGTCGGTCATCGGTGCCGGATTCTCGCTCGAAGCCGACTACAGCAAGCTCTTCAACGCCGACAACGACAAGCGCACCAACGAAATCATCTTCCCGTTTGTGGTCGATGCCGTCAATACCGTCAGCTGGGGCGCGACGACCTACATCGTCTGTGGCGAGTGCGGCAATTCCAGCTCGCAGGACCCCGCCAAATACGGTCTGACAAGCGGCTGGGGCATGTTCCGCGTGCGTGGTGAGCTGCCGGCACTGTTCGACTCGGCCGACAAACGTGGCATGTTCTACACCGACGGGCAGGAGCAATGGCTCAATAAGGCCATCGACGACCAGAGCCTCGGCTACTTCGGCGAAAAGTTCTCCAACCTGAACGATGCGGGCGAGGCAGCCTCCAACACCGGAGCCGTCGGTGCCGACATCGACTTCCCCGTCTTCCGTTTGGCCGATGTCTATCTGATGCTGGCCGAAAGCGTCCTGCGCGGCGGAACGGGTGCTACGCGGGCTGATGCACTCCAGTTGGTCAACGACCTGCGCCGCCGTGCCTATGGCAGCACCGACGGTGACATCAACGATTCGCAGCTCACGCTCCAGTTCATCCTCGACGAGCGTGCCCGCGAGCTCTATTGGGAGTGCTGCCGACGCACCGACCTCATCCGCTACGGCCTGTTCACCGGCGGCACCTACAAGTGGCAATGGAAAGGCGGTGTGGCCGATGGCCGTGCCACCGAGAGCAAATACAACATCTATCCGATACCGACTGCCGAGCTGTCGGCCAACCCGAATTTGAAGAACGAAAACTATTGAGAATGCGAAGTTAAAGAAGATTAAGAACCTCAAGAATTTGAGAATCAGAGAATGAAACAGAATTAAGGTGCGTCCTGAAATTTAAGCGTATCTCAAATTCTCAATAATTCTCGTTCTCAGCAAATTAGGTTTTCTTAAATTCTCCAATTCTTGAGAATCTACCTTAACTTCAAATAAAAAAGTTAAACAATGAAAACTGCAAAATACATACTTGCGTCGCTGCTGGCCGTCATGACATTGGCCGCCTGCGACAAAGACGGTGACATTATCGTCACAAGTGGAGCACAAGCGGTCGAACTGAGCGGTTCGGGCGACATCGTCATCGACAAGAACTACGCCTCCGGACTCGCTCTGACGCTGAACTGGACCGACAACAGCCGCCTCTCGTCAAGCGACGAGCGCGTGTGGCTGCCCGTCGGCACTACGGTCAACACGCTCCAGTTTTCGGCCACCGATGACTTCGCATCGGCCATCGAAATCCAGACCGAAGCGGGCACTACGTCGATTCAGTTCACGGCCGAGGCTCTCAACTCGCTTGTGGGTCGCGTCGGTCTTGCGAGCGATGTGGCATCGACCCTCTACATCCGCATGAGCTCGGTGTTGGCCAACAACGTCGAACCCAAATACAGCAACGTCCTTGAGATGCAGGTGACGCCCTACAGCATCGACATGAGCGTCGCATTCGTGCTCGATGCCAGCAAGAACGACACCGGCATGACCCTCTCGTCGCCCAACTCGGACGGCATCTACAGCGGCTTCATCGGCGCATCGGGCTGGTACAACTGGTGGCTGCTTGAGGGCAACGGCATCACGTGGGGCAACATCGGCATCGACGGCAAGCCGTTCATCATCAGCAGCGATGGCAGTGCGTGGAACTTCTGGTATCCGGGTCAGGCAGGCTGCTACTACACCGTGGTCAACACCGTCAAGCAGGAGTGGTCGGCCCTCTACATCCCGTCGCTCACCGTGAGCGGCGACATCACGGGCGAGATGACCTACGACCGCAAGGCCAACAAGTGGATGCTGTCGTACACCGCAACGCAGTCGGGCACGGCTACAATCCGCGTAGCAGGCACCGGCAGTCAGTACAATGCGACAACGGGCACCGACGACGCATCGGCCGTAAGCACTCCGGTGGCATTCGCCGTGGAGGACGGCAAGCTGGTTTTGGCCGATGATGCATCGGACATAACCGTCAACGTGGCTGCTGCGGGCGATGTCACATTGGCCATCGACCTGAGCGACCCGACCGCCTGGAAATGTGAGGTGAGCGAGGGCAGCGAGGCTCCTGTCGAGATCGCGAAGCAGCTCTACATACTGGGCAACGACGACACGTGGAACTACGACCAGTACCTGACGCTCTACGATGAGGACAACCTCTGCTACGCGGCTGCGGTCAACTTCAGCTGCTCGTGGGGCTACTACTTCTCGAAGGAATTCCAGGGCTGGGATCACGTCAACCAGGATCCCGAATCGGAGGAGATGAAGCTTATCCTGAACGGCACCGACGAGAACAACATCCAGGCTCCAGGCACTGGCCTCTACGTCACCGTCGCATCGCTCGGCTGGATGTCCTACTGGTATGCAATGAGCGACCCGATTACGTCGGTTTCGTGCACCGGCTTCAACGACAGCTGGGACCTTATCGAGATGACGGCCGATGCCGAGCAAGTCGGTGTCTATACGGCACAGGTGACCGCTACGGGCGACACTCCGTGGGGCGCACAGGTGCTGCTGAACGGTTCGTGGGACTACTGGTTCGGCACTTGCGCCGACGGTGCCCTCCTCTGGAGCAAGAAGGAGAACGGCAATCCGACAGGCTGGGAGGCCGGCAAGACCTACACCTTCACCGTTGACCTCCGCAAGTGTACCTATTCGTTGACGGAATGACATGATGAAGGGCTATTAAAGGGCTATAAAAAGGGAGTAAAAGGGTAGAAAAAGGGACGATACTTGAAGTTCTGAAATGTCCCCTCGGCTGAAGCCTCGTCTTCTCGCTGAACAATTATCAATTGTTCTGTTCGCTGCGAGGACCCTTTTACTCCCTTTTCAAACGTCCCTTTCACTCCCCTTTTACTCCTCTTAGTTTCCCTTAATTTCCTTTATAATATGAAAAATATGTTTGCAACTTTATTGACGATGTTGGCCGTAGCCAGTATGCAGACCGCCTGCACAGACGACAGCCCAATCACACAAGCCACAGAAGCGCAGACGGAAGAGACCGCAGTCTCCGAAGTCGGTTCGTTCGCCAAGGGAGCCGACGTCAGCTGGCTCACACAGATGGAGAATGAAGGACTCACGTTCGCCAACAAGGAAGGCGTGGCCACCGAGTGCATGAAACTGCTGCGCGACGACTGCTACGTGAATTCCATCCGCCTGCGCGTGTGGGTCAATCCCGCTGAGGGCTGGAACAATGCCGACGATGTGCTGGTCAAGGCACGCCGAGCCGTCTCGCTCGGTCTGCGCGTGATGATTGACTTCCATTTCAGCGACACGTGGGCCGATCCCGGCCATCAGACGACGCCGGCAGCCTGGGCCGACTACGATCTGACGCAGATGAAATCGGCCGTGGCAGAGCATGTCCGTTCGACGCTCATGAAACTGAAGACCTACGGCGTGACGCCCGAATGGGTGCAGATAGGCAACGAGACCCGCACCGGAATGCTCTGGCCGTTGGGCAGCACCGACAATGGCGGTAACTTCGCCGCGCTGGTCAATGCCGGCTACGATGCCGTGAAGGAGGTCTTTGCCGATGCGAAAGTCATCGTCCACGTCGATGGCGGCGACAACCTCGCCCTCTACACCTACCTGTTCGGCAACCTGAAGGCATACAACGGCCGATACGACATGGTCGGCATGTCGCTCTATCCCGAGACTGGCAAGTCGGCCGAAGCCGTCGCAAAGTGCATCAGCAACGTCACGACGATTTACAACACCTACGGCAAGCCGGTCATGATCTGCGAGGTCGGCATGGACTACGATCAGGCCGAAGAGTGCCGCGACTGTATCGCATCGCTCATAAGCCAAGGCAAGGCCACGGGCCATCTGGAGGGCATCTTCTATTGGGAACCGCAGGCTCCGGCCGGCTACAACGGCGGCTACAACAAGGGCTGTTTCAGCAACGGCCGACCCACCGTCGCGCTCGACGCATTTGCCGAGTGATCCAGGTTTTTGGCCAATGTACATCGTTCAAGGGGAGGAATCAAAAGCCTCCCCTTTTTGGTGGGTGTTTCCGTCGTTTCAATGATTGGTTCTTGTTTTGTCATTCCTTTTACTCCTCCTTAGAACATAAATTCCGCAATTAAAATGGAAATATAAGCCGATTCTCAAAATAATCGCTCATTTTGCTTGTGAATTAACGGTGTTCTAAGTATATTTGCGCCGATTGTTTACAAACTGATGCCATGCACAGATTTTTTCAGTCTTTGAAATACTATTAATCAACACTAAAATCTATTCTCTATGAACAGGACACTCGTAACCGCGCTGTTTCTGGCCACCTCGATAGGTGCATCGGCGCAATCATCAATCAAGGAGATGCTAGACATGTTTCCCCAGTTTCCATCGGCCAATACCCTTGTCGCCATTGACAAGCAGTGCAGGCAGCTGGGCGATGGGGATGCGCCAAGCACGTTGAGCGACTACAAGGAATCGGTCGAGAAGGTGGAAAATGCCATCACGACCCAGCTGATGGCCAACGACAAGGCGAACGCCGATCAACTGGCAGCAGCCACATTGGCCGAAAAGGTGACCGGCCTTGATGTGACCAAGGGACAGTTGGCGCAGATGAGCCAGGAGCAGCAGAAGGCCGCCGCGATGCAGAGCGCGATGAGCATGTTGGCCAATATGGGGGTCAGCGCCAATGATGTGGCCAAGATGCAGAGCGGCACCATGAGCGAGGCGGAACAGGCCGCGCTCGCCAACAAGATGATGATGCAGGCCAGCGGCGGCGTCTCGATTGATGACATCAAGCGGATGGAGGGGATGACCGATGCGCAACGAGCTGCCTACATGCAGCAGAAGGGCTTGGCCAAGTCTCCGTCGGAAAAACCATCGGCCACAAAAGGAAAGATATCGTCGCAGCTTGTGGCACGGCTGCAGGCCGCCGAGAGCAAGGGTCGGGCGATGCATGAACAGAGTCTGAAGAAAGTTGAGCTGAAGGAGGTGATTGCCCAAGGCGAAGCGCTCTGGCAGCAGAAATATGCGGCCAAATACAAGTCGCTCTATACCGAGTTCAGAGGGCTGCTTGCCGCCTCGGAAGAACATCTGACCGCCGAGCAGAGTAAGGCCAATGGGGTGAAATTGGAGAGCGTCAAGAAGCAGATTGCAGAAACCGAGAATGCCTTCTACGCAGAGTATATCCCGAAATATCATACAGCGGTGCAGGAGGCCCTCAAGTTCATCCGTGAGAACGAAGCTCCCGCATTCGAGGAGTGGAGGCATGCCTATGACGAGGCTTACCAGCAGACTGGCGACCGGCAATGGAAGTTCACGGGTTCGACGGCCGTCATGCCTGTAGCGACCTATGCCCTGTTGCTCAAGCGGGTGGAGGCCTATGGAAGGAACAGCAAGGGCGAGCCGTTCGAATCGGCGTCGTTGGAATAAGGAGCATTGGCCAAAACCATAATGGAAGAAAAAAAGAGGAGTGCGTGTCAGAAGAAGACGCGCACTCCTTTGCATTTGGTCGGTTATGGCCAATGAATTTATACGGTGTGGAGGATGAACTCCTCCAGATCGATGCCCACGAGGTCGTATGGAGCTATCTGTGGCAGGGTGTAGCAACCTGGCTGCTGCTTGACGACGGCACGTGCACATGAGGCGAGCACCTGACCGGTCAGGGCTGGGTTGTTGATCTGCATGGTGAACTGGAAACGCTGGTTCTGTGTTTCGCCGCTCACGCCCTTGCGCTCCAGAAGAACGCCGTGACCCATATCGCGAAGGTCGTTGACATTGGCCACCTGATGAACGTGTGTATCGTCGTTGCAGAAGTATGAATCGGACTTGATTGCATTCTCGACGGCCTTGAAATCAGCGCCATCCTCAAGCTGGACGTAAACGTCGCGGCGGTGTACGCCGGTGCCCAACGGGATGGTCATCGACAGGGCATCCTTGACACCGGCCTTGCTGCGGGCTACAACCGAGTGACCCATGCTCATGCCAGGACCGAAGTTGGTGTAGCTGATGCCCTTTGGAGCCATTGCAAGCAGCAAAGTGCGGATTACGGAGTCTGTGCCTGGATCCCAACCGGCCGAGATGATGGCCTTTGCGCCCGACTTCTTGCCGGCAGCGTCGAGGCTCTTGTAGAGTTCGAGGATGCTTTCGCCGTGGATGTCGAAGCTATCGACGGTGCAGATGCCCTTTTCAATGAGAGCCTTGGCTGCGGCGGGGATTTCGCGCGATGGGAGGGCGAGGATGGCTACGTCCACCTTGCCGAGTTCAGCGATGTCGGCCACAACCTTTACGTCCTCCAGTTCGGGAGACTTCTTGCCGAGCGAAGCGGCGCGACGTACGACGCCGACGAGTTCGAGATCCTGGGCGGCCTTGACTGCCTGGAGCGAGTACTTTCCGATGTTGCCATATCCGACGATGGCTACTTTGACTTTTGTCATTTTGATATTGGTTTTGGGTTAAACATTCTGGCTGCAAATTTATGTTTTTTTCGTCGTATGAACAAATATTGGCGTTTTTGGATGCACTTTTTTTTGCCGAAACGGTCGTTTTCTGTCATTTTGTCACGGAAAGATGCGAATATCTGGCAAAAATCTGTCATTGGCCATAAAACCGATGCCGAGCGAAACGGCCGGACGCGATTTCGGGGATAGAATGGCATTGGCCAATGTCCCGATTCCCGCCAATTCCCACATTATCTGCGTGCGGAAGGCATTTTTTCGGCCAATTTTGCGGCTGGATAAAAAAAATGTGCTATCTTTGCGAAATCAAATGGGAATAAAAATGAAGACCTTTAGCGTAAGAAGTTTGTGCATTGTGAGTCTGACGGCGGCAGTCGCGCTGTCGGCCTGCCATTTCGGCAACGGGAGTGACGGCGCAGCGGCATTGGCCAAGAAGAAACGCCAGTTGAGCTACGGCGTGACGGTGGCATTGCCGTCGGTTGTGGCCAATGAGACGCCTGTCGAGGACCTCGGGACCGGGGGGCTGAACGTGAACTGGGGCGAGAAGGCGCAGTTGGCGGTCTTCGGTAAGGAGTTCCAGACGGAGCGGGACACGACGGGAGCGGCCGTGTGGCCCGAGGCGATGGCGTTGACCTACGACAAGTACCGCAGCGCCGACCCTGTGGTGACGGGGGCGTGGACTCGGCTGGCGTTCGATTTCGCGGCATGGGCACGGCACGGCGTGGGCGAGAGCTATGCGACATTGGTCAACATCCTGTATCCCTACAGCGCGGCGGTCGATAAGGAGGGCAACGTGCTGAAGGCGCGTGTCGATTCGGTGCCGTTCAACTTTACGGGTCAGGACGGGACATTGGCCACACTGAGAGAAAAATATTATGTGGCACTGGGACGCGGACGGGCCAACTGTGTCAAGATGTCGGTGTCGCTGCGTGATTCGACCGATTGCCTGGCCGGGCATGACCACGAGAGCGCAGGTGAGGATATGCTGCTGATGGAGCCGAAAATGGCCGTCGTGCGCCTGTCGCTCATCGTGCCGGCGCAGGATGACTTCACGCTGGTGGATTACGTCTTGGGGCGCGGTATGAGCGGCACGACCTATTATATCGACCGCATCTTGGTGTCGAACCAGCGCGCGGGGGCCAAGGGCATCGGCCGCACCCTGCTGGACCTGAACAGCGGCTGGATGACGTCGCAGGCATCGGCCGCAACCTACCTGATGGTCGAGGACAATGTCAACCACTTCTGGAAACACAGCCAGATTGCGCGCGAGGAGGCGCAGCCGTTGGCCGATGTGGGCGGTACGGGCGAGTCGTGGGGCACGAGCGTGTATCTTGCCGTCCCGTGTGTCGATGAGGGTCAGTTGGACTTCGAGCCGCTCGTGACGGTCTATGTCAACAAGGTGGTCGCGACGGGCGTCGAGACGACGCGCTATTATGGCAGGGCCGAGGCTGTGACGCTGCGTGACGGATGCTATTACATCACATCGCCCATCGCGCTCTACACCTCGATGGACAAGCTGGGAGAGGCGGCGCAGGTCTGCCGTGTGCCGTGATTTTTATGGCCAATGGCATGGCCTCGCGGAATTTCGTTTTACCGAAAAAGAACATTGGCCAAAAACAGGATTATGGCCGATGAAACCCATGAAAAACTTGTTGATAAATCGGCCGAAAATGACGATTTAAACGCCACTTTGATATGCCAAAACGCGCGTTTGGGACGGAAAAACGCGTTGAGAATGAAAAAAATGGCTCATCCGTTCACGTACGCGCGAAAAAATCACTAACTTCGCGCCCGGAATTCAAGACTACGCGGAAACTGAATTATATCACAAGACATTTTGATGTTTTATGCAGAAGATAGAATTATTTTGTGGAGCATTGGCCGTTATGTTGCTCTCATCTTGCCACTTTGGGCATACGGCCGAGGAAATGCGTAACAAGTACAATGACGTGGAACGAGACCTGACCTTTACTTTCAGTGCGGTCGGTCCAGGTGGAACATCGGCCACAACAACATCATCAACACGAGTTTATTTGCAGGATGACGAGCTGGATGGCGTCGTCAGCCGTTGGGAGGAGGACGACGTGATTGCGTTGTTCGACTTCGGCGAGGTCTTCGTCGCAACCGGCGGAGGCTCGACCAACTATGCCCTGCCGCTGAAATACTACGAGGATGCGCCCGACACGTACGGCATCGACTTTGCGGTATTTACGGGCTCGGCCAGGGCCAAGATGGGAGAGGACGTCTTCAACGGGAAGCCGTTCGCGCTCGTCTATCCGCATGACAAGTTCAAGGACGTCTCGGCCGCCGAGACCAGCTTGCAGCTGCCCTTCGACGGACAGCTCGGATCGTTGGGCTCGCTTCAGGAGGATTTTCTATACGCGTGGGGGCGCGCGCAGGGTATCTGCCAGGATGCCGTCGTGACGCTGATTGAAGACCAGGGCCCATGCAGCAGCAGGCAGGAGTGGCACACGCACGACACAGGCAGCGAAATCATCGTCCTCGACAACAAGATGGCCATCATCCGCTTTTCGATGATTGTGGCCAATGTCACTATGGGCGACAACGGCCGGCCGGACACGACGCTCATGACGCTGAACGACTACCTGGGCAGCGACCTCGACATCGAGAGCATCGAGGTGCAGAATCTCGTGAGCGGTGCGCCCGGCGTGACAACCGTCAACCTGGACCTTGCCAGCGGCATGGTCTCGGGCGAGCCGACTGCGACAGGAACATTGGTCATCGGCCACACAAATGATACGACAGGCGTCGCCACCCGCGAAATCCAGCAGCAGGACGCCACACCGGTCAACCACAGCGCAGATGCCGACAGCGTGGCCTGGGGCACGACATTCTATCTCGCCGTACCGTGTCCGTCGGAAACGACATTGGCCTACCACCCGCTCATCACTGTCCACACCCGCAACAACAAGACGGGCCTGCCGGGCGAGACCTACTACGGTGCCGTGTCGGAGAAGGTCATCAAGGAGGGTGACTACTACATGACGGCGCCCATCGTCCTGTTTGACAACAAGGCCCGCATTGATGTTGAGGCCAAGATTTATCTCTACTACCACTCGTCGTACGTCTGGAGCGGAGACGAGACCATAGACGTCTATTGAGCATACTCACCGCAACCACTGAAAACCAAGTGAAAATTTGAAACCCATACGAAAATGAAGCATAAGTTAGCATACATGATTATGGCCTCGGCCACGGCATTGGCCCTCTGTGCCGGCTGCAAGGATGACGACGAGCAGCTGGCCGCACAAGTCACATTGGCCTACGACCTCACCCTGCCCGTCGAGAGTGGCAGCGACATGACCCGTGCGGGCGACCCCGGCATTGCCGAGTTTTTCGAACGTCCGCAGCAGCTCTACCTTTTCATCGCTGCGGGCGACCCGAAGACTCCTGCCGAGAATAACGTCTATTTCTACAGTTTCCCGTGCAGCCAGAGCGACTGGAAGCGCAGTGCCGACAGCCTCGTCTTCCTGGGCAAGTTCAGCAAGACGGTCGATTGGGATCCGAGTCTGCCCATCTCGGCCGACCTGAAGCTGCGCGCCTACATCGTGGCTTCGTACGACATCATCACGACCCACGTCTCGATAGGCGTGAACGAATACAACCGCGTCACTACGCCTGCCGAGTTCACCGAGAGCAAGCTGCTCGACCTGCGTTTCTATGCCGCTGCGACCGATGGCCCCTACCGCCTCAGCCTGCGCGACGTCTATTCGACGCCCTACAACCTGCAGGAAGGCGGGAT
>JAEEGH010014668.1_pt1 | contig 17163 bp, 10 predicted proteins | sample 9134181 | NCBI WGS metagenome assembly JAEEGH01 (sample SAMN16246544, study PRJNA631951) | gut metagenome | biome: gut microbiome; feature: rumen; material: DP-attached | host: Bos | place: Iran: Karaj | collected 2018-10
CATAGCGGCCCGCGTTCTCTACACCGAGAGCCTCGACGAATTCCGCAGGCTCTTAAAACGTTCCAACATCGACTTCGACGACCTGGAGAACGGCACCGCTCTCCTCATCCCCTGCGAAGAACTTTAATAATCGTCAATCAAGTTTTCCTCAATCTCTTCAGGAGTGGGAAGAAAATTAGACAGTTCATACTCTGAAATGCCTATAGGTTCGTTTGAAGTTCCAACAGCATACTTTGCAAGGATATTGTTCTTATTCTTGCATCGGTGTCAAGAAAATTTTCCAATACAGCTCTCGACCAATTATTTTGAATAGTCTTCTTTACGAAAAAGACGGCCTTTTCTTTATTTCCTTTACATCTGTCGATAATTAGCCTATGATGCCCCCAAGGAATGGAAAACAAATCACTTTCCTGCAAATCTCCTACAAGTTGTGGGAAATTTGTTCCAGAATAAAGCAAATAGAATAATTATAAGACGACCCCTAGGGCGTTAGAACCAGGCGGAAGCCTTCCCCGGAACCGGCTCCCGACGGACCGTTAACATATCTCATGGCGGAACGGCAATAACGCGCGCCGCCAAATTCCGGATGGCTAAAACTGCCGCCGCGCTTTATACGCAATCTGCCGTTAGGGGCGCCTCTCGGATCGGTGGATCCGCCGTCATAATATTCGAAATACCAATCCAAGCAGAACTCCCAGACGTTGCCGTGCATGTCGTACAAACCCCAGGCGTTCGGCAGATATGAACCGACGACGGTATGCTCGGCATAGCCGCCTTTCCCGTCCTCCTTGTTGTAGTAATAGCGGCCGAGTTTGTTCAGACTGCCGTCCGTATATTCGTTGGTAAGGTTGCTGCCGTCGTTCAGGGCCGTAGTCGTTCCGGCCCGGCAGGCGTATTCCCACTGCGCTTCCGTGGGAAGATCGAAGGTCTTTCCGGTTTTGGCGCGGAATTTCCCGAGGAAAGAATTCGCGTCGACTTCATCGCTCTCCGGCCATTTCGCGCCTAAATTCTCGCCGCGTATGGCATTGTAAGAAACGGACTCAACCGGCCGCGTGTCGCCTTTGTATTGCGAGGGGTCGGCTCCGGTGATAAGCTGATACTGTTTCTGCGTCGTCTCAAAAACGCCTATGTAAAAAGGCTTCGAGATAGTGACCTGAATCTGAAAATCCGTATCGAACAACGTTTGCCCAACCTCATCCTGAGGGGAGCACATCGTGAATACGCCGCCCTTGATCTTGGCGAAGACCATTTTCGACGTCTTGTATTCGTCCGTCCACCCGCCTTCCGGAACCTCGTCCAGATAGCTTATGCCTCCGCTCTGCAGATCGACCACCATGTAATTCTGAAGATCGTCTCCTTCGTCGTAATCGCCGTCCGACACGGTGAACGTCACGCGGAAACCGGAATAGCTGCCGCCGTATTCCGGATAATCGGCAACCTGGCACGCCGAACGGGCATTGCCTGCTCCGTACGTCCACGCCCCGCCGCGCATACGGCGGTAGGAGCCGATATTGGGACCCAAAGGATCCGTCAATTGATGCTTGAACAAACTCTCTTCCTCTGCGTAATTATGCCAATCCAAACACCATTCGTAGATGTTTCCGTGCATATCGTACAAACCCCAGGCGTTGGGAAGGTATGAGCCGACGGCGGTATGCTCGGCATAGCCGCCTTTCCCGTCATCCTTGTTGAATTTGTAACGTCCCAGCTTGTTCAGTTCCGGGTCTTCCGAAGAGTCTGTCATATCGGTCCCGTTGTTCCAATCAGTTGTCGTTCCGGCTTTGCAGGCGTATTCCCATTGCGCGTCCGTGGGAAGATCGAAATCCTTTCCCGTCTTGGCGCGGAGCTTGCCCATGAAAGAAACATTGTCGACCGCGGTGTTTTTAGGCCACTGGCTGCCTTTTCCCGATCCTCTTACCCTGAAAAAAGAAACGCTTTCCACAGGCCGCGTATCGCCCTTGAATTCGGAGGGGTTCGTTCCCATAATGAGCTCGTATTGCTTCTGGGTCGTCTCGAAAACTCCGATATAAAAATCCTTCGAGAGCGTGAATTCACGCCAGGACTCGAGGCAAGATTTTTCAGCGTCATCTCCCTCCTTGCCTTTCATAAATTTGCCGGCCTTGATCCTTCTGAGAACCATCTTCGTCGTCTTGTATTCATCCGTCCAGCCCTCATCCGGCACGCTGTTGCGGTAGGTTATCCTGCCGCTTTCCAGATCGACGATCATGTAGAGGCCTTCGGAAGGAAGGTTGGGCTTTTCAGCGACCTCGACCATCATGAGCATTTCTTTCGTCACAACGCCTTCAAAGCTTTCATCCGGCATCCATATGGCTTTGTATTTTCCCGCGCCGGGAACAGTCCCGTCAGAGCCGTCTTTCGTCACAACGCCGTTCTCGGACAAATCGAAAAAAGTCTCTCCGTTGTCAAAGGAACCGTAGAATTTCACTTTAAGAGGAGCCGCGGCGTCGCTCTCGACCGTAAAGTTGACTATGACGCTCCTGTCGAAGGGCCACATCTGCAAACACGACACCTCGGTCACTGAGCTTTCCGCCTTGGCATTTGAAACGCCCAGAATCAAAAGCGCAAGGAGCGCAAGCGTTCCCTTCCTGCGCTTCAAAAGGCAGACCGCCGCCAAACCAAGCAGCAAAAGCCCCGCCGGCTCCGGCAGAATTGTGACGAATCTTGTGAACACTTTCGAGTCGGTATCGCTCGTAATAGTCTCAGTGAGAAGATAGGTGTCGTCCGTGGGGAAATCTTTGTAATCTTCGTCGGTGTAGTCCCAAACAGTCGTGCCTTCCGCGAAAGATTCGGAATAGTCAGCGAAAACGCTGGCAGAAGTATCCGGATCAGCGGTGTCTTCCACCGTGATCGTCAGAGATCTCGGGGCTCCCTCAGCCATGGCGCTGCTGTACCCCAGAGGATCGTCAGGCTTCAGAAGGATCGCTTCTTCCGTGATCGCATTGCCGTCGAAACGGAAAGGGCCGGACCAAAAAGATTGGCCCGCGAAAAGCGCGCCGGAAAACGACAGCGCGGCCAAGAGCGAAATTGCAGCAAGCTTTTTCATAAACACTCCTTCGGTGATATTTAACCGAGATTATTTTACAAAAAAAAAAAAAAAAAATAGCCAATGGCAGAAACTTTGTCAATGCAAAAGGCGTGCGTCCCAAATAGAACGCACGCCTTCTGCGTTTGAGTGTTATGTCAGCATTACTCTCCGATGGCCAGCCTCACGCCATATTCGTAGTTGATAGACATGGGGGATGCGGCGTTTCCGGAACCGGAAGTGCAGTCTCTGGCTCTTGAGGAGTGGCTTCCGCCTCTTGTTAAGCGGTAATAGTTTCTTAAGTTCCAGTCGAGGCACCATTCGGCAACGTTGCCGTGGCAGTCGTAGAGGCCCCAGCTGTTCGGGACGTAGGAACCGACGGCGGTGTGATTGGTCCGGTATCCGCCCTTTTCGTCGGTCCAGTCGTAAGCGTAACGGCCGGCTTCATCCATGTTCGGGCAAGAGTTATCGTTCGTCAGATCTTTTCCGGTGTTAAGATCCGTGGTGGTTCCGGCGCGGCAGGCCGCGCCCCACTGCGCCGAGGCGGGCAGATCGAAGCCGTTTCCGAAGATCTTCCTGAATCTGCCGAAGAAACTGTACTCGTCCACTTCCCGGTTATCCGGGTAAGCGGAACCCAAATCTGCTCCGCGGAGCATGTCGTAGGAGACGCTGTCAACAGGACGCGTGTCGCCGGGAAAGACGGAAGGATTGCCGCCTACCGCGTTCAGGCACTGCCTCTGGGTCAGCTCGAAAATGCCGACGTAGCAGGCGTTGCTCAAACTTTCCGATTCGATCCTTCTGAGCCAGATCTCTTCCGTGCGGCACTTGTCGCCGCTGACCGCGGGGCCGGAAGCGGAAGCGCGCATTGTTCCCGTCAAGGTGTCGAGGACGAGATAGGTGGCCTGGTCGGTCACTTCCTCATATTCGACCCTTAATACGACGTCGCCCATCTGGTCAACGTAAGCATCGTCAGGCGTCCAGGTCAGTTTGTGCGTTCCAGCACCAACCGCAATTCCGCAAGCGCCGTCATATTCAAGTTTGCCAAGATTCTCCAGCGGTTCTTCGCTGCCGTCTTTCAGTTTGCCGAAGAAGGAAGCCTGGAAGACAGGCAGGGAATTTTCCGATCCGGAGGTCAGTTCATACTCGAAGGTCCTCTGGGCGCGGTCGGGCAAAGTCTCAAAGGGGCTCGTTATCAGAGCGACGCGGAAACCGCTGTACATGCTGACCTGTTCAGGCTTGAGACTGTCGTGGTAAGCGGAGCGGCATTTGGCGGCGCGGTCGCTGCCGGCGGACCAGGCTCCGCCCCTGATGGCGCGGTAAAAGCCCCAGCTCGTGCCAACGGGCTCGGTCAAAGGATCGGTGCCGAGGCTGGGCTGATAGGTGTCGAGGCACCATTCGCTCACATTGCCATGCATATCGTAGAGGCCCCAAAGGTTCGGCTCGTAGCTGCCGACCACGGTGTGTTCCTCGAAGCCGCCCTTCCCGTCTTTGCGGTTGTAATAATAGCGGGCCACTTCCCCCACGTTGTAGTCCTCGTCCTCGTCCATAAGATCCTTGCCGCTGTTCAAAGCCGTGGTGGTTGTGGCGCGGCAGGCGTATTCCCACTGCGCCTCGGTGGGCAGATCGAAGGTCAGGCCGGTCTTGGCGCGGAGGATGCCGAAGAAGGTGTTTTCGTCCACGTCGTAGCTCTTCGGCCATAAAGCGCCATTCTCGGATCCGCGGAGGTCGTTGTAGGAAACGCATTCCACCGGGCGAGAATCGCCTTTGTACATCGAGGGGTTAGCTCCGGTGACAAGCTCGTATTGTTTCTGCGTCGTCTCGAAGACGCCGATGTAATAGTCGTTCGTCAGCGTTACTTCGTGCTGGGTCTCGGCCTCGACTCTTCCCTTTTCGTAAACTGGGCTGCCCATGACGCAGCCTCCCGGCTCGATCTTTCTGAGGACCAGCTTGGTGGTCTTGTACTCTTCCGTCCAGCCGCCTTCAGGCACTCTGTCCAAGTAAGTGACTGGGAAGCTGTCGGCCTCGGGCCCGCCGGACAGATCAATGACGGCGTATCCCTCGTTCGGGGTTGTCTCATCCGCGACAACCTTAATTTTCATGTTGTCGATCTTCGTGAAGTAAAACTGATCGTTGGGCGTCCAGAGGGTCTTGTGCTCGCCGCTTCCCGTCACCGTGCCGAGCGCGCCGTCCAGTTCCAGCGAGCCTTTTTCGGAAAGGTCGAAAAGCGTTTCGCCGTTGTCGATGGAACCGTAGAACTTGATGTTGTAGGTGGGTTCGTCTTTTTCTGAGGTAAGGGCGTAAGTTATGGAGACGCTTCTGGAGAAGGGCCAGATCTGCAAACATCTGACGTAGCTGATGCAGTTGGCCTGGGCGGAAACGGAGGTCACGGCGGCCAGGGCGGCGATCGCCGCCAGGCCTTTGAAGCGTTTGCGCGCGAAAAACGCGCCAACGCCCAAAAGGGCGAGAAGCAGCAGGCCCGCGGGCTCCGGAAGAAGCGTAACTCTCCTATCAAGTGTTATGGTGCCCAGCTCGGTCTCGACACTGTGCTTGAGGCGATAGGTGTCGTCCAGGGGAAAATCCTTGTAGGGTTCGGTTTTGTAAGGCCAGTAGACGAAGCCCTCCATGGGAATCCCGTAATAGTCCGCGAAAAGTACCGTGTTGATCTCGGGATTTTCGATGTCTTCCGCCGAGACTACGATGGAGACGATCTCGCCCCTGGCAAGGTAAGTGCTGTAGCAGATCTTGTCGGTGTCCTTCAGGAGGATAGCTTTCGCGGTGATCTCGCTTCCGTCGAAGCGGAAATCATCCGACCAGAGCTCGTCGCAGAAAGCGGACAAACAGAAGATGGCCGCAATGCCGAACAGAATAACTTTCTTCATAAACGCTCCGTATATTGTGCTTAACCACTTATATTTTACGCTTTTCTCAGCGAAAAGTCATATGCCCTTGGCAAACAGGCTTCGCTAAGTTTGCTTACGGGCACATGACTCTTTCGCCTCGAAAATCTATCATAGGCTGGTTATACGCCAGAGGAGCGAGGAGCGCTTTTCGGGGAGCGTTGCCTTTACGCCGTCTCTCAGTTCGCTGCCTTTGCTTTCCCAAACCTTGCCGCTGTCTTCATCTCTGATGGCGTAGGTCTTGGCGGGATCGGCGAAGGGAAGCTTCAGAATATAGTCGGCTTCTTCGCATTCGTCCTGGCGGAAGGCCAGCACGGCCGCTTCGTCGGTCTCGGGATCGTGGTAAGCGAAAGCGGTCCAGCCCTTGAGGTCGTCTTCTGCGTGCCAAGGGGTCAGGACATAGAGATCCTTAAGCAGGAGGTCGCTCAAAGAACGCCATTCCTTCATGACGTCCCTCATCAGCTTCAGGTCCAGTTCGGGATTCTGTGTGACCTGCCCGCCTATGTGCCAGGCCGCCGGGAGGTACGAGGCTCTGGAGATGTAGAAGTCGTTGCCCTTGCCGGAAGGCGGATCGAGTTCGCCTTTTGTTTCTTTGTTGTTTGAGCCGTGGAAAGGAATCCAGTAAGGCAGCGTGGAAGTCATGGAGAGTCTGAGGCCGGAAGTCGTGCGGTCGGCGTCGGAGCGCATGAAAGGAATACCGCGGCGCATGGATTCGATATCGTTGCGGCCGCCGCCGCTGGCGCAGGAATCCACGTAGGTGCAGCCGCCTCTGGTCTTCTGAAAGTCGATTATGGCGTCCCAGAGGGCGTAGTGGCCCTGAATGAGGAAATTTTCGGTGAGGCCGCTGCGCGGGATGCCAAGTCTCTTAGTCTCCTCCTCGTCGTGGAACTTCCAGTTGGGGGCATGAGAGAAATTGTTATCCTCCCTGTAGATGTCGGCGCCCACTCGTTTCATGGTGCCAAGCACTCTTTCTTTCGTCCACTCGAAGCATTCCTTGTTGCCGAGATCGTTGGTGGTCTGGCGGTACTGCGCACCGTCGTTTATAGCCCACTCCGGTTTGTAGCCGTAGTTCTTCACGAGGCCTTCCACGCTGGTGACGCGCTCGGGCTCAAACCACATGAGGTTCACCATACCTTTTTCGCGGCAGGCGTCGAAGTATTCCCTAAGCGATTCGCCGGGCCACTTGACTGGGTCGACTTCCCAGCTGCCAACGCTGGTGTACCAGTAGAGACCCGGGGTGTTCTTGTTGGGGTCGCTGTACCAGCCGGCGTCGAACCAGTGCACGTCGGCCACGAGATCTTCCTGGACGAGCTTGTCCAGCGTTCTCTTCCAGGTCGTGCTGTCCTCCGCGGAGGAGCCGTCCCACTGTTCGATGTGCTCTTTGCCGGCGTCGGGGTTGAAGCCCACGGCCGTGAAGGGCTTGATGGGGTCGCCCTGGGCGTTGGCTCTCGGCATGTTGCATTCGATGAACCAGCGGCGCCAATAGTTCCAGGCCTTGGTCTTGTCCCTGCCTTCGTAGGGAAGCAGGACTACCAATCCGGTCCTGATCTTTTCGCCGGGAAGCAGCGAGGCCTCGAGGAAAACGTCGGACTTCAAGATGACGCGAGTCTCCCCTTCCTCCCGTTCGAACCTGGCTCCAAAGGTGCCGGCCCAGCCAAGAGCGATGAATATACCTCCCTCCCCTAACACGAGATCATAATACGGGAAGGTCTGGTGGGTGGGGCGGCCGCTTAAGCTTAGGAAGGCCACCTTGCCCTCGCCTTGAGTCAGGTCGTGTTCGTAGGGCTTGTGATGTTCCTGAAAGTCGCCGCCGATGCCTCTGAGCACAGGATGGTCTCCGGCGAAGACGGTGTCAAGCGCTCTCAGTTTGGAGATGACTGGCGAGGGCTTGTCGCCCACATTGGTGAAATAGATGGTGTATTCCGTCTGGTCGTACTTGTCGTTGTGCTTCGCCTGGATCTCCCCCACCAGCTCGTCGCTAATCTTGACCTTCTTGGAGTAAGATTCGCCGTCTTTTGTTTGTTCCGACTTTTCCTCTATGGTCGGGAAATCGGCGAAGCCTTTGTAGGGCTTGCCGTCAAGCTCGAAGGAGAACAGTTCCCCGTCCTCGTTCTTGATCTGATCGAAGATGGTCGTTTCATCCTTCGGGCCGACCACGACCGTCGTCATCTTCGCGGGATCGATGTATTTTTTCGCCAGCGCTTTCATTTCGGAGAGCGTTATGTTTTCCGTGATCTTCTGGCGCTTCACCAAGTAATCGATCGGATAACCGAAGCGCAGCATGGTTTCGAGAAGGAGACGGCGGTCGCTGACCGTTTCGCCGCGCCTGACAAGGGATTTGGCGACGGTCGCTTTCGTATATTCGAGATCCTCTTCGGAGAGATCGTCGGCGTATTTTTTGACGATATCATTGATGATCTCAAGCGATTCTTCCGTGTGCGCGGCGTCCACGGCGGTCGAGATGACGTAGGCGCCGAAATCTTTTTCCGCGTCGAAATACGAGCTTGCGCCGTAGGTGAAAGCTTTTTCTTCCCTTAGGACGATGTTGAGCCTTGAGGAGAAGCAGCCGCCCAGCATGAAGTTCATAAGGTGCGCTTTGAAGTATTCCTCATCCTGGCAGCTCATGGCCGGAAGGCCCACCCTGATCTCGCTCTGCGCGGCGTCCTCGCTCTTTTTGAGGACTTTCCTGCCGGGAACGAATTTCTCGAAAACCTGAGGCGCGGCTTTATCCGCTTTAGCCTTGGAATAGAATTCGATGATGCCGGAAGAGAGCTCCTTCAATTCCTCAAGGTCTATGTCCCCCACCGCCGCGATGGAGAGAGGCGAATTGGCGAAGACGTTCTTGTAGTAATCGGCAACGTCTTTTTCGCTGAGCTTCTCCACGCTCTCTATGGTTCCGTTCAGAGGCATGGCGGCGGGAACGCGGCCGTAAACGTTTTCATAGAAGAGATTGTCGGCTAGGCATTCCGGATCGATCGCGTCCTGACGCAGCTGGTCGAGCTGCCTGGCTTTCACGCGCGCGAGATCCTCTTTCCTGAAGGCCGGTTTGGTAAGCGCCTGCTCCAAAAGCGGGAAAAGTTTCGGTATGTTGGAGGAGAGCGTCTGGACTCTCACGAGAACGCTGTCAGCGGTCGCCCTGGCCGAAAGCGCCACGCCAAGATCCCTCACCGCTCCATCGAACTGGAGCGAGTCGTAGTCTTCCGTACCTTCCAGCAGCATGGCCGCCGTAAGCGTGGTGATGCCGGAATTGAGAAGCGTTTCTTTAGCCTGGCCGCCGTGCAGTATGAACGTGATCTCCGCCATCGGAAGAGTTTCGTCCTTTTCCACCATTAAGCGGATGTTGTCGCCGATCTTCTCCTCCTGGACTTCCTGGACCTTAATTTCGGGCAGTTTCCCTTCAGGGGGTATCTTTGACCGGTCAAAGCTGGAAGGCAGGTCCTTGACGGCCTGGTAGCCCTCGCCGGGCTGTCCGAAGCGGCTTTCGTCAACAACTGGCTCCTTGATCTCCGGAACGAGCGTCGAATCTTTCATGGCGAGCTCCGCTTGATCGGCGGGCAGAAGCGTGAGCGTGAAGGAGGGCTTGCCCTTCACATACGTTTCATAGACTCTTTTGATGTCGTCCATGGTCACGCTTTCCATCTGGTCGGCCATTTCGTTCAGCCTGTTCCAGCTGCCGGCATACTCGTCGCTGTAGGCCAGAAGGAACGCTTTGTCGATGCTCTTCTGGAGCTTGGCGTAGAATTCCCTGAGGCAGCGCGCCTTGTAGCGGTCCAATTCCTTTTCATAGGAAGAGAAATTGTCCTCGAAATCCTTGAGGGCGTCTTTTATCGCGTTTTTCGCTTCATCAGCCGTAACGCCAGGCAGCAGCCTGGCCGTGATGGTGAATTCGCCCGTCAGGTCGCAGCCGTCGCTGTAAACCTCGGCGGAAGGAGCCAGCTTCTTCTCCACGAGGTGGCGGTAAACGGGAGAGCCCTTGCCGGTGCCGAGAAGCGCCGCCAGGGCCTTCATGGGAATGCTGTCATCGGAAAACTCATGCGTTCCGGGGAAAACGACGGAGATATCCGGAGCGCCGGCCAGTTTGTCGAGATAGTGATAGTTCAGGTCTTTCTCAAGCTTGATGGGTCTCGGCTTGGGATCTGGCAAAGCCGTTCCGCCGGGGATGTCGCCGAAATATTTTTCCGCCAGGCGAAGGGCTTCGTCCCTGTCGAAGCGGCCGCACAGAACCAGAGTCGCGTTCCTGGGGACGTAGTATTTCTCATGGAAAGCCTGAACGTCCGCGAGCTTGGCGTTGGTAAGGTCTTCCATGTTGCCTATGACAGTGTGTCCGCAGGGATGGTCGGGGCCGTACATCAGTTTGCTCTTGATTTCCCAATCGTAGCCGTAAGGAACGTTCACTTCCGTCTGGCGCTTTTCGTTTATGACCACGCCTTGCTGAACGGCGAGGGCCTGCGGCGTCATGGTCGGAAGAAGATATCCCATGCGGTCGGCTTCCATCCACATGGCGTCCTCCATGCCGGAAACGGGTACGGTCTCATGGTAGAAGGTGTGGTCGACGGAGGTCCAGCCGTTCATGGTGCCGCCCAATCCCTGGATCATTTTCCAGGCCACCTTGGGCGGAACGTGCTGGGATTCCGAGAACATCAAGTGCTCGAAAAGATGCGCGAACCCGGTCTTGCCTTTCTCCTCCCTGTTGCAGCCGACGTGATAAAGGACGCCGACAGTTACCACGGGAGCGTATCCTTCCTGGCAGAGCAGGACGGTCAGGCCGTTATTCAAAGTGACTTTTTCGCAGCTTAAACGCATTTTTTCATCCTCGCACCCGACCGTTAAAGTGAGGGCTGTCAGGATAGGCAGGCAGTATCTTGAAAGCTTCATGCTATTTATCCCTTAAAAGTTAATACCCTATTATACCAAACAATCGCGAGGCAAATCGTACAAAAACGCCCCTAATTAATGCTATAATTTAGATGTATGAGCATTATTCCTACTCCTAAGACAGACCTGCACACCCACACGATCGCCAGCGACCACGCCGACGGTTCCTGGGAGGAGATGGCGCAGGCCGCTTTTGAAAAGGGCCTGCAGGCTTTCGCCGTGACCGAGCACGGGCCAAGCATCGCCCGCTGCCCGCATATCGGCTATTTCGCCAATCTTCCCAAGATAGCCCCAAAGAATCTTCCGGTCATGATGCTCTACGGCGTCGAAGACGACCTCATAGACACCGACGGAAGGACGGCGCTCCCGGACGAAGTGAAAGCGCAGCTGGACATCGTGCTTTTAGGTACGCACACCTTCGGCTGGGTGAGGAACGTACTGCTCAGCGACATCAAAAAAGGCCTCTACAAGGCGATGGAAAACCCCCATATCGACGTCATAAGCCACCCCGTCAATCCCTGGTACCCCATGGACTACGTGGAGATCGCCAAAGTCGCCCTTGATACCAACACCGTTTTGGAATTCAACCTCAGCAAGATCGATTTCCAGGAAAAGACCTGGCGGGAATTTTTGGGCGTGGCGGCGGAATACAAGCTTCCCCTGATCATCAGCTCCGATTCCCATTCTCCCGACAGAATAGGCTTCGACAACCTCCCCTATGAATGGCTGGAAGGGATCGAGCCTTCGCAGATAATGAACCGCGATCTTCCGACCGTAGTGGAACACTTCAAGATCAAAAGGCCGGAAGTGGTGGAATACGCCGAAAAACTTAAAGCGAACTTATGAAAAAATTTTTCTTTCTTGTTTTGTTAGCCGCGCTTTCCCTTCAGGCGGAAAGCACCAACGAAGTTGACGCCGCTCTCTCTTCGCTGGGGAAAAAAGTCAAGGACCTCAAGTCTTTCACCGCCGACTTCCGGCAGCTCGACAAAGATCCCCTCTTCATGGACGAGAGCGAGCACAAAGGCAAACTGAGTTTCCTCCGCTCCGTAAAGGACGGCGCGACCAACTGCTTCCTGCGCTTCGATTACACGGAGCCGGAAAAGTCTGTCACCGTGCTCTCCCCCAACGGCGTGCTCATTTATACCGACGACATGACGGAACCGCAAGTTTCCCCTTCCAGAGACTCCAACAGGGCCGACATGGTCTTCTCGACTTTCGTCTCCCCCGCCGCCCTGAAGCGCCACTACGACGTCGCCTTCAACAAGCCGGAAAGCGGCAAGATCTCCTTCAAGCTCACTCCCAAAAGCGTTTTCTCCAAGGAATTCTTCTCCGAAGCGGAAGTCGACTTCTCCGAAAAGACCGGTCTCCCCGAAAGGCTGCGCCAGGTGAAACTAAACGGTTCCGACATTACCCTCTTTTTCTCCTCTCCCGCCTTTAACGTCAGCCTTCCCACCAACTATTTCGATGCCTCGTACTTTAAAAAGGCTAAGTAAGCTGCTGCTGCTTCCCCTCGCCCTGATCTTTGTCTTGGGAGCGGCGGGCGAAAAGGAAACGGACGAGGCGAAGAAGCATCTCGAAGAAGTCATTTCCGCCATCGACTATTCCGCAAGGCACACCCGCACCTACTGCGCTTACTTCAAGCAGTGCGAGTATGACAAGCACGACGAGCAGGGCGAAGAGACCTACGGGCGCTTCTTTCTCGAAAGGGAGCGCTACAATAGCGACGAAGCCGAAGAGGAAAGGCTTTACTTCAGGATGCGTTTCGAATACTACGCGCCCAAAGCTTCCGTCACTATTTTGGACGGCGCCCAGCTCTTCACAATGGAGCAGGGCAGAAAAGGCTACAAGACGCTCGTCGTGAACAACAGCAAGATGGAAGTCGTCTTCGCGGGCTTCATGACGATAAAATACCTGCTGGAGAATTACAGCATCACGATCGCCGAGGAGAACGCCAAGGAGATAGCGCTCGACCTCACTCCCGAGAGCGCCCTAGCCAGGGACCTCTTCCTTTCCGTCAGGCTGACTTTCGACAAGGCGACGTATCTTCCGACTTCCATTTCCCAGAACCGCCTCAACGGCACCAGGAATCTCTTCCTGCTTCAGAAAGCGCAGAAAAACAGCATCTTCGGAACGACCACCTTCGATCCCGGCCACATGGCCGATTTTGTTAAGAAGCATTATGTGAAGCCTCCTCCCGTGGTCGCAGTAACGAACATAACTCCTTTAGTCGTCACGAACAACGTTCCCTGCGTCATAACGAACAAACTTCTGACAGCGCAGGGTGAGAAACTGGACATCTGCCACGGGCTTCATTCCCAGATAAAAGCCGTCGTCATCACCAACATAGTGAAGACGGAAGTTAAGAAACCGAAGGAAAAGATCCTGCCGCTTTAAGAATGGCAGGGCGGCAGCATATCGTAATACTGAACGCTGCTTGAAAGAATTCCCCTGAGCCCCATCAGGCGTTCGGCGGCTTCCTTGATCTCGGAATGCTTTCCGAAAAGGATCGAGACGTCCAGGAAATAATCCTCTTTCCCGAACTGGACTTGGGAACTTTTAATGAGCTGGCTGAGAGTCCGCTTCATGTCCGAAAAAGCTTTCATCTCCTCTCCGGAGATCTTCATGACGATCGTCACTACGGCGTAAACGGGACCTTTGCATTTCAGTTCGGATCCTTCCTTAAGAAAATGGCGGACCAGGTCGCGCAAGGCCGCCGAGCGGTTGCGGTAGCCGATCGCTTCTATCTTCGCGTCGAATTTCTTAAGGAGCCCCTCTTCGAGGGATACTCCGAACCTCGTCATCTTCGCCATATCACCATTCCTGGAAAGAATCTTCCTCGCCCCTGTAGAGTTCGTCCAGTTTTTTCCTCTCTTCATAGCGGGCGTTGGAATCAAGCTCTTTCTTTTCCGTGTTGTTCTCATCTCTGAGAACAGCCATGCAGCTCTTCGTCATGGGATAGAGCTCGCTGGGCGCCAGGGCGCCCAAGGGCCAGAGAATGTAGCCCGGCAGATAATAGACCCAGGCTGTGTAAGCGGCCAGGTCGCCGTAGGTGGTGTTCCTGGTCTCTTCGTAAACCTTCATCTGATGGTCGTCGCCGAGATCGATAAGTTTGTCGGAACACCATTCGATGCCGTTCAAGGGGCAGACCAGGGTGTCGCCTATCGCGGCGAAAGGCAGAGCGCAGCCGGCGCCCACTTTGCATCCGCTAACGGAAAGAAGAAGCAGAACAGCTAAGGCTAAGAGAACTTTTTTCATAAGGATCCTCACTGGATGGGGGTTCCGGGGGCTACGTCGGCCTTTTCGGTCGTAAGAAGCGTGACCTTGTCATCAGCGCAGGCGCAGAGAAGCATGCCCTGGGACTCGAAGCCCCTAAGTTTGCGGAACGGCAGATTGCAGACAACGATGACGTTCTTGCCAACCACTTCCTCGGGCTTGTAATAAAGGGCTATGCCGGCCAGTATCTGGCGCGTTTCGCTGCCCAGATCGACTTTCAGCTTCAGAAGCTTGTCGGCCTTGGGAACGGCTTCCGCTTCCAAGATCTTTCCGACTTTCAGAGTAACTTTCTCAAGCTCTTCTATAGTTATCACTCCTTCCGGAGCAGAGGGCGCGGAGGCGGCTTTTTCTGACGCGGACTTGGCGTATTCGTCCGCGGCTTTCTTCTCCTCGGCCTCTTCCTTTTCCATGCGTTCGACGGCCTTGGCCAGGCGCTGGAGCTCGGGCTCGATGTCCTTGTCTTCCAGCTTAGAGAAGAGGATCTTCGGCTCTTTAATAGTGATGCCGGCGACCTCTTCCTTCCAGGCGTCTTCCCATTCGGTGTCAGTAAGCTTGCCGGGGAAGTTCATCATGTCGAAAAGCGCGTCGGCGGAGAACGGGATGAAAGGATGGAAGACCGTGTTGAGAGCCCTGATGATCCTGGCGCAGGTGTACATGACGGCGCCGCAGCGCTCCATGTTTTCTTTCCTGAGTTTCCAGGGTTCCATGGCGTCGTAGTAGCGGTTGGCCGCCCTCGCCATATCCATAGCCCTATTTACGGCCTGGCGGTTCTTGTAGTGGTCGATCAGATCGCCCGTTTCCGCAAGGCCAAGCCTCATCTCGTCAAGCACCGCCTCGTCTTCCGGCGACAGTTTCACGTTCTCGGGAACTTTGCCGTCGAAGTATTTCTGCAGGAAAGTGACGGTGCGGTTGATGAAGTTGCCAAGGATGTTGGCCAATTCTTCATTGTTGCAGCGCTGGAGCGTCTTCCAGGAGAAGTCCGCGTCCTTGTTTTCCGGCAGGTTGGCGGCAAGCGTGTAGCGCAGAATGTCGGGGGCGAAGCTCTTCAAATAATCCGGCACCCAGACGGCGTAGTCGCGGCTGGTAGAAAGTTTCCTGCCCTCGAGATTCAAAAATTCATTGGCGGGGATCTGCGAAGGAAGATTGTAACCGTCCTGGGCCATCAGGACAGCCGGGAAGAAGATGGCGTGGAAAACGATGTTGTCTTTGCCGATGAAGTGGATGACTTCGCACTCCGGATTCTTCCAATAATCTTTCCAGCGTTCCGGCTCCCCTATCTTTTCCGCCCATTCTTTGGTCGCGGAAATATAGCCGATGGGCGCGTCGAACCAGACGTACAAAACTTTGCCCTCGCTGTCAGGCAGCGGAACGGGAATGCCCCATTCGAGGTCTCTTGTTATGGCGCGGTCGCCCAGTCCTTCCTTGAACCAGCCGCCGCAGTAGTTCATGACGTTGTCCTTCCAGTCTTTCTTGGTAGCGAGCCAAGTCTCCAGCTCTTTCTGGAAGCGCGCCATGGGAAGATACCAGTGCGTCGTGGATTTGACGACCGGCACGGTACCGCTTATCGTGCTCCTGGGGTTGATGAGGCTCATGGGATCGAGCCAGCTGCCGCATTTTTCGCACTGGTCGCCCCTGGCGGAAGTGTTGCCGCAGTGCGGGCAGGTGCCCTGGACGTAGCGGTCGGCCAGGAACATCTTGTGCTCCTCGTCGAAGAACTGCTTGCTCTCCTTGCTGACCAGTTTCCCGTCGCGGTGCATCTTAAGGAAGAACTCCTGGCTTGTGGCGTGGTGGATGGGAAGAGAAGTTCTCGAAAAGTTGTCGAACTTGATGCCCAAGCCCGCGAAACTGTCCCTGTTCAGCACATAGTATTCGTCCACCAGCTGCTGGGGGGTGATGCCGCGCTTCCTGGCCGCGATGGTGATGGGAACGCCGTGCTCGTCGGCGCCGCATATGAAGACGACGTCGTCGCCTTTCAGGCGGTGGTAGCGGACGAAGATGTCGGCCGGCAGGTACGCCCCTGCGATGTGTCCGATATGGATGGGGCCGTTACTATACGGCAGCGCGCTGGTAACAAGGATCTTGCGTTTCTTGGTCATGAGCTTTTTCCCGTTCTTAAATACTTAGCATATTGTTGACTATTGACTTGATTATTATAGCAAAACTATAATTCACAGCCATTCACTCGAATTTCAGTCGCAGCGTAACATTTTTCTCTTCCGCCGTAACTTCGATCTCCAGCAATCCGTCGGATCCAATCTCCCTTGATTTCGCCTCCCCACCCTCGCACTCGACCTTCCCAAGCCCGTACCCTTCAGGCACGAAGAAGGAATAGGTCTCACTAACATTCTCAACGCAGTCAAGCGAAAGAGTAAGTTCCTTATCTTTCCACTCAATATTCTTAACACTCACGGCATCCATGCTCACATGACGGGTGGAACCTATCAGCTGGGGGATGGCAAGTTTTTCCCTAAGCGCGATAACTTTCGTCCTGCCGTATGGAAGATTATCCCAATGCAAGCTGTCTTTGACTTCTCCTATGAACTTCTGTTCCCAGAAATCATATCCGAGATATGTTTTGGAGGGATCCAGGCCGAGTTTTTCCATTGGCGTGTCATCTTCAGTAAGCGACCAGATCGCGTTCCTCTGCGCCACGCACCATTGGCCGTACGGTTTTTCGATATGAACCGCCCACAAGGTCGAAAAAGGAGATTTCACGCCTGGCTCCACGCTGGGACCCATCTGCTTCATAGCCAATTCTTCCGATATATCGGATGTCAAATACTCCCTGCTATACAACCTTGCCGATGGATGATTTGGATGAATATCGCCGCATTCCGCCGTTCTGGTCTCCAGAGCCGGAAGCGCCCTTTGCAGAGTGTATATCGATTCGTCAGTCATTTGCTCGTTCTTGTCGCTGTAAGTTAAAAGCCCGCCTGTCAGAGAAACGTTTGACACTCTGGTGCGCGACCATTCCGGATGAGCATGCATGACCACGTGATCGGGATCATTTACGAAAACGATCCTATGAGTGGAATAAAACTCCGCAAAATAATAAAGCGGTCTGTGGAAATCTTC
>JAEEGH010014672.1_pt1 | contig 17161 bp, 19 predicted proteins | sample 9134181 | NCBI WGS metagenome assembly JAEEGH01 (sample SAMN16246544, study PRJNA631951) | gut metagenome | biome: gut microbiome; feature: rumen; material: DP-attached | host: Bos | place: Iran: Karaj | collected 2018-10
ATGCGTCTGCGCCCATAGATGGCGACAAACTCGGATTTCTTGGACTTGTACAAGCGTTCGAGCGTGGATATTTCCACTTCTCTGCCTATGATATTGGGGTACTTCATGCTGAATTGTTTTTATTGCTCTGCAAAAGTACAATTTTTATTTCAGACTCATGCATCTTTTGCTTAAAAATCAGCGAAAACGAGAAAATATTATTGAATTTCGCTGATTTTTAAACATGAAATCTACTCAAAATGGAAATGATAGTCACCCTTGTCCGGCTCGTCTATCACGATGTTCCCTGTATCGGGCTGGAACTTGAAGTTGCGGATGCTATCCTGCTCAATGTCTCTCATCACATCGGGGAACATGCGCTTGATGAAGTCGGCACGGATACGTCCTGTGTAGTCTTTCTTACTGCCCAGTCTCTCGGCTATATTCCAGACAAAGTGCCGTAGGTCAAGAGTTGTAAGAGTGGACTTTAGCCTGATGGGTACAGGAATATGTTGCCAGTCATCAGCCCACTTCCTGATTGCATCACGGAGCTTTTCCAATTCCTCATTGTCATAGATATATGGTGACATGGTATGTACCACATATTCCATGATGGCCTCAATGGTGTCCTGCCGTCGCTGTTCCTGCTCACGCTGATATTCCTTGCAGCGTTGGGCATAAAGGTCGGGCTGCTCTGTACTCGTCTCTGTCGTATCAGAAACCTCCTTAGTAGGTTCTGCCGAATCGGAAATCTCTATCGTAGATTCTTGCAGTTCCTCTAACAAGGACTCTTGTGCAGCTTCGCATTGAGGAGGCATTTCTGCCAAACATTCTTGAACCTGTTCTACAATATCGTTGTTCGTTGAATCTTCTGTTACTGCTTCCGCTTCTTGGTTGGTTGGAAGTATGGCGGCAGAGCATTGTCTTTCCTGTAATCTAAGTGGCACTTCTGCCAATACGGACTGGAACAGATAATAGACTGTCCCCAGCAATCCACTGGAGATTACAAAGGTTACGAACTTGGCAAAGTTGTCTTGCCCAAAGTCGTTGCCCACCTTCAATGATACGAAGAGGGAGATGGTGAGAATGACCAAACCTGGGCATCCCCACACAAGGCAGTAGTCTCTTACTGCCATGTTTTCTGTCTTGCATTTTACATTGTTCATCTTTCTTGTTCCTTTTATTATATTGATTTGTACATTTCGGAATTGTCGGTATCTGCCAGAACTCGGCTATGCGATTTCCGATGCAAAGTTACTCCGATTATTCCCGACTGCTCAAAATCTTCCGAAAAATCTGCTCCGTTTTTACATTAGTTTAGAAATTGGTCCTATCGAGTATGAAAAAAGAACCAATAATCATACTATAAAATGTTGATGGACATGACGAAAGGGAAAGAAAAAGGGAGAAGCAATGCCCCTCCCCAAAGATGATACATATATATTATAGGTGTCCGATAGAACAAGATGAAAGTCGTTATTGCCCTACGACCTTTAGTTGCACCGTCTTCATCGGTTTGAGCGTGATGCGGTTTACCGACTCTCGCTTGCTCTCGTCTGCCATGTTCGCATAGATCTGTGTGGTCGAAACGTTCTTGTGCCCCAACATGTGCTGAACGGTATAGACACTTGTGCCTGCATCCACCTGAAGCGAACCGAACGTGTGACGGCTGCAATGAAACGAGATTTTCTTGGTGATGCCAGCAGCTTTCAGCCAGTTCTTCAAGGGTGCCTGTGTCATCTTGTCCGCAAAGCCGACGAAGACGGGGCCTGTTCCTCGCTCACCGATTAGTTCCAGAGCCTCGTCACTTATGGGATTGTTTACAAGTTCCTTGGTTTTCTGCATACGAAGCGTGACATACATACCACCGTCACCGTAGGGCTGTATGTTCTCCCATGAGAGTTGCTTGATGTCGCTCTTTCTCAGACCAGTCAGACAAGCAAAGAGGAAGGCGGTCTTTAAAACGGGATATTGGCATGGGGTGTTCGCCAACCTGACAAGTTCATCCTTGGACAGATGCTCTTTCTCCGTGGGTATGGTGTCTATGCGTTCCAAGAAGCCGTTGGGATTCTCAATAATCTTGTGCTCCCTGTAAGCGGTATGAAGTACGGCACGGAAGGTTGACCAATAGCCTGCCACACTATTGATGTGAAGTTTATGTTCAGTGTGGATGGTCTGCGGAGCAGTCAGAAGATACTCACGGAACTTGTTGCACAAGTCAACATTGATTTCATCGAAACGGCATTTGTCGTTGCAGAAACGGGCAAAGTGCTTATAGACATGCTGCCACTTGCAGTTTTTCTTGTCTGCCTTCTGCTTGAAGTAGGCAAGGAAGTCGCCTTTCATCTTATCACGGTCAAAGAAATCGTATCTCTCATTCACGATACTCTCATAACGACGACAGCGGAGGGCTTCTGCCTTCTCGCGCATACGGTCGTTGTAGTCTTTCTCCCGTTGTGACTTCGGCTTGGCATAGATGTAGATACCGAGCGATTCATGGCGCATGACCTTCATGGTGGACTCGTCCCGATAGCCAGGATAGTAGTCGAGATAGAATGAAAGCTGTTCTCCGCCTTTGATTTTCCGTGTGCGGAGGGTCACGGTCTTGCAGATGTTACTCATACTAATATCTTTTAATTGTTAATAATCATGGTGGAGCGTTTCTCCACGGGTGCAAAGGAACTCAATGATGCGGTGCTGACTCCGATTATTTCCAATAATCATTGAATAATCTGTCAATAAGGTAGAAACTCAGAATCCAGAGGGGACCATTCCCACGGATTTTCGTTCTTCCATCACCCTCTCCACATCAGAACGGAGCAGAAGGTTAAGCCGTCCAACCTTTGTCTTTTCAATGTGCTTTACCTTGACGATGTGGCAGATGTTGGCTTTGGTCAGTCCGTAGAGTTGCTGCACCTGCTCGACGGTGCAGTAGTTATCGTCCTCCAACAAGTCCGTCCGGCGTAGTTCGTCAAAGTGGCTTTGAGAGTAGTAGGTGTGTCCGTACTCTCGTTTACTTGGAATCTTGTGGCGATGGGCATAGGAACGAACAGCCGCAAGGTTGATACCATATCGGTCTGCCACTTCCTGTGGTGACAGCCAATCGACGATGGCATCAATGTCTATAGTGGTGCCGAATACGGCATCAATGTGTTTCTTGCTGTAATAGTTGTGTCCTGCGATACGGCACATTTGAATCTGGTAACGCTTTGCTGAGGCATAGAGCCAAGACTGCTTGACTTTATAAATCTGCTTCACTTCCTCGCCAGAGTAGTATTCAAGAACTTCATCGGTTGTACATTCCTCCTTTGCCTTGTCCTTTGAAGGACTCTTCATTTTCTTGGAAACAGACTTCTTTGGCTTAGTATATGGAAGGACTCGGTTATAAGGGTTAGCCTCAAACATCTTCTCAATGTCACTCTTGCGGACAAGGGCCATTCGACTGCTTAGCCGTGAGGCTGGCAACTTCCCTTGCTCAACGAGTTTATAGACATACTGACGGGTGCAGCCTAAAAGGATGGCTGCCTTTGAAAAGGTTAGGTACTCCTGCTGCTGGAGTTTCGTCACTGGCTCGACGGCTCGAAGGAAATCCCTTTGTCTTTTCTTCTTGGTTTCCTTCGCTTGCTCAGCACATTCCTCTGAACAATACTTCTGCATTCCGCTGTTTGTGGTGAAAACCTTTCCACAATAAGCACATTTTCTGGTCTTTTGCATACTTGCGATATTTATGGGTTCAACATTCCTTTTGTTGTACCTCTCCGCAAGTAATCACAAGTAAACTCTCGACATCCTTTGTCAACTTTCGCCACAACATTACTTTTTCAAACTCGGGTCAGAAATCAGTCAACTCTCGTAACCTATCGGCAACCCTTGTCAACTCTGTCCACGATGTGGCAAAAATAAAGCCTCGTAAATTCCCTGCGGTAGAAATACGTTGCAAATTTATAGGGAATTTCCGAAGCAACCAAAAACAGTTTCCGAAGTGTTAAAATCTAAAAGTGACTATAATACAATGATTTAAGTTCGATTAGTTTTCGTTATTCATGGTAGTTTAGAGGCCTCTAAATACAGCCACGAAATGCATTACTACCAATCGTTGTCACACTATTGGGAATAGATACTGAGGTAAGATTGGTGCAATTACTAAAAGCACTATTAATGGCCACTACTCTATACTCAACACTATTATAAGTAACTGATTCTGGTATAATAACGTCACCAGAATATGTCCCAACGCCAGATCTTTGATTAGTAAGCTCTGCTACCTTAGCCTTAGGAATAAGATTATACCACATCCCGTCAATTTCTACTTTTTCTGCGCTAGCCATCATGGGCAGGAACATTAGGAGTGCCAATAGCAGTTGCTTTTTCATATTCGTCATTATTTTAAGAATCATAGAGTTGTCATTGTTTGGGTTTCACGATGCAAAAGTACGGATAATTCTTGGGAATACTGAAGGATGAGTTGTTAAAATGTATTTTTTCTGCTACTTTTTGCAATTCATCGAATGTTATTCGCCGATTTTTCAGTACATTTGCAGTCTAAACATAAGAATTGATTATACTATGGATAAGACAAAATCACTTTACGCAATTTACAAATACGACTTCCACAAAGCGACGGAGCCAACGATACTGGCAGAAGCCGATGGTATAGATGGCTCAAAGAATGTAGATATGGCTCAGACGTGCTTTGCCAGTTTGTTTGATAAGAGTTCGATAGACAAGCTCGCCAAGATAAATAAAAAAGGTGAAGCCACCCTGCTGCCAAACGATGTGATGGCCGTATGGGGGGATATCTATATCTGGCGAGTGAACAACAGCCTGATAAAGGATTTGTGGAAGAAGACCGGAGAGGACAACAAGGGCTTTGCCCAATGGGGGATAAAGAAAGACGAGTCGAACCCCTACTGCTACGTTTTGATAGACAATCGGCCCGGTCGCTGTCTGATAGCGATTGAGAAATCTGCTTCATGGGGCAGCAAGCCTGACCTCGTGCGTGACATGCTGTTGGAGAATTTCAACCGGATGCTTGCTGACCAGTTTGACCTGGAAATGCGCATCGAGGCAAGGATGAACCCGATGGACATCTGGGATTTCGTCCACGACCGTCTGAATGAGCATGGTGACTATATCCGCAAAATCTCCTTCGCGTTCCAGAATCCGAAGAGAGTCAACAAGACAAATGCTATGGAAGTGAAGTCAAGGCGGTTGAAGGGCATGCTCCGTACGGTTGAGATTATGGATGCCTTGAAAGGTTTCTTCACGATGGAGTTCGACAAGAATACTCACAACAAGTTTTCAAAGGAGAACAAGGATATGGCAGAAATGGTGCAGTTGTGTGCCGAGAACGGCTACGACATCATCATTCATTTCAAGGAGTATAAAGTATATCGCATCAACGACTATGTAAGGGCTTTCTATCCGATGACGCTCGATGTGCTGCAGGCATTCAGCATGCGTACGCTTACCATTGATGGAAAGACCGAGTTGGAGAGTTGGTTCGACCTGGTTGATGAACAGACGAAAGGATACGCAAATGAATCAGAGGTTCCAAAACGAAGAAATAAGGCTCGTAAGTGAGCAATACGCAGATAACGAATTGTATAAAGCTGTCCGTTCAATAGGTCAGCAGCTGGAGTCGGAAATGGAGAAGTTCGGGTTGTGTCCAGAAGAATGCTTCATGGAATCACTCGAACTGCTGTCGGTCATCGCAGATAAAGGAGAAGAGATTCTTCCCGAATTGAACGATCTCTGGCTTCGCAAGCATAATGAATACAAACGCTTTGACCGAAGTGTCAGCGAAGATGAGATTCGCAAGGCGGTCGGCATCGTCTTTGGTTTCGCAATCCTCGCCACCGACAGCAGCCGGCATCCTTTTTACCGCCACAAACTATCGGAGCGGCTCATGGAGACCATTGCCACGTATCAATTTCAGGGCTGGCCGACCACTCTTAAACGCATCTTCTCCGTACCCTTGCCCGACGGCTGGTTCGACGCTTTTATCGAGGAAGAACCGGATGGAGGTATTGGTGTGACCGAGCATGCAAATAGCATTGGTTTGCTCCGAAGACAAATGCCTAACACCCCTCTGATAGTGCAATTTGTAAACAAGCAATACAACAACGGTTGCCAGCAGTTCATGGGCAATATGGAAAAACCCCAATTTATAACATCCAAACAAGATGAAGCAGTTTGATACACACACAGACGAAATGCAAATGTCCGAAGACTACAAGCCAACGTACATTCAAGAGCAGCACAACAATAATTGCCAGCAGTTTTTTGGACCTATCACAAACTGCACTTTCACGATGCCTGCAGCATCGCAGTCTTCAAGCAAAAAGCCCAAGTCTTCCAAACCCCCAAAAGAAAGCAAAAGCATACCCAGCGGCAAGCCCAAGACGCTGAAGTATTACATGCATGGCAATAATGGCATTCTGATGAAGCAGCGGAAAAGAGTCGATATTGTTTTCAGAAAGTGGAATGAATGGGGGTGGATAGATGACAGTACTTCACCAGATGATTTCGATGTGTTCTTCGAGGGCGAACCGAGGCATTGTAACATCGCGTGGATGACGAACACCACTATCTTGACTATTCTGATGCAAGAGCTGTTGAAACAGCCCTACATAGAGAAGCAGACGGGATGTTCGGCAAAGTCGTTGGTGGAGCACCAATTTGAAAAGACTCCAAATTCTGACAAGGCCCGCCTTGATGCTGACTCCGAGGAGAAGATAAACCTCACGCTCCTGATTCTCGACATCCATAATCCGCTACCTGAAGGACGTGGAAGGAATCACGAAGATGAATTCGATATAAAAGATGAAGCGCTACGGGAAATCTACGCAGGCAAGCTTCGCTCAACGAAGGGAATATAAGCATGTAAGCGATATCGTTTGTTTGTAAGCGATTTCGTAAGCAACCGCATTTTTATTTAAATTTTTTTGAGTCGGAACACTCTTGAAACACAGGGAGTTCCGGCTTTCTTTATGCTTTTTCTGAAACCATGTAAGCAATTCTTTGAAAATCGCTTACGTGTAGAGGGGTCGTTTCCCCATTGCCGAGGGCAGTACAACTCAATTTGGCTGCCCAAGGTAATATGAAGAAAAAAAATAATTCTCGCGCAGGGTCTGAAAAACAGTACGGCCCTCGCCTCGTAGGAGAAATCCTACACGACTATTTGGAGAACAGCGACGAACCCTTTGCTCGTGCTTTTCGTGAACACACAGCTGAGGCTGAGCGTGAATCTGACCAGCTCTTCGTTGACATTCATCCGAACACGGAATTGTGCATCGATTTGAAGCTGATGACCCGCCAGCCGGGGCGCATGCCTTTGGGCGAGTACCTTCCTGGCGTGCTCACGCGTGACGGAGAAGATCACTTTTTGTTCGTTCAGAACGGCGACAGGGAGCGGGTGGTGGTGCATCGTAACCCTCGCATTTATCGCGGCCGCTTCATCAACGTGCTTCGCCATGCTGACGGGTCGCTGGTGCTGACGTTCAACCGTCCGACACTTAACGAGAATTTTACGTTTCAGGACTTCTGCCGCGAGGCTGCCGGGGAACTCCTCGCCGTGGCTGGCCTCATAGAGGAATAATCGGTCAGCAAAATCTCAAATCTCAAATCTCAAATCTCAGTTAGAAAAAAAGGTCACTTTCCACCTCAAAAGGTCCTTTATAATACTTATAACTAATTGATAATCAAATAGATAGAAAGAAAGGCAAGGAGTGTGGATATGCCTTGAAAACAACTGAGATAACTGAGATTTGAGATTTCATCAATGGTAAATAACATTTAAATAATTGAAAATCAATGAGATACAACATTTTTAGTAGCGTCGCTCCGGCGATGCCAAACCCTTCAAAAGGTACAGAATTCTGCAAATTACTCCTCTCACAGGCCTCAAAAGACATGCGTGAGCCCCTTGTTCCTATGGCAATTCCGGCGCTGGCTGCCTATTTGTCGGACGTGGAATTCATGTATTCGGACAACAAATATTACGAACTTTGTGGTCAGATGGGCCATTTGATTGGTCCTTCTGGCATTGGTAAGGCTCAACTGAGTCATCTCATAGAGGCTATCATGCGCCATTTTCGCGAGCATGACGAGATTGAGTACAAGAAACTGGTCGACTGGCAGCGACAGGTGAAGACGCGTGGCGCCAACAAGGAGAAGCCCGAGCGACCCGATGTGAGCTTCTGGTTTCCGCCTGCCGACCTGACCAATCCCGCCTTCATTCAGAATGCTATGGCGCTGGAGAAGCAGGGTGGCCGCACGCAGTATCTGAACCTGCCTGAGGTTGAGATGGCAGACCGCATGTGTGGCGGACATCGCCAAGTGAGCCAGACCATTCGCAACATCTACGACTGTCAGCGCGCCGGTGCCCTTCGTGCTACGGCAGACGGCGTGACGGGCAATCCTAAACTGCGAGTGAACATCACGTTCAGCTCCACGCCCGATGCCGCTCGTTCGTTCTACAGGAAGGACTTGACGAATGGTTTCTTCGGACGTATTCCCTTTGCCTATAAGCCGCGCGGCGAGCGCAAAGGCAAGATTCCACGCCAGGGGCAGTATGACGAGGAGTTCCTTATGAAGCTGGACAAGTACATCGTGCGACTGGACAACTGCAAAGGCCGATTTGTGGTGAAGCCATTGAATAAGATTGCCGACCAGTTGGCAGAGGAGATGGCACGCCTGGCAGATCTGGCCGACGACGACATGCTCTTTGAACTCTCACACCGTAGCATCTTCGCAGCATGGAAGAAGGCTGCCACGCTGTGGATCTTGAACGACCAGACATGGACGCGTTCCATCGGAGAGTTTATGATTTGGTTCTGCTACTACGACCTATGGTCAAAAGTGAAAGTGTTTGGCGACATGTTAAAAGAAGGCGATATTTCGCCAGCCAGCACCCAGAAGACTGGACCTAAAAACATGCTCGACAGCCTTGAACAGTCATTTAGCGAACAGCAGCTGGAGGCTTTGCGCGTAAGTCTTGGCAAAAGCCAGGAGGGCACGAAACATCAGATTGATGTATGGAATAACCGCGGCTTCATCACCTATTCGGCCGAGACGGGACTGTACACGAAGACAGCAAGCTATCTTCGAAATGAAAAGTGAAAAGTGAAAAATCAGAAATGATGGATAAACTGGAATTGCAAAGGCTCCGCGACCTTCCCATTGAGGGGGTCGCAGAGCGACTTGGACTCAGGGTTGTGAGGCATAAATGTCTCTGCCCGTTCCACGACGACCATCATGCCTCGCTGTCGTTCTCCGTGCGCAGGAACACGTTCCGATGCTTCGTCTGCGATGCCCACGGCGGCACCATCGACCTGGCGATGCGACTCTTGAACAAGCCGTTTGTGGATGCCTGCCGCTGGCTCGCCGACGAACATAACGTCATCCTCACGGAGTATAAGCCAAAGGAGACGAAGCCGCCAAAGCCGTTCGACGCCCAGCGCTACGAGCGGTTCTTCCTTCGTCCCTGGCTCTCGCCCGAGGCCCGCCGGTTTCTCTACGACGAGCGGCAGCTGGATGAGCGAGTGGTGCGCTGGTGCCGCCTGACCTCTTGGCGCGACCGCGAGGGCGTGAACTGGCTACAAATACCCTACTACGACCGCGAAGGCAAGCTGATAGGTGTGCAGAACCGCAATCTTGGTAAGAACGGCCTCCCTCGTTTCCGCTTCCCCTACGGCAGCCGATGCTCTATCTACAACCTGCCCGTGCTGAACCTCCTTCGTCCCGGCGAACCGCTGTGGATCACCGAAGGCTGCTCGGACTGCTGGGCGATGCTCTCTTCCGGTCACAAAGCTATAGCAATTCCCTCGGCAACCCTGCTGAAACCTTCCGACGTAGAAGTCCTCTCAACGCTAAACTCTACACTCTCAACTGAATATCACATGTATCCCGACCGCGACGAGCCCGGCGAGCGCCTCTTCCTTCAGCTCAAGCAAGTGTTGCCCAACCTGGAACACCACCAGCTGCCACCCGACTGCAAGGACTTCAGCGACTATTATGCCGCGCTGATGCGCGAAGCGTAGTCCCTCCACATGTAGGGATGGGCTTTATTGCCCATCAGCAAGCAGCAATGTCCCCTGCGGACGGGGATTAAACCCCGTCCCTACAAACAGAGGCGTGCTCCGTAGGCAACAGAGCAATGCTCAGTAGGATAGAGAGACGTGCTCCGTAGGTATATAGAGACGTGCTCCGTAGGGTCGGGAGCAGTGCTCCGTAAGGTGTAGAGAGGTGCTCTCTTTGGTCGGGAGACGTGCTCCTCAGGGTCTAGAATAGTGCTTTGAAAATATTAAAGAAAAACTTTAAAAAAAAGTGCGTAAATATTTGGTAATGTGGAAATTATTTTGTAACTTTGCAATAGATTCTTACGAATGTGTAAGGCTGCTGCGCAGCGTGTAAGGTGTAAGGCCTTCGGCGTGTAAGCCGAGAACAAAATATGCAAGTCATGACTCTCGCCCCAGGGCATGGCTTCCCAACGAGAAGGGGCTAAAACTATTTTAACCACAGCCCGAGCCCTGTTACGGCTTCCCCCCATTCGGGGGGATTAGAAGGGGGCAGAATATTATGGCAATTAAGTATCGTCTTTATCAGGACAACCGTGCTGAATCGAAGAACCGTGGCAAGTGGTACGCCCGTGCCATCTACCCGAAGACTCCGAAGAGCACCAAGGACCTTGCCCAGATGATTCAGGACAACGTCAGCGTGAAGAAGAGTGACGTCATCGCTGTGCTCGATGAGCTGGTGAATGTGATGAAGCTCTGGCTGCAGGAATCCTATCGTGTGAAGCTCGACGGCTTTGGCTCGTTCAAGATTGGTCTGGCCACCAAGCCTGCTGACACCGCAAAGGACTTCTCTGCCTCGAAGCATGTGGTGGGTTCGCGTGTGAACTTCCAGCCCGAGACCCACTGGAGTGCTGCCAGTGGCAGTCAGCGTCGCCGCGTGTTCCTTGATGATCTGCAGGTGGAGGAGACGCCTGTGAATGATGTGGACAAGGACTCATCCGAAGGATGAGAGTGAAAAGTGAAAAGTGAAAAGTGAAAAATCGACCGAAGGTCAAATGAATTGCACTGGAAACTAGAATCTAGAAACTTGAACCTCCCCCGCAAGGTTGAATCTCTCAGAAGACGTGCTCCCAGCAATGGGGGTGCGTTTTTTGATGGAGTCACAACAATCATGAATTGAACATTAATCTTTCATTCGCTCGGCTTTGCCGCTTTCGTAGCATAGCGGAGAAAGAATTTTGATAGATTTTGAATCAGATTTTTGATAAATTTCTCGCGAAGCGATCTCTCCTTGTTCGGTCAGACACGGGGGTCTGCCCCTACGGGTGGGGGTGCGTTTTTTGTTTGGCACGTGGCTGTTCCCTACCCTTTTTGGAACCATGGGAATGCCCCGTATCTCTTTCCACTTATTTGACAATCTGAAGACAATGCGGGTGAAATGTGCGGAAATGCCACTTGTAGTTTGCATTTTTTGAGTATTTTTTCCCGTAAGGTTGCGGTTATTCGATATTTTTTTGCTATCTTTGCAAACGAATTCACGGACGACACCTCCCGTGAGGGAACGTGGGAGTCCTTGGTAGCTAATTCAAATCTATAACGTTATAACAATTTTTTATGAACTACACTTTATTAATTACCGTTTTCCTGACGGCTGTTGTCTTGGTAGTAGCAGCTTATGTTATCGCCAAGCTCATCGGTCCGCGCTCGTACAATCCGGTAAAGGGTGAACCCTATGAGAGTGGTATTCCTACCCGCGGCAGCTCTTGGCTTCCCGTGTCGGTGGGCTTCTACCTCTTTGCCATCCTGTTCCTGATGTTCGACATTGAGACCGTGTTCCTCTATCCGTGGGCAGTTGTCGTTAAGCAGTTCGGTCCGATGGCACTCGTCAGCATCGGCTTCTTCCTGCTGGTACTGGTATTTGGCCTTGCTTATGCATGGCGGAAAGGAGCACTGGAATGGAAGTAAGAAAACCGCACATCAAGAGTATTCCTTATGACGAGTTTAAGGATAACGCCTCGCTGGAGAAGATCGTCGATGAGCTTCACGAAGGGGGCGTGAACGTAGTAGTAGATTCGCTCGACCAGGTCATCAACTGGGGTCGTTCGAACTCCCTTTGGTCGCTCACCTTTGCCACGTCGTGCTGTGGTATCGAGTTCATGGCCTGCGGCTGTGCCCGATATGACTTTGCACGCTTTGGCTTTGAGGTGACGCGCAACTCTCCCCGCCAGGCCGACCTGATTATGTGTGCCGGTACCATCACTCACAAGATGGCCCCTGCCCTGAAGCGCCTGTACGACCAGATGGCTGAGCCGAAGTATGTTGTTGCCGTGGGTGGTTGTGCCATCAGCGGTGGCCCGTTCAAGTCGAGCTACCATGTGGTGAAGGGCATTGAGGAGATTGTGCCTGTCGACGTGTTCATCCCTGGCTGTCCGCCGCGCCCGGAGGCTATCCTCTATGGCATGATGCAGCTGCAGCGCAAGGTGAAGATTGAGAAGTTCTTCGGCGGTGCCAACCACAAGCAGACGAAGGAAGAGCGCGAGCTGGGTGTTTCGAATGAGGAGCTGACGTTCCGCGAGAAGCTTGGCGACCACAAGCGCGATACCATCGTGGTGACCGACGTGCCTGAGGAATTTGTTGAGAACATTAAAAAAGAACAGGAGGAGAACGCATGAAACTGGAATTTCTGACATTCAGCTTTGAACAGTTTGCCGCTGAGATGGCAAATCTGAAAGACAAGAAGGGTTTCGACTACCTGGTGACCATCGTCGGCGAGGACTTCGGTGCTGAAGAGGGCCTGGGCTGCGTCTACATCCTGGAGAACACCCAGACTCACGAGCGCTGCTCGGTGAAGATGCTGGCAAAGGTGGTGGACGGCGAGAGCGTCATCCCCTCGGTCATCAACCTCTGGCGCGTGGCTGACCTGCTGGAGCGCGAGGTTTTCGACTTCTATGGAATCCTCTTCCTCGGCCATCCCGACATGCGCCGTCTGTTCCTGCGCAACGACTTCAAGGGCCATCCCTTCCGCAAGGACTGGACAGGCGACGACAAGTATTCGCTGGAAGAAGATGTGGAGCCCGACTTTGGCCTGCAATATGAAATTGACAAGAACGGACGTCTCGTCAGCAAGAAGAATCCTCTCTTCGAAGACGATGCCTATGTGGTGAACATTGGTCCGCAGCACCCTGCCACGCATGGTGTGCTCCGCCTGCAGACAGTGCTCGACGGTGAGACCGTGAAGCGCATCTATCCGCATCTGGGCTACATTCATCGTGGTATTGAGAAGATGTGGGAGTCGATGACCTACCCGCAGACGCTGGCCCTGACCGACCGTCTGAACTACCTGGGTGCCATGCAGCACCGTCATGCCCTGGTGGGTGTCATCGAGGAAGGCATGGGCATTGAGCTCACCGACCGCATCAAGTACATCCGCACCATCATGGACGAGTTGCAACGTCTCGACTCACACCTGCTCTACACCTCGTGCTGTGCTCAGGACCTCGGTGCCCTGACCGCTTTCCTCTATGGCATGCGCGACCGTGAGCATGTGCTCAACGTGATGGAAGAGACCACTGGCGGACGCCTCATTCAGAACTACTACCGCATTGGTGGTCTGCAGGACGACATAGACCCGAACTTCGTGAAGAACTGCAAGGACCTCGTGAAGTATCTGCGCCCGATGATTCAGGAGTACATGGATGTGTTTGGCGACAACATCATCACCCACAACCGCTTCGAGCAGTGTGGACCGATGGGTCTGGAAGACTGCATCAACTATGCTGTGACTGGTCCTGCCGGACGTGCTGCAGGCTGGAAGAACGATGTGCGCAAGAACCATCCCTACGACCTGTACGACCAGGTGCAGTGGGAGCAGTGCACACTGACAGGCTGCGACTCCATGGACCGCTACCTCGTGCACATCAACGAGATGTATCAGAGCCTGAACATCATCGAGCAGCTCATCGACAACATTCCTGCCGGCGACTTCTACGTGAAGCAGAAGCCCATCATCAAGGTGCCCGAGGGACAGTGGTTCTTCTCGGTGGAAGGTGTGGCAGGCGAGTTTGGCGTGTATCTTGACTCGCGTGGCGACAAGAGCCCCTACCGCATGAAGATGCGCCCGATGGGACTCTCGCTGGTGGGTGCCTTCGACGCGATGCTTCGCGGACAGAAGATTGCCGACCTCATCGCCACATGTGCTGCCATCGACGTGGTGATTCCAGATATTGACCGTTAGTATTAATTGATAATTGATAATTGAAAATTGAAAATATTATGTTTGATTTTTCAATAGTAACACAATGGTTCGACGGTCTTCTCCGAAACACACTGGGTCTCGGTGATTTCTGGGCGATCCTCATTGAGTGCGTGCTGGTGGGCGTCATCATCCTGACAGCCTATGCCCTGCTGGCTATCGTGCTGATATTCATGGAGCGCAAGGTGTGCGCATACTTCCAGTGCCGTCTGGGCCCGATGCGCGTAGGACCTTGGGGAATATTCCAGGTGTTTGCCGACGTGGTGAAGATGCTCATCAAGGAGATCTTCTTCGTCGACAAGGCCGATAAGTTCCTCTATGCCGTGGCTCCGCTGCTCGTCATTGTTGCTTCGGTGGGTACCTTCTCGTTCCTGCCTTGGAACAAGGGCGCAGGTATTCTCGACTTCAACGTAGGTGTGTTCCTCATCACCGCCATCTCTTCGATTGGTGTGCTGGGCGTGTTCCTGGCAGGTTGGGGTTCAAACAACAAGTACTCTGTGGTGTCGGCCATGCGTGCCGCCGTGCAGATGATCTCCTACGAGATGTCGCTCTGCCTCTGTCTCATCACAGCCGTCATCCTGATTGGCTCGATGCAGGTCAGCGACATTGTAAACTATCAGACAGGACCGTGGAACTGGCTCATCGTGAAGGGCCATATTCCCGCCATCATCGCCTTCATCGTGTTCCTCATTGCCGGTAATGCAGAGGCCAACCGTGGCCCGTTCGACATGGCTGAGGCCGAGAGTGAGCTCACCGCCGGTCACCACACGGAGTACTCCGGTATGGGCTTCGGCTTCTTCTATCTGGCAGAGTTCCTGAACCTCTTCATCATTGCCGGTATTGCCACCACCGTCTTCCTCGGCGGCTGGGCTCCACTGAACATTGGTGTCGACGTGTTCGACAAGGTGATGAACTACATTCCCGGTATCGTCTGGTTCCTGGGCAAGGCCTTCGCCGTTGTCTGGCTGCTGATGTGGGTGAAGTGGACATTCCCCCGCCTGCGTATCGACCAGATCCTGAAACTGGAGTGGAAATACTTGATGCCGCTGTCGCTCATCAACCTCGTGCTGATGACCGTCGTGGTAGCACTTGGTCTTTATATTAAATAAGGTATAGAAACAATGGAACAGAATAATTCATATTTTGGCGAGCTCGGGCATGCCATCAAGACGTTGGCCATCGGCATGAAGACCACCTGGAAGGAATTCTTCAAGGACTTCTTCACCAATAAGTCGACGGAGCAGTATCCCGAGAACCGCAAAACAACCCTGCACATCTCAAGCCGGCATCGCGGACGCTTGGTCTTCAAGCGCGATGAGAACGGTGCTTATAAGTGCACGGCTTGTACATTGTGCGAGAAAGCTTGTCCCAACGGAACCATCAAGATTACGGCCCACATGGGCGAAGATCCCGAGACGGGCAAGAAGAAGAAGGTGCTCGACGACTATCAGTACGACCTTGGCGACTGCATGTTCTGCCAACTCTGTACGAATGCTTGCAACTTCGACGCTATTGAGTTTACAAACGATTTTGAGAACGCTACCTTCGACCGCAACTCGCTCGTCCTGCACCTCGACAAGGAGGTCTACCAGGGTGGCTCGCTGCCTAACCTCATCGACGGAGGCGCTCCCCTCACAATCGGCAAGTTTAACACTAAGACAAAGTAAGGAACTATGGCAAGATTAGTAATGTTTTGCATTTTGGCCGTCATCATTCTGGGTTCGGCCATCATGTGCGTAACGACCAAGAGAATCATGAGAGCCGCCACGTTCCTGCTCTTTGTTCTCTTCGGTGTGGCAGGTATCTACTTCCTGCTCGACTACACGTTCCTCGGTGCCGCACAGATCAGCGTCTATGCCGGAGGTATCACCATGATGTATATCTTCGCCATTCAGCTCGTGTCGAAGCGCACCCTGCAGGGTCTGCAGGAGCATGTGAAGGGTAGCCGGGTGCTCACAGGCGCTCTGGCAGCTCTCATCGGCTTCGGAACGGTAATGATTGTATTTTTCAAGAACCAACTGTTCGACCACATGGCCACGATGACCGAGGGTGCCGAGGTGCCCATGGAGCAAATCGGTGGAGCCCTGGTGGGTGCCGACAAGTATGGATGGGTGCTCCCCTTCGAGTTCATCTCCATCTTCCTGCTTGCCTGCATCATTGGTGGAATCATGATTGCAAGAAAGGAGGATAAACAATGATACCCGTTGAGTGTTATTTCGCGCTGAGTGCCATGTTGTTCTTCATTGGCTTCTTCGGCTTTGTGACCCGTCGCAACCTCATTGCGATGCTCATCTCTGTGGAACTCGTGCTGAACGCTGTCGACATCAACTTCGCTGTGTTCAACCGCATTCTCTACCCCGGCCAGCTCGAAGGCTTCTTCTTCACACTGTTCTCAATCGGTGTGAGCGCTGCTGAGTCGGCTGTTGCTATCGCTATCATCATCAACGTTTACCGCAACTTCAAGAGTGACCAGGTGAACAGCATTGACAACATGAAGTGGTAAATTCGTCAAAAATAGTAAAATCGTAAACAAGTAAATCGTAAATACCATTATGTACGAATATTCATTCTTGATACTTCTTCTGCCGCTGCTCACGTTCCTCGTTCTGGGACTTGCGGGAATGAAGATGTCGCACAAGACGGCTGGGCTCATCGGCACATGCTCACTGGGCGTGGTGACCATCCTGAGCTACCTCACGGCATTCCAGTACTTCTTTACTGACGGACGCAATGCCGAAGGCATCTACCAGACCATCGTGCCTTATAACTTCACGTGGCTGCCTCTCGGCCAGCTGCATTTCGACCTGGGCATCCTGCTCGACCCCATCTCGGTGGTCCCGCTCATCGTCATCTCGACGGTGTCGCTCATGATGCACATCTATTCGTTTGGCTACATGCACGGCGAGAAGGG
>JAEEGH010014678.1_pt1 | contig 17157 bp, 14 predicted proteins | sample 9134181 | NCBI WGS metagenome assembly JAEEGH01 (sample SAMN16246544, study PRJNA631951) | gut metagenome | biome: gut microbiome; feature: rumen; material: DP-attached | host: Bos | place: Iran: Karaj | collected 2018-10
AGCTGACGGAAGAGTACCTGAATAAGTTTTTTTAATATGATAATACGAAAGCTTAAAATTCATTAAATTTACATTTGTTGGAAGAAGCCTTTCAGCCCTCCACAGGAATTTTCCGTGTTCAAGAGGAGTTTCCAGAACGCCGCCGGTTTTACTAGTCATAATTGAACAGGTTCCGCTTTTTACAAAGAAACTTACCCAGCCAATAAAAAACACTGCTGCTGCTAAAATCAATAGAATAATCAATTTAAATAAAAATTTTTTAGCCTTTTTCATCATCCCTTCCCCGGAATTAAGTTTCCTGATACCTTTTGCAAGGTCGTTAAATATTGTATAATTTTTTATAGTGATTTTCAATCAATTTATTTTATGAAGAATAACAAGCTCAGAGCACATAAAAGGCAAAGATATTACTCAAATTCTCTCTTCTACAGACTTGCAGGACGAACAGCATTTCTCATAAATTTAATTCAGTTATCCTTTGTCCTGCTTTACGTTTCCGGGAACTATCAGTCTTTTCTTGATTCTACACAGAATACCATTATTTTTATCAGTACCCTGGTTTGTATACCTGGAATAATATTCAATATCATTTCACTTATTATGAATATAGTTTATTTAATTATATACAGACGGCCTGTTTTTATATTACAACTTCTAAGCTTTTTGACAGGATTTATCTTTCAAACTGCCATTCTTATAATTTTCAGGCTGCTTAATTTCATATCACAAGGATTATCATGATGCTCTTTAACACTTTTACAAAAAAAATTCATATACCTGAAGACTTAAAGAAAGTAAACGAAATATTCCAGGCCCATGGTTACAAGGCCTATCTTGTAGGTGGTGCTGTAAGGGATATGCTTTTAGGAAAAGAAATCCACGACTGGGATCTTGCAACAAATGCCAGACCGGAAAAAGTAATGTCGATTTTTCATCATGTAATTCCAACAGGAATAACCCATGGAACTGTAACAATAATGATTTTTAATCATCAGATTGAAACAACTACTTTCCGGACAGAAGCTTCTTATTCCGATGGAAGACATCCTGATAAAATAAAATTTGCTCCAACAATTGAAGAAGATTTAAGCCGCCGGGATTTTACAATAAATGCAATCGCAGCAGATTTAACAGACGGATCTTTAATCGACCCTTTTAAAGGACAAGAGGATTTGAAAAAAAAGATTATACGCACAGTTGGGAATCCTTATGACCGCTTTGGGGAAGACGGACTCAGACCTGTCAGAGCAATTCGTTTTGCAAGTCAGTTAAATTTTAAGATTGAAGAAAAAACCCTTGAGGCAATTAATTCCAGTCAAGTACTGGAAAAAGTAAAAAGCATTTCTGTTGAAAGATTCCGGGATGAATTCTGTAAAATTTTAGGAGCAGAGAAACCAAGCATTTCCCTTAAACTGCTTGAATCCAGCGGAATTTTATATCACTTCATTCCTGAATTTATTCCCTGCCGTAACTGTATTCAGAAGGATAACAGAGGTTTTCACGAATTCGATGTTGCAGATCACCTGATTTACGCCTGTGATGGAGCACCCCGGAATAATCTGAAAGTAAGGCTTGCTGCTTTCTATCACGATATTGGAAAACCGGAAGCTAAAACTGAAGAAACAGTTGATGGAGAAACATTAATTCACTTTCACGGACATGAAGGAATTTCAGAAAAAAAATGTAGACAATCCATGACATCCCTTAAATTTTCAAACAGTGAAATTGACAGTGTTGCCCACCTTGTAAAGGAACATATGTATTTTTTTGAGGACAACTGGTCAGATGCAGCAGTACGTCGTTTCATAATTCGCATCGGCATTGATAATCTGGATGATATTATGGCTTTAAGATTTGCTGACGTTTACGGAATGCACAATTGTCCTGTAAAGGAATTCTCCCCAACCTGGAATTCAAATCTGGAACTAAGAAAACGAATTGATGCTGTAAAAAATGAAAAATCCGTATTCAGCTTAAAAAATATGGCTGTTAACGGAAAGGATTTGATTGCTCTGGGCATTCCAAAAGGCCCGGTTATAGGAAAAATTTTGTCGAGCCTTTTTGAAACAGTCACAGATTCTCCTGAAATGAATGAAAAAGAAAAACTGCTTACTCTTGCAGAAAATCTCTATAACGAATATAAGGCCAGAAACTTTCTTTAATTTTTCAGCTGCCTGCTAAGTTTTCTTACACAGAAAATACAGGTTGGAGTTATATAAAGAACCGCTGTTAACCAGGCCGAAGGATCTGCATAACAAATAGCCCTGTACTTGAATGCTGGGACCAGGGCAAAACCTACAGTACAACGGGCTATCATTTCTACTAAACCAGAAAAAATTGCCCTATTAGAAAAGCCAAGCCCCTGAGTTGTCATTCTGAGGGAGTTCAAGATTCCTAAAAGCCAGAAAAAGCATGCAATCGTTTTTACATATTGTCCTGCAGCATTAATTATATCCTTCTCATTGTGATTAATAAAAAGCATGGACATTTTATCTCCAAAGAGGAACATCATTAATCCAATAAATAGACCGTAGGAAACGCCTAGAATTACTCCCTGAACGATTCCTTTTTTAATTCGGTCAATTTTACCTGCCCCATAATTCTGGCTTGCAAAAGTAGATACTGCTGTTGCAATTGCATCAAATGGACACATTGCAAATTGCTTTACTTTTGCTGCAGCCGTGAAGGCACTTACATAGAGGGAGCCTAATTTATTATTTGCAGCCTGAATTACCATACTTCCTATTGCAGTTATGGAAAACTGAAATCCCATTGGAAGTCCCATTCCAAGCAGGTAAGATATTTTTTTGAAGTTTAACTTACAGTCCTTTTGTTGTAATTTAAGTTCATCAAATTTTGTAAGAATAAAAATCAAGCACAAGGCCGAAGAAAGAAACTGGGAAAGAACAGTTGCAAGAGCGGCTCCTGCAACTGACATCTTAAATACAAGAATAAAAAGCAGGTCCAGCAGAATATTTGTAAAGGTTGAAATAAAAAGAACAATGAAAGGAGTTCTTGAATCTCCTACAGCCCTTAAAAATCCTGCGAGAAGATTATAAAACATGGAAAAAGGAATTCCTGCAAAAATTATAAAAAGATAGATATATGCATTTCTGAATATATTTTCCGGTGTGGAAAGAAGAAAAAGAATCTGCTTACAGAAAATAAGGCATAATGCAGTTATTGAAACTGAAAAAATCAAAGTAAGGATAGAGGAATTAAAAATATATGCTTTCATGTCTTCAAAATCCCTGGCTCCAAATCTTTGAGCAACAGGAACAGTAAAGCCGGTACATAAACCAATACAAAATCCAATAATCAGAAACTGAACGGAATTAGAAGCTCCCAGTCCGGCAAGAGCATCTGCACCAAGAATCTGCCCCACTAAAGATGCATCAACCATATTATAAGTGGACTGAAGTAAATTTCCCATCAGCAGGGGTAATGAAAAAGATAATATCAATTTCAGAGGATTTCCACTGGTTAAGCTTTTCGTCATATTTATGATTCCCCTTATACGCAAAGAGGCATGCGGTTTATTTTCCACATGCCCTTAATTAAAGCGATTATTTTATCTGATTAAATTGATAAAATCAATTAAAATTAAATCTTCATGTTCATTGCTTCTCTTACTTCTTCAAGAGTTTTCTGTGCAATTTCCCTTGCCTTATTTGATCCCTCAATAAGAACCTTTTTAATATAATCAGGATTCTTTTCAAGTTCAGCGCGTTTTGCACGGAGAGGTCTAAGGTGTTCATTAAGCGCTTCAGTAAGTTGATTCTTAAGCATTCCACCGCCACCGTCACCAATTCTTTCTGCAATAGCAACAGGCTCTTCTTTCGTACACAGGGCAATCAAATCAATAAGATTTGCTACATTTGGACGATTAACAGGATCATAAGAAATATGACGTTCTCCATCAGTAGTAGCCTTCTTTATTAATTTTGCAGTTTCATCTTCTGTGCTGCTCAGGAAAATAGCATTATGCCGGCTCTTGGACATCTTTTGTCCATCAAGACCCATAACTGCAGGAACCTTAGAAAGAAGAGCCTGAGGCATTGGAAATATAGGTTCACGATCCTTGCAGAATTTTTCATTGAATCTGCGGGCAATTGTACGGGTAAGTTCAAGATGTGGAAGCTGATCCTTTCCAACAGGAACAAGATTTCCCTTGCAAAACAAAATATCACAGGCCTGATGAATAGGATATGTATACATTCCTGCGTTAACATTCTTAATGCCGGCAGACTGAATTTCTTCCTTTACAGTAGGATTTCTGCTAAGTTCTGCATTGCTTACCAGAGTAAGGAATGGAAGCATAAGCTGATTACATTCAGGAACATAACTGTGAGGATAAATAATAACATTATCCCTGGCAGGGTCAATTCCAGCTGCAATATAATCAATTACAAGCTGTTTTGTATTCTGACTGATTTCTGAGAAAGCGTCATGATCTGTAAGAACCTGATAATCAGCAATAAGAATCATTGTTGGAATACCCATATTCTGAAGACGTACACGATTCTGTAAAGTTCCAAAATAATGGCCGATATGAAGTCTGCCGGTTGGACGGTCTCCTGTTAAAATTCTGTACTTAGTAGGATTTACAGCAAGATCAGCCTCAATTTTTTTACTGGTTTCTACTGCAGCCGCAAAAGTCTTGTTAATATCCATTTCCATTTCTGCCATGAAATTACTCCGTTTTATTCTACAATTTTCAAAATGATTTTTACTTTATCACCTTTTTTCTTATCATGCAATCTTAACAAAAGATATATTTTAAACTATTATGTAAACTCATCGAGGAAAATATGAGATCCACAAAAGCAATAATCCATCTTGAAAACCTGAAATCAAATATAAGACAAATCAAGTCTCTCACTAAAAAAGATACTTTATTTCTTTGTCCAGTAAAAGCTAATGCCTATGGACATGGAACTGTAGAATGTGCCAGAGCCGCTCTTGAAGCAGGTGCCGATTATCTTTCCGTTGCAACGACAGAGGAAGGAATTTTACTTAGGGAAAACGGAATAAAAGCACCTGTCCTCCTGTTCAGCCTTTGTTCCATTGATGAAGTTGAAGATTGTGTACGTTACAGAATTACACCTTTCGCTTTTGACGAAGAATATATAATGATGTTTGAAGATGCATGTGCAAGGGCCCATGTAAAAAATTTTCCAATCCACCTTGCAATAGATACAGGAATGGGCCGCATTGGCTGTTATCCGGAAGAAGCTGGTGAACTGGCAAAGGTTATTTCATCTTCAAAACACCTTTTTCTTGAAGGAATTTGTACACATCTTGCTGTCAGTGATTCAGCAGAGCCTGAAAACATTAAATATACTCAGGAACAAAAAAATAGATTTCTTCAGGCTGTAGAAAATGTAAGAAAAGCAGGAATAAATCCAAAAATCTGCCACATTGCAAATTCCGCAGCAACCCTTGCCTTGCCTGACTTTCATTTTGATATGATCCGGCCTGGAATTATAATTTACGGATATTATGCAGATCAGATTAATAAAGAATACCTGGAGAAAAAGGGAATCAAAATAGATCTTAAACCTGTAATGACACTGGAAACAGAAATTTGCTCAATCAGACATTTTAAGAAAGGAATGTCTGTAGGCTACGGCAGAAGCTGGACTTGTGATCAGGACACAGACATTGCTGTTTTACCAATCGGTTACGGAGATGGATTTTTAAGAAGAAACAGCAAAGCGGGTATTCAGGTAGCAATCAACGGGAAGAATTATCCGGTACGTGGAAGAATTTGCATGGATCAGTGTATGGTTGATATTGGACTTAATTCCGGCATTAAACGCTGGGACAGGGCTGTTATTTTCGGCACAAAAGAAGATGGTGCCCTTCAGGATGCAAACGATGTAGCAAACATGACTGACACCATCTCTTATGAAGTAACAACATCAGTTTCAGATAGAGTTCCTAGAATTTACACCGATGTTGATTAAATGTTTTGTTAAGTCAGGGAATTAAGATATTTCTTAACTTCACTGACAAGATAGAATGAGCCTGCTGTAAGAATGCAGGCTTTTTTATTTTCAGCAATTTTCAAAACATTCAAAAAGGCCTCTCTATAATCTTCAACTATAATGTGAGAAATACCTTCCTGATTAAAAGCTCTGCTGATTTTATTTAAATCTGTTTTTTTCACGTCTCCAGGCCGGGTTACAATTACATCAGTAAAAGTATTATCAAAGGCATGGGACATACCGCACACGTCTTTATCTTCAGCACAGGCAAACAAAAGAACAGCTCTTCTTAAATTATAAAGTTCCATTACGGTTTTTAAATTTTTCACTGTATAATTCATGCTTTTTACAGTATGAGCTCCATCAAGAACCATAAATGGAATGTCAGGATTATCAGCAGGACTTCTGATGACTTCAAATCTTGCAGGAAGTTTGGTTGTATTTATACCTTTTTCTATGACTGATTCGTCCATATCTGGAAAGGAAATTTTTGCAGCAACAGCTGCCAGCGCCGCATTTTCCAGCTGCATTCTACCAGTTAAGTGCATTTTAACTTTTAAAGGACGTCTGAATAATGGAGACTGAATTTTTCCTTTCATCTTAAAATTACCTTTTGAAGAAATGTAGTACTTTTCTTTTGAAATAGAAGCAATTTCATCCAGAAAATAGGCTGGAGCATTTTTTTCTGCAGCGACTTTTCTAAAGACATCTTTTACACTTTCTGAAAACTGTTTCTGAATAACGACCGGAACATTTTCTTTTATTATTCCCGCTTTTTCATATGCAATTTTTTCAAGAGTATCTCCCAGAAATTCTGTATGTTCCAGTTCAATTGGAGTAATTATTGATAGATCTGGTATTATGATATTTGTTGAATCAAGCCGCCCACCAAGACCAACTTCATATACAGCTGCATCTGTTTTTGCATTTTTAAAACACAACATTGATAAAGCTGTAACAAGTTCAAACCAGGTTAAAGGCCTTTCTTCAGGAAACTCGTCACGCTTAATAGATTCAATCATAGACATAAGTTCCCTTGCTGACTGCCGGTAAATATCCGCAGAAAAAAACTTTCTGTTTAAGGTAATTCTTTCTCTAAAATCCAGAATATGGGGAGATGAATATAAACCAACTGATAGTCCTTTTTTACTTAAGATATTTGCCAGAATTGCAGAAACAGATCCTTTTCCTTTGGAACCAGCAACATGATAGGATGGACAGGAGTTTTGAGGATCTCCAAGTTTGCTGCAAATAAATTTCATTGTTTCAAGCCAGAAAATATTTTTTTTAGGAGTTTTTTCAAAATTTAAATATTGATCTGCCCAGTCTAAAAAAAAACTTAAATCCTCAGACATTTTAATTCTCCAATAATTTATCAAAAGTCCAGCTTGAAACACTGAAAGAATAATTTATCTTTGACAAAGCATACTCTTCTTCCTCTTTTACAAAAGGAGATGGATTCATTTTTGTAAGAACGGAATATGTATTATTTCCATTGTTAAAGAAAGACAAAGTTATATCCGCTTCATTTTCAAATATCTTTGTATACACATAATCAGGCTTTCTGTCAGTTTCCGGTTCAAATTTAATAATCTGACCTCTTCTTAAAAATTCCTGAGACTGAGCTCTTGAAAGATCTGTCAGGGCTTCCGGATAGATAAAAGGATCAGCCCAGAAAGAAGCTTCAGATGTTAAATATGTGGCAACAGAGTTTTCAGTATCATAAACAATTGTCTGTTCCCTGCTGCGTACTGAAATTCTTTTTAAGATTCCATCTTCAACTCCATAATAAAGTGCTGAAACTATATTACCATCATTTGTTATAAATGAAATTTTCCGCGCATTACTCTCATCAACTCCTAATGTTTCCCAGGACTCTTTTTTGTCAGATTTTTTATACATCTTCACAGTTTTTGAAACAAGGGTTAATAGGTTGTTTACAGAAGTTTCATCACAAGGCCATACCGTATTTGTTTTAGAGTCAATTCCAGTCCAGATACTTCCGCTTTTATTTAGGGTAACAGTATTTACTTTTTCCATTTCTGGAATTTCAATTACAATCTTAGAAATATCCGAAATATGTTTTGGATTCAAAACAGCTGAATTAACTACAACTCTCCGGTTTTTTGCAAAGGGAATAAATGAGACTGCAAATATAATCAAGAGCAGAATGTCAAACGCGTAAAAAAATAAGATACCTTTAGATTTAGAAAAAATCTTCATCAAAAACTCCTGAAGAAACTTTATATAAATTAATTATATATCTGCTTAATGCTTTACAGCTGCAATTGCAGAATTTCTATTTTTTCTTTTAATAAACACAAATATGTAAATTGCAAGGAGAATAAAAGCTGGAATAAGACATGTAAGGAATATTACTAAGCTCTTAATCTCACTTAATTTTCCTGAATCAATTTTATAAAGGGAAGTGTTGATTTTATTTCTGTTTTTCAAAGATAAAACTTCTTCCTGACCATTAAGCTTAATCATGGAATCAAGAAGGAAATCAAAACTCCTCATATCACCAATTGAACCTGCTGCATAATTGAACATCATTTTTGTATAAGCATACTGATCGCCATATACAATAATCTGGGAACGATTTTTTGGATTATTAAGTTCCAGACAAACAACTTCTGACTCATAATCATCAGGATTTTCTGCGGTTTGAGGAAAATAAAATGGATTAACCTGGAACTGGCCATCGATTTTTTCTACCTGCCATGAGTTAGGACTTGTGTAAAGCAGTTCCTTTATTTCATAACCAGATTCTTTTGCAACTTCACTGTCATAATCAATTGCAGCAGGCCAGAACATTGCCAGCCCATTTAAAGCATTTGGCTGTTTTAATAAAACAGGCCATAATGGATAATTTACATATTCTGTTTGAGCAGGCATTGATTTACCAGAAGTACTTGTATCGGAATAGAAAGTAATTCTGAAATTGGAAATATCTGCTGTAAGAGTTTCCTTAAAGTATACTCCATACTTTTGCAGCATATAAATTAAATTATCCGGTTGAGGATTAATAGACCAGTCATTTGCAATATCTACTGTAAAAGGAGTTGTTGCAATGAAAACTTTTCCGCCGTTATTAATAAAATCAGACAGTTCATTTATATCCTGCTGATTAAAATATGTTGATCCTAAAATCAAAAGAGGTATGTCTGGCAAATTACTGAAAGAAAGCTGACCTGTTTCACTTGCTTCACCAGGAAGATAGGTGTGAATTGTCATAAAGCCCATTGACTGTAACCATGGTTCAATGTAACTGTAATCCTCATCCAGATCCAGTCCGTTACCTGTAAGAATCTGAACATTTCTCTCAACATTCAGAACCATTGCTTCAAGTCTGCTTGTTAAATCGAATTCAAGGGTACTACAGGTATATACAACAGGGATTACCTCTACCCGGCCCAGATAATTCATTACTACAGCTGAATATACCAGACTGACAGAATCACCTGTAGAAGAAGGAATCTGCTCTCCGTAAATTCCATAATTATTCAGACTTGAAACTACATTTTCTTTTACAGGATCAAGTATCTCTAAACTTATTTTATTACTCTGGCCTGCATATTCCGTTAAGAAATCTTCTACATCCCTTACCTGAGGATAAATATTTTTTAAAGCAGGACTTCTGTAATAATAAATATTCAAAGATTCATCTATCTCTGCCATGATTTTTTTTGAGTAGGAAGAAACAGTAAACTGTTTTGCATAAGTTGTATCAATTCTTCCATAGATTCTACCTGAAGTTAAAAGAATCAATACAAAGGCAAAAACAGAAAGAACTCTCAACTGATTAAACTTACTTGTACAATTTCCTTTTCTTCTTTCTATTGTAAAAATTGAAGCTGCAAAGAAAATAGCACATATATCCAGATAAAAAATAATATCTCTTGTATCAAGGATTCCCTTTCCTGCAGCATCATAATGCCAGGCAAAAGACATTTCCTTAACCAGAGCAGAAATCCATCCAGGTAATTTGAAATAAAGAACAATAAGGTGAGAAGCATTTACCAGAGCCAGAATAACCGAAAGAGTAAGGAATGCTATTCCCTTATTTGAAATTAAAGTATAAAGATAAACACTTAAAGAACTTGTAGCTGCAACATAAAGCAAAAGAATCAGATACCCGCAAATAACCTGAGACAGCTGCAAATCCCCGTACATCGAAACCGTTACTGGAACAAATACAGTTAACAGAACTGATACAAGAATAACGCTGGACAGAGATAATATTTTTGAAAGTAATATTGATGTATTGTTTCCCGGCCAGTAATTTTCTTCATCTGAAAAAGGAAGAATAGCTGTAAAAGCAGGGATTGCAAGAATTGCAGTATATGGAAATCCCTGAAAGAAAATTCTTAAATCCGTAGAACCAGTTGAAGAAAAGAAATTCTGAATTAAAAAAAATCTTATTATTGTTGCAGCAATAAATATCAATGAGATTAAATAGGTAAAAGGATTGATTGCAAATTTAAAAATAAATCTTTTATAAAGAGCATTGCAGGTTTTCATTATTCTGATTTTACATCCTCTTTTGTTAAATACATAAAAGCTTCTTCAAGATTTTTCTTTCCAGTCTGAGTAAGTATTTCTGAAATGCTTCCCTGGGAAAGAATAGAACCTTTATGAATAATATAAATGTAGTCGCAAAGGGCTACTGCTTCGTCAATATGATGAGTTGAAAGAATAACAGTTTTATCTTTTGACAGAGCTTTGATTGTTTTTTTCATATTCACAATCTGAGCAGGATCAAGACCAGTAGAAAATTCATCTAAAATTAATACCTGAGGATTATAGCAAAGAACTTTTGCAAACACTGTTCTCTGCAAATAACCTTTTGAAAGAGTTGAAACTTTTTGAAAGCGAACAGCATCCAGATCAAAAAGTTTAATTGCATTTTCAATATATTTCATTCCTTCCTTATCAGATATTCCATGCAGCTGACTTTCAAATAAAAGAGTCTCCATCACAGTTAATGAAGGATCTGAATAAGGAGTTTCAGGAACTAATCCTGTTATACTGCGGATATAGGCATTATCTTCACTGCCATAAACAATAACCTTTCCCTGACTTGGATAATGAGCACCAGAAAGAGCCTTTAGTATTGTAGATTTTCCGGCACCATTTAAACCAAGCAGGCCGGTAATCTTTCCTCTTTCTGCCTTGAAATTAATATTTTTACAGGCAGTAATCTGATTTTTTCCTTTAGAATAAACTTTTGTAAAATCTTTCAATTCGACAAGATCTTTTAAATTATTGTTCATTTTTTTCCTCGAGTCTGGCCCTTATCTTAAGGCTGATTAATCCTCATAAGGAATTTCAAAATGCATTCTGTCTCTTGTAAGCTCAGTTTTTGGCCATACACTTTGAGCTTCTTCGAGAAGATCTTTCAAATCCTTATCATTATAGCGTGGACTGTAATGTATCATAGCCATTCTTTTAACGTCCGCATCTCTGGCAATTGTTGCGGCCTGAATTGCAGTCATGTGCTTTTTTTCTTTTGCCTGATCAAGACAGTCCTGAGCAAACATTCCTTCACAAATCAGAAGATCACTTCCCCTGACATTATCAGTAATAGAAGGTAAATAAACTGTATCGGTTACAAAACTGAATTTTCTTCCGCTTCTTGCTTTTCCAACTACCTGTTCACTTTTTACTTCAACACCATCTTCATTTATAACAGACTCACCATGCTGAAGTTTTCCCCACAAAGGCCCGCGTGGCACTTTAAGTTCCAGTGCCTTGTCAGGATTAAATTCACCAGGTCTGTCCAGTTCTTCAAGAGTATAACCTACACAAGTCTTAGAATGTTCAAGAGGAAAAGCTCTGACATAAAAATCCCCACCATCATAAACTACACAGGGAGCCTCTATTTCCTTAACAACTATAGGATAATTGATATACATATCAAGTACCCGCCTGCTGGTTTCAATATACTCCTTAATTTTTGGAGGGCCGAAAATATAAAGAGGTTCCTTTCTGTCTACCTGACTTGAAAGCATGAGGATTCCTGGTAGACCGGTAACATGATCCGCATGTGTATGTGATACAAAAATTGCAGATATTTTTTTCCATTTAAGATTAAGTCTTTTCAGAGATACCTGTGTTCCTTCTCCACCATCAAAAAGAAAAAGGTCCCCTTCCCTGCGCAGTAAAACAGAGGTTAAATGTCTATAAGGCAGCGGCTGCATTCCACCACATCCCAGTACAAAAGCTTCCATATTCATAACAACTAACTTTACCTAAAATATCTCTTTTACTCAAGGAATAACTTGTTATGAACTGCATATATCACAAATAGCGAAAAACTTGTTTTAGAAAAGAAAAATCAGTATAGTATAAGGAATCTTTAAAAATGGGTGGGTATAAATGATTTGGATTATCGGTTCAAAGGGACAGACAGGCAGTGAAGTTGCCCGTATTTTAACAGAAAACAAAATCAATTGGATAGGCTCAGATAAGGAACTTGATATATCTGATCCAAGAGCACTGGATACTTTTGTCCTTTCTCACGATTCTGAAGCTGGAAGAACAGGAAATGCTGTTTCAAGAGGAAAGGTTCCTGAAAAAATAAAGTGGGTTATTAATTGTCTTGAATATCAGGATTTTTCAGAGACAGATGAATCTAAGGCTTTATCTGACAAGTTTAATATTCAAGGACCTACAAATATTGCGCGAATTACAAGACAGCTGGGAGCAAAATTGATTCATATCTCCAGCGGATATGTGTATGCGGGAGACAGACAACAGCCTTATACTGAAGAATCTGAAGTTAAACCTTTAAGCTATTATGGACAGAGTAAAGCTAAGGGCGAAGATGCGATTCAAAAAGAAATGAATCAGTATTACATTCTCCGTACAAGCTGGCTCTATGGTTTTGAAAGCAATAATTTCATTTACAATTTAACAAACAAAATTGCATATGCTTCAAGCACAGGTGTCCTCAACGATAGATTCGGAATGCCGGTTTCTACAAGTGATTTAGCGGAAGTTGTTTATAAAATTATTAAACAGTCAGATAAGGCTACAAGTCTTTTTGGAAAAAATGCAGCTATACCTTATGGCGTTTATAACTTTGCATCAAATGAAAGTGTTTCACTTTATGATGTTGCAGGCAAACTTTATGATTATTCAAAACTCCATGGAAAGATTTCAAATGACTGTGATATTTCTCCAATCTATGGTCAGGATGAAACCATGAAGATTTACATTCCGGATTATATGAATCTGAACTGTAAAAAAATTATTGAAAAATTAAAAATAAAAAGACCGAACTGGAAGAATAGTCTGGATAAGTTTACAAAAAATAAAAATTTTATAACTGGAAAATTCTAACAAATATTGATTGCTGATTATTGACAAAGCATTATCACAAGTCTATATTCGTAAGCAGTTAAACCTTGTTAAGGAACAACATATGAAAATGAATGTACTTATTAATAACAGAACCAATAATCTCACCCCTGCAGCAAATAATTACGCTGCTGATTTTGTTCTGTTTGATGAGTACAAATATAAATGCAAATTCTAAACATATATATATTTGTCAAATTAAACCTCATCAGACTTTCAAAGTCCGGTGAGGTTTTTTTTATATCCACGGAGGTAAAAATATGGAATTGATCAGGGTTCAGGATTCAGATTTAAAAAAGACTTATGAACTTTTAATGACATTTGAACAGGATGAAAACGGTTTTATTAATCCTGTTTACGGCTATGATTATTCAAAGTTTCTTGAATGGATTGAAAAGAAAAGAAACTGGTCTTTGGGAAAAGAACTGCCTGAAGGATTTGTAGCAGACACAAGTTTTGTTCTTTCAGATCAAGGAGAATATGTAGGTCTCTTTAACCTCCGCCATTACTTAAATGATTTTCTTCGGGAAGGTCCGGGACATATTGGTTACGGGATTTCAAAAAAATTCAGAGGGAAAGGTTATGCGACAAAGGGTCTTGAACTAACCTTAATTAAAGCAAGGCAGATTGGAATTCATGAGGCATATCTTTCTGTAAACAAAAATAATCCAGCCAGTCTCCGGGTTCAGATTAAAAATGGTGCTTACATTCATCATGAAAATGAAACAAAATTTTTTACCAGAATCAATGAAATTAAGGATACAGATTCCAGGGAAGAAATCGTAAATAATTTTTATAACCAGTATGAAGAAGAAAATCGTCTGGAAAAATCCTTTCAGGGAAAACTGGAATATAAAACCACCATGTCGTATATTCACCGTTTTGCAAAAAAAGGCAGCAAGTTACTTGAAATAGGAGCCGGAACTGGAAAATATTCAATTGCTCTTGCAAAAGAAAATTTTGATGTTTCTGCAGTTGAACTGGTAGAAAAGAACTGTAATATACTCAAGGAGAAAAAAGGTGAGCTGCAAAATATTGAAATCTTTAAAGGGGATGCAACTAACCTTTCTTTCTTGAAAGATCAAAGTTTTGACATAACTCTTGTTCTAGGTCCTCTCTATCATCTGTATGATAAGAATGAAGTTAATAAGGCCATTGATGAAGCAATAAGAGTTACTAAAAAAGATGGTATTATCTTTTTTGCATTTTTATCTGTATATGCCATCATGTATTCAAATTATATGAATGGAAACTGGAGTTCAGGACAGGAGGAAAACTTTACCAAAGACTATAAAGTAAAACATTTCAAGGAACAATTGTTCACGGGTTACGATATTGATGAATTTGAAAAATTATTTGAAGGTAAAAAGATTTCGAAAATCACAACAGCGGGAGTTGATGGAATGGTTGAAAGTCTTGAAAAAAGAAATGATTTTTCATTTTCGGAAGATGATTTTAAAAAGTTTTCTGACTGGTATTTACACATGTCAGATAAGAGGGAACTTCTTGGCAGTTCAAGTCACCTTTTATATATTTGTAAAAAGTTGTAACTAATTTTTTTTAATTCCAGGAATTGTGCAGATATACAGTACAATTCCTGGAATTATTATTTTAAGAATTATTTCTTAGCGAGTTCGGAAATACTGCTTACTAATCCACCAAGATTCTGTAAATCTGATGGAATAATAATCTTTGTTGCCTGACCTTCAGAAACTTTTTCAAGGGCTTCAAGACTGCGGAATTTAATAACTTCTGCATCCATTTTAGCTTCTTTAAGCATTTTCAAACCTTCAGCCTTTGCCTGCTGAACTTCACGAATTGCTTCAGCTTCACCCTTTGCCTTTTGAATTGCAGCTTCCTTCTGGGCTTCAGCTTTAAGAATCATTGCCTGCTTCTGACCTTCAGCTTCCAGAATTGCAGACTGCTTATGACCTTCTGCAATAAGAATCTGTTCACGGCGTTCGCGTTCAGCTTTCATCTGTTTTTCCATAGCTTCACGAATGGCCTGTGGAGGCTCAATGTTCTTAACTTCTACACGATTTACTTTAATACCCCATGGATCTGTAGCTTCATCAAGAATAGAACGCATCTTAGTGTTAATAACATCGCGGCTGGTTAAAGATTCATCTAATTCAAGTTCACCAATAATATTACGAAGTGTTGTAGCAGAAAGATTTTCCAGCGCACTTAACGGCTGTTCAACACCATAGGTATATAATTTTGGATCTGTAATCTGGAAATAGACAACAGTATCAATCATCATTGTTACATTATCTTTTGTAATAACAGGCTGTGGTGGAAAATCAAAAACTTTTTCCTTTAAACTTACTCTTTTTGCAATTCTATCAATGAAAGGAAGTTTAACATGTAAACCAACATTCCAGGTTGTCTGATAACCTCCCAATCTTTCAATTACAAAAGCATTTGACTGTGGAACAATTCTGATATTTGCAATAATCAGAAGCATAACAAAAGCGATTACACCAATTAAAATATAAGGCATTTTTTTCTCCTTTTTGATAATTATTTTTTTATTAAACTAAAGGCTTTACATATGCAGTAACGCCTTCAATTTTTTCAATAACACATTTATCATCCTTTTTCAGGGTGACAGCATCATTAACAGCAGCAGTCCATTCCATACCATTAATCTTTATTTTGCCTTTATCAAACTGACTGATATCTTTAATAACAATGGCTGTTTTTCCAAGTACAGTTTCATAATTTGTTTTTATTCTTTTCAGACTCAACTTTTTTTTCACAAATGGACGTGTAGAAAATAATAAAACCAGAGAAATAATAAAGAAAATCAAGAGTTGAACAGGAAAAGGAATTGGTGCCAGTGATATGAATATCATTATGAATGCGCTAATCCCGAACCAGAGTGTTGTAAGTGAAAGAGTTAGACCTTCAATAATCAGGCAGAGTATTGCAATTGCAAGCCAGACCCACTGAAGATGACTTCCTAAAAAACTGAATAAGTTTCCCATCTGAATTCTCCTATTTTTAAAGATTAATTTTTTTCTTTGCCATATTTTGATAATATGGCTCTATTGGATTTTCTGCAAGAATTTTAAATAAAGAATTTGAAAATTCTGTAAATGTCATTGTATTTGCAATCTCACCAAGATTATAAAAAAGCTCCCATACACCGTTTGTGTTTCCCCATCGACCAATATCTGGATATTTGGAACACTTCTTTAGCAGGTCCACGAAACTTGTATATTTATAGAGATGCATTCTGTCTTTAAGTATTTCTTCCATTCTGGTTAAAGCAGTTATGCTTCCAAGGGCAGCACATTTTAAAGCCTTTTCATTATCTGAAGTTTCAATATAGTAAGTTGTTAAAAGATTTAATGCACGGATTGTAAAATACTCATCACATCTATACATTATAAAAAACTTTTCTACATTTTCAGCCTTATTCTGCTTAATCATCCTGGATATGGAATTCATGAAAGCTTCATCCACATAAAATCTTGAATCTTTTAAAATTAATAGAAGATATTTTTCATATTCAGTTTTATCCCCGGAATACGCACATAAATCAGCAAGTTCATATAGTATTTCATATTTTACATCATTTACGTCCAGAAGATTTTCTGCCTTATATGCCTGAAGATAATACTTTGCAGCCAGCCCGGTCTCACCTTCCAGACGATACACTTTACCGATAAGAAAATCTGCTTCAGGGTATACTTTATGTTCTTCAATAAAATTTATAAGACTGGAATAGGAATTCTGGAAGCGTTCAGAACCATACTTTTTAATGTATGAAGATATAAGATTAAACGCCTCATTC
>JAEEGH010014681.1_pt1 | contig 17152 bp, 13 predicted proteins | sample 9134181 | NCBI WGS metagenome assembly JAEEGH01 (sample SAMN16246544, study PRJNA631951) | gut metagenome | biome: gut microbiome; feature: rumen; material: DP-attached | host: Bos | place: Iran: Karaj | collected 2018-10
GAACCTTGGCAATAGACACGCGCGGGCAAATCTCACACCGCCGGATCGCTGCAGAACGCCCTACGCCCGCATTCGCGGCAGAAGGCCCCGCGCCAGACCGCATCGAACTGCTCGACAAGCGGATCGACGAGCGAGGGATCGTCCGTCAGGATCCCGCTTTCGAAGTTGCGCTTGCGCTCCGACTTCGCGCCCATTCCCGCGCCCGTTAGGTTCGCAGAGCCGAAGTACGCCCTGACGCCGTCGACGATGACGCACTTGAAGTGCACCCTCGGGCAAAGCAGCCTCTCCATCGCCGTCCAGAGAGTCGGATACCGGTCGAAGTCGTCCCTCCAGTTCGGCCCCGGCTCCTTCGCGTGGATCAGCCGCACCTCGACGCCCCGCTTCACCATCCCGTCCAGAACCCCGAGAAACGGCACCATGTCGCGTCCTCCCGCATCCACATACATGTCCTTGATGTCCGCAGTCGCAATCCACAGCCTTTCCCTCGCCTGCGGCACGATGCCGCAGATTACGGACTCATATATGCCGCGATTGGAGACGAACGTGCTGGACATGACGCCGGTTCCAGTGCCGCAAAGGCCTCAGTGTCACTCTTCAATGCGGTTGTAGAGCACCGCGCTGCGCGACAGCCTGACGCTGTCCGGCGGGAACAACATGTCCTCCTTCCGGATTCCGCACGCGAGGACCGCGTCGATGGACCACTCAAGCCGTCCTATGTTCGCGTCCACGTTGTTCGTGCCGAAGGCGAACTTGAGCCCACGCGCCTTGGCCTTGCGCAGGACCTTGTGGCTCGGTATGCAGTAGCGCGAGTTGATCTCGAGCGCAATGCGGTGCCTGGCTAGCATGTCAAGGACGCGGTCGATTCGCGCGTCCGTCCAGAGCCTGTCGGCGTCCTTCGCGAGCTCCGGCGGAAGGAACATCGGGTTCGCGTAGATGTCGGTCGGCTCGTTCTCAAGTATCAGCTCGATCTGCGAGACGTAGAAGTCCATCCACTCCTCGGCCGTGCGCCCGTTGAGCGTGAATTCCTCCGGACGGTACAGACGTATCTGCCTGTTGCGGTCAACGACCGTCATCGAATCGGTGAAGATGTAGTCGCAGGCCGAAAGCGACTTGCCGGTGAAGGACGCCGTCCATTTGCGGCCCTCGCCCTGAAAGCCGTGCAGGAACGGCCACTCCCTCACGCCGTCAAGGTACTCAAGCGCCTCGTCGTCGGTCTCGATCATGCGCCCGAAGCCTCCGTCGCCCTTGCGCACTATCTTGCCGTATATGTTCACCGAAAGCCCGTAGTTGATGCCGTCCGCAAGGCTCTTGGCATACGCCTGGCGCACCGTCCATCCGCCCTTCGCGTGGACATGCCAGTTCACAACGGGAAAGTCCTCCTGCTGAAGCCTTATCACCGGGTCCGTCGCCTCGTCCGCGCATGGATACAGGTCGTCCGGATTCGTCGCCCCGTCCCTGATCGGCTCCAGCACCATGTCCCTGAAGCTCGCCGAGCCGCTGCGCCCTTCGAAGACGAAATCGCCGCGCGAAAGAAGCATCTTCGCATAGCGCGGCAGACGAAACGGGCGCTCGCCCTCCGTATAGCGCACGACCGGAGTCGAGTTCACCAGAACCTCGACGTTCTTCTCGCGCACGCGGATTTCGAAGCGGAATTCCGATTCGTCCTGCGCAATGGAGCGGTAGAGGTTGCGGACATGCGAAAGCGAGCCGGTCTTGCGGGTCCCGTCAACCGGCCCGTTGTGCAGAAGGACCTCGTATCCCCTGCCGCCGTCGTCGGCATGGAACCATATCGCGGCCTCCGCGCCCTTCGAAAGCACGCAAGTGCCGGAAAGGAAGAAGTTGCGGACGTCCTGCCCGCACGCCTTCCTTTCGCCGGACGAGACTGCAAGCGCGCTGGGAAACGGACGCGGTGCATCCGCCGCCGAAACGCCGCCTCCCGCGAACAGCGCCGCCGCAAACGCCACAATACAAAACCCCTTCACTTCCATCTCGCATTCTCCATTTCCCAAACAGATTTTCGTTAATTATACCATAAACAACACCGCACCGTGCGACATCCGCGCATCGCGCTTTGCAACAGCCGAACATCGCACCTTGCAACTCGCCAGCATCGCACCGTGCGACTCCCTCGAATCGCACCTTGCGACTTGCGCCTGTCACACCCTGCAACTCCCGCCTATCGCGCAGCGCGACGCAAATACCGCCCTTTGGGGCGTCAGAAGCTATACTCCCAGCACAATCATGGAGCCGCAGCGACGTTCGGCAGATTATTGGTCGTGATCATGCCACCCTCGCGCATGGCCTGCCGCAGACGCTTGCCGATGGTCGTCTTGAACTCGGTCACCGGTCTCAGAATCAGCGGGCATCTGGAGCAGGCCGCATTGTAGCCGTTCGTATCGACATTGTCGGCAAAATAGGCGAGATATGTTATCTCCGAAACCTCGTCCGGCGACAGGTGCATAAGCGACGTGTTTTCAGCATGAATGCGATTCATCTCGGCAATGTATTCCGCCTTGGTTTTGAACTCATACCCCTGCCATGCGTTATTCTCTGGGACAGGATAATCGACCTGAAACGCGCACCCCTCTTTAAGCCTAAACACACGGTTTGAAAAAGCGGTTCCTACGTTCAACTTCCTCATGATCTCCACAGGTGTCTTGTTCGTGTAATCCAAACCTATGAGATCCATAACAGAGCCCTGACGGCATTCCCATTTGTCCAATTCTATGCGACCGACATCCAATTGAGATTCAGCCGTCACTATCATAAACTTGACAAAATCATCCATTTCTGACGAGTAAGGATCATAGGGAGGATTTATAAACATCTCAGCATCTCTTCCGGATAACGTCACCCATTTCCCCCGCTCATAATAACGCAACCCGAACGAGCCGTCCAAAAAGCTCCCCCAAATTTCAATTTGGGGAACATTTTTGCTGCATCGCGGAGTCTTATAAAAATAGCACTTGGTGTATCCTCCGACCGACAGATCACCCTTCAGAACTTCAGCACAGTACATTCCAACCAACCCAAGCTCAAATTGAACGTAATATGGCATAAACGATTCGTATAAATGGCCAGGATTCTTGTAAGGATCATGTGAAAGCACTATCGTGGCATTCGTGACAGCGTTTGTAATCTTGACGATGACAAACTCCTGCACATTAGAAGACGCCTCGTCGAATGTGAATGGTGTTGCCGTTGAACAAAACAATGTAAAAAGCGAAAACAGAAGAACAACGAACCTCTTCATTTTAGTATTCCTTTCATTTGTTTCTGAAGGCGGGATGTACATAGTTTCTCGTTGAAAGTGTTTCATCCTTGCCATATGTGCAATGAAAACGATATGCGGCAGGCCACCCAACCTGTTCCTTGGCCTTCAATTCTATAAACCCTCGATCTGCCTCTCGGGCTGTAATTGCCGACTCTTTCCATTCTGCCGTTATCGCTCTATCTATAATCGGGCGAGGGGACAGTCCCCAGCCTGTTTCTGTCGAACTTCGACGTGTCGACCGTGACAACGACTTCCATCATGGCTCCACCCCCTCCGGCCTTGGAGGTTCCTTCCAGTTCGGGTCTGGTTCCTTCCAGCCCTCTATGAGCAAATAATCCATGAGGTCGTTGATGCGATCCCAGATGGCGACGTGCCAATCGTCGTACGCGAGATCGTTCGGCGCGAGGTCCATCAGCCTGTCGACTTCTGCTCTTGCTTCTTTTTTTGTCATACCGCCCTCACCATTTTTATTACGCCCTTGGCTATGAGTTCTTCGACGAATCTACTCCACGCCTTTTTGTTGAGGTGCCCTCTGTCGTTGTCCGCCTTGAATTCCAATATGGCCTGTTTGTCGGCATCGTCTATAATCGGGCGAGGGGACAGTCCCCAGCCTGTTTACATCTCCCATGTTGAACGGCATGGCGCAGCCTATTTCTTCGTCTTGCCGAGGGAGATGATCGGGGACTGGATGATGCTTACGACCACTGCGGCCCTGCGTACGATCTCAAACTTCCCGTTCCTCTTCGCGTAGCGCGGCTCGGCATAGCTGATCTCGACCGAAAGATCGCCTACCTTGCCAATGAACCACTGCACCTTGTCGAGCCCGAGCAACGTCCTCGTGTCGCCGAACGTAGGCACCCCTTCTCCAAACATCTTCGCAACCAGACGTTTCCCGTCCGCAGAGTCGCCTTCCGGAATCTTCTCGCCGTACTCCTTCTCCAGCCTGTCGAGGAAGCGCTTCGACTCCGCCTTCAGCTCTTCTTCGGACGCATCGCCTTCATACGGATGACGCAGGGCGAACACGCAGAACGGCATGGACAGCAAGCTGAAGGTCTGGTTCAGCTTGCGTTCGGTCATACCCTCGAAAGGCTCGGGCATGGGCGTCCACTCGTACTTCGCCACTTCCGCCGCCGCATTTGCCGCATTCTCCGTGTTTTGCTTCCAGAGCGCGGACGACAGCTCGTTCGTCTTCGAGGGCGAATCAAGATCGATGCCGAAGAGACGGTTCACCGTTTCGCGCAGCTTCTTCGCCTCTTCGTGCGCGGCCTTCTGGTCCTCGGTCGGCACGATCTTCCCGACTTCGACGGATTGCATTTCGTTCGTATAGACGGGTATCTGGTTGTTGAACTTCGAAAACGCCGGGTGCCACGGCTTCTCGAAGGAAACACCCACGCGATACTTGCACTTGTCGCTAATCTCGCCGCTGACTCTGTATTCGACAGGGCCATATTTACCCTCCTTTGTGCCGATAAAGTTGATAAAACTCAGGAAAAAGCCGTGTATCTTCCTGTTTCTGCGCTTGTCGTCCTCTATCATGTCCTGCACACGTTTCTTTGCCTCACGTTCGGTTTCGTCGGTTACGCATCGCAGTTTAATCCCGAGCCGCTTCTCCATGTCCGCAGCGATCTTCTTGACCATTTCGTGGCATTCGTCATAAGACATTTCATTGGTCTGATCGGAGCTCCATTCTGGGCACGACAAATGGCAGCTGTCGAGAAGCTTCTCCTCGCCCTTGAAATTAAGGGAGAATTGGGTGCAGCCGAAGTATGGCGCAGAAAGCCATGCGCTTCCGCTGTGATAGTAGTTTGTCGTGGTCTTCTTCGTCTTGGTGTCATACGTGGCATGCGGCCATGAGTGGACATGATCGCCAAGCGCCTTCGCATATTCAGGCGAACCGATTTCGAGGTCAAACGGGGACTCGACCACGAGGTCTCCGCCCTTGATTTTGTACTTTGCCTCGCCGCCCAGGCATGGAGCCGTCATCATCGCCGCGCCAACCAACGCAAACACCGTCCCAATTCCGACAATCTTCATGTTTTCTCACTTCCCCTGCATTCGATTCACAAGTGGGTGTATTCTATCAAAAATGCGAGACATATACAATGCCAAGGGTCGCAGGAATATCCCCACCTTAGTGCAACGCTGTCGAGCACTTGGAAAGCCTTGCGCTTTTTGCGCTCGGGCTCTTGAGACCGCTTCGCGGCTCGGCCTTCGGCCTCGGCCAACCCGACGCCTTCGGCGCGGGCGAATTACCGGCGCGACCACGAACCACGGCGCAAGCGAGCTCCGTGGGTGGTATCGCCCGAACCGTACGTTCGAGGATACTACCCGACATGATTTTGACGCTCGTGCTTAGCACTCGCCTGTTACCATGTGTCGTCAAAATCACGTCGGTTCCTCGAACTGCCTCTCGTGCGATTCCACCCTCTCCGCTCGACATCACATAGAAGCGGTGATTACGTCGGTTCCGCGAACGTGTCTCTAACGCGACTGCCCCCCACTCCGCTAGACATCAACAGAAACAGGACAAGAATCGGTCTAAACGCCGACGCGTCATTCCAGCCTTCGGCTCTCGGCAAGCCCCGTGACGAGCGGAGCGGGCGGGATCGCACGAGAGGTAGTTCGCGGAGAAGTCGATCAAAGTCGTCTGCGCAACGCGCAAGCAACCATCGACTGCCAACTAACCACCAACCACCTTTGAACTACATTTCACCTGCCGCATCCTGCGAGGCTCCCACGACCCGAATCAAGGTATGCGCCGAGGAACGAAAAAACAACTGGCAAGGCCGTAGACGTAAAGGACAGATGATGCCCGCTGGCATTGTCGTCAACACCCCTCAGCTCCACGTATGTATGGGCGACCTTGTTGTCCGCAAGCAGCTTGTGCATACGTCTGTTCGGATCGAGAAATATGTCCGACGTGCCGATGACCGAGACAATCTCGATTTCTCCGTTCTTCAGCTTCGCAGCCTCGGATATCGCGGAATGGGCCTTCCATCGTTCCGGGAATTTGTCGCGCGGACCAAGCCGCCTTGCTATCTCCCATCCGCTCGGAAACGGGGTGAGATCGACTGCGCCTGCAATCAGCCCGACAGCGCCGAAGAGGTCCTTGTGGCGGAAACTTATCCTGCAGGCGCCATGGCCGCCCATGGACGCGCCCATGACCGCGCGCTTGCCACGGACGGGAAAAGTTGAGTAATGCGAGTCGACCCACGGCACAAGCTCCTTGACGACGTGTGTCTCGTAGCGGCACGACGGATCAACGGGCGAGTCGAGCCACCAGCTCGTCTTGTCACCGTCGGCGCACACTATCACGACCTTGAACCTGTCCGCGAGACCAGGCAGGCCCATATCCTCGTCGATGTACCTTCTGTGCGAGCCTCCTGCGCCGTGAAGGATGTAGACAACAGGCCAGCGGTTTGTCGTCCCGGCGTCGTACCCGTCCGGAAGGATCACGCTCGCAGGAACATTCTTGCCCATGGACGCGCTGGGAACCGAAACTTCCGAGACGATGCCGCCAAGCGCGGCAAAGGCCGAAAATGCTAACGCCACAAATGAAGCTGTCTCTTTCATAGTTGTCCGAAATGCCCTTGTGTCAAAAGCCGGCTGTCGCTGATCTAAGCCCAACGGGCGACGGATCTGAAAAGGACGACGGAACCCAAAGCGCATGGTCGAGCTTGGCGTCCGGCGACTTCTCGCTCCCGAATATCGGACGCACGGACGTGACCACGTCGATCTCAAGCGGAATGCGTCTGCCGACAAGCGACGGAGGAATCTCCCAGACGAACGGCGCCCAGCCCTTCGCGCCAAGGTCCTGGCCGCCGAGGCGCACGCGCACCACCGCATCGCCCGAATCGACCGTCAGGCGTTCGCCCTCGGCGAATTCCGCGTCCGCCCTGTATGTCGCAGTCCCCGCGAACGACGCAAGCCCCGCAGACGCCAGCGAACAGCACGGCGTGGCAGACGGAACCGCGCTGAGCTTTCCGTACTCCTTCTCGGCGAAGTCGCCGATCATCCACATCACAGGCAGGAAGAGCTTGCCGTCCTTTCCGCCCGAAAGCTCGAAGACATGCTCGCCCGGCGCAAGGGCAATCGGCGCCGTCTCGTCATAGAGTCCGTCGTAGGCGAAATCGACCGAAGAGCAGGGACGGTCGAATGCGAGCGGCTTGCCGTCCAGCGTCACGGAGAACCTCTTCTCCGCCGGATAGCGGCGCAGAGCCAGCTTCACCCGCCCGATCGGCTCAGTCACTACGATCTTTGCGAGATTGTCGCGTTCATGACGCGGCGCGGTCTCCACCTTGTCCTCACGCCTCAGCCAATCGTCCGTGGCGCGCTGCGCATCGGCCTTTTTCGTCCAGAACCAGACGCGGCGGCGAGACGGGCCTGAAAGAGCCAGCTTCCAGTCGTTCGCAACAGGACGCCCCGCCGCCTTCTTCGCGCGAGGACGCAATGCGCCGTCGTTCGAAACGATGACTTCGCCGCTGGCCGTATCGACCGCAACCGCCGATCCATCGGCGTAGGCGCGGGTCACGAAGCCGGGACGCGTCCTGCCAGTGCCGTCGACTACACGCGGACGCGCGGCAAATTTCTCGTCGAGCCATGCGGCGAGCTCGGCTGACGACGCGAAGAAGCGTCCACTGCGACGATCGAAAGGCTTGTCGGCCTTCCAGTCGACGACAACGGAGCAGTCGGTGGGCTCGTCCTCCGCTATAAGTTCGTACGTGAGCTGGCTCCAAGTCAAGTCGCGGCATACCTCCACAAACGCCTTGCCCGGACTGACCGCCGCGCCAAACGCCGCCGCCGCGCACTGGCGCTGCGGATAGACGACGGCTATGTCGCAGCGGAACGGCTTCGCGGCCCAGCGGGCGGCCTCCTTCGCCGCTTCGTGCAGGAGCGGCATCTCCCCGAACCATGGCTGCGACGGCGAGGTGAACATCGCCCAGGAGTCCTTGACGTCGAAGCGGTACGCCTTCGTGTGGTATGTGCCCTGGAAATACGTGTCGATGCGGTGCTGGGCGCACAGCCAGTAGAGCTTGCGCATCGTCGTGAAGCTGATGTCGCAGGGGCCGAGTCCGAAAAGCTCCACGATTCCCGGTCTGCCGCGCATCCTTGCGCCGGCCTGTCCGAAAGCAAGCGTGATCCACTCGAACCCGCGGTTCGTGTCGGACTTTATCAGGTCTATGCCTGGCTTCGAGAATCCGGCGAGCGTATTGAGCGGCATTCCGTTGACGCGCGAACAGCCCAAGGGCCCCTCTTCGCTGTACAGATGTCCGCAGGAGACGATGCCCAGCCTCTCGCACCACGTCCTGATAGGGTCGAAGTAGGTCTCCCTGTATCGCTCCGAGCGGATCTTCGTCCACGTCTGGAAGATGTCGGTGCCGCGAAGGCCGCCTTTGAGAATCGCGCTCGCGCAGTCGCCGCGGAAGTCGCGCCCCCCGGTCGCCCGTGCGTAGTCCTCCTCCATCGTGCTCCAGTACGGAACGCGCAGCACGGTTCCTGGCGGCGTCTTCAGCTTCCAGGCGCTGGAGCAATGCCCGGGCTCGTCAGAGAAGATCCCCGGAATCGTCGAGCCGAAGTAGCCACGGAACCTTCTTTCGTATTCATGGTGCGTAAGCTCCATGAAACGCCTGACGCTCGCCGCCTCGCAGTTGTTCCCGTCAAGGCAGTAGTTGTCGACGTTGGTCTCGCGGCTGGCGACAGTCTGCCAGTCGACGTCTCCGCCTGCATTCCTGACCGCGACGAGTTCACGGTAGAGACATGCGTCGTTCTCAGCCGGGACGCGTCCGCGCGCAGTGCCGCTCGGCCAGTTGAACTCGTCGTACAGCCAGACGCGCATGCCGCGTTTCTTCGCCTCGTCGAGGAACGCGGCGTACATCGCGAAGAAGTCCTCGCCGAGATACTCGTACTCGAGACCGGTGGACGGATAGACGAGGAACTGCCCAAAGCCCGCTTCGCCCAGCTTTTCCACGATGCCGCGAACTTCCGCCTCGTCTGGGCGCCCGGCTGGCACGACGAACGGGACAATGGGCGACTTCTCGGCCGCACCGCCGAATGCGGCGGCCAGCACGAGAAGCCCAAACAGTGCGACTCTATGCATATGCAGGGAACTCACCTCACGAAAATGAGCATGCCTGCGGGACGAGGCGCCGAAAGAGTGCCGGAATCGGAGAGGACCTGCGCGGAGACGTTCACGACTTCGTTCACGGCCTCGAAGGCGCCGGTGCCGGAATTGCCGTAGAACTTGCCGTCGCACTTGTTGTAGAAGCCGACCTCGCCGTTCCTCATCGCGGGCATGAGGTCGAGGACGCGGGTGTTTTCCTGCGACATGACGCGCCACGCCTTGACGTAGCGGCACACGCCCTTCGCGAACGCGCTGACGCTCCCTGCGGTGTTGAGCCCGAAGACAGCCATCGGACACGGGGCTGTGAAATTGACCTTCTTGTCAGCCGGCACGGACAGGATCCTCTCGCCGTCAACCTCGATGCCAGCCACATACGTGTTGATGACGTGCGAATTGTAGTCGGCCTTGACGTTCGAGTTGTCGAGCCAGTTGGCGTAGTCGAAGCGGTAGCCGTTTGCAAGCGTGTGCAGGACCGCGAAAGAACTGTTGTTCGCCCCCTGGCGCGCACCGAAGATCGCCTGCGCGTCCTGTATCGAGTCAAAGCCGAAATCCACCATCACGTTTGCAGTCTGGGTGGGCGTGAAGTCCGTGAGCACATACTGCGTCCCCGTGGCGCGGATGCCCTCGAACTGGCGGTCGTATGACGTGGAGCCGTTGCGAGCCACGAGGAAGAGTCGGAAGTACCGCTCGGCGTCGCCGACGATCTGCCACGGGATCGTGGCCTTCATCGAAGTCGAGGCGGCCGGGACGGTCGCGATGATGGACGTATTCCCGGCGGGCCAGTCGGCAATGGAGGCGCCATGGTCGACGGAATCGTGCGCTGCGACGAGCGTGCAGTCCGCAAGGCCTGCGGTGAAGGCCAGGTCCGCCGTCGGCTGGCGGTGCTCACGGTAGAACCGGACGACCGTCATCGTGCGGTCCGTGCCGTACGGATTGCACGTCGCGCTGCTGTCCACGGGCGCGCCGCACGTTCCGTGCGCCTTCTCCGCGCCGCCCGCGAGCGTTCCCGTGACAAGCGTCTCGAACGTGCCGTTGACGCGGTTGTAGAAGCTGACGACGCCGTTCTTGCGGCAAGGGACGAGGTCGGCGGCCAGCGTCGTCGCCTTGCTGTCCGTGTCGCTCCACGCCTTGAAGGAATGGATCGTGGCCGTGGACTGGCTGCCGACGGCTCCGGCAGTGCTCATGCCGAAAAGAGTCATCACGCAGCCGGGCTGGACGGTCAGCTGCGAGCCAATCGTGGCGTTCTGCAGCAACGACCCATTGATTTTCAGCCCCCGATAGTCGGCCTCGGCGAGATACCGCTGCCCTGCCGCGGGATCAACGCCGCTGTTCTTCATCTGGCTGCCGTAGTCGAAGCGCCAGCCGTGGCCCGCGCTTCCGGATGGGACGATGGTCAGGAGGCAGAAGGAGTTAGCGCCTGCGGCTGAACGGCAGCCGAAGATCGCCTGGTTGGCGAATGCGTCAAGCGTGAGGTCGCAGCTGACGGCGGCTTTAGAGGACGGAGTGAAGCTCGTCTTCACGAATTGCGACCCATTGACCGATGCGCTTTCCAGCTCGACGGCGGAGCTGTCGGGAGCGATGCGGAACACGCGGACGAACGGGAGACCGGGGCGCATCGTCGAAACCGGTGCATCGCAGGACGTCGCCCCTGCGTCTACGTCGGCCAGCCAGTCGACATGCTCCCAGTTGCCGAGCGCAGCTCCGCGATCTGCCGACCCCCACGCCAGGAACAGCCGCGTCGGAGAAGCGTTCGCCGGGAACGACAGGCTAAGTGACGAGAGCGCGCCGTCTGTCTGCGCACTGCCCGTCACGGCGATGCCGTCGGCAAACGACGAGGGACATCCAAAGCACAAGACCGCACCAGCGACAAGCACCGCGCGAACGGTCGGCTTCACTTCGATAGGCTTTCTAAACATAGACGTCCTCCTTTTTGTGTTACACAGACCAGCTCAAGTTTCACACGTAAATATGATAGCACAAACCGCAAACAGACTGAATACCTTTATATAAAGGAAATTTCACGTCGAGCGGCCTTCGAACCATGCGTCCATTCGCGCGTCAAGCTCGCGCCTGAGAGGCGAATCGAAGCGGGACACGAGATCGGGCCGCTCCGAAAGAACCGTCAGCTCGTGGGCAATCGCGTCGCGGCACGACATGAAGCGAGACGGATCAAGCCCGGTTACGCGCATGACCTTCGAGAAGTCCACACGGCGGTCCAGATTGCGGTCCGTCCAGATCATCTGCTCGTCCATGTAGGTTCCGCAAGTGGCTATCCTGATGTAGTCTTCGGCGGGAATCCATTCGAATCGCGCGCCGGCGAGCTCTTCGTAGAACGCGGCGATGTCCGCCCACGTCAGTCCCTCGTCCGTGCCAAGCGTGAACGCCTCGCCCAATGCATCCGGCTTGCCGATGAGATGGGCGATCTGAAGCCCGGTGTTCCCGCCCCATGTCACCGCGCAGTGCTTATCGCGCACTTCGGCGGGAAGCGGTATCTTCTTCCCGGCGGCGGTGCGGAACAGAATCGCGTACGCGCCGACGGTCACCAGGTCAAGGCGATAGTGGGTGAACGATATGACGGGGCGTATGATCGTCCAGTTGCGCCGCCCGGAAGAAAGCAGGTGTCTCTCTCCCCGCGCCTTCGGAATCGCATAGTCGTCCTCGGCCAGCATCCGGTCGTTCGCAGGAGCGTCTATCCACTGCTGCGACGACTCCGTCACGACCTTGTCCCGCCCGGTGTACGTGCGGTAGCTCGACAGGAACACGAACTGGTCGGTGTGCTCCAGCATGAGGTCGATGCGCCTCCTTTGCGCCTCCGCGTCGGGCACGTGCATGAAATCCACGATGGCGCCGTACCGACGACCGTCGAGGAATTCCCGCATCCTCTCCGTGGACGCATCCGCCCTGATGAAATTGAGCCTTGGCGTCACGCTGGCGAAATCCTCCAGCGAAATCACGTCCACCTTCCAGCCGAGACGCATCAGCTCCCTGTATGTTGGGCCGCCCAGCGTGCCCGTGCCGGCAACCAGCAGCGCAGTTTTCATGCAGACTCCTTTCTTCTCCGTCATGGCCCAATGATACCAAAAACAGGCCTGCGAAAGGACTGCTTTATATAAAGGAAATTTCGCGGGGCCGCCCGTGCTCAGCGCGTCGTGGACTCGCGCACGACAAGGTCCGCGGCCACCATCACGCGGCGTTTCTCGGCCTCCGGATTGTCGATCCGCCAGAGAAGCGTCTCGAAAGCGGTGCGGGCCAGGGAGATGCACGGCTGGTGGACCGTGGTGAGGCTTGGCGACGTCAGGGACGCGAGCGACACGTCGTCGACGCCAGTCACCAGAACCTCCCGCGGACAGCGTCTGCCTATCTTCGAAAGCAGCTTGAGGACGTTGGCCGCAACGAAATCGCTCGCGCAGACGACCGCGTCCGGCAGCCTCCTGCGCCAGCGGCGCTCGAGCATGCCCTCGTCCTTCTTGAATATGTGCTTTCCGAGCAGCCTGGCGCCGCGCTTCTGCGATATGGCGGAAACGACTCCGTCAATGCGCCGCCGCACGTTTTCGTTCATGTCCGCCCAGCAGACGAAGGCTATCTCGTTCGCTCCGCGCTCTATGACGTGCTGGCCCACGAACCGACCGATCTCGAAATTGTCCACCCCGACGAAATCCAGCCTGTTGTCGCCAAGGGCGGGGAAAACGTCGGTGTCGAGAATGACGACGGGAATCCCCGATTTCCTGAACACGCCAAGGGCCTCTCTGTTGGCCTTGACCGCGCCGGTCACGAAATTGACTGGATGGTATATCACGCCCGACACGCCGCTCGCGGCCATGCGGCGCGACGTCGCCACGACATCGCCAGGCAGGCATTCGGCGCTCGTGTACGAGATGTCCGCGAAATCCACGGCGATTCCCTTTCCCTGGCAGAGTCTGGATATCTCCTGGCAGATCGGAGGATATATCTCGACCTGCTTCATCATCGGAACGAGAAGACCGATCGTCATCATCCTGCGCGAAACGAAGCTGCCGACGCCGTTGCGGGAACGGACAAGCCCCAGCTGCTTGAGCACCTCGATCGACTTCACGGCTGTGAGGTGGGAAACGCCGAACCGGCGGCATATCATCTTTACAGACGGAAAAGCCGAACCGGGCGCGTACTTGCCGGACAGTATGTCGTCCCTCAGCCTTTCAGCCACTTCGCGATACTTGGCCGCGCCTGCGAAGCCGACCGCATCGCAATCTATGCCGTTGCCTCCCACTGCGGCGATTATAGCAAAACTCCGCGCGCGCGACAAGCGGCGCATCATCTGATGCCATCCGCCTCATCCGCCTCATCGCGCATCGACGCCAAACGGCGCGTCGTGCCGGAATTTGCCGCGCAGGAGAGTCTTTTGCCGGCAAGGTCTCAGGGAACGGCCTTGAGCATGGCGAGTTCGCGGTTGAGACGGTCGATCTCGGCCTCGCGCATGTCCTCGTCCGCAGCTCTGCGGGAAAGGAGCGCCTGCAGCTCGCGTTCCTTCGCACGGCGCTGCTCGGGCTTCGCGGAACCTGCGGCGATCGGGCGCACAGGCGCGACATGGTCGCCGAAACTGGCCATCATGACGGCGTTGACTCTTGAGAAATTGCCGTCGCAGGAGCGGAAGAGATCGTTCTTCCACTCGCGCGCACCGGCGAGAACAGCCGCCCCCGCGACGCCTCAGCTGCCCAACCGGGCAAAAGGGCGAGACGCTAGGCGCGCCACCAGGAAAGATACTCGATGTTTCCCTTCTCCCTGCCGCGTATCGGAGACTCGGCAAGCCCCAGAAGCCCGAGCCCGAGCTCTTCCGTCGCGAAGCGCACGATTGCGTCGCGGGCCTCGATGCGCAGCCGCTCGTCGCGGACGAGGCCGCCCGGCGCGTTCCCCTTGCCGACCTCGAACTGCGGCTTTATGAGCGCGACGATCTGACCGCCCCGCGCCAGCACGGAGACTATAGGCGGCAGTATGAGCCTCAGCGAGATGAACGAGACGTCTGTCACCGCAAGCGCCGGAGTCTCGGGCAGGTCCTCGGGCTTCATGAAGCGCGCGTTGAAGTTTTCCCTGACCCAGACTCGCGGATCGGTGCGCAGCCTGTAGTCGAGCTGGTTCGTGCCGACGTCCACGGCCATCACGAGCTTCGCGCCGTGCTGAAGAAGGCAGTCCGTGAAGCCGCCGGTCGAGGAGCCGACGTCAAGGCACACGCTGCCGTCGGCGACGAGCCCCTCGCCTCCCCAGAGCGCGAACGCGCCCTCGAGCTTCTCGCCTCCTCGCGAAACGAAGCGCGGCGGCGCCTCTACCTCAACCTGCGCGTCGGCGTCGACCTGCCGCGACGGCTTGGTCTCCGTCTGGCCCCTGACGCGGACCTTGCCCTCCATCACGAGAGCCTGAGCGCGGGAGCGCGAGGCGACGAGCCCACGCTCGACCAGAAGCATGTCGAGCCGCTGTCTCACTTCGTCAGATACTCTATCTTGCGGACGAACCTGCGCGGGATCGGATAGTCCGTGCCGGGCTTGCGCTCGATCACGATGGTCGTCTCGTTCTGCGACTTGAACACGCCCCTTATCACCTCGGTCGCCGTCGTCACCTCGACGTCGGGGATGAACGACCGCTTGAGCTTCACGTTGTGCTGCCGCGACGTCTTCCTGGACTCGATGCGGATCGTGCGCGACACCTCCTGGTACCCGTCCTTGCGGACCAGCAGCACGTGCTCGCCCTCCATGACGTTCTCTATCGGGAAGATGTCGCTCGTCTCCTCCGCCTCTCCGCCCGACGCCTTTGAATAGCCCACCTTGTGGCCGTCCAGCAGAATCTCGGCGCCAGGCGGCGACGTGCGGACCTCGATGCGGCCCATCACGCTCGACAGCCTGAACTCCTCGCGCGCCGAGGCGCCGTTCCTGATCGTCACCGTGCGTGAGATCTCGCCATAGCCCTCCTTCTCGCAGCGGACCTCGTAGTCGCCGGGCTGGAGGGACGGAATGGACACCGGGCTCTGCCCGCGCGCCTCGCCGTTTACGTAGAACATCGCGCCTGGCGGAACGGAGATGAGGTGCATGGTCCCGGGATGTCCGACGAGCGAGACCGAAAGCGTCTGCCTGTCGCCCGCGTTCATGCGGACCTCGCGCACGTCCTCCTTGAACCCTTCGAGCCTGAACTTCACGGTCGTGGTTCCCTTCGGTATCTTCTCGACGGAGAGCGGAGTGCGTCCGCGGAGGATTCCGTTGACCGTGACCTCGGCGCCGATCGGGTCGGACACGAGGTCGAGCACGCCCGAGTCCAGCACGAGCTTCTCCTCCCTGACGAGCGGCTCGCGCCCGTTGAACCTGACGGATATCGTGTGGTCCTGGTAGCCGGCCTTCGTCAGGCGTATCTTGTGCACGTCCTTCGTCGTGAGGTTCGATATGAACATGGGCGTCTCGCCGATGGAGATGCCGTCCACCCTGATGTTGCAGCCCTCGGGATCGGTCTTGAGCAGCAGCAGGCCAGTCTCCGCCTCAAGCGTCTCGTGCCTGTCGACGCGGGAGCCGTCGTGCAGCACGAAGAAGCTGTCGGCGTCCACATAGCCGTTCATGCGGCACCTGAGCCAGTGGCTGCCCGTCGGCAGCCCGTACAGCACAAGCGGCGTCGCGCCGCGCTCCGCGCCGTCGACCAGCACGACCGCCCCCTCCGGATCGCTCGTCACGCTCAGACGCGTCTGAGCCCTCTCCTGCGCCTGCGCCGCAAGGCCGAAGAGCGCCGTCGCGAGCAGCACAGCCATAGGCCGAGTCGTAGTCATCACTTCGCCCCCCTCTTCTTGAGATTGTTCTCGGCGGACATCAGCTTGGCCCGCGCGTCGCGGTTGCGGTCGTCCCTGCGGTCCGGGACCATCTCAAGAAGCACCTTGAGCTCGTCGCGCGCGACCTCCCACCTCGACAGGTTGAGCGCCTTGTCGGCCAGGAAGCGCTGGTCGGTGTAGCGCCTCTGAAGCTCCTCCTTCGACCGCGCCAGCCCGTCCGCCGCGGCCCTGGCGCAATCCGGCTTCGGGCTGACCGTCTCGAGATAGAACAGCGCCTCCTGGTACGCCGCGATGGACGCGGCGAGGTTGCCGTAGTTGACGTCGCGGTCCTCCCACTTCGCGTCCCCGAGGCTGACGGCCTGCTCGGCCAGCTCCACCAGCTTCTCCCTCGGATATGCGATCGCCCACACTCCGAGCTCGCTCTTCGAGAACGCCTCCAGCTTCTCCCTCATCGCCGCCAGCTCGTCCGGCTCCTGCGTGTTGGCGACGCGCACCGTCTTCGCGCATGTCGAGTACACGGCCTTGAGCGTTATGCCGTCGAGAGCGGGCGGGTCGGGCTCCACCCCCGAATACGAGGAGTCGAAGTCCTTCATCGCATCCCACGAAAGCACCTCGCCCAGCTCCGCCAGCGCCTCCGCCGAGAGCGACTTCCTTTTCGGCGCCATGCGCCTGTTGTTGGACGTGTCGTCAATCTTCACCGAGAGCGCCCCGTCCTCCGAAAGCGTCAGCGCGTAGCGGTAGATGCCGCGCGAATCCGCCTTCACCCTCTCGTAGTAAAGCTCCCTGAGAACCGGCTTTTCGTCGGCCACGGGCGCCGGCGCGGGAGGCGCGTCTCGGTCCGCGGGAACGAGAAGGACGACCGCTATCGCGCCCAGCGCCGCCAGCACGGCGACCGCCCAGAGCGCGTTCGCAAGCGGACTGCGCCGCCTCTGCTGCGCCGCCGCCGACCCTCCGCCGCCCGAGGCTGAGCCTCCCAGTCCTA
>JAEEGH010014682.1_pt1 | contig 17150 bp, 15 predicted proteins | sample 9134181 | NCBI WGS metagenome assembly JAEEGH01 (sample SAMN16246544, study PRJNA631951) | gut metagenome | biome: gut microbiome; feature: rumen; material: DP-attached | host: Bos | place: Iran: Karaj | collected 2018-10
CCTCCACCCTGCACTTCCAGCTCTGGAAGGGAACGGACAAACAGGATCCCGAAAAGTGGCTGGTGCGCTAGCGCTCTTTTCTATCCCATGAAGAAACCGGTGACGTGATAGGCCAGAAAAGCAACCAGCCAGGCCAGAACAAGCGAATGGACTACCGTAAATGCCGCCCATTTCCAGCCCGTTTCTTTTCGGAGCGTCGTAATCGTGGCAACACAGGGGAAGTACAGCAGTACGAACAGGAGAAAGGCAAGGGCCACCGCCTGGTTCATGTCCTCGCCTTCGGTCATCGCCCGGGTGAGAGACTCGTCGTCTTCCGTGTGATAGAGAATACCCATCGTGCTGACAATGGCTTCCTTGGCCGGGAGTCCCGTAAGGAGGCAGACGTTCAGTTTCCAGTCGAAACCCAGTGGCTTCATCACGGGTTCCAAGCCTTTCCCTATGTCGCACAGATAGGATTCTTCCTTGTATTGTCCGTCCTTCGTCCGTTCTCTCGGGAAAAATTCCAGCGCCCAGATAATGACCGATGCAGCCAGGATAACAGTCGTAATCTTGTGAAGATAGTCCGAAGTCCTTTCCCAGACGTGGCTCCATGTACTTCTCAGCGTGGGTTTGCGGAATGCCGGAAGCTCCGACACGTAATCGTCTGCTTCCTTCCGGAACCATTTCGTCCGTTTCATCATGATGGCGAAAAGGATCGACAGCAGCACGCCGGTCAGGTAAATCCCCATCATCACCAGGGACTTGCAGCGGGAGAAAAAGGCGCCGACGAACAGCAGGTACACCGGGATTCTGGCAGAACACGACATAAACGGGATCATCAGCATCGTCAGCGTCCTGTCTTTCGGATTGTCTATGGACTTGGCGGCCATAATGGCCGGCACGTTGCATCCGAAACCGAGCAGCATCGGCACGAAAGACCTGCCGTGAAGGCCGATCCTGTGCATGATCTTGTCCATCAGGAAGGCCGCCCTGGCCATATAACCGGTGTCTTCCAGCAAAGAAAGCAAAACGAAGAGGATAAAGATGTTGGGGAGGAAGGAAATGACGGCTCCGCAACCTTGCACGACGCCATCGACCAGCAGGCTGGTCAGCCAGCCGGAAGGCAGCACGTCCGTCAGCCAGGCGCACAGGAGATCCACGCCGTCTTCAATCCACTGCTGCGGCAATGCGCCGAGGACAAAGGTGGCTTCGAAGACCAGGAAAAGTACCACCAGAAGCAACGGGAGACCGATCCAGCGGTTGGTCAGGACAGCATCTATTTTTTGCAGGAGGGTATGGTCCGAATTGTCTGAACTGTGGTGGAGGGTTTCGACCAGTGCACCGTGGATATAACCGTGACGCGCTTTCCGGATCAGGGATTCCGGGCTTTCATTGAGCTGCTTGGAAAGGGCCTCGGACTCCGCGCGGGCGGTTTCCACAATCCGTGATGACATCGGATATCTTTCCAGGATCGGGGAAATGTACTGCGGATCCTCCAGCAGGCGGACGGCCAGGTAGCGGTCGTGGTAACTGTCGGAAAGCCCGGGTGAATCGGCAATCGCCGCGGTGATCCTTTCGATGGCCTTGTCCACATCCTGGCCATAGGGCACGTGCACGTGTTTCTTGACCGGCTGGCAATAGGTGTTGACGATCAGGGAAAGAAGCCTGCTGAAACTTTCCTCGGTCGTATCCAGAATCGTTGCCGAAAAGCCCATCATTTCGCCGAGGGTCACGTAATCCAGGGAATGCCCGGTAGCCAGAAGGCGGTCGTAACCGGAAAAGGCGAGCACGGCCCTGCAATCCATATCAATCAGCCTGGAAGTGAGCCTGAGGCTGTGCTCCAGGGACATCGAATCGATGATGTCCAACACCACGGAAGGCTTGTTGGAGAGGATCTTCCTGCCGATGTGGACATTAGCTCCGCAAAAGTTTACGAAGCAGATGACGTATTCCCCGAACTCGACCGTCAATTGTCGCCGACCTGAAAAGGACAACATCCCGCCCTCGGGCTCGTGACCGATGACATCGACCACGATGCGCTTGCTTCCCTTCGCAGCCAGTTCACATTCGCTACAATTGAAATTGCAATTCATGAGGCAAAGATCACCGTTTTTTACGGAAGGGGCAATACCAACAAATAGTGATTATTATTATCTTTGCAAAGATATGACCGAAATCATCATCAACGGCACGGCAGACCTGCCACGGGCGGCGAAAGTGTTCCTGCAGCACATCGGCGATGCGCGCATCCTGGCCTTCTACGGGGCGATGGGGGCAGGCAAGACCACTTTCATCACGGCTGTCTGCGAGGCCCTGGGTGTGCAGGACGTGGTCAACAGCCCGACCTTCACCATCGTGAACGAGTACCGCGACCGAGACGATGAACCAGTCTATCATTTCGACTTCTACCGGATCAACCGCCTCTCCGAGGCTCTCGACATCGGCTTGTACGAGTATTTCGATTCAGGCGCCCTGTGCCTGATCGAATGGCCCGAGATGATCGAAGAACTGTTGCCCGAGGATACCCTCAAGGTGCAGATCATGGTGGAAGACGCCCAGACCCGGACTTTGTTATTCTGACCGATATGAAACGCATCCTCCTGCTGACGGCCCTTCTGGTCTCCCTGAGTTCCTGCACTTCCAAACCCGTGCTGAAGGTCTATCCGCCCACGCCGGAAATCCTTCCCGGCGCCACGGACATCGAGGCCTATCTTCCCTTGTTGGAAGGCAAGCGGGTGGCCATCCTCTCCAACCAGAGCGGCATGGTCACTGACAACCGCCATGTGCTCGACACCCTGCTCGCGCTCAACGTGAACGTGGTCTCGATCTTTTCGCCGGAACACGGATTCCGCGGTACGGCCGATGCCGGAGAGCTGGTAGGCAATTCCGTGGACGGGCCGACCGGCGTGCCGATCAGCTCACTCTACGACGGCAAGGGCGGCTATCCCTCCGACGAGTCCATTTCCGAGTTCGACGTGCTGATCTTCGACTTGCAGGACGTCGGCGTCCGTTTCTACACCTATAATGTAACGATGGGCAAGATGATGTATGTCTGTGCGAAGAACAACAAGAAGATGATCGTGCTCGACCGGCCCAATCCCATCGGCTTTCTGGTGGACGGCCCGATCCTCGACCTGAAATACAAGTCCGGCGTGGGCTGGTATCCCATCCCGGTCTGCCACGGCATGACGCTGGGCGAGCTGGCCCTGATGATCAATGGCGAAGGCTGGCTTCCCGAACACCTGAAATGCGACCTGACCGTGATCAAGTGCCGCAACTACACCCACCAGTCCCGCTACGTACTTCCGGTCAAGCCGTCGCCGAACCTTCCCAACATGCGTTCGATCTACCTCTATCCCTCCCTGTGCTACTTCGAGGCCACCCCGGTGAGCCTCGGCCGCGGAACGGATACACCCTTCCAGATGTATGGCCATCCGAACATGAAGGGCTATTCCTTCTCCTTCACGCCCCGCAGCAGGGACGGCGCCAAGGAACCGCCGCAGATGGACCAGCTCTGCTATGGCGTGGACCTGAGCGCAATACCTTCCGACGACGAAGTCCTCGCCGCCGGGATCAATCTCGACTATATCATCGATGCCTACAAGAACCTGCATCTGGGCAGCCACTACTTCCGTTCGTTCTTCGAGTTGCTCATCGGCCGCGACTACGTCCGCCGCATGATCATGGAAGGGGCCACTTCCGATGAAATCAAGGCCACTTGGGCCAATGATGTCATTTTCTTCAAGGAACAGAGAAAACCGTATCTCCTTTATGAAGAATAAACTTTGGATTCTTCTGCTGCTGGCTTTCGGGCTGGCGGCCTGCCAGAACATCGAGCCGGAACCGGATCCCGAACCGGAGCGGGAAGTCGATCCCCCCATCGAAGAACCGGTCGTCGCGCTCAACGAGCGCATCGGCGACGGCCGTCATGTCACGGCGTATGTGACGTATTACGGGTCGCTGACCCCCGATGCCAAGGTGCTGACGCATATCAACTACGCATTTGCGGAGCTATATATGGTCGAAGGTGTCTACCAGGGCTTCAAGCCGCAGGGCAAGCTCGACCGCTTCGAGAGCATCGCCGCGCTCAAGAAAGAACACCCTGAGCTGAAGATCTGCCTGAGCTTCACGCACGGCGTCTCGAATTCTGACAACAAGCAGGGCGGCAGTTTTTCCGCGCTGAGCAAGAGCGTGAACGGCCGGAAGGCCTTCGCGGAGGACTGTCTGGCCTTCCTGAAGAAATACAATCTTGACGGAATCGACCTTGACTGGGAGTTCCCGGGTCTCTCGTGGAGTGGCGCGGAGTGCGACCCTTCCTGCGACGTGGACAATTATGTTCTGCTGGTCAAGCAGTTGCGCGAAACACTGGGAACTGACTACACCATCTCTTATGCCGGCTACTGCATGGACAAGCAGACGGCGACGGGTGGCTGGCGCTATGTCGACATCAAGGGCATGGACCCGTATGTGGACTATGTCAACATCATGACCTACGACCTGGACGAGGCGCCGCACCATCATTCGGCGCTCAGTGATTCGCGGGCCTACAGGGACTGCGAACGGGCGGTCAAAGCCTATCTCAACGCCGGTGTCTCCGCGAAAAAGCTTGTGCTGGGCATCCCGTTCTACGGCCGCCATTCCTGGAGCAAGTCTCCGACCGCCATCACCTACAAGAAAATCCTTGCCCTGGACCCTTATCAATACCGTCGCAACAAATGGGATGCGCAGGCCAACTGCCCCTATGTCGAGACGATGGGCGGAGAATTTTACTGTGGATATGACAATCCCCGGAGCATCGGCATCAAGGGCGAATGGATCCGCAAGCAGGGAATGCTGGGCCTGATGTACTGGGAATACGACCAGGACGACGGCAAGGGTACGCTCCGGCGTGCCGTATGGAATGCAGTAATGACTCAATAACAAAGATATATGGCTGTCATCGGTGTGGATCTGGGCGGAACGAAGGTGTCCGCCGCCTTATTCTCCGACAAGGGCAAGCTGATCAGGAAAGAGTACCGCCTGCTCGAAGGGGCGAGCGGTTCGGCTGTCGGCGTCATCGTGGCGGAGATGGTCGCTTCGCTCCGGGCGCAGCGTTCCGACCTGCCCGTGGAAGCGGTCGGCATCTGCGTGCCGGGTATCGTGTATTCCAAACGTGAGACGGTGTGGGCCCCCAACATCCCGGGATGGGACAACTATCCCTTGAAGAACGACCTCAAGGCGGTCCTGGGCGACCGCTCCATCCGCATCCACATCGCCAGCGACCGCACCTGCTATATTCTGGGCGAGGTGTGGAAGGGCGCTGCGCAGGGCTGTGCCGATGCCATTTACCTGGCAGTCGGTACGGGTATCGGTGCGGGCATCCTGCTTGACGGACGCATCATCCACGGGGCGAACGATATCGTGGGCGCTACAGGCTGGATGGCGCTGGAGCCGCCTTATAAAGAGGAATATATCCCGATGGGCTGTTTCGAGTATTATGCTTCGGGCAATGGCATCGGGCTGCAGGCCAAGAAGCTGTATGGCGATGAAAGCAAGACCAGCTACGATGTGTTTGCCAATTACGGACAGGATCCCATTGCGACGCAGATCCTCGACAAGGCCATCCAGTTCTGGGGCATGGGTGCTGCCAATCTGGTGAGCCTCTTCAACCCGCAGAAAGTGATTTTCGGCGGCGGGGTTTTCGGGCCGGCCGTCCGTTTCATCGACCGCATTTACGCCGAGGCGCGCAAGTGGGGCCAGCCGATTTCGATGCGCGACGTCAAGTTCTGCCCTTCGGCGCTGGAGGGTGATGCGGCCCTGCTCGGCGCGGCGTATCTGTGTCTCTGGGAAATGAACAAGTAGGATATGACTGAAAAGAAATACAATACTACGGCCGTCTTTGTCGCCGCGTGTGCGGGGATGGCCTTTTTCGGGGTGGCGATGCTGTCGCTGGGCCCGATTCTCGGCAAACTGGGCGCCATGGTAGGCGACGGGGCCAATGCGCTGCCTTCCACCCTGTCGATCGGCATCATCCTGGGTACGGTGATTTTCGGGCCCGTGGTGGACCGGTTCGGCTACAAGGGGCTGCTGATCACGGCTTCCGTGCTGGCGCTGGCCGGCCTGCAGGGGCTGGCTCGTTTCCTGCAACTGCCACTGCTGCACGGTTCCATGTTTTTCCTCGGCCTGGGCGGCGGTATCCTGAACGGCCTGACCAATGCCGTGGTTTCGGATATCTACGGGGATGACAAGCGGAGCGGACGCCTGGGCGTGCTGGGTGCCTTCTACTGTATCGGTGCCTTGCTCTGGACACTGCTCAACTATTTCATTCCCAATTACAACATTCCCCTGAACGCGATCTCCGTGGTGATGGTCCTGTTCATCGTGTTCTACTGCTTCACGGCCTTCCCGGCCGCCAAGCCCTCGGAGAACGTGTCGCTCAGCCAGTCGCTGGGGCTGCTGAAATATCCGGCGTTGCTGCTTTTCGCCGTAGTCTTGTTTTTTGAGAGCGGTTTTGAGGGAGCCAGTGGCAGTTTCACGGTGGAATTCTTCACCAGGACCACCCCGCTGGACGTCCAGACCGCAACGCTGGCCATGACGGTTTTCACCATCGGCATGATGGCGGGCCGCTTCCCGCTGGGGGCCATTACCCGCAAGCTCAAGGCGCTCGGTACCCTGTATCTTTACCTGAGTGTCGCCCTTGCGGGCGTCGTGGTTTTCACGCTCTGCAACGGAGCCGTCGGCGCCTATGTATCCATGGGCCTCATCGGTTTCGGCGTGGGTGCTACCTATCCGGTGGTGCTCGATTATATCGGCGGCGCCTTCCGCAACAATTCCGGAACGGCCATGTCGATCGCCATCTTCATCGGCCTGCTGGGACAGTTTACCTTCAACCGCCTGACCGGCAATGCCTTCACGCTGGGCCGCTATGCCACGCTGCCGGCCCTGCTTATCACAGCGATTGTGGCGATGATGGTCATCGTCCCCATCGCCCTCCGCTATACGAAAAAGAATTAATCACATCCCATACATCATGATTACACAGAATTACGCAAAAGAGTGGAAAAAGAACGCCATCGCCGTGATGGACAAGATTGAAGCAACGCAGATGGACAACATCCGCAAGGTGGCCGAAGTGATGGCCGACACCATCGAGGCCGGCCGCTGGGTACATACCTTCGGCTGCGGTCACGCCAACCTCCCCATCGAGGAAATGTACCCCCGCATCGGCGGTTTCGTGGGCTTCCATCCGCTCTGTGAGATTCCGCTCACCTTCTTCACGCATATCGTAGGTGAAATGGGCATCAACCAGTTCCTCTTCCTCGAAAGGACGGAAGGCTACGGAAAGACCATCATGAGCAGCTGGAACTTCGACAAGCGCGACTGCATCTGGCTCTTCTCGCACACCGGCATCAACGCCGTCAACATCGACGTAGCTCTTGAAGCGAAACGTCTGGGCATGAAGGTCATCGTGTACGGCTCCGCCGGCGAGACGGGCGCGAAAGTTCCGCGCCACTCCTGCGGCAAGAACCTCTTCCAGATCGCCGACTACGTGGTGGACTCCTGCTGCCCGCTGCAGGATGCTTCCGTGAAGATGGAGAAAGAGTTCGACAAGATTGGTCCGCTCTCGACGGTCGCCTTCGTGACGACAGTCTGGATGACGCTGGGCACCGTTGCCGAAATCCTCGAGCAGCGCGGCGTCAAGCTTTACATCCACCCCTCGCACAACGTTCCGGGCGACACCACCGCCCACGAGCGCCTCGATGCCTGCATCAAGGAGTATCGTCGTCGCGTCGCAGGAGTGTAACCTTACAGGTCGAAGCGTACGCCGACGTGCAGGTCGAACGAGAAGGGATGGTCCCGGTAATAGTCTGGTAGATCGCTGCGCGAATGGACGTGCCAGGCCACGCCGGGCTCTGCATAGAGGCCGAAGTGATCGCTGAACTTGTATTCAAAGCCCGTCGAGGCAGCTGCTGACAAGAAGAGCGGATGACGGTCAAGCGGATCGACGCTGGTCCGCTGTCCCTGAAGCGAGGAATAGAGATTGCCGGTCAGCATCCACTCGATTTCACCGCCGACGGAAGCGTACCATTCCAGTCGTTCCCATCGCACCAGACGGAGATTGCCCTTGAGCGGCAGCCCGAGATAATGCATCCGGTAGTCCATCTCGTAGTTGTTCAAATCCCCCTGGCAGGCGATGCGGCTGCGGTGAAAAGCATAGTTGAGACCCGTCTCGAAAGAGAAGCGGCCCTGGCCGCTGAACTGGATGGAAAAGCCCGTCTTGACCGGAAGGTCATGACGGATTTTTTCTTTATAGTTGTCCGGTTTATTGCTGTCTGGATTTGCACCGATGAAACCGCCGTTGGCATAGCGCATGTCCGAGAAGGCATTCATCATCAGATCTGCCCGGTTCCCGGCGGAATAATACCACGAGGAGGAAAACGGCACCTGAAAATTGCTGCGTGTTGCCTGGAGCAAGGTAGGGTCGATATGTGCACGGCCCGAAAGGCGGACGCGCCTGCTGGCGGGCTCTTCTTCCGACCGGTCGAAGTCTTCCCATGAATAGACTTCGTCTTCGACGAGGGGCTCCGATGATACTGCCGGCGGCGCAGGCTCATCGTTTACGGGTGCAGGCGTGTGCACGTTTTCCGGCCCTTCAACTTCCGTTACGGATTCCGGCGTAGCAGGCGACGCAGGCGCTGGCGTCGTTACCGCTGGTACGGATGTTTGCCGGTTGCGGGCCGGAAGCGGTGCAATCGGCGCAAGCCGGTCGAGCCGGGGTGTCGCGAGGGTGGCCGGGGCCTCTGCGATCAGGCGGGACATCTGATCCGGCGTCGTCTCCGACGGCTTGAGCAGCACGAACAGCAGCAGTCCTGCCGCCGCTACGCCTGCCAGCAGCGGGGCCAGCCAGACCGTCTTTCGCCGGACCGGGGCTGTGGACGGCACGTCGAGCTCGAATTCGCCGAGCTTGTCCTGAAAGGGTTTGATCCAATTATCGTTCATGGTTCAGGTATTCGTGGATCCATTTCGTGAGCAAGGCCTTGGCGCGGTGCAGGTTGGAGGCGGAGGAGCTTTCTCCGATGCCGAGCAGCGCGGCGATGTCCTTGTGGCTCATCTCTTCAAAAATATACAGGTTGAAAACCGTCCGGTAGCGTTCCGGCAGGCGCTGGATCATGCCCAGCAACGCCTGTTGCGGAATCTCCGAAATATCGGGGGTTTCGTCGGGATCCGGCATTTCCCCGAAGTCCTCGAGCCGGACCTCCTGTTTCCGTTTGTTGGCACGCAGATACTGGAGCGCCTCATTGACGGCAATCCGCCGGCTCCAGGCCTGGAGCGATCCGGTCCCGCGGTAAGCGAAGCTGTCGAAGCGGGTGTAGATCTTGATGAATACTTCCTGCAGCAGGTCCTTGACATCGTCGTTGTTGCTGACATAGCGGGCGCATACGGCAGCCAGATAACGGTGGAACTGCTCGTAGAAAGCCCGCTTCGCAGAGGTCTTGCCTCCGCGAAGCGCGTCAATCAACTCTTTCTCCTTTTCTGCAGTAGCTGGAATCATCCGGCGGGATGCTTCATTTCCCGGAATACTTGCCGGCAAACAAGATGGTTCCGGTGCTTGATTCGGTGATCAGGTAGAGGAACGGATGGTCCGCGTGGAAGACCACTTTCTGGGGCGGCTCAATGTATGCAGCGCCTAACATGCCAACCACGGTCACGGCCGCCGCTTCCGTGCCTTCCTCGTCGACCTTGATCACGGCGTCCTGCTGGACACATCCCACGAAGCTGGCATAATCGCTCATGGCCTTGAAATCCGCCTTTGGGGAGAAGGAGCGCGGCATGCCCAGGTCCATGAGGATGTCATTGAGCTTGATGTGGTATTTGGTCTCGAAGCGCGGGAGCCAAAGGTCTGCCTCGACCTGCCAGACTGTGTTTACCGTTTCTCCCTTGCCCAGGGCTGCGCTGATCTCGCGCACAGAGTGGCCTTCCTTGGGCAGGACGACGGTCATGGCGAAGTTACCGTTTCCGTAGGGAAGCCGGATGGCCTGCCAGACTTCCGTCTCGCCGTACTGGAATTTTTTGCCGGCCTGCTTCATCATCTTGACCTTGCCCTTGCTGCCGTCTTCCTGGTAGAAGGGCTCGTTGCCCGAGGCGCTCCTGGCAAATTTCTCCCTCCACTGGCTCTTGAAGTAGAGGGCGTTGACCAGATAGGCCAGATAGGAAGGGTCCACCTCGTCGAGCACATGGGGAATCAGTCCCTTCGTCTGCTGGTCGCACCATTTGTTGATGACATCGGCAGAGGCCTTCGTCTTGGTGAAGTCCAGCGCTTCAAACGTGGCTTTGTAGCTGGTGCCGACGGCATCTTTATACGGCGCTTTCAGCGTCATGGTCTTGTTGTAGAAGATCGCGTCGGCCAGAGCCAGGTCTGTCTTTTTGTCGAGCTTCGGCAGCTGTTCGAGCATCAGTTTGGCCCAGGCGTTGATCTCGGCGGTCTCACCTTCGCCGTAGCCCAGGGTCCGGCAGATTTCGGTGGCCGTCTCGCCCTGCGCACCGTTGAGCAGCATGCCGAGGGCAAGCTGCAGGCTCAGCGGCGAGACAATCCATTCGTTTTGTTTTTGCCTCAAGGCATTCTCGTCAATCTTGTCGATGAAACGGCCGGCAAAGCTGTTTCCGGCCTTCACGAAGTCGGACTGCTTCGTGCTCAGGGAGATGGGCGAGTAAGGGTTGTTTCCGTCGTCTTTCCCGCCTTCCTGCTCCAATCCGTTGCAGGAGAACAGCAAGAACAGGGAAATCACGAACACTACGCTTTTCCAGAAAGTCTTTTTCATGGTTTCTTGTGTTTTTCTATTCTCCTAAATGCCGGATACCCGAAAACCTTGCGCAGGAAAGATCATTCTTTGCCCGTAAATTCTCCGGCAAAGAGAATGGAACCGGTCGAGCGCTCGACGATCATGTAGAGGAACGGGTGGTCGCAGTGGAAATTGATGATCTTCGGCGGCTCGGGGATGGCCGTGGCGCCCATCATGCCGGCCGAGGTGACGGCAGCGGCCTCGGAGCCTTCCTCGTCGACCTTGATGATGGCGTCCTGCTGCACGAAGTCGAGATAGTCGGCGTTCAGCGACATGGCCTTGAAATCGGCACCCGGGGCGAAGGACCCCGGCATGCCCATGTCCTTGAGGATGTCGTTGAGCTTGATGTGGTACTTCGTCTCGAAGCGCGGCAGCCAGAGGTTGACCTTCGTGTCGGAGTACATGTGGCTGCGGAGCTCATTCCAGGCTTCCTTGTCGAGCGAAGCGAGGACTTCCGTGACCGTATGGCCTTCTTTCGGCAGCAGCACGTACATCGAATAGGCACCGTCTCCGTAAGGAAGCCGGATCCGCTGGCAGAGATCGTTCTCTCCATATTCGAATTTCCGCTCCTTCTCCATCATCCACACTTTTTTCTCCTTACCCGACTCCAGATAGAACGGACGTTCCTCTGTCCATGCTTTCTTGAAGGGATACGTCCAGGCTCCCTTGAAATAGAGTGCATTGAGCAGATAGGCGAACATGTCGGGATTGACCTCGTTCAGGACACTGGGAATCAGTCCGTTGGTTTGTTTGCTGCACCAGCCGTTGATGGCGCGGAGCGTTGCCTTCTCGTTCTTGAAGTCCAGGTTTTTCACCTCGGCGTCGTAGTATTTCTCGACCTGGCTCTTGTATTTCTTCTCGATGGGATAGATCTGGTTGACGAACACGGCGTTGCCGATGACCAGTTTCGTGGCTGGGTCCAGCTTCGGAAACCGGTCGAGCAGCAGGCGGTTGAAATCGTTCAGGGCCTGCATGTCCGACGCCTCGAAACCGAGCGTGTGCGCGATCTCGTCGGCCGTCGCGTTCTGTGCGCCGTTGAGGATGACATTGAGCAGCATCTGCAGGCTCACCGGCGAGACGAACCAGTCTTTTTCCTCGTTCCGGTCAATCTGCTGCAGGAACTTGAAGGAGAAATCATTGCCGATGGCGGCCATTTCTTTCTGCTCGGGCGTCAGTTCGAGCGTCTGTGCGGACACGCAACTGGCGGCCAGCATAGCAAACAAAGCAATCTTTTTCATCGTTTTAATCATTGTTCAACTCCCGGATATCCACCTGGTCGCGGTGCGAGCTGCCCAGCAGCCATTCGCTGTACCAGTCGGCCATGCGCCAGAAGAAATATTCGTTCATATCGCCAAAACCGTGCCGCTGGCCCGGGAGGACGAGCATTTCGAAGCGTTTGTTGGCCCGGATCAGGGCGTTGACCACGCGGATGGTGTTGCTCGGGCTGACGTTGTCGTCGATATCGCCCGTCACGAGCAAGAGGTGTCCCTTGAGGTTGCCCGCGATGTCCTGGTTCTTGTCGATGCTGTACTTGAAGGTGGTGTCGCCCTGTGCGGTGATCTCTTCGAGGATGCCGTGGTGCTGCTCGCTCCACCAGCGGTTGTAGATGCTGTTGTCGTGGTTGCCGGCGCAGGAGACGGCTGCCTTGAAGAAGTCGGGATATTTGAGGATGGCAGCGGTGGACATGAAGCCGCCGCCGCTGTGGCCGTGGATGCCCACGCGGTTGATGTCGATGAATTTGTGGCGGGCGGCCAGCTGCTGGATGGCGTATTTCTGGTCCTCGAGGCCGTAGTCGCGGAGGTTGCCGTAGCCGAAGTTATGATACCATTTCGAGCGGTTCGGGTGGCCGCCGCGGTTGCCCACGGTGATCACGATGAAGCCGATCTGGGCGAGGCGGTCGGTGCGGGTGAAGCCGCGCGACCAGGCCTCGGAGTTGCCTTCGACCTGCGGGCCGGGATACACGTAGTCAATGATCGGGTAGCTCTTCGTGGAGTCGAAATCGAAGGGCTTGTACATGTAGCCGTACAAGTCGGTGACGCCGTCGGCGGCTTTGACCTTGAACGGGGTGGGGAACTTGTAGCCGGCTGCGAAGAGCTGCGAGAAGTCGGCCTGGTGCAGGTGCATCACCTGGCGGCCCGTCGCGTCGAAGAGGGCCACTTCGGGGATGGAGTTCACGCGGGAATAGTTGCTGACGAAGAATTTGGCGTCGTCGCTGAAGCTGTTGGCGGTGGCGTTGTGGTCGGGCACGTCAAGCTGCTTCATGCCGCTGCCGTCGAAGCCGATGCGGTAGACATGGCCGTTGTACGGATTCTCATCCTTGTTGACGCCCATGGCCAGGAAGTAGATGACCTTGGCGGTCTCGTCGACGGCCAGCACGTTCTCCACGTGGAAGGCGCCGTTGGTGATCTGGCGTTTCAGGGTGCCGTCGGTGCCATAGAGATAGAGCTGGGCCCAGCCGTTGCGCTCGCTCCACCAGATGATGTCCTTGTCGCCGTTCACCAGGCGCGGGTCGCGGGTCTCGACATAGGTGTTGAGGGTTTCGTGGATGACGGTACGGGCGCTGTCTTCCGCCACGTTCACGCGGAGCAGGTCGGTGCGTTTGAGGTCGCGGCTGCGACGGAGCATGTAGAAGCCGTCGTTGTCGCCTTTCCAGATGCTCTTGCGCCAGTCATCATACTGGTCGGCGTTCTTCGACGTGCGGCGGAGCAGGTCGGTGTCCTGGTCCTTGTAGGCGGAGATGTCGATCTCCTTGTTGCTGCCGTCCTTCATGTCGAAGATGAAGAGGTGGTTGACCGGTCCGGGCTCGCCGGGCATCTGGTATTTATAGGTCTGCAGGGTCGGGCGCGGCTGGGCCACGGAGTTGATGACCCAGAGATCCTTGACCTTGCTCATGTCGTATTTCTCCACGGCGAAATGCCTGGAGTCGGGCGACCAGAGCACGTAGTTGGCCGTGCGCTTGGTCGTATCCTTCATCTCTGCGGCGCGGTAGTTGCTGCCGCCCCAGTAGAAGTCTTTCGTGCCGTCGAAGGTCAGCCGGTGGTCCACCACGGTGGAGTCCTTCTCGTCTTCCATCAGCTTCTTCACGTCGTCCATCGTCATCCAGTAAAGGTCGTAGCCCTTGGAATAGACGGCCTTGGTGCCGTCGGGCGAGATGCAGGCCCACATCGGATAGTCTTTCTCCTCTTCGTTTTCGGTTACGTCAACCAGTTTGCCGGTGGCGAGGATATACTCGAAGCGATAGACTTTCTTTTCTTTCTGGGGCTTGCCTTTGGGCTTGTCGCCCTCTTTGCCTTCCTCTTTCTTCTTTTTGTCTTTCTTCTCTACCATTTCGGTGCTCTGCACCTCGAAGGTGAACTTGCTGTCGTCCTTCAGTTCAAGCTTGCGGAGCGGGAGGTGCTGGGCATCGAAGGGATCCTTGACGATAGCGGAGATTTCCATGGCCAGGCGCTCCATGTCGAAGGCTTCGGTGCGGGTCTTGGCGACCGGGTCCACGATGTAGTACTTCGTGCCCTGGGAATCTTTCCAGGAATACCAGAACTTGTCGGAATTCTTGAACCAGTTGGGGCGGATGGAGGTGCTGAAGACCATGTTGTTGACCTTCTTGGCGGAGAACTGGTCCGCAAGGGCGTAATTCGGCTCCTGGGCCGACGCGACGCAGCAGCACATCAGCGCGGCGAAGCAGAGGGTAAGCAATTTTTTCATATTGTGAATATTGTTTGATTGACTAATTGTTGCGGGGCCATTCACCGACTTCCATATCCTTGAGCTGCCCGTTTTCGATGCGGAAGCGAAGGGCTGTGCGGACCAGATGGAAGCCCTGGATGCCGGCGGCACCGGGGTTGAGGACCATCATGTCGTAGTGTTTGTCGTGGACCACTTTCAGGATGTGGGAGTGGCCGCAGACGAAGATCTGGGGCCGGTAGGCCTCGATCAGGCGCAGGGCGCGGTAGTCGTAGCGGCCGGGGTAGCCGCCGATGTGGGTCATCAGCACGCTCATCCCGTCCTGCTCGAAATAGCGCATCACCTTGGTGAAGTCGCGTACGTCGTAGCCGTCGCAGTTGCCGAACACGCCGACCAGCGGCTTGAAGGTGGCGATCTCCGAATAGGTGGCCTCATTGCCGAAATCCCCGGCATGCCAGATCACATCGACCGGCGCCAGAAAATCTTCCAGCTTCTTGTCGAAGTATCCGTGAGTGTCGGAGATCAGCCCGATATAAGCCATGTTCGTTTAGATTTTGATGATGATCTTCTTGCGGTAGAGCCACATGGCCATGCCGATGAACAGGGCGACGTAGCAGAGGGCGAACATCAGCGAGGCGTATTCGTTGTCGCCGCCGCAGACGGTCATGCAGCAGTTGCGGTAGAACCAGTTCAGGCAGTTGGTGGCCTTGCCGTCGGGCGTGGTCCAATGGATCATGCGGCCGAAGATCTTCACGGTCAGGCCCGCCATGACGAAGCAGAAGAGCGGGTTCATGCCCATGGCCTTGAAGGGGAGGAATTGTTTCTCGTAGCCCTTGACGTCGATGAAATACACGAAGAAAGCCAGGCAGAAGATGGCCCAGCCGCCGGCGTACAGCACATACGAACCGGTCCACAGCGCCTTGCAGATGGGCAGCCAGATGCTCCAGATGCAACCCAGTGCCAGACAGATGGCCGAAATGGTATAAAGCTTGGCCACGACTTCCATCTTGTCGTCCGTGTGCCGGATGGTCTGGCCGATAAAGTACCCCAGAAGCACCGTTCCGGCGCCGGAAAGCGCACCGAGCAGCCCTTCCGGGTCGAAGGCGATACCGTAGCCGTGGTACACATGGTTTTCACCCACGAGCGCGATGTCGATCTTACCCGAGATATTGCCCTCCAGCGTCGCCCAGCCCGGTTCCGTGCCGAACACATAGAGGATCAGCCAATGGAGGCAGGTCACGCCCGCAACGCCCCAGAGAATCTTCTTGGGCGTCTTGAGGAGCAGCGCCAGGAAGCCGCCCAGCACATAGCACATCGCGATGCGCTGCAGCACGCCGAACACGCGATAGTGCTGGATCCAGTACATCCAGTTCTGGCCGAAGGTCCAGGAGGCGTCATGGGGCGAGGTGGGGTAGAAGGGGAAGAGGTTCAGGCCCGTGCCCACCAGGAAGATGAGGATGCCGCGTTTGACCAGTTTCCAGGCGCTCTGCTTGTTGAGGGCGTCGCCGTATTTGGCGAAGGAAAAGGCCATCGCCACGCCGACGCAGAACAGGAAGAACGGGAACACCAGGTCTGTAGGAGTGCAGCCGACCCAGGGAGCATGCTTGAGGGGCGGGAAGATATGGGCCCAGCTGCCGGGGTTGTTGACCAGGATCATCCCGGCCACCGTCATGCCCCGCAGCACGTCGAGGGCGACATATCGTTGGGTTTGCGTTTGTGTCATAACGTACAAAGATACAAAATTCGCTCGTCATTCCGGGCTTGACCCGGAATCTTTTGTATCTTTGTCTTCCGATGGAACTCTTCTACTCCAAAACCATTTCAGACGGCGGCCGGACGCTCGACGCCGACGAATCGGCCCACTGCGTCAGGGTGCTCCGTCACCGGCGCGGCGACACGATCCATGTGGTGGACGGCCACGGCATGCTCTACCGCTGCACGATCGTGGACGACGATCCGCGCGCCGTCCTCTTCGACGTGGACGAATGGGTAGAGAACTACGGCAGTCACGACTACTGGCTCCGCATGGCGGTCTGCCCGCCCAAGAACATCGACCGCTTCGAATGGTTTGCCGAAAAGGCCACCGAAATCGGCGTCGATGTGATCTCGCCCCTTTTCGGCGACTACTCCGAGCGCAAGGTCTTCAAGCCCGAGCGCATCGAGCGTCTCCTGGTCAGCGCCGCAAAGCAGTCCCACAAAGGCGCCATCCCTCAGCTCGACGAAGCCACCACCGTCACCGACTTCCTGCAGCAAGACCACGAAGGCCTGAAGCTGATCTGCTACTGCGACGAAGCCACCGGTAAGGTCGACATCAAAGAAGCCCTCGCGCGTATAGGCCTTCCCGCGCCATCAGGCGCTAGCGGAGACCGTTGCGAGAGCATGTGTGATAGCAGGTCGGAGCGGCGGGGTTTGGGGCAGCGCCCCAGTATAACAGTCATGATTGGCCCGGAAGGAGACTTTTCCCGCGCCGAAGTGGCCCTCGCCCTCGAACGCGGCTGGAAGCCCGTCTCCCTCGGCGACAGTCGCCTCCGTATAGAAACGGCGGCCCTTGTTGCCACGGCCGCCGTCTATCTGACTTTCAGCAAGTAGTCAGTTTTTTTTGCCGAACGGCAAAAAATCTCTATCTTTCTCGTGATGCGCAAATAACTAGATTGCTTAAATTGCTTTTTT
>JAEEGH010014685.1_pt1 | contig 17147 bp, 13 predicted proteins | sample 9134181 | NCBI WGS metagenome assembly JAEEGH01 (sample SAMN16246544, study PRJNA631951) | gut metagenome | biome: gut microbiome; feature: rumen; material: DP-attached | host: Bos | place: Iran: Karaj | collected 2018-10
TGGCGCAAAGTTACAAAATAAAACTGAATAAATAGTCAGTTTTTTAGAAGATTAACGCAATTATTACGGATAAAGGTGTGTCAGGGCTTTGCCCGTTTGAGATAAAAACCGTAACTTTGCAGGCAAAAAGGAGCAGACGATGAAGCATTACCTATTTATATTATGTGCGGGACTGATGATGGCAACAGCCGCCAGTGCCGTCGACCTGAAGCGTTGTACCATAGTGACCGACAGTCGCGATGCAGCCCTTGTCAGTAAGATGGCCGTGACGCTGAGCGAGGACATCCGGCGCGTGACGGGCACCCAGCCCATGGTGGGCACAGCTGTCAAGGGCGGCCCTGCAGTGATACTCTCGACGGTTGACAGACTGCCGGCCCTGTGTCCCGACGTGAGTGCTGACGACATCCGCGGCTCGTGGGAGCGCTACAAGATTGTGACCCGCGGACAGCGGCTGGTCATCGTCGGCAGCGACGCCCGTGGTCTGGCCTACGGCGTGCTGCATGTCAGTGAGCGCATCGGCGTGTCGCCGTGGTACTGGTGGGCCGACGTCCCCGTGAGGCAGCAGCCGACACTCGACTACGTGGAGAACTACACGTCGCAGTCGCCCACGATCAAGTATCGCGGCATCTTCATCAACGATGAGGACTGGGGACTCAAGACGTGGGCCGCCGAGAACTTCGAGCGCGAGTTGGGCGACATCGGTCCCAAGACCTACGACAAGGTGTGCGAGCTCATTCTGCGCCTGAAGGGCAATATGCTGGCTCCGGCCATGCACACCTGCACCGGTGCGTTCTACAGCCATCCCGAAAGTCAGGTAAAGGCTGCCGAGTGGGGCATTATGATTACCACCAGCCACTGCGAGCCGCTGCTCTTCAACAACGCCGCCCCCTCGGAGTGGACGAAGGAGCGCGACGGCGAGTGGAACTACGTGACCAACAAAAAGACCATCTGGCAGAAGCTCGACGACCGCATCCGCCAGACCGCCCAGTATGACAACATCTACACGATGGGCATGCGCGGTCTGCACGACGAGGCCATGAAAGGCTCTACTGACCCCCGGGTCCGTGCCCGAACGCTGGAGCAGGTCTTCGCCGACCAGCGCGAGATTCTGCAGCGCCATAAGGGCAGGGCTGCCGAGGAGATTCCGCAGATATTCGTGCCCTATAAGGAGACGCTCGACATCTACGACGCCGGACTCCGTGTGCCCGACGACATCACCATCGTTTGGCCCGACGACAACTACGGCTATATGAAGCGCGTGAGCAATGCCCAGGAGCGGCAGCGACGGGGTGGGGCAGGCGTCTACTACCACCTCAGCTATCTCGGTACGCCCCACGACAACCTGTGGATAGCCACCACGGCCCCGGCGCTGATGTACGAGGAACTGAAGAAGGCCTACGATGCCGGTGCCGACCGCTACTGGCTGCTGAACGTGGGCGACATCAAACCGATGGAGATTGAGATGACGCAGTTCTTCGAGATGGCTTGGGACTTGTCGGCCTTCAGCTACCAGAATGCCAACCGCTGGCAGGCCCTATGGCTCGCCGGTATCTTCGGACAGCAGTTTGAAGGCGACTTCCAACAGTTGCTCGACACCCACTACCGACTGGCCTGGCAGCGCAAGCCTGAGTTTATGGGCTACGAGATAGAATGGGACAACGACGAGAACTCGCGCCTGCATGACAGCGACTTCTCGTTTGCCGACGGCACCGCCCAGCAGCGCCTCGCCGACTACCGCACCATCGCCGACGCAGCCGAGCGGCTCGGGGCCTCGCTATCGGCGGACTATCGACCCGCCTTCTTCGAGATGTTAGGCTACGCCGTGAAGTCGGCTTATCAGATGAACAGCAAGTTCCTGATGGCGCAACGGAACCACGAGACGGGCAGCGCCGATGCTGCCCGCGAGAGCCGTGCCGCTCAGGACAGTCTGATGGCGCTGCTGAAGGAATATAACCAGCAGCTCGGCGGCAAGTGGAACCAGATGATGTCGGAGATTCCCCCCGGCTTTGTGGCTCTTTACCAGCAGATGCCCGACCTTGTTGACAGCCCTACAGACCGCTACCGCCTGCCCCGCGACCAGCATTACACGACATTGTCCCGCAAGGTGGCGCTCGGAGGGTTGCGCCCCTCGGCCCCCTTCCGGCTCATTGAGGGAATGGGTCCCGACTGGACGGTGCTCCAGTTGGGCGAGCCTTTCGATGCCGTCTGCAATCCCGCCTCGCTGTCGTCGCCCCACATTGACATTCCCATTGATGCCGGTGGCGACTCCGTTAGCGTCTGCATCTCCTGCGTGCCCCTCTGGCCGGTGAGTCTCGACCGCAGCAACCGCTTCGGCGTCAGCATCGACGGTTGCCGGCCCGTGGTCTGCGAGAACCGGTTTACCGAGTGGTCTGCTCCCTGGAAGCGCCAGGTCTTGGAGAACCGCAAGGACTTTATGCTCAAGTTGCCCCTCGATCGCAGCCGTCGCCACCATACGCTCTCGCTCGTCGTCGGCGACCCGGGACAGCTCATTCAGCAAATCAGTACAGATGATGGCAATGATAAGCAGTAAGACGGGACTGGTGCTCGAAGGGGGCGGCATGCGCGGGGTGTTCACCTCGGGCGTGCTCGATGCCTTTATGAAGCATGAGCTCTACTTCCCCTATGTCGTGGCGGTCTCTGCCGGTGCCTGCAACGGGGTGTCGTATATGAGCCGCCAGCCGCGGCGTGCCCGCTACGCCAACATCGATATGCTCAGGAAGTACGACTACATATCGTTGAAGAACCTTATCACGCAGGGCAGCATCTTCGACCCGAACATCCTCTATGAGCGTTTCCCCAACGAGATTGTGCCCTTCGACTACGATGCCTACCGACAGAATCCCGCCACGTTTGAGGTGGTCACTACCAACTGCCTGACGGGGCGTGCCTGTTACCTGAGCGAGAAGCAGGACGCCCGCCGACTGACGGCTATCGTCAAGGCCAGTTCGTCGCTGCCATACGTGGCACAGATTACCGAGGTCGACGGTATTCCGATGCTCGACGGCGGCATCGTCGACTCCATCCCCGTCGTGCGGGCCGTCGACAAGGGCTTCTCGCCGAATGTGGTCATCATGACCCGCAATCGGGGCTTCCGTTCTGCCGAGCCCGACTTCAAGGTTCCCCGCCTGTTTTATAAAGAGTACCCCCGACTGCGCGTCGTGCTGAGCCACCACGTCGAGGCATACAACGACCAGCTGGCACTGATAGAGCGGATGGAGGACTGGGGCGAGGTCATCTGCATACGCCCCGAGCGGCCGATGGTGGTTGACCGCATCTGCCGCGACACACGTAAGTTGGAGACCCTTTACGAAGAGGGCTTCCGTCTGGGAGAACAGTTTTGCAAGAATGGTATATAGGTTGTTGCTTCTGTCGGCGCTGATGACGGCACAGACGGCCAGCGCGCAATCGTTCTACGAACGGGAGCCGAGCCGTTACGACGTGGAGATGCACTTCGACATCGACTCCGTCGGGCCGCCGGGCAGTCGGGGCGTGGCTCTACGTCTGCCGGGCACGCTGAACGGCAGGCGGGCAACCTTTACGCTCGACACCGGCGCCAGTACCAGCGTCGTCTCTCCGCAGCTGATCGACAGATACGGCCTGCGACTGCTCAACGACAGCGTCAGCGTAGAGGGAATGGACACCGTGACGGTGCGGCGCGCCGTAGCCGACTCGCTCACCATCGGTCTGCTCACCCTGCGCCACGTGCCCTTCCTTGTGGCTTCTGCCGAGACCGGCGATGAGGCCTACGACCGCTATCTCGACCATCTGCAGCTGGTCGTCGGCCGACCGCTGCTGGAGGTTCTTGGCAAGACGACCGTCGACTTCGAGACGCACTTCATCACTGCTCCCCGCAAACCAAAGAAAAAGCAGAAGCGCACGCGACGCTCTAACCTTGACCTGGTTGACAATGTGCTGACGGTCACTGCCAACGACTCGCTGCAGCTGATTCCCGACCTCGGGGCCACCCACTCGGCACTCGACCACACCTATTATAATAATAACACAGCCAGTGTCGAGGCAGCCAGTCTTGCCGACACCGTCAGGTATGTCGGCATTGGCGGCATTGTTACTGCCGTCGAGTATGCCCTCAGCGACTTCCCCCTGCGCATCGACCGCAAGACCGCCGTCCTGCCCACGATGACCGTCCATTCTACTGCTGGCTACGAGAGCCGCTTAGGCATGGATTTCTTCTCGCGTCTGCGCCGCGTTGTCTTCGACTTGCGCCGTTGGCGGCTGTCGATCGTCCCAAAATAAGCAGAAGTCCTCACAAAGATGCTGTTTTATTTTGCTGTTTAGCAAAAAAAGATTACTTTTGCAGGCGAAAGTATAAATGAATCAAAAGAGTATATAAGTTTAACCCTTTAATTGTTATCATTATGAAGAAGAAGTTTTTATGCGCGTTAAGCGTCTGCGCTATGTTGATGCTTCAGTCATGCTATGTTCAGAATGTCAGCGTTGGTATGAATCCCGGTGAGCCTATGACACAGGTGGCCAAGGTAAAGAACCAGCAGTTCATCTATGGTCTTATTCAGCCTACCCAGGACAAGGCTGAGAACCATGTGAAGGACACCAAGCGCTTCACCATGAAGACCAAGCAGACTTTCTGGGATGGCTTCCTCGCTGGTCTCACATGGGGCATCTACACCCCGTCAACCACTTACTATTTCGAGCCAGCAAAGTAATTAAACTATGAAGAAGTTTTTCGTTATGGCCATGATGATGATGGCCGCCATTACTGCGAGTGCACAGTATGAACCCGGAACGTTCAGCATTCAGCCTCGTATTGGTTTCACCGCCTCCACGATGAGCAATATGGAGAATATCAACGTTCCCATTGAGGGGCTTGGAAATGTCAAGCTTGACACCCAGCCTGCGGTTGGCTTTATCGTTGGTGCCGATATGGAGTATCAGCTCTCACCGCTCGTCAGCCTGTCTGCTGGACTTAATTGGGCACAGGCTGGTAGCGGATGGGAAGACTGGAACCGTAAAGTAAACGATGTGACCATTGAATTAAAGGACACGAAGGCGGAGACCAGCTACTTGAACATCCCCATCACCGCCAACTTCTACGTCTGGAAGGGACTTGCTCTGCGCACAGGTGTGCAGATGGGCTTCCTCACCAGTGCTAAGGAGAAGATGACTGTTACGGCATCGGGATCTCAGGGAGGTGTGAACGTCAACTCAACGACTGATGTTGACGAGTCCTTTAAGGACGAATGCAACAAGTTCGATCTCTCCATTCCCGTAGGTGTGAGCTATGAGTTCAACAACCACCTCGTGCTCGATGCCCGTTACAACATCGGTGTCACCAAGGTGAACAAGGAGTCGGCTCCTGGCGAGAAGGACAGCCGCAACGGCGTATTCTCGCTCACCATCGGTTACAAGATCAAGCTCTGATAATTGTTTGGATAAAACAATGAAGCTTTGGAAACTTACTGCCGTCATGACACTTTGCGGTGTCATGGCGGTTTTGGGTTGTCGTAAGAGCCAAGTTGGTTCGCCGGCCGTTGAAGCTGGTTTGCAATCCCCGACTGAGGACGCGAGCCAGTTTGTGACGCTGACTGACGCCGTGCCAGATGCCATCCTTGAGATTCGCTACTTCGGTACCTACAACTTTGTGGGCGACCGCATCGACGGCTATCTGGAGCCGACGGCTCTGCTGACAAAGCAGGCTGCCGACAGCCTGCGGGCCGTGAGCGACGATGTCGTCAAGCAGGGCTACCGTCTGAAAATCTACGATGCCTATCGTCCGCAGAAAGCCGTTGACCACTTCGTCCGCTGGGCCGAAGACATTCCCGACACCCGCATGAAGGTCTACTTCTATCCCGACCTCGACAAGAATGTGCTTTTCCCCCAGGAATATATCTGCGCCAAGAGTGGCCACTCGCGCGGTTCCACCCTCGACCTGACACTTTTCGATATGACTACGGAAAAGGAACTCGACATGGGCGGCACCTTCGACTGGTTCGGCCCTGAGAGTCATCCCGACTTCTGCGGCAATCCTGAGACGGGCGAGTTTACGGGCGATAACAGTAAAAGTCCCGCCGCCAGGAGTATCACCGCCGAACAGTTCGAGCACCGCATGATTCTCCGCCGGGCTATGCTCCGTCACGGCTTCAAGCCCTTCGACACCGAGTGGTGGCACTTCACGCTGAAGGACGAGCCTTTCCCCGACACCTACTTTACTTTCCCCGTCAGGCAGCTGGCGGATTAGTCACCGTCTTTCAGCAGGTCTGGGCGTAGCCTTCGGGTGCGCTCCAGCGCCTGCTCTAATTCCCAGTTGCGGATGTTGGCCTCGTGGCCGCTGAGCAGCACGTCGGGAACTTTCCACCCCTTATAATCCGCAGGGCGCGTATAGATGGGGGCGGCCAGCAGGTCGTCCTGGAAGCAGTCGCTGAGTGCCGACTGCTCGTCGCCGATGACGCCAGGCACGACGCGCACCACGGCGTCGGCAATCATCGCCGCCACCAGTTCGCCGCCCGTCAGCACGAAGTCGCCGATGGAGATTTCGCGGGTGATGAGGTGGTCGCGTATGCGCTGGTCGATGCCCTTGTAGTGGCCAGCCAGGATGATGATATTGCCCATCAGCGACAGCTCGTTGGCAATATGCTGGTCGAAGCGCTCGCCGTCGGGCGAGGTGAAGATGACCTCGTCGTAGTCGCGCTCGGCCTTCAGGGCGCTGATGCAGCGGTCAATCGGCTCACACTGCATCACCATGCCGGCACTCCCGCCGTAGGGGTAGTCGTCGACGCGGCGCCACTTGTCGAGCGTATAGTCGCGCAGGTTGTGCAGCCTGATCTCAGCCAGTCCCTTCTTCTCGGCGCGGGCCAGTATAGATTCGTGTACGAAGCCCTCCAGCATTTCGGGCAGTACGGTGATGATATCTATTCGCATAAGTATTCCTTTATTTCGTTGATTCTTCGTTCACCCATCTCGCGTCCCTTTTGATAGACGCGTTCCATCAGTTCCGGGTCGTGGCAGACGTGGCCGATGTTCAGCCGTTCGTCGGGGCGTATGACGAGGCAGCGCCCTTCGCGCTCGGCGTCGGCGACGTATTCCAACTGACGGTTATACATCAGGTAGCGCTTGTCCATCGCCTCCACCATCTGCGGGTACTTTCTCAGGCCGATGCGCATCAGCGGCATCAGCCGGCTGTGCTCCTTCTGGTAGCCCTGAGGCTGCGTCAGGATGACCACGTTGCGCTGGTAGCCGTTCTGCTCGGCCCACTCCAAGGGAATGCTGTCGCTGACGCCGCCGTCGAGCAGTCCCTGACCGTTGATGCAGACGACCTTCGAGACCAGCGGCATCGATGCCGAGGCACGTATCCACTCATAGGCGTCGTGGTTGCACTCGTCGAGCTGCTTGTAGACGGCCTTTCCCGTCTTGACGTCAGTACAGACCACGACGAAAGCCATCGGGTTAGCCTCGAACGCCTCGTCGTCAAATATGTCATATTTTTTCGGTACGACGTGGTAGCCGAAGTTGGCGTTGAAGTAGTCACCGGTGGTCAGCAGCGACTTCAGTCCGCTGTAGCGTGAGTCGCGGGCAAACCGCTTGTTGTAGCGGATGGCCCGCCCCGGCTGGCGCGACTTCATATTGCAGCCGAAGGCCGCTCCTGCCGACACGCCTATCAGTCCGTCGGGCCACACGTCGTGCTCCATCATCACGTCGATGATGCCTGCCGTGAACAGGCCGCGCATAGCGCCGCCCTCAAGTACCAGTCCTCGTTTCATATATCTTTTTCCTCTCGTCGAAAGTCATCTTGGCAAACCGCCGCCACTCCTGTGCTCCGTTCTCACCGCACCGCTCCGCGTAGCCCAGGTCGTGGTCGTGGCCGTAGGCCTCCAGTTCGAAGGGATTCAGCAGGTAGGCTGCGTTCTTCATCCGTCTGTTCCACCAAAGTCCGCGCAGCCAGTACCAGCCGTACCGCAGGTAGAACCTGAGCCACGAGTCGCCCGTGGCCTGAGCCTGCCGCAGGTGAATCATCTCGTGGTTTTTCAGCTGGTCGTAGTGGCTGTTGAAGTGGTCGGCCTCCTCGTGAGAGTGCGTCACGATGAAGCCGAAGAACGTCAGCGCCTCATAGCCGCGCCGCAGCCAGAAGGCGTCGCTCACGGCCTTCATCTCGCCGGTCCGGCTCGGGCGCACGGCCTTCACCACCAGTCGCAGTATGCTCAGCGGGTTGTTCATTCCGTGGGCAAAGGTACACAAAAGAATTCTAACGCCAAACTTTTTCTTCAGTTTTTCTTGTTTTTTTGTCGTTTCCTTAGGCGCTCACCAGTTTTTTGCCTTTCATTCCTGCACTGACTATTGATTATGAGATAGTTAGCCCCTGTTTTTCGCGACTTTTCCTGCACTGAGCCTGTTGCTTTCCTGCACTGAGCAAGGAACTTTCCTGAACAGAGCCGTTCAGGTCAGGGAACGTGGTGTAAATATCTTTCAAAAAGTCAGTCAGCGATTCTGACGAGGCGTGAAAATCCGGTTTTCCTGGCAGGAAAAACGCTTTTTCATGGCTTGAAAACCGTCATCAACCGCCACTATTCCATGCCCAAGTGCCGCCCTCGCGGCGGGTCAGTGCAGGTTAGATGCAAGTTCCAGTGCAGGATCTTTGTACGTTTCTACTTGTAACGCATTGATAGTCAGCGGTCAGTGCGGGTAGTGCAGCTTTTTGCCTCCGTTTCCATGCCCATCGTTACTTCCGTGTGTTCCGTGAGCGCGAAAAAAAAGTGTCGTTTCCTTTTGCGTTTTACCTTTTTTTAGTAACTTTGCAACGAAATATGAAAAATGAACTATGAAAGCAATGAAAACGATGAAACAGATTAAGCTTTGGATGATTAGCGTCATCCTGACGTCCGGATTTGGACTTGTGTCTTGTACGAATGATGACGACCCGGTAGCACCGACACCTGTTGACGAGGTGGAGGCTCAACTCCAGAAGATGACCCTGCGCGAAAAGGTGGGGCAGATGTTCTATGTGCGCCCCGAGTGTCTCGATACCACCATTCACTTCAACTTGCCCAGTGGTATCGACGAAAGTGCTGACGATATCAGGGAAATTAAGCTGCAGGCCGTGAACGCCACAATGAAGGGCGTGAACGAGAAATACCCCGTGGGCGGCATCATCCTCTATGCCCACAACATCAAGGACGAGGCCCAGCTGGCACGGTTCATCCCGGAGATACGGGCCCTGAAAGGCTCGCCACTGCTCTGCATCGACGAGGAGGGCGGTCGCGTGGCACGTATTGCCAACAACGACAATTTCAACGAGAAGAAGTATGAGTCGATGGGTGCCATCGGTGCTACGGGCGACCCGCAGAATGCATACGAGTGTGGCAATACCATCGGTACGTATCTCCGCCGTTACGGCTTCGATGTCGACTTTGCCCCTGTTGCCGACGTGAACACCAACCCGGAGAATATCGTCATTGGCCAACGGGCCTTCTCGGACGACCCTGCCGTGGCCGCCCCGATGGTGACTAACTATCTGCAGGGACTGAAGGATGCCGGCGTGACGGGATGCATCAAACACTTTCCCGGCCACGGCGACACCAAGTCAGACACGCACTATGGCTATGCCCAGAGCATGAAGACATGGGACGAGATGCTCGGCTGCGAGATGACCACCTTCAAGGCGGGCATCGCCTGGGGCTGCCAGCTGATAATGACCGCCCATATCGCTGCGCCCAATGTGACTGGGTCGGACGTGCCCTCAACGATGTCGCCTGTCATCTTGCAGGACAAGCTGCGCGGCGAGTTAGGCTATCAGAACATCATCATCACCGATGCCATGGAGATGGGGGCCATCACCCAGCAGTACAACTGTGCCGAGGCCACTGTGGGCTGTATCAAGGCCGGGGTGGACATCGTGCTGGGTCCGCAGAACTTCGTTCAAGCCTTTGATGCCGTCATTGCTGCTGTCAATAATGGCACCATCACCGAGGAGCGCATCAACCAGAGTGTCCGTCGCATCCTGAAACTGAAGTCGAAATAAGAAGAGTCACCAATCCAACACAATGAGTTATGAACAAGAAAAAGATTTTAATGGCCTGTGCCATTCTCTTAGGGAGTGTAGGCACGATGACGGCTCAAGTGAAGTTGCAGAGCAACAATGTAGACGAAGTCCTCAAAGCCATGACGCTCGAGGAGAAAGCCATGCTCGTGGTGGGTGGCAACCGCCAGATTGCATCGGCAGATAACAATGGCATGATTGGCGGACATGCCCAGGGTGTGCCCGGTGCTGCCGGTGCCACTCAGGCTATTCCCCGGCTCGGCATTCCCTCGACGGTGCTGACCGACGGTCCTGCCGGCGTGAGAATCAGTCCGCGCCGCAACAACGACGAGAATACCTACTTCTGCACGGGTTTCCCTGTGGGCACAGCCCTTGCCTGCACTTGGAACACACAGCTCGTAGAGGAGGTGGGGCGCTGCATCGGCAACGAGGTGCTGGAGTACGGCTGCGACGTGCTGCTCGCCCCAGGCATGAACATCCACCGTTCGCCGCTCTGCGGTCGTAACTTCGAATACTATTCCGAAGACCCGATAGTGACGGGCAAGATTGCCGCCGCCTATGTGCGAGGCATTCAGAGTCAGGGGGTGGGTACCTCCGTCAAGCACTTCGCCGGCAACTCGCAGGAGACCAACCGCATGGGTGTCGACGAGGTGATGTCGCAGCGTGCCCTCCGCGAAATCTACCTGAAAGGATTCGAGATTGCCGTGCGTGAGGCCGCTCCCTGGACGGTGATGTCGTCGTATAACCGACTGAACGGTCCCTTCACCCAGGAGAACGGCAAACTGCTGACCACCATCCTGCGCGGCGAGTGGGGCTTCGACGGCATCGTGATGACCGACTGGACAGGCCTGCGCAATACGGCAGCACAGATTCAGGCCGGCAACGACCTGATGGAGCCGGGCAACGAATCGCAGATTAAGGATATTGTAGATAAGGTGAAGAGCGGCGCGCTGAAGGAGGCCGACCTTGATGTCTGCGTGAAGCGCATCCTGCAGTATCTCACGAAGACGCCTGCCTTCCGCAACTACAAATACTCGAACAAGCCCGACCTGAAAGCCCATGCTGCCGTCACGCGCCGCAGTGCTACCGAGGGTATGGTACTGCTGAAGAATGAGGGACAGACGTTGCCGATGAGTGGCACAAAGACCATCTCCGTCTTCGGCGTCACTTCCTACGACTTCATTGCCGGCGGCACAGGCTCTGGCGACGTAAACAAAGCCTATACCATCGATATGATGCAAGGCCTCACCGAGGCTGGACTGAAGGTGAATACTAAGCTCGCCGATGTCTACAAGAGCTATCAGACCTATCAGCAGAGCCTCACTGCTGCGGCTTCGGCACGTGGTGGCTGGTTCTGGGGCAAGCCGCTTCTGCCCGAGATGGCCGTCAGCCGTCCTGTCATCAATGTTCAGGCCCAAGAGTCTGACCTCGCCATCATCACCATCGGCCGTCAGGCCGGCGAAGGGTCCGACCGTCAGGAGGAGGGCGACTTCACGCTCAAGGACGTTGAGCGCCAGCTTATCACCGACGTCTGCGGTGCCTTCCATTTGGCAGGTAAGCCCGTGGTCGTGGTGCTCAACATGGGCAATGTCATTGAGACCGCCTCGTGGAAGGCGATGCCCGATGCCATTCTCCTTGCCTGGCAGCCAGGTCAGGAGGGCGGCTATTCCGTGGCCGATGTGTTGACGGGCAAGGCCTATCCCTCGGGCAAGCTCACGATGACGTGGCCTAACAACCTCATCGACTTGCCCTCGAGTGCCAGTTTCCCCAACGTCCGGCCGGCAGCTGGTGGTCGCAGACGTGGCAACGACAAGGTGGAGTTCCAGGATTACACCAAGCACATGGAGGGCATCAACGTGGGCTATCGGCACTTCACCACGACCGGCAAATCGGTGTCTTATCCCTTCGGCTATGGATTGAGCTACACGACCTTCGCGTATAGCAAACCCGTTGTAAAAGCCACCAGCGATGGACTCACGGCCTCTATCACCGTTACTAACACGGGCCAGCGGGTCGGCAAGGAGGTGGTCGAGCTCTACGTCAGCGCTCCGGCCGGCGGTCTGGAAAAACCCGCCCGCGAACTCAAGGCCTTTGCCAAGACGCAGGAACTCCAGCCCGGCAAGAGTCAGACGCTCACGATGAAGCTCTCGCACTACGACTTAGCCTCCTATAACGAAGCCACCCAGGCTTGGGAGACTGCTCCCGGCAAATATACCATCGGCTTTGGAGCCAGCGTCGAGGACATTCGTGCCACAGCATCTTATAGCCTCTCCAAGCAGAAGTCGGTGAAGTGTCACGACGTGATGAAGCCCAGCATGCAATTGTAAAACAATAACCCAACAAATAACTAAAGAAGAATATGAAAGTCGGAATTCCAAAGGAGATTAAGAACAATGAGAACCGCGTGGGCATGACCCCGGCGGGAGTAGCAGAAATGATAAGGCACGGTCACGAGGTGGTGGTGCAGCATACGGCAGGCGAGGGTAGTGGCTTCGCTGACTCGGAGTATGTGGCCGTCGGCGCACAGATACTGCCGACCATCGAGGACGTCTATCGCGAGGCCGATATGATTGTGAAGGTGAAGGAGCCCATCGAGCCGGAGTATAAACTGATCAGGAAAGGCCAGCTGCTGTTTACCTATTTCCATTTTGCCAGTGAGCGCGAGCTGACCGACGCCATGCTGAAGAGCGGAGCCGTCTGTCTAGCCTATGAGACGGTGCAGCTGCCGAACGGCTCGCTGCCCCTGCTGCAGCCCATGAGCGAGGTGGCCGGACGCATGGCCGTACTCAACGGTGCCTATTACCTGCAGAAGACGCAGGGTGGCAAGGGCAAGCTCATCAATGGTGTGCCCGGCGTGCCTCCTGCCAAAGTGCTGGTGCTCGGCGGCGGTATCGTCGGCGAGGCCGCAGCAATGATGGCTGCCGGACTGGGCGCCGACGTGACCATCACCGACATCTCGCTGCCCCGTCTGCGCCAGCTCGACATCGAGACGCCGGCCAACGTGCACACCCTGTACAGCTCAGAGCACAACATCGTCAGACAACTGAAGGACGTCGACATCGTCATTGGTTCGGTGCTCGTGCCGGGCGACAAGACGCCCCACCTCATTACCAAGGAGATGCTGGCGCTGATGGAGCCGGGAACGGTGCTCGTCGACGTGGCCATCGACCAGGGCGGATGCTTCGAGACCTCGCGGCCTACAACCCACAGCGATCCAGTCTACGTTGAGGACGGCATCATCCACTACTGTGTGGCCAACATCCCCGGAGCGGTGTCCCACACCTCGACGCTGGCCCTCACCAACGCCACCCTTCGCTATGCCCTCGCCCTGGCCGACAAAGGCTGGCAGCAGGCGTGCAAGGACGACTCGGCCCTGGCCAAGGGCCTGAACATCGTCGAGGGTAAGGTGGTATTCAAGGCCGTTGCCGATGTCTTCGGCCTGCCGTATGAACCAATCTGAATGAATGACAAAGAGCGATAACTATTAACTTGATAACACTTATGAGACTAAGACATTTTGCGGCATCAGCTTTCGTGGCTTTGTCGTTGGCTCCAACCAATGCGCAAGAGTATTACGACCTGACGGAGCACTACCTGACCAATAGCCTGTTCGACAGTCAGTATGACTACGATGTAAATCAGACTGGCAACGTGGCTCAGGAGATGCTGCCAGTGAAAGGTTGGACGAACGACTATGACGTTGACTACACCATTGTCGGCACCTATCAGGTGGGCACGAAGAAAACCTATAACAATGCGGCTATTCCAACTGCCAATGCCGAAGGGACTACCGATGGCGGCGTGTTGGCACTGTCGACGGGTTGGGGCGTTGAGTTGAAACTCTTTCAAGGCGTGTACCTGCCTGCCGGCAAGTATAAGATAGTGAGTGCCTACTATAATGGCGATGCTGCCCAGACGGCAGGCACAAGTCTGACAGGCTGGATTCCGCAGAGCGGAACAAAGACTATGTCGAAAGTCTCATCATTTGCCAAAGGCCAGTGGATAAAGGATGAAATCAGCTTCACACTGACCAAGGCCACAATGGGCAAGGTGCAGGTGGGCTTTAAGGCTGTTCCTAATGTAGGGTCGGCTAGTGCGGCTAAGATTGCTGTCGATTATGTGAAACTGTTGCGTGATACACCTTACGGTGAGGCCGATGAGGAATTGCTTAGCAACCCAGCGGGACCTGTCCCGACAGTGACCACCGATCCGCGCTTTGCGCGTGGAGCCACGATGGCCTTCGGACGTATGACGGTTGCCGACGGCGGTGCTGTCATCAAGGAGCAGGGTTTCTGCTACGCTGAGTCGCCAGAACCCACCATTGCTGATAATCGCTGCACAACGACCATGGTACACAACGGTACTATGTATTGGCTGAAGGACTTGAAGCCTGCTACGATGTACTATATGCGTGCCTACACCATTACCGCTGGCAATCAGGTTGGCTATGGTGACATTATTAAGTTTAGCACTGTGCCAAAGGGCAATGTCACTTATTGGTATAACAATGGTGGAAGTGAAGCAGAAAACAAGCGCATCAATGATGCACTTACTGAGGCCTGTGACATCTTTAGTAGCTTGACCAGCATCCAGAAACATTTTGCTGTAGGCTACGGCTCAGGCACACCTACCGCCGACTGTAACTATAAGGATGAACCTTGGATGAATGTTGGTCCAAACCAGTCGTATCAGCGTACGGGAACGATTATGCACGAGATGCAGCACGGATTGGGCGTCATTAGCTATTCAACCCAGTGGAGTAAAGGTAACCTGCGCTCAAGTAATGGTACAGGGCAGTGGCTGGGCGACCGTGTATCGGCCTTCCTCGACTTCTGGGACAATACCACCGGTTCGCGTCTCAATGGCGATACTCAGCATATGTGGCCATACGGCATTAATGGCGCTCAAGAGGACAATGGAACTCTTCAACTATATTATGCCAACGCTATGATTGGTCAAGCTCTTGGCGAGGATGGTCTTGAACACAGATCTGCAACCTTCGCCGACCCATATTACTCCCTCGATCAGGAAGACGATGTGAAATACTACATCAAGAATGAGTCAGAGAACCGTGGACGCTATACAGCATACTTAATGCCTAACAAGTCGGGGCAATTGAAATGGGTCAGTATGACTGCTACCCAGGCTGCCGAGAATGACAGCACGGCTTGGTATGTCACATTCACGCCCGCTAATCAGTACTACCAGCTGCGCAATGCAGCAACGGGACAATACCTTACTTATAATAATGGCATCAAGACGGCTACGAAGTCGGCACTGACGGCCAATGAGAACTGGCACCTGATGCGCGGTCGCGTCGATGTTGACGGACAGCGCGGATATTGGATTATTCATTCCGAGTCGAACTGGACACCCCAGTGTCTGCAGGCCAACTCCAGCGGGGCTACGACGGCTGCTACGTTCAATATAGCCAATTCGGCTGAAACGCAGCGCTGGCTTATCCTGACTGCAGACGAGCTGACCGCCATTGAGACCAAGGCTGCAGAGCAGTGGAAGAAGGAAGCCGAGGATATATTGAAGCACGTTAAGGCACTGCCCAATGTCGCCCATTTGGAGGACGTGAAGGGTGCTGATGAGACGCTGCTAACTACCATCAGTGGCGTAGAAGCACGTATGGCAAGTTCCACCTCGGTGGACGAGTTGTCGCTGTTGCCAGCCGAGGCCAAGGCTGCTGCGATGACGTTCCTGCGGAGTGTCACGCCAACGACTGGTGATAATCCTTTCGACCTGACGTGGTTGATAGTAAATCCCACAGTGGACGAAAGCATTGACGGATGGGCAACAGATGAGCCCATTACCGACCTGAAGTTCGGCTGTGTGGAGTATTATCAGAAGACGTTCGATTTCTCGCAGACCATCACAGGGCTGCCTGCCGGCTTCTATGGTTTTCATACACAGGCGTTCCAGCGTCCAGGATGGCCTGATGCTTGCAGTGGAACGGCCGTGACGACTTCCGTTTATGCTGGCAATGCTTCGAAGCTAGTGTCTCACGCCGTGAACAGAAATCAGGCTTCGTCGTTGGGTGGTAGTGAATCTCAAGTCGACGGCTATTACATCCCCAACGACATGGAGGCAGCCAGCATCTACTTCAACAAAGGCCACTATAAAGAACATGTGGAAAGCAGGGTGGAGTCTGACGGTGGTTCGCTGAAGGTCGGCCTGCGTTGTACGGCGGCGGAAAGTGGCTACTGGACCATCTTCACAGGCTTCAATCTCTATTATTATGGCAACATCGTCACGGGCGATATCAACCGCGACGGTGAGGTTGGCGGTGCCGACGTCAGCTGCATCGTGAACTACCTGTTGGGTCTCACGCCTGATGTATTTTCACAGCGGGCTGCAGACGTGAACGGCGACGGCTTTGTGACGCTCCTCGACGTGACTGCCCTCATCAATATGATAGTGAATAAATAATAAAATAACTACTAATTAAATAATAAAATAACTACTAATATGAAACTAAGAACGTTATTCCTTACTGGCCTTGCTTCGCTGTTTGCGCAGCAGGCTTTGGCGCAGACACCGAAAGTAACAACCGATACGCGATTTGCACGCGGTGCAACGATGGCCTTCGGGCGCATCAAGGGGTCGGCCTCTGCCAATGGCGGCTCGGCCATCCAGAAGCGCGGCTTCTGTCTGAGCGAGACGCCGGAGCCTACGGTCGACGACATCGTCAGCACCAAGCAGCTGTCGAACAACGGCATCATTTACTACTTCGACGGCCTGAAGCCCGCCACGAAGTATTATATGCGTGCCTACGCCACCAACAAGGACGGCGTGACGGGCTACGGCGACGCCATCAAGTTCTACACCCTGCCGATGGGAACCATCAAGCTGTCGATGCGCGACGGCGGCGACCAGACCACTTATAACCGCATCAAGACGGCGGCAGAGACTGCCGTGAACTGGTGGAACAACCTGACCGAGATGAAGGGCTTCAACCCGAGCGTCGGCTATGCCTCGGGAACACCCACTGCCGACTGCTCGTATGGCGGCTGGATCCGCGTGGGGCCGAACACCTCCTACCAGCGCTGCGGCACCATCATGCACGAGATGCTGCACGGCATCGGCGTCATTCCCTGGGCCGACACCGAGTGGA
>JAEEGH010014686.1_pt1 | contig 17147 bp, 17 predicted proteins | sample 9134181 | NCBI WGS metagenome assembly JAEEGH01 (sample SAMN16246544, study PRJNA631951) | gut metagenome | biome: gut microbiome; feature: rumen; material: DP-attached | host: Bos | place: Iran: Karaj | collected 2018-10
ATAGGTAAATTCACTGCGCTTTCTGGAACGTCGGATAAAAAGGATGCGGTTAGGGTTACGTCGGTGATAAGAGAGGAGGAATAAAAGATGGACGGAACACTCTCTCAGGATGAAATTAATGCCCTTTTGGAAGGCATGGATACATCTGGCGGCGGAGATTCGGGTGACGCGGCGCCGGATGGAGGCAGCGTTATGAGTGGTGAAATTGATGAGTCCCTTCTTTCCGATGTGGAAAAAGACGCGGTCGGTGAAGTTGCCAACATCAGTATGGGTTCTTCTGCGACAACTCTTTTCTCGCTCGTAAATCAGAAGGTTAATATCACAACGCCCGTAGTTTCATTATGCAACTGGGATAAGCTCATGAGTGACTATGAGAGACCGTGTGTATTTGTACAGATCAAGTACACGATCGGTCTTGATGGCAGTAACATCATGATATTAAAAGAACATGATGTTATGGTCATCACTGATCTTATGATGGGCGGCGACGGTACCAATATTCAGGATGGTGAGATCGGAGAGCTGCAGCTGTCTGCTATTTCCGAAGCCATGAACCAGATGATGGGTGCTGCTGCGACAGCGCTTTCATCAATGATCGATGAGAAGGTTGATATTTCGCCGCCTCAGGCCACGCTCCTTGCAGCCATGGATACGGATCCTGGTGAAATAGCAGAATTCCTGCGCGGAACTTTTGTAAGGATCAACTTCAAGATGCAGATCGGCGATCTTGTGGATTCGTCAATCATGCAGTTGTATCCTGTTGACTTTGCAAAGAGTTTGTATGATACTTTTATTACAAGCACTAAAGAGGATCAGCTTCCTCCTCCGTCTGAACCAGCGCCTGCTCCCGCAATGGATGCAGCGCCAGCGATGGATGCAGCAGCTCCTCCGCCAGCAATGGATCAGTCTATGGCACAGCAGCCGATGATGCAGCAGCCAATGATGGGCCAGCCGATGATGGGACAGCCTATGATGCAGCCGCAGATGATGATGCAGCCACAGATGATGCCTATGCAGAGTATGAACGTTCAGCCGGCATCATTCCAGAATTTCAGTCCGGACGGTCAGCTCATTGCAGGCGGCGAAAACATTACTCTGATCAAAGACGTTCCGCTTGAAGTTACTGTTGAGCTTGGTAGAACGCACAAGCCAATTTCTGACATTCTTGATTTTGCACCAGGTACTATCATAGAACTGGATAAAGTTGCAGGTGAACCTGTAGACGTACTTGTTAACGGCAAGTATGTAGCCAAAGGAGAAGTAGTTGTAATCGACGAAAGTTTTGGTGTCAGGGTCACAGAAATTATTAAGTAAAGTAATTTGCATATCTGTCCGATATACTTTACGCAGATTGCGATTAGCTTTTTTAATCGAGTTAAATTACCAATGGTAATTTAATCTCCTTAACCGACAACTATATTACTAAAAAGAAATGGAGAATGAGCGATGGCAAAAAATGTGTTAGTTTGTGATGACGCAGCATTTATGAGAATGATGATCAAGGATATTCTTACAAAAAATGGCTACAATGTCGCAGGCGAAGCAGAGAATGGAGCAAAAGCGGTAGAAAAGTATAATGAGCTTCATCCGGATCTTGTGCTGATGGATATTACTATGCCTGAGATGGATGGAATCCAGGCACTCAAGAAGATCAAAGAAGGCGATCCTAAAGCCGTAGTTATCATGTGTTCAGCAATGGGTCAGCAGGCCATGGTTGTTGAAGCTATACAGTCAGGCGCTCGTGACTTTATCGTTAAACCTTTCCAGGCAGACCGTGTTCTCGAGGCTGTCAAGAAGGTTATAGGATAATTTGGACGTAACAGCTATAGCTCAGTTTTTAACTGTGATATTTTTATTCATAGTTATTCTGGTGCTTACGTATTTCACGACCAGATTTATTGCTGGATATCAGAAAAACCATTCTGTTAATACCAACATTGAATCTGTTGAAGTCATGCGCCTTAGCCCAAGCCAATACGTACAGATAATACGTATTGGCTCGAAGTATGTGGCAATAGCTGTGAGCAAGGATTCCATAGAAAAACTCTGTGAACTTTCATCCGAGGACGTGGAAGTTGCAGCGCAGGATTTTTCTTCAGGTAATTCTTTCCAAAATATCATGGATAAAATTAAACAGGGTTGGCAGCAAAAATAAACTTTGCTTAGCGGGGGATCAAGCGGAATATGAGAAATCCTAAGGGAAAGGACAACATACGCCGGTTGCTTTCTAGAGCTGTCATCAGCACTGCGGCATCTGCGGTTATGGTGGCCTTTCTTTCTTTTGCAATTCCTATCGTATCAACTGCGACCGAGGCCGGAACAGAATATGTTGACGACACCACGGACACTGACCCCACTGTTGAACCGGATTATCATTTGACTGGTACGGATGATGAACGTACCAATATCAAAGACCCCGGCACAGCCGAAACGGCTGAAGACCTTTCGGAACTTAATATTGCTAATTATGTTACCGTTACCTACGACAATGGTAACGGTGACATTAATGGTGCGCTGCGCATTTTCATAACTCTTACTCTGCTCGCACTGTTACCTTCTATTATCATTATGATGACCTCGTTTACGAGGATCATTCTGGTTCTTCACTTTACAAGAACAGCTCTTAATACCCAGACAGCCCCTCCTAACATGGTACTTGTAGGACTGGCTCTGTTTCTGACCTTCTATATAATGCAGCCGACTATACTTCGTGTATACAATGAAGCTTACGTACCGTTTAATAACGGCGAAGTTACTCAGCAGGAGTTTTTGGATAAAGCCATGAAACCTATAAGAGAGTTCATGTATCCACAGACCCAGCGCAAAGACGTTGTTTTATTTATGGAGATAAGCGGAGATGAATGGGATGGAACACTTGATGACATCCCGACTACGGTCCTTGTTCCTTCATTTATGATAAGTGAACTTAGAACCGGATTCATCATAGGTTTCCTTATTTACATCCCATTTATTGTTATCGATATGGTAGTTGCATCCGTACTTATGTCGATGGGTATGATGATGCTCCCGCCTACTACGATTTCTATGCCATTCAAAATACTTCTGTTCGTACTTGCAGACGGTTGGAATCTTATAATCGGAAGTTTGGTCAAGACATTCTACTGACCTTGTATTAAATCACATGGAGGTACGATCTATGGATGCTGGTGTTGTTAATCAGATCATAAGAGAAGCACTATTCCTTGTAATAAAAGTCGGCGGCCCGATGCTTCTGGCTTCCCTTATAATGGGTCTTATGATCTCCATATTCCAGACTGTAACCTCGATTCAGGAACAGACCCTGACTTTTGTTCCTAAACTTCTTGTTGCATTTGGATGTTTGATATTCCTTGGAAACTATATGGGTACGCAGATATCTAATTTTATGACAAAGCTGTGGTCAGATTTTTCCCTATATATTCATTGATCAAAAAAGAAAAAAGTCTCACTTATAAGGCATAAATCATGGTTGATCTTTCTTTTACCTACGGTGATCTTGAATATTTTCTGCTTATTCTGGTCAGGGTCTCGGCCTTTATATTTGTTGCGCCGTTTTTTTCTGCCAGAGGTATACCTGCAAGATATAAAGTTGGCTTTTCGATATTTCTTGCTTTTATCCTTTTTGACGTGGCTCCAAGAATGAACCTTGAGTATTCAACTGTCTACGGCTATGCTGTCATAGTCATGAGAGAGCTCGTAACCGGAATTATCCTTGCTTTTGCGTCTCTTATCTGTATGCAGATAGGTTCATTTGCAGGTCAGATAATAGATATGATGACGGGTCTTTCTATGGTATCTATAATGGATCCAGGCACCAATACCAACGTGACAATTACAGGTGCTCTTTATCAGCAGATGCTTATGATAATGCTTATTATAAGCGGTATGTACAGATATCTTGTGAAGGCGCTTGCAGATTCTTTTGTGATCATTCCTGTTAACGGAGCAGTGCCCCAGACCAATTTCCTTTTAAAGAGCATGCTTGAATTTATGAAGGACTATATGGTCATCGGCTTTAGAATCACGCTTCCTGTATTTATCATATGTTTTACCATGAATATAGTCCTTGGTATCCTTGCCAAGGTTTCTCCTCAGCTCAACATGTTTGCTGTAGGTATGCAGCTCAAGATCCTGGTAGGTCTTGGGATACTGTTTTTGACAAGCTCCCTTATGTCAGCTGCATCTGAATTTGTTTTTGACCAGATGAAAATACTTGTTCAGGAGTTCGCTTATGGACTTACGCCTTAGGTATGATCTTCAGTTTTTTGCCAAAGAAGGTCCCGGCGGTGAAAAGACCGAAGAGGCAACCGGCAAAAGACTAAGTGATGCAAGAAAAAAAGGTCAGGTGGCAAAAAGCCAGGAAATAACCGTGGCTGCGGATCTTTTTGCCTTTTTTATCATATTGAGCGTCTATAAAGAATACCTTGGCACTAATTTCCTGTTTCTTTTCAGAAATATCTATGAAAATATTCCTGATACCATAGTGATGGTGGATGGATATATCCCAAGAGCTACATTTGATTCTATTTTTAAAAAGATAATTGTTGTTGTCCTTCTCACGGTTCTTCCGTATCTCATCGCAGGATTTGCCCTGGCGCTTATCTGCAATATAATCCAGTTCGGATTTAAGATAACCCCGGAGCCTATGAAACCCAAATTTGATAAGCTTAACCCTCTTAACGGAATTAAGCGTATTTTTTCTGTTCAGTCTCTTTTTAATCTGTTAAAAGCTCTCCTTAAGATAGGCCTGATATCAGCTGTGGTATATATAACTCTCACAGGAAGAGAAGAATCAATATACCTTCTCTATGACATGCCACTCAAACAGGGAATAGCCCTTATGGGTGATCTGATAATAGATCTTGGACTTCGATGCGCTCTTGTATACGTCATTGTAGCATTCGCAGATTTTCTTTATCAGAAGCATAAATTCCGTGAAGATATGAAGATGACCAAGCAGGAAGTTAAAGATGAATATAAAGATACTGAAGGTGATCCTCAGGTCAAATCGAAGCAGAAACAGAGAATGAGAGAAGCTGCCCAGCGCAGAATGATGAAAGAACTCCCCAAAGCTGACGTAGTTATCACAAACCCTACCCACTATGCAGTAGCCCTTCTTTACAACCAGGATGAAGACCCCGCTCCTAAAGTAATAGCCAAAGGTGCCGATTTTGTAGCTCAGAAGATCAAGGAAGTAGCCAAAGAAAATCACATCGAGATAGTAGAAGATAAGCCCCTTGCACGAATGCTCTATGCAAACGTTGAAATAGGCGAATTTATCCCGCCTGAATTGTATAAGGCAGTGGCGGAAGTATTAGCATATGTATATAAACTGCAGGGAAAAATATAAAAAAGTGATGTAATTGCGCTATTTTTTTGATAAAATATCATTAAGGTGTTAGGGTTAGTGCATTTTTCAATCATTTTATGAGAATGATTGGGAAAGGGGGATGCTTATGAATCGTAAGAAGATTACTGAGCTGGTTTTTGACTATGGCGTAGCACTTTATATAGTATCTGCGCTTATAATGCTCATTATTCCCATCCCTGCGACGCTAATGGATATTCTACTTGCATTCGACCTTTCTATGGCCTTTGCAATTTTATTTAATGCCATGTATGTCAAGGAAGCTTTGGATATGAGTTTTTATCCTACAATGCTTCTATGTACCACGGTTTTCAGAATTGCTCTAAACGTTTCATCTACAAGACTTATACTTACAACCGGTAACCCCGGTAAGGTTATTGAGGTTTTCGGTCAGTTCGTTGGTGCCGGTGACCTTATTATTGGTATTATCGTTTATTTTATCCTTATCATTGTTCAGTTCGTAGTTATCAACAAAGGTTCAGAACGTGTATCTGAAGTAACAGCAAGATTTACACTTGATGCTATGCCCGGTAAGCAGATGGCTATCGATGCCGATCTTAATACGGGTGTTATAGATGACAAAGAAGCTAAGAGAAGACGTGACCATATTCAGCAGGAAGCAACCTTCTTTGGTAACATGGACGGTGCTTCCAAGTACGTAAAAGGAGACGCTGCTGCGGGACTTATAATCACGGCTGTAAATATCGTTGGCGGTATCCTGATGGGTGTTTTAAGGCAGAGCCTTTCACTTAATGAAGCTGTTGATAAATACACAATCCTCACAATAGGTGACGGCCTTGTATCATCAATTCCTTCTCTTTGTACATCCCTTGCAACAGGTGTTCTTGTAACTAAGGGTGCAGGCGAATCTGATTTTGGTCATACACTTATCAATCAGGTATTCGGTCTTCCTAAGGTTATGTACCTTGTAGGTGCAGTTGTAGCTTTCCTTGGCGTTTTCTCACCACTGCCGCCTGTTATCTATGTTATTATCGGTGCCGTCTATATAGTTGGCGGAAGAATGATGCAGCAAAGGGTTGAAGAAGCTATAACAGAAGAAGCTGTGGAAGAAACTGAAGAGGCCCAGGCAGAAGAGATAAGGCAGCCTGAAAATGTTAACTCCCTTCTTCAGGTTGATCCTATAGAGCTTGAGTTTGGATACGGTATCATTCCACTTGCTGATATCAATCAGGGCGGTGACCTTCTTGACCGTGTTGTTATGATCAGGCGCCAGATAGCTCTTGAACTTGGAACGGTTGTACCTATCATCCGTCTTCGTGATAATATCCAGCTCAATCCGAATCAGTATATCATTAAGATAAAAGGTATACAGATAAGCGAGGGCGAGATCTTATTTGACCACTATATGGCCATGAATCCGGGACATGTTGAGGAAGAGATCACAGGTATCCCGACCTTTGAACCTTCCTTCCACCTGCCGGCTATATGGATCACGGAAAGCCAGAGAGAACGTGCGGAATCCATGGGTTATACAGTTGTTGATCCGCCGTCTATCATCGCAACTCATCTTACGGAAGTTATAAGAGAGCATATTGCTGAGCTTATGACCAGGCAGGATGTTCAGAATCTTGTCAATAACCTTAAAGAGAACAATGCAGCCCTTGTTGACGAGCTTGTACCAAAGCTTATGAGCCTTGGTGAAATAGAGAAGGTTCTGCAGAATCTTTTGTCAGAGGGTATATCAATAAGAGATCTTGTAACTATATTTGAGACTCTTGCAGACTATGCTCCGAGTACTCATGATACGGATATACTTACTGAATATGTGCGCCAGAGCCTTAAGCGTGCTATATCCAATAAGTATTTCATCCCGGGCGAAACCACAAGCGTTGTGACCCTTGATCCTAAGGTCGAGCAGGAGATCATGGGATCTGTCAAACAGACAGAAACAGGCGCTTATCTTACTCTCGATCCTGAGAGAACGAGAGCTATACTAAAGAGCGTTGTCAGTCAGGCCAAGAAGCTTGAAGACAACGGCAGAAGTCCAATAGTCATGACTTCTCCGATAGTTAGAATGTACTTTAAAAAGATGACAGAGGAAACTTACAAAGATCTTATAGTCATTTCCTACAACGAAGTGGAAAGTGACGTTGAATTACAGTCAGTTGGCATGGTAACAGCCTGACATAGGAATTGCATAGGAGTTCTTTACAGAACTCCGCAATTCTGAACATGTCAAAATTACATCCTGTAATTGGGACATAGAAATACATCCGGAGTTCATACTGAACTCCTAATTTCTGGACATGTCTGAATTACATCCTGTAATTCTGACCACTATAGACGGGAAAAGAGCCTATGATCATCAAGAAGTTTGTTGGTAAAACTGAAGAGGATGCCACAGAGCAGGCGAGAGAGGAACTTGGTGCAGGTATCGTAGTGATGAATGTACGACCTGTACGAAAGGTTGGCTTTTGGTCTTTTCTCCAAAAACCTAAGACAGAGGTGACGGTTGCACTGGAAGAAGAACCTGATCTTGCTGATAAGATCGTGCGCCCCAAAAAGAGTACTATCACACCTGAACAGTCTGACAGCAAGCCTTTAGAAACTGTGGATCCGTCCAAAAAGCTTATCAAAGCTTCTCAGTCAGGCGTTCTGCCTCCGCTTAAAGTTGGTGGTAGCAGCACATCTTCAAAAATCGCAGATATAAATGCTGTTGTAGCTGAGAACGCAACGGCTTCTTCTGTTGTCCTTGAAAGACCCGGAGTTACTGTGACTCCGTCAAGTTCTGTCATAGAAGAAAAGCTTGATTCACTGCATTCTCTTTTGGAAAAAAATATCGTGCGTCCGCAAAAAGAAAACGAAGCATCTAATACGTCTGATGATAAGGGCGATAACGTCGTTGTCCATGCTAAGGATGATACGATCCCGGAAGAGACTCTTTCTTTTATCAAACTCCTTTATAACACAATGATCGAAAATGAAGTTGACGAGCACTATGTAAATGACCTGACCGACGAAGTCGAGAGATTTGCAAAGCCAGGAGTTCCGCTTGAATACTTCCTTAGCAATGTATATCAGAAGATGATCCTTAAATTTGGTAATCCCGAGGAGATAAAGCCTTCTGAAAATGGTGTCAAAGCTGAGATCTTCATAGGACCTACAGGTGTTGGCAAGACTACGACTATAGCAAAGCTCGCATCAAAGCTTACTGTAGTTGAACACAAGAAAGTTGCTCTTATTACTGTTGATACCTACAGGATAGCAGCCGCAGAACAGCTTCGTACCTATGCTTCAATATTAGAGATCCCATTCAGGGTTATCTACAGTGTTGATGATATAAAGAAAGCTGCAGATGATTTTAGCGATATGGACTACATTATGGTAGATACAGCAGGGCACTCCATTCATAACGAAGAGCAAAGAAGTGAAGTCGGGAGTTATGTAAAGGCTCTTAAGGAAAAGATGGATACGGATACTTTCCTTGTTATGAGTGCATCTACCAAGTATCGTGATCTTTTAGAGATAGTTGATAACTATAAAGAGGACTTTGACTACAAGCTTATTTTCACCAAGATGGATGAAACAAATGCTGTGGGCAATCTTTATAATCTAAGGCTCCATACCGGCGCGCCGATGTCCTATATCACAAATGGCCAGAATGTACCTGATGATATCGCGGTATTTGACGCACAGAGAGTCGTAAAGAACCTTCTTGGTGGCAAAAAGAAATAAATATCATAAAACGATATTTGTTTCTGGAGATAGACGGAGCTTATCTCGTATATAAAGCCGGGGGATAGTGTATGCAGGATCAGGCAACGCAGCTTAGAAATATAATAAAAAACGCCAATTCTACAAAGTCTAACAGGCCCCTTGCCAGAGTTATTACTGTTACAAGCGGTAAGGGCGGCGTTGGTAAGAGCAATGTGGCCATCAATCTGGCTATTCAGTTTCGCAAGATGGGGCAGAGAGTCATAATCCTTGATGCAGACTTTGGACTTGCCAATATCGAGATCATGTTTGGTACAGTTCCCAAACATAATCTTTGCGATCTTATCTATCAGGGAAAAAATATTAAAGAGGTTATAACCTGGGGACCAATGGGAGTTGGCTTTATTTCTGGCGGTTCCGGCATTTCGGGCATGTATAACCTTTCAAGAGATTATCTTGTTTATATAATAGTTAATCTTGCGGAACTCGATGCAATAGCCGATACAATAATTGTGGATACGGGAGCAGGAATTTCTGATGCCGTTTTGGAGTTTTTAGTTGCAAGTGGTGAGATCATCCTTGTGACTACTCCGGAGCCTACATCGATCACCGATTCCTATTCACTTCTTAAAGCGCTTAATCACCATCCCAGATTTAGCAGGGAGGATACAGTAATTAAAACGGTTTCAAACAGAGTGAGCTCAGAAGCAGAGGGCGAGCAGCTTTATCATAAGCTAAGTGCCGTTTCTACAAGGTACTTAAAGCTTCCCCTTACGTATCTAGGCTCTATTCCGCAAGACCAACAGCTTTCAAACGCTGTTATGCAGCAATCGCCGGTGTCGATTGCTTTTCCGAATGCAAAGTCGGTAAGGTCGTTTGAAAGTATTGCAAGAAAACTTACGGGCGGACCGGGAACAGAACCGGAGGTTCAGCCCAGAGGAATGGCAGCTTTCTTTTCTCATATTATAAAGAGCAGAAAACTTGAATCTACTACAGCTGAGGCCGTAAGCGGCACGAAAGGATGACATGCTATCTGATTACATAATACCGGGAAACAGAATAGAACTTCAGACGTATACCAGCAATTTTACTGACTCGAGCAATGAGAGAAAGTCATATGCCAGTAAGATCTATGACATCCTCTCAGAAGAGAAGATCGATGTCATGATGCCCATGGAAAAAGGGCAGCTGCAGCTCCTTCCAGTAGATGGCACTTATACTATAGTTTTTTATTCTGATAAGGGGCTGTTCCAGTGTAATGGACGGGTCGAGGACAGATACAGGTCCAATAATATGTATATCCTGACGCTGGAGCTCACGAGTCCTTTATCAAAACTCCAAAGAAGAGAATATTACCGTTTCAGCTGCGCGATAAATTTTAAATTCAGGAATCTGACGCAGGATGAAGAACTAACGATCAGGGATAATCCATTCTTTTCGCTTGATAATGATGAACCTATGGAGAAAGGAATGATTGTCGATATAAGCGGTGGCGGTATCAGGTTCATATCTTCGGAAAGGTTCGATGAAAATACCAGGATATTCATCTGTTACCAGCTTCCTCAAAGAGGCAGTCCCAAGGATTACAGGATCATCGGGCAGATACTTAAAACAAGAGAGCTTGAAAACAAGCAGGGAAGTTTCGAGCACAGGGTTAAGTATACCAATATAGATGAAGATGATCGGGAAGATATAATCCACTACATCTTTGAAGAAGAACGTAAATTAATGCGACGCACCTAGAATTACATCCCTGTAATTAGTACATAGAAACACATCCTGTGTTTCTGGACATGTACGGATTACATCCCTGTAATCCGGCGTAGAGCTAGATTTATATAAATAACATAATTAACCACTAAACGAAATAACATAGGAAAGTAGGCGTAAATATGAAAAAAATTTTCTTGGTTGATGACTCTGCACTTATGAGAAGCGTTCTCAGTGATATCATTAATTCAGATTCAAAATTTCATGTGGAAGCTACCGCAAGAGACGGTGTTGAAGCACTTGAAATGCTGAGGCAGTCCAACTCTTATGATGTCATGGTTCTCGACGTTAACATGCCTAAGATGAACGGAATTGAGCTTCTTCAGAAATTGAACGAAGAAAAGATCAGAATACGCACTATGATGGCTTCTACGGATACCATGGAAGGTGCGAAGGTCACAATGGATGCTCTGGATCTTGGAGCTATAGACTTCGTTCATAAACCTGACAGAGCTTCTGCCTGCAAAGGAGAGGATTTCACCAAGGAATTTCTTTCAACCCTTTGGAGCGTAAGCATTTCAAAGCTGCCTACTATCGTAAGTGTTAATAAAACTGAAAAACCCGCCGATAAAAAAATTGATAAGCAGATCATGCAGGCTGTTCAGAAAAGTACAGCCAACATATCAGGCAATAAGATCGTCGCTATAGCTTCTTCTACAGGCGGTCCTAGAGCCCTTCAGGCGGTTATACCAAAGCTTCCAAAAAATCTCAAAGCACCAGTAGTTTTGGTGCAGCATATGCCGGTCGGTTTCACGGCTTCCCTTGCTGCTCGTCTTGACTCTCTTTCTGAGATATCAGTCAAGGAAGCAGCAGAAGGTGATGAGCTTCAGAAAGGAACCGTATACATCGCCAAGGGCGGTGTACATATGCACATAGAGAAGAATCCTTCCGGTAAGCAGGTTATCCATTTTAAAGATGGCCCTACAAGAGAAGGCGTTAAACCAAGTGCCAACTTCATGTACGAATCACTTGCAAACTCACCTTATGATGAAGTTGTATGTGTAGTCATGACAGGAATGGGTGCTGATGGCACAGAAGGAATCAAGAACCTTAAAGCTAGTAAAAAAGTGCATGTTATCTCACAGGATGAAGAATCCTGTACAGTTTATGGTATGCCCAGAGCCGTAGCAACTGCCGGATTATCCAATCAGGTAGTATCGCTGGATAAGATCGCACAGGAAATAGTAATGAATGTCGGCATGAGTTAGAACGCTTTGCGTTCTAAGGACTTTTGGCAAAAGCAAGTTCTGCTTTGTTCAAGAAAACATGCCTGCATTCCGGTTATTAACTCTTCAAGGAGGGTAATAAAACATGGATACTTCCCAATATCTAGGCGTGTTTCTTGATGAAGCTAAGGAACATATCCAGACTCTGAATGATGCTATTATGACTCTGGAAGATGATCCTACCAACGAAGATTGTGTCAATGAGATATTCCGTTCGGCACATTCCATGAAGGGTATGGCAGGAACCATGGGCTATAAGCGCATGCAGCAGCTGACCCATGACATGGAAGATGTATTTTCTGATGTGCGTAATGGTACTTTAAAAGTTGACACACATATGACTGATACCCTGTTCAAATGCCTTGACGCGGTTCAGGAATATGTTGATAATATCGAATCTTCACAGGATGAAGGTACGGAAGAAAATGCAGACCTTATTCAGGCTCTTGCAGATATTCGTGCCGGCAAGTCTGGCGGAGGAGGCGGGGCAGCACCCGCAGCAGCGCCTGCAGCAGAAGGCGCACCCGCAGCTGCAGCACCTGCTTCTTCAGCAGAACCTGCAGTTCCTCATGGTGACTGGCATCTTATTCCTCTTGATGATACAGCCAAAGAGGCTATCAAAAAGGGTATTGCTGACAGCCGTAAGGTATTTGGTCTTACGGTCAAGATTCAGGATACCTGTCTGTTAAAAGCTGCCAGAGCTTTCCTTGTAGTTAAAGGTCTGGAAGATATCGGCGAAGTTGTTGCTTCTGACCCCAGCAATCAGGATATCGAAGATGAGAAATTTGATTTTGTTTTCTCACTTATTGTTATTACTGATACTGAGGATGTCGAGAAAGTTTCAGAAATCGCCAAGAATGTATCTGAAATTGAATCGGTTGAAATAGGTGAATTTGATCCTGATGCACCTGCTCCTGCACCAGCAGCAGAAAACGCACCTGCAGCAGCGGCTCCGGCACCAGCAGCTCCGGCGGCACCTGCTCCTGCACCTGCAGCCGCAGCTCCGGCACCAGCGCCTGCAGCAAAGCCTGCTGAAGCTGGCAAAGCTGCTGATGCTAAGAAACCTGCAGGAAAGCCTGTTGTATCAAGAACAATTCGTGTTGATACAGAAAAGCTCGATTCCCTTATGAACCAGGTATCAGAGCTTATCATTGCAAAGAACTCACTTATCTCTGCAACTGAGTCAGCAGGAATTCAGAACAGTAATGTTACTGAACAGATAGAATATCTTGAATCAGTAACAACCAACCTTCATGAATCAGTCATGAAAGTTCGAATGGTTCCTATCGAATCAGTACTTCAGAAGTTCCCTCGTATGATCAGAGATCTTACCAAGGCTCTTGGTAAGAAGATGGAACTGACAATGACCGGTGAAGAGACAGAAATGGACCGTACCGTTGTTGATGAAATCGGAGATCCTTTGATGCACCTTCTTAGAAACAGTGCGGACCATGGTATCGAAGATGCAGAGACAAGACTTGCCCGTGGTAAGGATGAGACAGGACAGATTTTCCTTCATGCTTATCAGGATGGTAACTCTGTTGTCATTGAAGTAGGTGATGACGGTAATGGTATCGATGCAAGCATTGTAAGAAATAAAGCTGTTGAAAAGGGTATCATGACCCGTGAAGAAGCTGACGTTCTCACAGAACAGCAGGCCGTAGAGCTTTTGTTCCATCCTGGATTCTCAACTGCTAAGCAGGTTTCTGAGATTTCAGGTAGAGGTGTAGGTCTTGACGTTGTTAAGAGTAAGGTTGAGTCTTTGTCAGGTACGGTTACTGTTAATACCAAGCTCGGAGAAGGATCTACATGGATCATAAGACTTCCTCTTACACTTGCTATTATCCAGGGTCTTATGGTTGAAGTCGGCGGCGAGAAATATGCTATCCCGCTTGATTCTATTCAGTCCATTGAGAATGTTCCTGTATCGGATATCAAGTTTGTATCCAATAAAGAGGTTATCAACCTTAGAGGCAGCGTAACAAGACTGATCAGAATGAACGAGGTTCTTGAGAATCAGTCAACTAACGATCCTAACGAAGATATGATCGTTGTTATAACAAAGCGTGGAGATCAGCAGGTTGGTCTTGTTATCGATAAACTTGAGGGTCAGCTGGAAATCGTTATCAAACCTCTTGGTAAGTATATGACGAAGTGCAAATTCATTAGTGGTGCTACGATTCTTGGTGATGGTGAAATTGCACTCATTCTTGATACCAATCAGATAGGAGGGTGAGTTTGAAAATGTGATTTCAAACTCTGGAAGTGGTGTCGCGAGCTCCATCACTTCCAACCATTAGCCTCTCGTTTCACTCGCGGCATGAGGTTAAATCATGGATGCACTTAGAGATACCCAAGATATAGGTGAAATCGTTCAATATATCATCATCAAGCTTGCTGACGAACAGTATGGTATTGATATCAAGTATATCGATAATATAGTCAGAATGCAGAATATTACAAGAGTTCCAAAGGTTGATGACTACTTCAGAGGCGTCCTTAATATTCGAGGAGTTATCGTTCCTGTAATGAGCATTCGTATCCTTATGGGTATGGATGAGGATGTTATCACCAACAAGAGCCGTATCATAATCCTTAAGATCGGCGATGAAGGTGAACTCCTTGGAATTATCGTTGATGAAGTTAATCAGGTACTTAATATCGGTTCCCGCAACATCGATAAGCTTTCCTTTGATGAAAAGACCAAAAAGACCAATGGTAAGTTCATCTCCGGTGTAGGAAAGTACGAAGGCGGACTGGTATCAATCCTTGATCTGACTGCCCTTGATCCTGAACAGGCAAAAGAAAAGAAAGAATAACGATATAATATTAAAATTAAAATGAAAATGTGATACTATATAAAGAGAGATATTTTTATCTCTCTTTATATAGTACAAGGGAGTTCATAGGAGTTCATAAATGAACTCCGTACATCTAAACTCTGTTTAGATGTACATGTTTGGTTTGCTTTTATTTTAATGTAAAAACGGTGGTTTTAGATGTGTTAGTTACATCCTAGGTTTTTAAAGCAGGAGGGTATATTTTGGCTGATTTAAGTCTTGATGCTCTTTCCGAGCAATACTATGATGTGCTTAAGGAACTTGGTAATATCGGAGCAGGTAATGCTACAACGGCACTGGCGCAGATGCTTGGTGCTAAAGTTGATATGTCAGTTCCCAGTGTAAAGCTTCTTGAGTTCAAAGATGTTGGTGACTGCATGGGTGGTGCGGACCAGATCATGGCCGGCATCTATCTTCGTATGGAAGGCGATGTTGATGGCTCTATCATGTTCCTTACAGGTCAGAAGGAAGCCAGATATCTTGCCAACAAACTTATTATGCAGGACAAGTCTGAGGACGAACCATTTGATGAAATGGAGCTTTCTGCGCTTAAAGAGATTGGTAATATCATTACTGGTTCTTATCTTAATTCCCTTGCAACAATGACAAATTTAAAGATGATCCCTTCAGTTCCGTATGTTGCTGTTGATATGGCAGGAGCTATTCTTTCTGTGCCTGCAATAGAATTCGGACTTATGGGAGATAAGCTTCTTCTTATAGAAAACAAATTTTCTGATGATGTTCAGATAAGTGGATATTTTATTCTTTTACCTGATATTGATGGATATAAAAAGATTTTGAATTCCCTTGGAATAGATATTTCAATGTTTGATTGATGCTTTTTTGAGTAATGAATTTGATCGAAGTATTTATAAGTCATACATTTGATGAGGAATATGCATGGCTGCAATTATAAAGGTAGGAATGGCTGATCTGAATACGTGTAAGGCGCCGGATGGCATTACGACCCTTGGGCTTGGATCTTGTTGCGGTATTGCAATACGTGATCCTGTTACCAAGATTGGTGGACTGGCTCATATTATGCTTCCGGATTCTAACGAGATCAGAAATAATAACAATATACCGAAGTTTGCGGATACAGGAATCAGAGAGCTGGTAAAGCGCATGGAAGCACTTGGCGCATCAAAATCCAGGATGGTTGCCAAGATCGCAGGCGGTGCGACGATGTTTGCTTTCCAGTCGGCAAGCAACAGCATGCATGTCGGAGAGCGTAATGTAGCGGCATCACTTAAGGCCCTTAAAGAACTGAATATCAGAGTCCTTGCTCAGGATACGGGTCTAAATTTCGGACGAACAGTTATTTTTTATCCAGAGACAGGAGATTATGTAATAAGGGCTGTTGGCAAACCGGAGAAGATCATATGAGTGATGAGGATAATCTTGAAATTCAGGACGAAGAAGCGCAGGAAGGCGAAGCCGAAGAGTCTCAGGAGCTATTTGATGCTCATCCCGAAATGTGGAAGGATCCCCGGGTTGAAAACATTATCAGAGCTATAAGAAAAAATGAAAAAGCTAAACATAAAACTGAGATCATCAAGGTAAATTATAAGGTTCTGATAGATCCTAAAACCAAGCTTATTGCTCCTTTTGTGACTTTGTTTGGGGCGGCTGTCATAGCAATATATACCTTTGTTAACGGTATGCCGACAGTAAGGTGGTTTATTGTTGTATGTGCCACTACAGTTCTTTTCCTTCTGTTTGGGTCTATCCTTCAAAATATGGTGGAAAAATATGAAGAAGAGGCTGTAAAGAAATGGATAGACAGAAGACTTGACTGGGAACGCCAAATGGATGAGGAAAGGGCAAGGCGTGAGGCAGAAGAACTTATAGCTCAGGCACAAGAGGCAGCTAAAAAACAAGAAGAGGACATTTTTTTCTAATATCAGTTTCATAGAAGTTATTCTTTAGATATATCGTGTGCTTTTAAAACTCGAACATGGGGGTAAGCTCTACATGGATGAAGCAGCAAGAATCAAGTTGTGGAAAGAATACGAAAATTCTAAACTTCCTGAAATAAGAGAAAAGCTGATACTTGAATATGCTCCACTGGTTAAGCTGGTTGCGGGCAGACTTTCAATGTATCTTGGTTTTAATGTCGAATATGATGACCTTGTTGGCTATGGCATATTTGGCCTTATTGATGCTATCGACAAGTTCGATACGTTGAAGGACGTTAAGTTTGAAACTTATGCGAGCCTTCGTATTCGTGGTGCGATCCTTGACCAGATCAGAAAGATGGACTGGATA
>JAEEGH010014687.1_pt1 | contig 17147 bp, 16 predicted proteins | sample 9134181 | NCBI WGS metagenome assembly JAEEGH01 (sample SAMN16246544, study PRJNA631951) | gut metagenome | biome: gut microbiome; feature: rumen; material: DP-attached | host: Bos | place: Iran: Karaj | collected 2018-10
TTGTTAAAAGCGATTATTTAACCCAAAAGTATAACATTAAATTAAAGTCGGCAATTTTTAAGGCGTTTTTTTGAGGTCTGAAGACAGAATTTGTGCGTTTTTCCTATTCTTCGGCGTTTTTCAGGCTCGATTTTACTGTTCGCCCGGCTGCTTTTTGGATGATGCAAGCCGCGTTTTTTGCCGACTTGCATCATCTGCTGCTATTTTTTTATGAATAAGCGTTTTCCGATAAGCGTGAAGAAAATGGCAAGCAGAAGGATGTTGAAGATGAGGGCTCCGATGGCAAACGGCTTTCTGCTATTTTTATAGAAGTCGTCGCAAGTCTGTACTCTTTCCTTGTCTATGCCGTGCTCCTTGGTGTACTTGTTCCATAGTGCGCTTGTTGTAGGTGCTGAATACAGATGGTTCCATACTTTTTTGTCCGTATCAACCTCGTATAGCCTGTATGTTGAGGCATCTTCGAATTTGTCGCCCGAAGAAACGACAATCTTGTTGTCATAAACGAGAATCTCTTTTGCGTGGTCGCCTCCATCTACATTCTTGCCTACAAAAGTCCAGTCGGGAACATCTGTCCAATTTAGATAATAGTCGTCGTTTACATAGACTTTGGCATAGTCGCCCATTCCTGTGTCGGTATTTGTTATTGTGGCATATAGGAAGGCTTCGAAAATGATTAGGACGAAGAATGACATAATGCAAAATGGCGGAGATATTGCCCATGCCCAGTATCTTACTTTTTTCTTGGTAACAGCCTTGAAGATGATTGCAGATATAATTCCGCCAACGACGGCAAGGCCAGAAAGGAATAGCGCGACTATAAACCAGAAAATCAGTCCGAATATCAGTTCCATGGTAGAAGGTGTTTTGTGGATGATTAAAGATTATTTTGCAAGAAATTTGATGTATTGTTCCATAGTCTTGTTGCGCAACTTCTCGTCTTTTATACATTCGAGCGGAACGGACGAGCACACAACGCGGTATTTGCCCCTTCCGTAGGCTACGGCGGCGCAGATGTCCTGACCGTCGAAGTCGGCAAGCGGTATAGAGCCGTTCACGCCGATGAGTCCCGACGGATGCTGAACGGCATAGCAGTATTTGTTGGCGTCGGTATAGATTTCGTAACTCATCTTGTCTTGCCTTATCACTACCGGAATGCTGTCGGAGGTGCGTTCGCCGTCGCAATATTTAAGCCATCTCGAAGCAAAGATGCTGTCGGCCTCGTTTGTTAGTCCGCTGGCTATGTATGCGCCTGTTAGCAGAACCTTTCCGCCCTTGTTCAGGAACGTCTTCAGCTGGTTCTTCATGCCCTCGCTGAACAGAGGCTTGCTGGTTAGCGACCAGTCCTCTTTCTGCAATCCGCCAATGATGTCGATGATGCTGTAGCCCGATGTGCTGCCCATCTCCTCGAACGCCTCCTTGCTGCACGACACGAACGACCAGCCCTTCAGTTCGGCAACAGCCTTGCCGTGTGTGTGCGGATAGTCGAACGTGTTGCCCGTAACTATCTTGCCGTTCATCTGGCGGTTGCTGAAGCCCAGGCCGTCTTCAGTCTCCTTGCCGATGGTGGATTTGGTGAAGCAGGTCTGCTCTCCGCTGAAGCCCGGGAACATCTTGTACGGAACGCCATATTCCGCCTTTATGTCGAAGCCCTGAAGCGAGTCGTTGTTTACCTCGGCCGGACCGCACAGACGTGTGAAGGCGTTTACTATAAGCATCGTACTTTTCTTCTTGCTGCTTAGCGACTTGCTTGATATGTATGCCGACAGAACCTCGCTGTCCATGCTCTCTCCGCCATCGTTCACGGCAGTAACCTTGAAGTCGTACAGTTCGTCGGAATCAAGAAGCACGCTGATGCTCGTCTTACCGTTGCCTATATACATGCCGTTGTCGAAATCGGCATCGCCCTTGCGCGTGTAAAGAATGTAGCCTGTTGGGGCTGACGACGGCGAACGCTTGTCGGCGGTAGGCTTCCAACTTAGCGTAACGGCAGACTCCCGAAGGTTTGGCTGCGCTATGGCAAACGAGCGTACCGGCAGAGGCTGCACAACCTCGTTTGTGCCGTGCATCAGGTTTACGTATTTAAGAACCGCCTTGTATATGCCGCGAGCCAGAAGGAACTTGAAGTAGGGGTCTTGCCCGTAGTGAAGGTCGGAGAAATTTTGGTGCGAGAGAGTCTCGACTATGAACGAAGGGAACTCGGGGTTTCGCGTCTCGCTATAGTTGTCGTTCACCAGTCGTCGTCGCGGCCATTCCGGAACGGCTGTGCGAATCTCGTTCTGCACCTCTTGCAGGGCCAGTTCGGTAGCGTTGCGCGACGTGTATCGCGATACGCCCGTGTTAAACACGTCGATGCCCTCGTTTTGCAGAGTGTATATGCCCAGCGTTCCGATGAGTTGGTCGTCCTTTCTGAATCCGGCATCGCTGTGTACGGCAAGCGACAGTTCGAAAGGCACTTTCTGCCCCTCAAGCCCCGGATTGTAGACCGAGCCGCCCGACAGATAGTTGATGGCATACGGGCGTGCGTTTATGTCGTCGGGATAGTCGTTGGTTCCTTGTCTCGAAGAGTACACCTCGTAAGGCATTCCAGCCCATTGCATTGAGTATCGTGCTCCTTCGAGATACCTTGGCATTCCGCTTATGGTAGGCGTCTCGCCGTCGAGACCGCGTGCTATGTTGCCCATTCCGCCTCCGAAGCGTACGGCATCGGCCGAGACGAATCCCTTGGTGCTGCTGTAGTTAGACAGAACAACCTTGTTGTCGTCGCCGTTTCCCTTGCCAAAGGCGAATGTGCCCAGATATACCCATGTGCCGCCGCCCATCTGCTGGTTTACCTTAACCACCGTCTTTATTCCGCCGTGAACGATGGTGTACTGTGCATCGTTCACCGCCCACTTAATGGGCTGGTAAGACACATATACGGCATAGTTTCCAGCCTCGTCGAAGTCGGGAATCCACTCCGCCGAAGCCGTCTCGCCCTTTGTAGACGTGGCAATCATGCGGGCTGTTCCGTCGGCAAACGGATTGTCGCCCTCGAGATATATTTCTTTAGCGTGTGCAAAGCCCGGGGCAGGTACTTTTCCCCAGCCCTTGCCGTATTCCTTGTATGTTCCTTTTGAGTTAGGGTCGTTGTCAACGATGGCTTCGAGTTCCTGCCAGTCGCGCTCGCGTGGCGTGTAGACTATTGCTCCCGAGCGTTCGAGCATAGGTATGAGGAACGGCACGACGATGGTTTGTGTAAAAAGGTCCTCGCTTGTTGCGAAGATTGACGGACGCTGCCAGTTCCAGCAGTTGAGAGCCTGCTTGAAGTATCGGCCGTGGCTTGCCCACAGGGCTATGTGCCTGCCGTCGAGCCCCTTGCTTGGGCGGTAGGGCACGGATATGTTTCTTACCCACGGCTTTCCGGTGTAGTCAATGCCTCGCCACAGACGGTTTGACATTATAGAGTTGCGCATATCGTCGGACTGTTGCTTTTCGATGGGCAGTCCGTCGGCATAGACCGTAATCTTGTAGTTGGCGAACCGCTTGGGCAGGACAGACTTGACATCGGCATAGATGCTGTTTATAACCTGCTTTGTAAACGGCTGCGTGCTGAACGTGTTGTTGCCGTAGATGTTTATGAACTGCCTTACGGTATCGACCTCAACGTTCCTTATTCCGCTGCTGTTGATGTTTGCCAGTTTGCTTCTGTAAGCCTCGAAATACGGCACAATCTTGTTGCGCACCTGTTTTTCGGCCGTGCTGTATGGCGGAATCTGCGCATACACAACGAAGACTGACAGAAATAATCCTGTCAGTCCGCACATAAATCTCTTTTTAGTCTGTTTTTTGTCAGTCGATTTCACCTACTGTAAAATTTTCCGGATGCTTGCCCTTGAAGTCCTTGAAGTAACGCTTTATCTCCTTCATGTCGGCATCAATGTTGCCCGAAGGCGTGATTTCCTTTTCTATCCTGATTTCTTTCTTCTGATAGTCGATGCCTGCCAGCACTATCGGAATGCCCGCTTTGAGGGCGATGTAGTAGAAGCCTTTCTTCCAGTCGGGGTTAGGCTTTCGCGTGCCCTCTGGAGTGATGGCGAGATGGAATTGACTGAGTTTCATTGCAGTCTCGGCAAGCCTGTCGGTCATCGATGTCTTTTTGTCTCTGAACACAGGAATGCCTCCCCACGAGCGGAACAGCGGTCCGAGCGGCCAGAAGAACCATTCTTTCTTCATCAGGAAGTTGGACTTTCTGCCAACCGCCCAGTAGAAGAACTTGCCGAGGAACAAGTCCCAGTTGGTGGTGTGTGGTGCTATGCACATGATGTACTTGTCGTAGTCGGGCACGGTTAGCACGTATTTCCATCCAAGAAGCTTGAAGAGAATAAAACTGCTAAGTTTTTTCTTCATTCCTTTACCTTTAATTAAGAGTGTTTAGTTGGTCTATAATTTCAGAGACCTCGGTATTGAAGTCGGACTTTAGTTTCTTGTAGAATCCCTTTACGTTACCCGGTTCTGTGTGGCTTATGCGGCTAACGAACTCGTTCTGAGCCTTTGCTATTCGGGTGAAGACCTCGTTAAGCTGCTGTTTGTCGACATCAGGATTGTAATACTGAATGTAATAAATTTCTGCCAATAACTCGCTCGTAATGTAGTTCACAAACTTCTTCAGGTTTCTTCTATTCTTTGCCATATCAAAAAAAATGAAAGATTATTTAAAACTGATGTAAAGATATGAAAAAAAAGTGAAAAACAAATCTAAATCAATTATTTTTTGAATATTTTGTTTTTTTGCCTTCGGAATAGGTGAAGTTTCCCGTATTTGCAGTATCTTCGCGGTGCGAAAAATAAAATTATTAAAATAATAAAAATTGTCTAAACCATGATCAAAAGTGCATTGCAAATTGCAAGGGCTGAATATCAGCCAAAGTTGCCTAAAGCGTTGTTGGGTGCAGTAAAGGCCTGCGAGGGCGCACCAACACAGTCAGTTTCAGATCAGGAAGAGATTAAGAAACTCTTTCCTAATACCTACGGTATGCCTGTTGTTCGTTTCGAGGCAGGCGAGGCAGTCAAGGGCGAGCCAATTAACGTTGGCGTAATCCTTTCAGGAGGTCAGGCTCCGGGCGGACACAACGTAATCAGCGGTCTGTTCGACGGAATCAAGTCTATCAACCCTGAGAGCCGTCTTTTCGGTTTCATCTTGGGTCCTGGCGGCTTCGTTGATCACAACTACATGGAGTTGACATCAGACATCATCGACGAATACCGTAACACAGGAGGTTTCGACATCATCGGATCTGGCCGTACTAAGCTTGAGAAGGTAGAGCAGTTTGAGAAGGGCTTGGAGATCATCCGCGAACTTAACATTAAGGCTATCGTCATCATCGGTGGCGACGACTCTAACACTAACGCTTGCGTGCTTGCCGAGTACTACAAGGCTAAGAACTACGGCGTTCAGGTTATCGGTTGTCCAAAGACTATCGACGGCGACTTGAAGAACGAGCACATCGAGACATCATTCGGTTTCGATACTGCTACAAAGACTTATTCGGAGGTTATCGGAAATATCCAGCGCGACTGTAACTCTGCTCGCAAGTACTGGCACTACATCAAGCTGATGGGACGCTCTGCATCTCACATCGCTCTTGAGTGTGCTCTCCAGTGCCAGCCAAACATCTGCCTCATTTCAGAGGAGGTTGAGGCTAAGAACCAGAGCCTCGACGACATCGTTACTTACATTGCTAATGTTGTTGCCGAGCGTGCTAAGAACGGCAAGAACTACGGTACTGTTCTTGTTCCAGAGGGCTTGATTGAGTTCGTTCCAGCCATGAAGAAGCTTATTGCCGAGCTGAACGACCTTCTTTCGGCAAACGCTCAGGAGTTTGCTATGATTAAGAAGTCTGCACAGCTTGAGTATGTAACAGGCAAGTTGAGCAAGGAGAATGCTGAAATCTTCTCTTCTCTTCCAGAGAGAGTTGCAAAGCAGCTTTGCGCAGACCGCGACCCACATGGAAACGTTCAGGTATCTCTTATCGACACAGAGCAGCTTCTTGCCGAGATGGTAGGCGTTAAGCTTGCCAAGATGAAGGAAGAGGGCAAGTATGTTGGCAAGTACAACACTCAGCATCACTTCTTCGGTTACGAGGGACGTTGCGCAACTCCTTCTAACTTCGATGCAGACTACTGCTACTCTCTTGGTTTCTCTGCTTCACGCCTTATTCAGGCTGGCAAGACAGGCTACATGTCTGTTATCAAGAACACAACAAAGCCTGCTGCCGAGTGGATTGCAGGTGGTGTGCCTATCACTATGATGATGAACATGGAGAAGCGTAACGGCGAGATGAAGCCAGTTATCCAGAAGGCTCTCGTTAAGCTCGACGGCGCTCCATTCCTTGAGTTCGCAAAGAACAGAGAGAACTGGGCTTTGAACGACTGCTTCGTATTCCCTGGTCCTATCCAGTACTTCGGTCCTTCTGAGGTATGCGACCAGCCAACTATCACTTTGAAGTTGGAGCAGAAGTAACATTGTTTTTCCAAAATAAATAGTAAGTGGGCGAGATATTATAATGGTATCTTGCCCATTTTTATTTAGTTTTTTTTACCTTTGCATTCGTTTGTTTTAGATAAAGGTATTTTTTTTATGGCAGAGACAAGGAAGACTACAACGCGAAAGAAGGCTGGCACATCGGTGTCTGCCAAGTCTCCGTCTGCTTCTGCCCGAAAGAAAAAGACCACCACGACGAAGAAAACCGCAGGCAGACCGCGAAAGAAACGCAAGTCGGGCGGCGACCTGTTTTCAGACTTCTTCTCTATGAAAAACATCTCGAAACAGACAGAAAAGACATTCAGAAAGATGCTCCCGATGCTTGTGGGGGGTATATTTTGTTTTATTCTGGCTGTTGGTGGGGCAATTTTCCTTTATGTAAAATATGTGAACCCGTACGCTTTCAAACTGCATCCGGTAGAGCGTCATCTTACTGGATATTCGGTATATGGTGTTGATATTTCTCACTATCAGGGAGATATCAACTGGGACAGACTCGCGGCTGCCGACATCGACGGTCATGAGGTGAAATTTGTTGTGGCAAAGGCAACCGAAGGGGCAGACCATAGCGACTCTCGCTTTGAAGAGTATTTCACTCAGGCAAAGAAGAACGGCTTTGTGCGCGGAGCATATCATTTCTTCACTCCCGGAACCGTGCCTTATTTCCAAATACAGAATTATATAAGGGTAGTAGGTTCTCTTGAAGATGGTGATTTGCCTCCTATTCTTGATATTGAGAAAATAGACGGAATATCAAAAGAACAACTTCAGGAAGATGTTCTGAAGTGGCTCGTTGAGATTGAAAAGCATTATAATGTTCGGCCGATAATCTATACAAGTGTCAAGTTTAAGAAGAAGTACCTGAATCGCTCTGAGTTTGATGAATACCCATTGTGGATTGCCAACTATGCCGACTCGCTATCGTACGACGGCGAATGGGAGTTTTGGCAATACAGCGAAACGGGGAAGGTTGATGGTATAGGCTGTTATGTTGACTTAGACGTATACCATACAACCCTCGAAAGTTTCGAATCCTTGTTAATTCACAAGTAATTTTATTGCTTCTTTTCGAACGCCAGCATACACCAGTTGTTGCGTTCGTTTCTGCTTGTCTGAGCAAATCCAAGCGATGCCGCCTTTTCAATAAGTACGGCTGCATCTTCGGTATAGAATCCGCTTATCAGAAGCGTTCCGCCGCTGGCTATGCACTTTGCGTATTTGTCCATGTCGTTAAGCAGTATGTTGCGGTTTATGTTAGCCATGAACAAGTCGGCTTTCTGCTCGTTTATAGGCAATATTGAGGCATCGCCAAGAAAGACCTCGATATGCTTGTCGAAGCCGTTGATGCTTATGTTCTCGCGGCTGTTCTCAACGCTCCACTCGTCAATATCTACAGCCTGAACCTTGTCTGCTCCTCTCAGGCATGCCATTATAGAGAGGATTGACGTTCCGCAGCCCATGTCGAATGCGTTTTTGTTTCTCATATCGAGCGATGCGATGTACTCGACAAGCATCGAGGTGGTCTCGTGCGTTCCCGTTCCGAAAGCCATCTTAGGGTTGAGGCTGATGTTGTAGCAGAAGCTGTCGTCGTCTTCGATTTCCGAACTGTGGATGAGGCAAAGGTTCTCGCCAATCTCAACGCGGTTGAAGTTCTGCTTTTCCCATTCCTCGTTCCAGTCGCGATATTCTGCCTCCTCGCAAGTGAAGGTTATCGTTGTGCCGGGCAGCGGAATGTTTTCGATAATCTCGTTAAGTGCCTCCTCGTTCCAGAAATCCTGCTGAATGTAGCCTTTCAGACAGCCGTCCTCGTCGGTAAAACTCTCAAATCCAATTTCTCCGGCAAGCGACGGCAGAAGGTCGTGCGCCAACTCGTTGTCCGGCTCTATGCTGAATGTAACTTCGAAGTATTTCATTTCTGTAATTTTTAAGTTTTTGCAAAATTAGGCATTTTTGCCGAATAATAGGGCAGCATCGGCGTGATTATCTTTTTAATTGGCGTTTGTATCGAAAAAATACCGAACAGCCATTTTTTTCGCGTTTTCATTAGTGTATATCCGATTTTTATTTATTTTTGCGAATAGGACCGATATTTTTTTGATGATCTGATATTATAAAAAAGAAGAACTCTTCTTGAACTAAATTAATGAAACGTAATATATTAAACCGCATATTTGCTGCCGTGGCGGTGTCGTGCTGCATGTTTTCATCGGCAAATGCTCAGATGCAGACTTCTTTCACAATGGCAACGCTCAATGTCGATGGTCTGCCGGGACAGGTACTGTTCTTCAATGTAAATCAGGACGGACCAAAGTCGGGCGGAAGCGAACTCATAAGCGAATATCTTGCCTCAAAGGGATGCGACATATTCTGCTTGCAGGAGAATTTCAACTACCATCAGGAGATTTTGTCGCGCCTCTTTGCCGACTATGAGCACGACGAGTGGTCGGGCGGCATAATACTCGAGGACGAGGAGATTGACTATGACCATCTTCAGGACATTAAGTTCGAGTGCGACGGCCTGAACATGGTATGGAAAAAGGGCATACAGACAACGAACTACGAGCGGAAGGCTTGGAATAAGAGCTTTGGCAAGTTCAGCCACGAATTTGACGAAATGATTACGAAGGGTTTCAGAAGGCACGAACTAACGTTGGGCGACGGAAGTGAGATTGTTGTCTATAACATGCACATGGATGCAAGCTCGCAACGTGATGAGGCTGAGATGAACGACGGCGAAGACCGTGAGGCACGTCTGTCGCAATGGATTCAGCTGCGAGAGGACATTCTTGGGCACCTCGACTGCCGGCCAGTCATTATTGCCGGCGATATGAACAGCCTGTATCATCGTGATGACGTGAAGACCGCCTTCATAGATGCCATAGCAGCCACAGGAAAGGCAACGGTTGGCGACGCGTGGATTGAGAAATGCAACGGCGGAACATATCCGTTATTTTCGGGAGAGGCTTTGGAAGGCGAACTTCTCGACAAGATTCTCTACATAAATCCAACCGGCGGAAATAGCGTTGTGCCAACCAGCGTTTCGGTTGATAAAGAAGGGTATGTTTATGACGGCACTCCGCTTGGCGACCATTATCCGCTGTTTGCAACTTTCGAGTTCAAGGGCAGAAAGGCGTCAGGCATGAATAGGCAGAATATTGACGGCAAGCCTTCTGAAATATATGATTTGCGAGGCATACGCCAAGATAGCGAGAATCTGCAAAAGGGAATATACATCATAAACGGCAACATTCAATTTGTAAAATAAAGAACCATGAACAAGATGATACATATTGCAGAAGAGGCAGCACGCTGTCTGCTCTGCGCCGATGCTCCGTGCAGCAAGGCTTGCCAGAATGGCGACCCTGCCCGTGTCATAAGAGCCGTACGATTTGACAATGCCGAACAGGCAGGCCGATGGGTTGCCGACTGTACCGATGATGAACTTGAAAAGGCTGAACAGTCGTGCATCCATTACGACCGTCCTATACGCATCCGCCAGTTGGTTGGTGCTTTGCCAAAGGCCGAAACAACAGCAGGCGAGTCGCATCCTTCGCTTGCCATAGACTTTTGCGGATTGCGTTGCGAAAATCCGTTCTTCCTTGCCTCGTCGGCAATCTGCACAAATTACGACATGGTGGCGCGTGCCTTCGACATGGGGTGGGCGGGCGTGTTCTACAAGACCATCTGCCTCGACGATATTAACGAGGTTTCGCCGCGCTTCGATGCCGTTGGCGAGTATAGGCAGGGCGATTTCTTCGGCTTCAGAAATATGGAGCAACTGTCTGAAAATCCGGCAGATGTGGATTTCGACATCCTTCGTCGGCTAAAACAGAATTATCCTACGAAGATTGTCGTGGCAAGCATCATGGGGCGAACCGAGGAGGAGTGGATTGAACTGGCTGAGATGGCTGAGAGAGCCGGCGTTGATGCCGTTGAACTGAACTTCTCGTGTCCTCAGATGCGACTTTCGGGCTTGGGCTCGGACGTGGGGCAGAATCCCGAACTTGTAACATTCTACACGGCTTATGTAAAGCGGAAAGTAAATATCCCGGTAATTCCGAAGATGACGCCTAACATAACGCAGATAAACCAGCCTGCCATGGGCGCATATTTTGCCGGGGCTGATGCCATATCGGCAATAAACACAATAAAGTCGGTAACGATGGGCGAGAGGGGTGCCGTGTCCGACCGCAAGACCATCTCGGGCTATTCTGGTCGTGCAATAAAGCCGATAGCGCAGCGCTTCATCCTCGAAATGGCAAAGAATCAGATAATGAAGAACGTGCAGTTCAGCGGCATTGGCGGAATTGAGACGTGGCGCGATGCCTTGGAATACATTCAACTTGGCTGCCGAAACGTGCAGGTTTGCACGGCCGTGATGCAATATGGCTACCGCATCATCGACGACTTCATATCTGGCTTGCAGCATTACATGAGTGTGCGCGGAATAAGCAGTCTTGACACAATAGTGGGCGAGGAACTCAGCCGGTTCGTAACGCCGAACGAACTGGACCGCGAGACCGTTGTTCTGCCAAAGATTGACCGCTCGAAGTGCGTAGGCTGCGGCAGGTGCTACACGTCGTGTAGGGATGGCGGACATCAGGCTATCGGTTTTGATTACGAAACGCGCCAGCCTAATATCGTTGGCACAAAGTGCGTAGGCTGCCACCTGTGCCGCCTTGTCTGTCCTGCCGGAGCGATAGGCACGACAAAGCGTTTTGGAAAACCGCAGCAGTCGCGTTGACCGAACTTTACAATTCATGGTAGGCAATTTTGAAAGTTGAAAGATGAAAGAAAATTGTGAATTGTCAACTGAGAGTTGTCAATTAGTTTTTTCAATTTTCAACTTTCAACTTTCTCTAAAGAAATTGTGAATTGTCAACTGTGATTGTGAATTATAATCGGCTTTCTTCCCCGTACCTTGAACGTACCTTCCCCGTAGCTGCCCCGTTCCTACCCCGTAGCTACCACGTACCTTGCGGCTTACTTCTTCGAACCTTGCCCGTAGCTACTCCGTATCTTTTCCGAACCTTTCGGCTTGTTATCCCTTTACTATCCCCTTGCTATCCCCTTACTATCGGCTTGCTTGCCTCTATCTGGAATCTATGTTGACGCGATTTTTCAACTTTCAACTCTCTCTAAGTTCTAATTGTCGGTTTTCAAACGAGAGAGGAGTTTCAGCAGAACGTGCCAGATATCGTCAACGGTCTTTAGTTCAACGCGCTCGTTGGCAGAATGAGGCTCTACGATGCGCGGACCTATGCTGGCAATCTGTATGCCCGGATAGTGTTGTACAAAGAAACCTGCTTCGAGCACAAAGTGCATCGCCACCATGCGCGGACGCCAGCCAAGCACGTCGAGAAACGTGTCGCTTGTTAGTTGCAGAAAAGACGACTGCTGGTCTTCTTGCCATGCCGGGGCCGACATTACCGTCTCCGATGCTGCTCCGACAGATGCGAACGTGTCTGAAATCTCTTTGCTTAGCCGTTGCATTTCGCCGTCGATGAAACTGCGGGTATGGGTGCTGACGAGAATATGGTCGCTCTCCGTACGTATTCGTCCTATGTTGTTCGATGTCTCCACCGTGTCCTGCATCTTGTCGCTCATCCTTACAACGCCCTGTGGAATCCTATCCAGACATCTCAGAAGAGCCTCTGAAGTCTCCTTCGGGATAACCGTCTGTTTAGGTTCGTATGGCTCTGCCGTACAATGTATTTTTGAGTCTGATGATGTGTATTCTTCTTTCAGCCAATCATTTAAACGAGTTGTATTGTAATCCAATATCTGTCTTTCGCCCGATGGAATACAGACGGTAATATCGGCCGAAGATGCAATAGAAGCGTTAGCCTCGCCAACCTCAATACTGCCTATGCGCACATCCGCCTCGCTTGATATTGCAGACAAGAGCCTTTTGGCGGCAACTACGGCACTACATCGCCCTTTGTTGATGTCTACGCCCGAATGACCGCCAAGACCGCCTTCTATACGGATGCGATACCATAGAAATGCTCCGTCGGGGGCTTGTTCGGGCTTCATCGGCAGTCTGTGCAGTTGCAGACATGCGCCGGCAGCACCAGTCGTAATGGTGTCGTAGTCCTCCGAGTCGAGGTTTATAACTTTGCGGCCATGGATAAAATCCCTCGACAGTTGGGCTGCTCCCGACATGCCGTCCTCCTCGTTTGTTGTGGTTATGACCTCAAGGGCAGGATGCTCGATGTTGCCGCTCTCTAAAACAGCAAGTGCCATTGACAGGCCAATGCCGTTGTCTGCTCCCAGCGAAGTGCCACGCGCCTTCATCCAGCCATTCTCAACATACGCGTCTATCGGGTGGCTTAACGGATTATCCATGCCAACGCAAACCATGTCCATGTGGTTTAGCAGAACAATGGTTTCGGAGGCCTCGTAGCCCGGAGTGGCAGCCTTGCGGATGACAACGCAGTTCTCTGCATCGCGTTCATAATCAAGATGCAGACGCTCTGCAAACTGGCAGAGATAGTCGGCTACACGCTCCTCATGATGCGAGGGGCGCGGAATCTGGTTCAGTTCCTTGAATATCTGAAAAACTCTTTCTGTTGTCGGAATCATATTTTTTCTTGTTGATACTTACGAGACAAAAATATGAAAAAATCCTCCTTTTTCGGAAAGTAAAATGATTATTTTTTATATTTGCAGATAATGTTTGTATGATGGTAAATTTTAGACGACTTAACAATATTATTATGAAACAGAATTCTTTATTGCATCTGATGGCAATCGTGCTTGTTGTGGCAATGAGCATGGGGCTAATATCGTGTAGCAATAATGACAAAACGGCAGGACAGGCCGATGTCTCAGCCATTGCCGATAAGGTATGGGATTTCAGTCAGACTCATCCCGACGGTTTTACGCTCGACATTCGCACGATGACGGAGCCGACAGAAGGCATTGCCGTCAGTTATGCCGCCACGCAGAATAGCCATTCGCGCAGCCAACTCGACAAAGTTGTTGCCCATGCCTTGCAGAACGACGGATTTGTTGGCGGATGGTATAACAGAGCCGACGGACTCTACTACTTCGACAGCACGCGTCTCTTCCCCGAGAATCAGCTCAAGGAAGCCCTCGAGTTTGGAAAGAAAAACGGTCAGAATTCTGCATTTATCCTGTCTTCTTCTACTGAGATTCCGCTTGATGGAAAGGTGGCTGATATTGTAAGCCGTGGCACTCTTATTGTCGGCACAACAGGCGATTACCGTCCTCTGTCTTTCCGTGAGAGTGATGGCAGTTATTGGGGATTCGGAATAGAGGTGGCAGAAGAGATAGCCGCGCAACTGGGCGTTGGCATAAAGTTCGTGCCAACCTCATGGCCAACGCTTTCTGCCGATGTGCAGGCCGAACCGCAACTGTTCGACATGGCTGTCGGCGGCATAACCATTACCGATGCACGCAAGCAGCAGATGCTTATGAGCAACGGCTATCTGGCAAACGGCAAGACTATTCTCTGCCGCGCAACCGAAAAAGAACGTTACCAGTCGCTTGCCGACATCAACCGTCCCGAGGTGCGTGTGATGGTTAATCCCGGCGGATTGAACGAAAAGTTTGCCCGCGAAAATCTTACTCGCGCAACCATAATTGTGCATCAGCAGAACGAGGAGATACCATCGCTCGTTGCAAGTGGCGAGGCCGACGTTATGATTACTGAAATTACCGAAGCTCCGTGGTATGTAAACAACGACTCTCGACTTGCTGCACCATTGTTGTCGCAGCCATTCACTCATGGCGAAATAGGTGTGCTTATGCGTCGTGGACAGGACGACCTTCTCGCCTTCGTCAACGCCATCATCGCCAGAATGAAATCCGACGGCTCGCTTCGTCGTCTGCACGAAAAATATGGACTCATATATTCATATTGAAACTTTGAACTTGAAATTTTGAAAGTTCTGAATTTGTGATTGACAATTTGTGATAAATCGTGTGGAAAATATTCTTTTGGTAAATACAAAATGGTGGGTAGAAAGAAGGTAGAAAGAAGGTAGAAAGAAGGTAGCAAGATGGAAGCAAGAAGGAAGGTAGATTCAAGCAAGGGGATAGTAAGGGGATAGTAAGGGGATAGTAAGAGGGAAGGTTCGACTAAGCGTATCGATCCTTCTTTCCAAATAAGCTGCCCGTCGTTTGTAAAATCTCGAACGAATCCCGAAGGCATCCCGAATGGGATTTGGCAGCAAGCGAACAAAGTTCGTGCGCGGTATTGTCTGATATCAATATGGATGTTTTACTTGAAAAAATAAAATATAAATACATTTTTTTTCTTGATTTTAATAATGATTAATTAGCGATTGGTGTATAGTGTCCTTTTATAAAATATTAAATAAATATGTATGTTTCTTAATAAATATTAAAATAAGTTAAATATGTTGGCTGAAAAATCTTATTGCTTTGATTTTTGTTGATGAATTATTAGTTTTGCACTAGATTTTGTTAAATTATTAAAAAATGATAATCCGCAATATCCCCAAATGTATTATCTTTGCAATTGAAAAAAATCATAGTCAAATGAAGTTGTTGGATTTTGCAAAACATTTCGACAGCGAGGAAGCTTGTGAAAAGTACCTCAAGGAAACTCGCGAAAAAGAAGGTATAAAGTGCAGCCGCTGTGGCTGCGAGAAACAGTACTGGAACCGTTGCCACAAACGCTGGATGTGTGCCAAGTGCGGACATGAGACCACCCTCAGGTCGGGCACGGTTATGCACGGCAGCAACCTTCCACTGCTGTACTGGTTCACAGCCATTCACTTGCTCACGTCCACAAAAAAGACGTTCTCAGCAGCCGAGATGCAGCGCCAGCTCGGGCACAAGCGCTATCAGCCTATCTGGGAGATGATGCACAAACTCCGCAGCGTCATGGGCGAGCGCGACTCAAAGTACAATCTTGAAGGTACAATAGAACTGGACGAGGGCTATTTTACAAGAAACAACGATTCTGCAAAGGATGAAGATGAGGACGAGAACCAAAAGAGGGGACTTGGCAGCCAACGCAAGTCGAAGGTGCTCGTTATGGTGGAAAGCGAGAAGGCGGACAATCCAAAGCCTAGCCAAAAGAGCCGTAAATGCGGTCATCTGAAGATGAAGGTCATCACCGACCTCAAGGGTGAGACGCTGAAGTCGGCAGTCGAGTGCAGCGTAAGTCCAGACTCCACGGCTGTGATGGATAATTTTGCCTCACACTCGACAGTCGAGAAAGCTGTGTCAAAGTCGGAACGGCAGACAGTCCGCGGGTGCAATGCTCCAAAGGTTCTTCCGTGGGTACATATCGCCATTTCAAACGCCAAGTCGTTGTTCACAGACATGTATCACGGAATCAAGGAGGAGTTTCTTCAAGAATACTTGAATGAATTCTGCTACAAATTCAACCGTAAATATTTCGGTGACAGGATGTTCGACCGATTAGTTATCGCTGCCGTTTCGTATAAGCCTACGTTTGAGCACAAATTATATAACGGAAGGGCGAATTGCGGATAATCATTTTGTGAATTATTACGATAATTATGACTATCTTGCAACCGGAATGTTCAAGGAGACAGACTGGCAGCAGAAGATGGCGAGTGCCAGCGGCGCATGTGCCGTGGGCTTGCCGACAGGCAGCATGGTACGCACATCGAGCAATGAGTATCTCTACAACTCGGTGTACTATGATGCCAAAGGCCGTGCCGTCCGCACGTTCGGCACACATCTTGGCGGTGGATTGCAGGAGACAACGACATCATACACCTTTACAAACAACCCGAAGGTTGTAAGCACTACCGAATACAACGCCAACGGCGATGTTGAAGGTTCTGCTGAATACACCTACGCATACAACCAGTACAACGACAAGCTTCAGAGCATCGACCTCAGGATGAACGGCGAAGAAAGCGCGCACCGCATAGCCGAGAACACCTACGACGACCTCGGTCGCCTGCTTAAGGTAAGGCGCAGCGGAAGTGCTGGTGACGTTGATTACGCCTACAACATACGCAACTGGGTGACTTCTATATCTTCAAAGGAGTTCAGCGAGACGCTGCATTATACCGACGGCATAGGCACGCCATGCTACAACGGCAACATAAGCAGCATGCAGTGGCAGAACGGCGCGTCGGCAGCAAAGAGCGGATATAAGTTCAGCTACGACGGACTGAACCGTCTTACCTCTGCCATCTACGGCGAGGGCGACGACATGAGAAAAATTCAAAACTGCGGTAAAAAAATAAATGGGAAATAACATGAAAAAAATATTATACATACTTTGGCTTTGCCTGCTATCATCACAAGTGGCATTTGCAGGGGATTTTGTTATAGGCAGATTGAAAAAAGAGCTGCCAGAATATAAAAATGCTCCCCTGAAAATATGTTATAATTCCAGACATAATGATTATTATCCTTCGCGAATTTTTGACATTGACCATCGTGAAGGTAAATACATCGTGTATAATCTGTATGTTGTATATTTAGATTCATGCTCTATTCCTAAACTGAAAACAGTAAAGGTTAAGATTCCAAAAGAATTCAAAGGTATTCGCTGTCATGTTGACTCAAAAGAACTCGTATATGTGTTCTTTGCAAAGAATAGGGAGATAGACGTGTCAGTTCCTGCAATAGAAAAAGATACGCTTGG
>JAEEGH010014691.1_pt1 | contig 17143 bp, 15 predicted proteins | sample 9134181 | NCBI WGS metagenome assembly JAEEGH01 (sample SAMN16246544, study PRJNA631951) | gut metagenome | biome: gut microbiome; feature: rumen; material: DP-attached | host: Bos | place: Iran: Karaj | collected 2018-10
CGCGCGACGACCTCGTGCTGGCAATCGTAGTCGGCGCGTATGAGGACGGGGAACTCGCCATACTTCTGCATGCGCTCCTTCACGCGGCGGCCGATTTCGGCTGGCGAGATTTCGCGGTCGCCCATCGAGATGCGGCCCCTCGGCAGGTACTTGCCGTTGCGGTCGCGGCTCGCGATGTCGATCTGCATGTGCGACGGCGGCAGCTCCTCCGGCGTGAGCACTATGCCATGCTTCCCGTCCTCCAGCTCGATCGTCTCATCCTTCCTCTGCGCCTCTGTAAGAGTGACGACGAAGAAGATGATGAGCTCGAACACGACGTCGATCATCGGCGTCATGTCGAGCTGTGGATTCTCCTGTGACTTGCGTGACATGGGTTTTGTCAGGCGTTGGCTTCCCCTTCCGCAGGCGCGGCGTCAACGGAGACGTTGCGCAGACCGTTGAGGATCTCCATCGTCATTGCGGTCATCTTGAGGATGAGGCGGTTAGCCTTGTTTCTGAGAGAGTAGAAGACCGTGATGGAAGGGATCGACACGATAAGGCCGCCTGCCGTGGTCCAGAGCGCCTGGCCGATCGAGCTTGCGAGCGCCGAAGCGTCGCCGGCGCCGCCGGAGGCGAGAGCCTGGAACGTGAGAATCATACCTTGCACCGTACCGAGAAGGCCGAGCGACGGGCCGAGGTTGCCGCACACGGAAATCCAGTTGAGACGCTGCTGGATCTTCTCCTGCTCAAGGTCGGACGCCGCGGTGACGGCCTCCTGAATGGCCTCGAAGCCCTCCTCGACGTGCTGGAACGCCGCGAGCACGATCGAGCCCATGGCAGACGGGTTCTGGCGGCAGACTTCCATCGCCTTGGCCACGTCGCCCTCGGACATCGCGGTCATCACGCCGTCCATCAGCTTCTTGGGCATGAGCTTCTCGGGCTTGACGAGAATCATCGAGTCGACGCTGAAGTAGATCGCGAGCATGCCGTCGCCGAAGAGCGCGAACCAGAGGATCATGCCGACGATTCCCGAACCGAAGACGATGTCGTAGAAACCGCCGCCGGACTTCTTGCTCGTCGTGGCGTTTGCGTCGACGACAGAGCCGTCTTCAGCGGTGAGCTCCTGTCCGAAGGACTGGAACGCGGCAATCGGGGCGACGCACGTTCCAACGAGAATCGACATCGCCAGCAGTGATTTCTTGATCTTGTTCATTTCTTTTGTTTTCCTTGAGTTAAGTTGTTCGGTTGTTCAAACGACAGGGTTAATTGTGTCACATCTGCTTGGCCTGTGCGCGGAGCTTCTCGGCGCGGGAGGACTGACCAAGCTTGTCGAAGACGCCGGCGGCCTTGGTGCACGCCTCGGCGCGCTCGCGGCGGCATTCAACGTCAGGGTACATCAGAACGACGCGCAGATATCCGTCGCGAAGCGCGTCCTTGAGCTTCTCGTTGTTGTCGCTCGCCTTGCTCACGATTATGTCGCCGCGCATCACGAGAGCCGCGGCAGAGGCCTGACGGTCGCCTGCGGCAGACGCCTTCTTGAGAAGCCCCTCGAGCTGCTCGTACTTGCCGAGCTTGAGAAGCGCCTGCCAGTAAGCCGCTGCGAGCTCGCCGCGATAGGCAGCCGCCTTGTCCTCCAACAGGACCGACTGGCACGCCTCGTAAGCCTTCTGCGCGTTGCCGGCGGCGAGGTGGGCGAGGACAAGATAGCGGGCGGCGGGCTTGTCCCACTGAAGCATTCTGTAGTCCGAGACGATCTTCGTGAGCGCGGGCACCGCGGCAGCGCCCTGGCCGGCCTCCACCTGAGAGACGGCCTTGTCGAAAGCCGCCGGCTTGGGAATGTCAAGCGCCGTGACGTCGGCGAGCTTGAACTCCTTGTCGACCATCGTCTGTCCCTTCTTGAACGAGACGACGTACTGCTTGGCCTTGGGCTGCCACTTGATGTCGCCGGCCGTCGTGCCGTTCTCAGTGGACACCTTGCCCTGGATCGCGAACGCGTTCGCCGCGGCCGCCGCCACCACAACCACCATCAGTTTCTTCATCTGAACCACCTTTCTGAAAGTTTCAACAATCGGCACGAACTACTTCGCGGACGAGGGGAGATCGGCCCTCGCCCTGTTCATGCAGTTCTCGATGTCGGCCCTGCCCTTTCCGTTCGGGAAGAGGTCGAGATACTCCTGGCCATACTTGAGCACGCGTTCGGCCTGCTCGGCCCCCATCTTCGAGAAGAGGGGAACGATCGAAGTGTACGCACGCTCGACGTTGGCCACGGCGCCGGGATCCATCTTGTCCAGAGGATTCGCCTCGGACGGCCCGTTCGCCTGAAGGAAGGCCTGGAAGGTCGCCGCCGCCCGTCCGCACGAGTCAAGCGCCTCGGCCTTGAGGCCCATCGCCTCCTCGGCCTTCATGCGGTTCACGAGCACGTCGCCGGACATAAGGCCGAGCGAAGCCTGTTCCCACGCGGGCTTGTTCTTCCAGTACTGGCGCACCTTCTTGAGCGCGGCGATCGCCGCTCCGAAGCACTTGTTGCGGGCGGTCTCGTCCTTCTCGGTGCGGCCCAGCTCGCTTGCCACCTCGACCAGCATGAAGTTGGCATCGGCCGCAATCGCCATCTTCGACATGTTCGCGTCGCCGAGGAAGCGGTCAAGAGCCTCGCGTGCCTCAAGCAGCGAGCCCTGCTTCCACGAAACCTTCGCGATGCCGAGCCGCGCGCGCGCAACGATGCCTCTGACCTTGGCATCCTTGAGATCCGTCCCGGCAAGCCGTATGGCCTTCTCGTATGCCTGGTTCGCCAGGCTCCAGTTCCTCACCTCCGTCAGAGCGTCGCCCGCGTTGAGGAACTGCACAGGCGTGTAATTCGCATCCGTACGCAGCATCTCGGCGTAGACCTCGGCGCCTTCCTTGACCATGCCCATTTCGATGAGGCTCTTGGCAAGCTTCGGCTTGGCGTTCTTCGCCTCATCGGAGTCGGGGAACTTCTTCGCAAGACGATCAAACGCGTCCTTCGACTTCGCCATGTCGCCGAGGACCGTGTAGACCGTGCCGAGCCTCACGTACGCGTTCTTGGCGTAGGTGCCTGCGGGATACGCCTCGAGATAGGCCTCGTAGCACTTCGCGGCGTTCGTGCGGTTCTCCGCAAGCGCCTCGGGCGGCTGGTTCATGCGGCCCCAGCTCTCGGCAAGGAGAAACGCCGCGGCCTCGTCGAGAAACACGTACTTCTCCTTGTCCTTGGCGGTGGTCGCAGGGTCGGCCATCGCCGCCTTGATGTCCTTCCTCAGGGACCCGAACGCATCTATCGCGAGCTTGAGGGTGCCGCAGGCGTCCTTCTCCGCCGCCGCAACCGCCTCGGGCGTCTCGTTGGTGGTGGCTTCCTTGAGCATCGCGATGCCGCGCTTCTGATACATCTGCGCAAGCTGCATCTGCGCCTGGATGCGGCGGACCTTTACATCCTCCACGTCGATGTAGCGCTTGATCCAGCTGACCTCGCCCTCGGCGTCGCCCGTCTTGCCGCAGCACTCGGACATCATTGCGAGCGACGTCGCGTACACGGAGGCGTTGGTGTAGGTCGTGTAAATGATCTGCCAGAACTTCATGGCCTCGGCGTAGCGCTCGGCCTTCTGATGCTCGGCAGCGCGGCTCGCGGCAATGTTCGCGGCGGAAGTGTGGCGCGTGTAGTTGGCGCAGAATTCGGCATAGAGCCTGTCGGCGCGGGCAACCTCCTTGCGTTCGGCCTCCTTGGCCGCAAGGCGCACGACGGCGTCGCCGGCGGCGACCATGATCGCCTTGTCCTTAGATTCGCAGAAGCGCTCGGCGAGATACGCCTCGACCGCGTCCGCGTCACAGCGCAGGGACTCCTTCTCCGCACCCGACTTGGCCTCGACTATCAAGTCAAGGTACGCCGACGCGACGTTCTCGACAGCCGTTATCGACTCAAGGTACTCGGGATACTTAGCAAGAACCGCGAGATACGCATCGATCGCCTTCTGGAGCTCGCCCGCGACGAAAAGCTCAGCCGCGCCGGTGAACTGGGCCTTGCGCACCTTTGCGATCTGCTCGGGAGTGATCTTGCACTTGACCTCCTTGCCGTACTTCTCCTTGGTGAAGGCGACGATCTCCTGCGCGAGGTCGCCGGACTGCGCCGCCCACGAAGACGTCTCGTAGTTGAGGAACACGTTCTGCGCCATCGCGAACGCGCCCTTCGAGAAGTCGCGCTTGCCGTTCTTGCCCTTGGGCCCGAACATGCAGACCTTGACCTTCTCTTCGTCGCGCTTGGGCTTCTTGTACTCCGCCTGCGCCTCGCCCCACAGCATCTTCGCCTGCATGAACATGCACTCGGGAAGCGGCGAGAGCCTGAGCAGGCCGCCCTTGCCGTCGGGATCCACCTGAACGATCTGGTCGTGCAGCTCCTTGAGCTGGGGACGGTAGTCTTCGATGATCTCCGACGCGCGCGCCACGTCGCCGGTGAGAAGAGCGAGGTGGGCCTTCATGGAGACCGCGCGGCCGAAGTAGACCGGCTTGTCGAGATTCCAGAGAACCTGGTCCACAAGCTTCGTGGCAGCCGCGATGTAGCCGTCGCGCACCTTCTTCTGCTTCGGGTCGGTCGTGGAGTCGATGAGCTTGAGGTAGAGGTCGCACGTCTCGCACGCAAGGTTGCACCACTCGTCGTCCGACAGCTCCTTGAGAAGCGCCTCGTAGCGCTCCGCCGCCTTCGCGTACTGGCCGTCGCCGGCAAGGAGCTGGCCGAACGAATAGCACGCCTCGATGTAGAACTTGCGGATCTCCCGGGGCGGCTTCGGGAAGACCTTGAAGAACTCCCCGTAAATCTTCATGCACTCTTCCTTCTTGCCGCGCGCGAAGTAGTTGTTCGCGACCTCAAGCCTGGCCGCCCAGTACTTGGTCGACTTGCGGTCAGGAAGCGCCGCAATGGCCTTCTCGGCCTCTTCGAACTTGCCGAGCGAAAGCAAGCCTCGTATCTCAATCGCGAAGAACCTCGCCTCGGACGCCGGCCACTTCTTCTTCGTCCGCTCGATTAACGGGCCCGTCAAGTCCGGATAGCCTGCATTTACAAGAGCCTCGACGTAGGCAATCTCAGACTCCATCTCGGGGTCTTCTTTCGGCGAACCCGCCGATGCCGACGCCTCCTGCGCTATGGCTGCGGACGACAGAACCGCCCCAAGCGCGAATACCGTAGCTGCCTTTAATCTCATGGTGAACGTGATTATACTACATTTTTGGGGAAAAAGGCAAGGGAAAACGGCACGCAGGGACTGTACTGCCGACGGCGATTCAGTCGGAAGTCAGCGCTCCACGCGGACCGTCTCGACCACCGGCTTGCCCTTCTCGAGATGCCAAGAAACGCGCAGTTCGCCCCATGGAGTGGGCACGACGCCCGATGCGCCGGTCACGCCCTTCGACGGACGCGGAACCACTTTGTACTTCGCAAATCCCGGCTCAGTGGGCTCGACGCCGAGGACGTAGTCGGTGAGGATGCCCGCGATGGCGGTGTCGGGGTGCGCTTCGTCGCCCCAGCTGCCGCGGTGCTTGGTCATGCACTCGCTCGTGAGGCGCGGACCGTTCCATGAATCGTCGATCACGTCGTTCCAGCCGTGCTCGTAGATGCGTGCGACGGCCTCGTCGGCGTAGCCGTACTCGTAGAGTCCGCGGACGAAGAGCGCCTGGAACTTGCCGTGCGGATGCCTGGAGATGGTCTTGCGAATCGAATCGGCCTCCGCCTCAGTGCAGAACCTGACCGAGAGGGCAAGGCCGTTGGCCTCTCCCTGGCCGTCGTCGGACTCGACGGCGCCGCGGAAGCGTCCCCTGCCGGCATCCCAGAACACCCTGCGCACCGTGTCCGCGATCAGTCGCGCCGCCTCGCGCCACTCCTTCGCGTCCTCGCGTCGCCCCAGCCACCCGCCAAGGCTCGCCGCGTCGACGTAGGTCTTCCAGAGCAGGATGTTCATGTAGGAGCGGTGGTGCGTCGAAGCGCCGACGAAGTCGAGCGAGTTCGCGTGCTTGCTCGTCTCGCGCCTCTGCTCGAAGACGCCGACGACGCGGCTCCCGACGCCATGCATGCCGTCGCGACCCCCAGCATCGCAAATGCCATTCTCATCGAGCATGTCCCTGTCATGGTGCGCGTTCTTGTCGTCTGCATCGGCTTTTCTTTCCGTTATTAGGAGTTACATCGGGCGCCGCATCGCGTTCGCCGCCTGTTCAAGGTTTCGGCACACTATGGCATTCTCGACGGCAAAGGGCAACACCCAATCGCGAAAAACGTGGTTTTCTTTTACGAACGAAGCGGACGGCGCGCTCTTCGCGCCGCCCGCCTCCACTGGCTCGAACGCCTTTTCGGGCTACGCCCTGCAGTGGCGCTTGCGGAGCTTCGCCGACGTGTTCCTGATGCCGTCGATCATGTCCTGCACGTTCTGCTCGGTGAGCCGCGGGTGCATCGGAATGTTGAACTCGCGGTTGTAGAAGAACTCGTTCGCGCGCGGGCACTGGTCAGGGTCGTACCCCATCCGCTTCAGCCCCGTGAAGTGGTAGGTCGGCTGGTAGTGGAGGATGCCCTGCACGCCCTCCTCCTGGTACAGCACCTGCATGAACTCGTCGCGCGACGCGCCAAGCTCCTTCTCGTTCACGCAGACCGTGTAGAGATGGTAGCTGTGGTAGCAGTTCGGGTCCTCGTACACGGGCTCTACGCCCGGGACGTCCTGCAGGCCGGCCGTGATCTTGTGGGCGATCTCGCGGCGCTTGTTCACGAGCATGTCGAGCTTGTCGAGCTGGCAGCAGCCGACCGCCGCCTGTATCTCGTTCATGCGGTAGTTGGAGCCCCAGTGCCCGTTCCACGGGATCACGTCGAAGTGCGCCGGCATCCAGTACTGGATGGGGTCGGTGCGGCGCTTGACGATCTTGCCGAACGTCCAGACGGGGTCGTTCCTGTCCGCGAGCTGGTCGTTCCAGGTCTGCGGCATGTTGCTCATGCAGCGGAGGTTCTGGATGCCCTTGGCGTACTCGTCGTCGTTCGTGGTGATCATGCCGCCCTCGCCGCACGTCGTGATGTTCTTGAGCGAGTGGAACGAGAACGCGCCGCAGTCGCCGATCGAGCCCGCCATGCGCCCCTTGTAGCTTGAGCCCGTCGCGTGCGCGCAGTCCTCGAGAACCTTGAGGCCGTGCTTCTTCGCGATCTCCATGATCGGGTCCATGTCCACCATCTGCCCGGCGTAGTGGACGACGTAGATCGCCTTCGTCTTGGACGTTATCTTGCGCTCGACGTCGTTGGGGTCGATGTTGAACGTCCTCGGGTCGATGTCGGCGAACACGGGCACGCCGCCCTCCTTCAGGATGACGAGCGACGTCGCCACGAACGTGTTCGGCGTCACGATGACCTCGTCGCCGGGCTTTATGTCGAACAGCTGCGTGACGACGTGCATCGCCGTCGTGCAGCTCGTCGCCGCGAACGCGTACTTGGTGCCCGACATCTTCGCGAACTTGTCCTGGAACTCGATCGTCTTCGGCCCCATCGTCAGGGAGTCCTGCGCCATCGCGGCAAGCGCCGCCTTGCGCTCCGCCTCGTCGTAGATGGACCCCATGAACGAGTAGGCCACCTTGAGCTTCACGCCGTCGTTCGTCGCGTAGCTCGATGTGATGCCGCCCTCGGTCTCGCCGCCGGTGTAGTGGTCGTCCTTGATTGCCATTTTTTCGCTGCTCCTTTCGGTTGTTTTCAAAGTACACCGCGATTATACCAACTCCCGCGCGGAAATGAAGCAAAACAGGACGACCAAAAATCATCAAAAACGCTCAATCGTTTTCTGGTATAATACTCCCGATGAAGGAACGCGCGCGCAGGATTCTCGTCACCATGCCGACCATAAACAGGCCGGAGCGGCTGAAGCTCGACGGCATACTCGCCTACGCGCACGAGAAGCCGGGCGTGCGCTGGCAGATAGTGCTCGACTTCGGCGCGCTGTCCGGGGCGCCTGCTCCCATCCGCTCCCAGCGCGCGGACGGAGTGATCGCCTACGTCGACAGCGACACGCGCCGGCGCGAGATCGTCGCCGCCGGAGTCCCGGCCGTGCTCATCGAGGACGCACTCGCGCCGAAGCGCTTCCCTCGCGCGCGCCACGTCGCGACGCTCCTGTGCGACCACGCGGCCGAGGGGCGCGCCGCCGCCGACTACTTCCTGGAGCGCCACTTCACATCGTTCGCCTGGCTGGGCCCCGAGTCCCCCACCGACTGGAGCCGCGAAAGACGCAGGGGCTTCGCGGAGCGGCTCGGCGAAGCCGGCTTCTCCTGCACCGACGTCCAGTGCGCAGAGGAGGACCTCCCGTCCGGACTCGCCGCGCTCCCCAGGCCGTCCGCCCTGTTCGCCTCGCACGACTTTCGCGCGCGACAGGCGCTCGACGCCGCCGCCGCCGCGGACATTCCGGTTCCACGGGACCTCGCTGTGCTCGGCGTGGACGACGACGCCGCGATCTGCACAACCGTCTCGCCGGCGCTCTCGTCGCTGCCGACGGACGACATCCGCCTCGGCTACACCGCCGGCAGGCTGCTCAACGGGCTCATCCGCGAGCCCATGGCCGGCGGCCGGACCATCCGCTTCGCCGCGCATCGCGTCGTCGCGCGTCTTTCGACCGACGCTGACGCCCTCTCGGACCGTTTCGTCGCCGAAGCCCTCCGCCACGCCCGCGGGCATCTCGCTGACCGCCTGGACGCCGCAACGCTCGCCCGTCGCGTCGGCTACTCGCGCCACATGCTCCAGATACGCGCCGAAAGAGCCCTCGGCCACTCTCTCGGCGAGGAGATACGCCGCATGCGCCTTGCCGCGGCCAAGGACCTCATCTCGGACACCGACATGCCGATAGCGGACATCGCCGAGTCGTGCGGCTTCACGTCGCTTTCACATCTCGCGCTCCGATTCCGCGAGCGCTTCGGCCTCACTCCCCTCGCCTGGCGCCATCGCAGCACCTGACTCACGGCATGATGCCGGGTCGCCGCCGCCCTGGAAAGCAAGAAAGCACGCCGGTCTCAGAGCAATTCCATCGCAATGGAGAGCATGACGGGCATGGTCACCATGCTCAGAAGCGTCGTGCCGCTCACCATCGAAACGGACATCTCGACGTCCCGCTCGTACTTCGCCGCGAACATCGACACCATCGCCGCGACCGGCGCCGCCGCAGGTATGACCATCGCCATCATTAGCGTGCGGTCCAGCGACGCGCGCAGCGGCCAGAGCGCCGCGATCGCCAGAGCCGGGCAGAGCAGAAGCCTCACCGCAACGGCAAGATGCGCGGACGGACTGCGGAGCGCGGCCGAGAACTTCGCGCCCGCAAGGTAGTAGCCTATTACCGCCATCGCAATCGGCGTGTTGAGCGGCGCGACCGTCGCGACGGCCTGGCTCAGGACGTACGGCAACTTCCACGGAATCAGAAAGACGCCGATGCCGATCGCTATGCCCACAAGGCCCGGATTCCTGAATGTCCTGCTCGAAAAGGCGAAGCGGCCCTCCTGGCAGACGCCCAGGCCCCAGCTCCACATGAAGAGATTGAACGCCACTATGTACGCGACTCCGTAGAACACGCCCTCGGAGCCGAGAAGCGCCTGCTCTAGCGGAATGCCCATGAAGCCCGCGTTCGAGAACACAGCGGAGATCCGCAGGACGCTGCGAGTGTCTTGCCCGCATCGGGAGAACATGAAACGCGTCAGCGCAATCAGAAACAGATGGGTCACAACGGCGAATGCAAACGCGACGCCGAGTCCGCCGAGCATGGTCACGTCGAAACTCCGGTTGAACGCGTCGACGATGAGACACGGGTTGACCACGTAGAAGAGAAGGTTTATAAGCCCGCGCACGGACAAGTCGTCCAGCAGCTTCGCCTTGCGACAGGCGAAACCGACGCTCATCAGCAGAAAGAGCACCGCGACCTGTCCTGCAACTAGAAGAAAGCTTTCCATGCCATGCAACCGCTCAGCCGCCCGTCAGACGCCGAATTTCGGACGAAAAGGCCTTGTCGTCGGTACGCACGCGAAGCCGTCCCGCAAGCCCGAGATACGCGGCCATCCGGACGAAGTCCACAATGAAGCGGTCGGCCCGGTGCGCGCCGGAGCCGCCAGTGTAGCTGATGCGGAGCCGCCCTTCAGACACGGCCGACTCCCTCGGACCGTCGAAGACGATCCATACCCGGTCCAGAGGACGCTCGGCAAGGCGCTCCCTGGCCTGCGCCGCGAGGCCTGCGCGGTCTGCCGCGACCCTCTTGGCGCCAAGAATCAGGTTCCACCCGTCCCATATCTCCAGCACGCCGCCCTCCGGCAGGCCGCGAAGGTCCTCCGCCGCGAGAATCGCGACGTCCAGATGCGCCTTAAGCGCCCCGTTCTCCGCGCGCAGCGCGGAGTTCTCGGCCTTGAGACGCGTTATCTCGGCCTTGAGCTCGCGTATGTGCGCGACCCGCGCGCCGAGCATTATGTCCTGAGAGCTCACGGCAGAACGCCGGAGGCGTATCTGTCCAGCCCGGCGAAGTCCTTTTCGACCTTGATTCCCGTAAAGCCGTATCCCGCCATCATCGAGCCCACGGCGTCGCCCTGGCCCTCGCCGATCTCGAAGAACACGGCGCCTCCCGGCTTGAGCAGGTTGAGCGCGTCAGCAAGGTAGCGCTCGTAGAAGTCGAGCCCCTCGGCGCCGCCGTCAAGCGCGATGCGCGGCTCGTAGTCGCGAACGCGCCTGTCGAGCTTCTCGCAGACCGAGGTCGCCACATAAGGAGGATTCGAGACTATCACGTCCACGCTCTGCGGCTCGTCGAAGTCGTCCAGCCCGTCCGCGACCGCAAACCGCACCCTGTCCGAAAGCCCGCACCTGCCAGCGTTCTCCGTCGCAAGGGCGATCGCGTCCTCCGAAACGTCGGTCCCGAGGAACACGCCGCCGCCGCGGAATTCGGCGGCTATCGAGAGGATTATCGCGCCCGTCCCCGTGCCGACGTCTATCACGAGGCCCGGCGCGCCCTTCATCGCGGAAAGGTGCGCGAGGACCCTCTCGACGAGCTGCTCGGTCTCCGGACGCGGAATGAGGGCCCGTTTGTCGCACTTGAGCGTAAGCCTGCGGAAGTCCCATTCCCCGAGCACATACTGGACGGGCTCCCCGGCGGAAAGCCTCGCCATTCCGCGGCGCATGGCCGCAAGATGCCGCTCCGACGCCTCCTTCTCCATCTCGGAGACGAGAAAGCCGCGGCTGGAGCCGAGCAGTCTTGCGACCATGAGCTCCGCCGCGACCTGCGCATCGGGCACGTTCCGGTCTTCGAGGAACCGGGCCGTCTTGGAAATCACCTCACGCCAAACCATCTTGCTGCCGGCCCCAGCCCGAACAGGGCAACGCTCAGAACGGCATGTCGTCCAGATCGCCGGCACTGGCCGGGAAGTCCGGCTCGGCAGGCGCGGGAACGGGCTCCGTAGACGAGCCGTCGGCGTTGAGGACCTCGATCTTGAGGCCCGTGAGGTCGACGAAGTACGAGGTTCCCTTCGGGCCGTCCCAGCGGCGGCCGTCGATGACAAAGTGTATCTTCGCGCGCTGGCCCTTCGAAACGCCGTCAAGAAGGGAGCAGTTGTCCTTCTTGAACGTGAACTTCACCGGATTCGGATACTTGGACTGCGAATCGACGTCGTTGCCGATGATCACGTCTCTCTTCGTGAAGCCGCTCGCAAAAGTCTGGACCGGCAATACCTCCTCAACGACACCCGTATAGTCAAAGAACTGCGACATTGTCTTTCTTCTCTCCTTGGTTTCGGTTATTATACCAAATTTCTCGTCATCGCGGCGGCAAACGCCCCGTCGCTCCCGCTGACGACGGGAACGGACTCGTCCGACGCCACAAACGCAAAGCCCGGATGCCGCGCCAGGAACGCCTCCACCTGGCCCGCGTTCTCCTCCGGCTCGTTCGAGCACGTCGAATACACGAGCGTGCCGCCCGGCGCCAGCATCTCCGCCGCCTGGTCCAGGATGCCGGCCTGAAGCTTCACAAGCTCCCCGAGCTTCTCGACGCTCCAGTTCCATCGCGCGTCCGGCTTTCGGCGGAAGACGCCCGTGTTCGAGCACGGCGCGTCGACCGACACCTTGTCGAACGGGCCCTTCGCGGCGGCCTCTTCGAGACTTCCGACGACCGCGACCTTGTCGGCCAGCCCTGTCCGCGCCAGATTCGCCTCCAGCACGCGCCGCCGCCTCGGATTCACCTCGCAGGCCGTTACCGCGGCGCCGTTCCACGCGAACTGCACGGTCTTGCCGCCCGGAGCGGCGCATGCGTCGAGAATCCGCTCGCCGGGCCTGGCGCCCACCATGCCCACCGCAACCCTGGTAGCGGGGTCCTGAACGACGAAAAGACCCTCCCTGTACCCTTCGACGTCCTCCACGCGCCTGCCGCGCGGCAGACGCTCGAACCTGTCGCGGTAGGCGAGATACGTCTCCGCGGGCATGTTGTGCCACGCGGCGAGCCTCTCCGCGTCCGCCGCGCCGTAGCGCGCGGTCCAGCGCTTCACTATGGCGTTGGGGAAAGTCTCAAGCTCAGTCCCGAGGCTTATCCTGTCGCGCCCCCTTATTATGTTGCGCAGAACGCCGTTCACGACCTTCGGCACCGAGCCGCCGCAGGACTTGGCGGCCTCAACGGTCTCGTTGACGGCGGCGAAGTCGGGCACGTCGGGCATGTACAGCAGCTGGGCCGCGCCGATGTAGAGCAGCGCCTCCAGCTCTCCGCGGGGCCATGTGCGCACGAATTCGCCGAGTATGCGCCTCAGCGGACGCAGACGGCGGATCGTGGTGTAGAGAAGATCCTGCACAAACGCGCGCTGCGGGCCTTCGGGAAGCAGAGTGTCGGGAAAGTCCTTCGTCGCCAGCCATCTGGCAAGCGCGAAGGCGGCCATTCGTCTTGAGTTTTCCATTGCCATTATTATACCAAATCCCGTCTGGCGCGGGCGCGATGGACGAGATAGAGCGCGAGCCCCAGCGCCACGTACCACCCCGCGCATTCCGCCGCACCCCATGGCTCGACCTCTATGTTCGACCAGGGCATGCGCGACACGACGCCGGACACCGCGACCATAGCGCCCGACACCACCGCCGAAAGGTTGTTTAGGTGCGCCGCGAGCGGCTCCCACACGAAGCTCGCAACCACGCCGACGGCGCCTGCCGCGACGGAATAGCCCGCCGCCGCGACAAGCAGCAGATTCGCCACGACTCCGCCCGGCGTCACGCGCCCGAACGTCGCAGCCGCTATCGGGACTCCCGCCGCCCATGCGACCAGCGTGAAGTACACAGCCCGCACCAGCCCCGCCCCGACGTCGCGCGAGACCCTGTCCGCGACGACAAGCGCGAGCATCACCGTGAACGAGAGCTGCGAGGCCACGTCCCCTATCTGATGAGGATTCACCACATGCACCGCGAGAAACGCGACCGCCCATGCCGACAGCGCGTCGGGCCTGCGCCAGAAAAGAGGCGCCGAGAAGCACAGCGTCGCCATGAGCGCCGCCCTCACCGCGCTCGGCGTGAAGCCGACGAGGGCGACGTAGCCCCAGACGAACGGCGCCGACACCGCGCCCTGCAGCCGGTACGGGACGAACGCGAGCGCCGCGAAGAACATGAGCACCCTCGCCACGATCATCACGTGCAGACCGGATATCGCAAAGACGTGTATCACGCCCGACTCTATGAACGTGCGCTTCGCGCCGCGCGGCAGGCCGCGCTTCTCGCCCAGCAGTATGGCCCTGTTCATCCGCACAGCGTCGCTGCCGGGCTCAAGGCCCAGACCCGCACGGCGCAGGAAGTCCCTCTTCGCCGGCGACTCCGCAACGCGATGCTGCGCGGGACGGCGCAGTCTGCTGTCGCGCATCCACGGCGCGGCGCGAAGCTCCCGCTCGCAGTCAACGGACGCGAACAGGTAGAGGGCGAGCCCGGCGACGGCAAGGCAGGCGTACGCCCATCCGCGCAAGCCGAACCCGTAGCCCGCGCACGCGACGAGCAGGGCCGCCGCGGCCGCGACGGGCCACGCCTCCGCGAACTCGGGCGCAAGCGACGCGCACCACTCGCCGACGGCGAGCGACGCACAGGCAAGAAGCCATCTTATGTCCCTTGTGTTCATGTAGCGACGCGCCCCTTGCGCCGGGCGCACCGCTATAATACCACATTTCGCGAAAAGAAAAGTGAATCGAAAGTGAATCCTGGACAGGTCCGCAAAACCGTCGCGGGCGGACTACTGCTCCTCGGTCACGCGGAGGATCTCCTTGACGGACGTGACGCCGGCGAAAACCTTCGCCCAGCCGTCCTCCCGAAGCGTCTTCATCCCCTTCGACAGCGAGATGTTGCGTATCTGCGTCGCGTTCTCGCGGCGGACTATCGCGCCTTCGATGTCCTCGTCGACCTCCAGCACCTCGAAGAGCGCGCGGCGCCCCTTGTAGCCCGTCTTGGAGCACTTGTCGCATCCGTTAGGCTCGAAGACGGTCTTCCCGGCCGGCGGATAGTCGAGATTGTAGTACTTCATGTCGAGCGGCACTTCCTTCATGCAGCTCTGGCAGAGTCGGCGGCAGAGGCGCTGGCCCATGACGCCGGCGACGGCGGACGCGATGAGAAACGGCTCCACGCCCATGTCGATGAGTCGCGGGAACGCGCCGGCGGCGTCGTTCGTATGGAGCGTCGAGAACACCATGTGGCCCGTCAGCGACGCGTTGATTGCGATCTCGGCGGTCTCGCGGTCGCGGATTTCGCCGACCATTATGATGTCCGGGTCCTGGCGCAGGAAGGCGCGCAGGGCGCGCGCGAAGGTCATGCCTATCTCGCTCTGCATCTGCACCTGGTTGATGCCCGCCATATGGTATTCGATCGGGTCCTCGGCGGTCATGATCCTCACGTCGATCTTGTTCACCTCGCTCAGGAACGAGTAGAGCGAGGTCGACTTGCCGGAGCCGGTCGGCCCCGTCACGAGGAAGATTCCGTTCGGACGGTGGATGATCTTGTTCACAACCGCGTAGTCGCGCTCGTTGAAGCCGAGGTCGACCATCTTCACGAACGAGCCGCTCTTCGCGAGAAGTCGCAGCGAGATGGACTCGCCGTACGCCGCGGGCATCGTCGAGACGCGGATGTCGATGTCCTGGCCCTGTATGCGTATGCCGATGCGCCCGTCCATCGGAAGGCGCTTCTCGGCGATGTCCAGGTTCGCCATGACCTTTATGCGCGAGATGATGGCGTTCTTGAGGCGGTTCAGCTGCGGCGGAACGTCCACCTTGTGCAGCATTCCGTCGATGCGGTAGCGGATTCTTAGCTCGCTCTCCTGCGGCTCGATGTGGATGTCCGTCGCGCCCTGCCTGTCCGCCTCGGCGATGATCTGGTTCACGAAGCGGACGATCGACGCCTCCTCGCCCATCTCGTTGACGTCGATCTTCGTCATCGCGCCGATGTCGTCGCCCACGTCGTACCGGCCGTCCTCCAGCATCTGCTCGATGGCCGCCGCGCCGACGCCGTAGAACTTCTTGATCGACTTCTCGACGAACTCCTTCGGCGCAAGCGCCGTCTTCACGAGAAGGTTCGCGACAAGCCTCAGCCCGTCCGCTGCGGCAGTGTCGAACGGATCGTGCGAGACTATCGTGATCGAGCTCTCGTCGACCCGGAAGGGCAGCACGTTGTACTGGTAGACCGCCGACGCCGGAAGCTTCTGCAGGGCGTCCGGGCTCGGATTCTGCGTCTCAAGGTCGACGGTCTCCAGCCCGAGCACCTTGCCGACCGCGGACAGGAACTCGGCCTCTCTCGCGCCGCCGAACTTCACAGCGGCCTCCGCAAGCCCCATTCCCGGATTCGCTGCGCGCTGCGTGAATATGCGGTCTATCGCCTCGTCGGAATAGATGCCGGACGACTTCAGTATTGTCTTCGCAAGAGATTGGCTTTCTGTCATATCCGCTATTTTACCATAATTTTCGGCTCTTCGGGCATAATTGTGGAGTGGGTGTGTCGTTTGAAAATGTAAACGTGGTTTTTGAGGATGTTTAGTTACAGAGAACCACTGCCATGCAACAGGGTTTCAAAGGCAAGCTAAAGGATAGCGCATTAGGCGGGTTTTCTGCCAAAAACGCCAGTTTCGCGAGGTGATTTTCAACATGAGTGTGTTTATGCCATACGCCAAAAGCCGATGTTTTCGCACTTCTCGCCGGGTGCTATGCAATAGCCAGACGCTCAAAACCCGGCAAATACGGCATTGTTTTATCAGGAGGCGGCCTGCTTTGGCTGGGTGCTATGCAATAGAAGTTGATCACCGCCTCAAGAGAGCGCTTCAGCCAGATTGTGCTCTTGATTATCGCCGCGAATCGCGTATACGAGGAAACCACCTTGTTCTTCCACTTGATGTAGCGCAGCACAAGATGCGTGAGCATCGCAGCCCATATCTGCCATTCAACCGCATTCTGGTTCTCTCCGAAGAACGACTGGAGCTGAAGCGTCTGCCGGTACAGCACGGGGAAGTTGTTGTACGCCCTGTCGAGCACTCCCACGTCGCCTGGCAGCAGCGAGGCAAAAAGCTCCTCTTCCCTCTTGGAGTCGTGCTCGCTCGCCTTCCCGACGACAGCGAACTTCGGAAGCATGTTCGCGACGTTCGCCACCATGTGCAGTTTCACGGCCGCCTTGCGCTGGCGGTGCTTCGCCCACTTTATGCACCAGTAGGCGAGCTGTATCGTCGTGGAGTCCACCGCGTATATGCCGCGCATCTTGAACTTTGCGAGCGCGCCCTTGTGCCTCGGGTTGGCGAACGCGGGATCTGCGCGAGCGAACATCCCGTACACGAGCCAGAAGAACTTCTGCATCACGGCGGGGTTGCGCGTCCTGTTGGCGTGGGAGAACGTCGTGAGCTTCACGGCCTCGATGCCGCGTATGCGCCTGAGCTCTCCGGAGAATATCGTCGAGAGGTCGACGAGTTCGTTGAGCGAGAACACGTGCGCGAGCTGGCCGAGCATCAGCAGGTACACCTGCGCGGAGTAGGAGAACTCCCTGGCCGTGATTTTCTCCCCGGCCGCAAGTTCCTCGATCTTGTGTCCCGGCAGGTAGCGCTGGACTATCTGCGCGAGAATTGGTATCATTCTACGTGTCGTTGCCTTGAGCTGTTCTTTCATGACACCGCGTATGATACGCGGGAAAGAGGACCAAGCGCAACGACTTTTT
>JAEEGH010014694.1_pt1 | contig 17140 bp, 11 predicted proteins | sample 9134181 | NCBI WGS metagenome assembly JAEEGH01 (sample SAMN16246544, study PRJNA631951) | gut metagenome | biome: gut microbiome; feature: rumen; material: DP-attached | host: Bos | place: Iran: Karaj | collected 2018-10
GTTGCCGTTCAGTTTGTGCATCGCGTAGCCGAAGAGCGAACCGATCTTGTTCTGAGCCTTGTACTCTGCCTGGAGTTTCGCCTTCTCAGTTGGATCAGCCAGCACCGTACGTACCGCCGCGACTACTTTCGCAAAACGCGCTTTCGCGGCGATCTGACTGGCACTGTCCTGTTTCTCACTCGGATTACAGAGTTTACCGGTCGTTGTCTTACCGGTCTGCTTGTTCGTGCGGAAATACACATCGCTGTGCATACACACTTTCTTACGCATTGATTCGATCAATGCCATTGGTTTGATTTCACTCATAGTTAATAAAGTTTAAAGGTTTAATGGTTAAAGGTTAATGGCTTTCCGTCACCTCGAGGCGTACCTCTTCGTGTTCGTGCAGCGCGCAATACAGTTGCATAAAGAACGTTTCGCGTGCGCTGAACTCAATCAGATACAGCATCGATTGGCGGAAAACGCTCCCGAACACGAGTCGCATACGGCCGTCAATACGCCTCATGCCTACGGGATAAATAAGCGTCGTCGGGAGTAATGCACCGGGACAAATCTCGTACACGTCGCAGATAAGTCTCAGGTGTTCGTTATACCCGCCCTTCTCATTGGGCTGAAAGTGGACGGCATAGAGCGTGCCCCGCTGCAATTGCCCCCAATAACGTTTGTGTCGGATGTATTTGAGATACATAGTTTAGCGATTAGTGATTAGTGATAATTGATGATTGCGGATTCTCTTCTGAAATCCGATGCAAAGATAGTGGGTTTTGAAAAACCGATCGGGGGACATCTCCACACATCTGCGCACAACGCGTTTTTTTCTGCACTAAACTTCAATATCGTATTTCTCGCAGAGGTAACGGACGACTTGTGGGGGAAGCATTTTGGTTTTGGGATGGATACCTTGGGAGCGAAGGTAGGCTACATCGGAGTGCAGCCAGCGGCGGAAGGTGTCCCGAGTGACACCCGCCGCGGCGGCTAATTCGGATTTATACATGGCTTTCATAGGCTTCCGATGCAAGTTGCCACAGTTGTTTTTTTGTTAAGGTCGAGCCTTCCAATTGCATCTGCGCAACGGTTCGCGCGATTTTACCAAAGCGAGAGCGTGCACGGATCTGTTGTGGAGAGGGTTTAGTGTTTCTGACAGGACAATGCTGCACAAAGGTCTTGCCATTAACCGTTTTGAAATAATACGGCGATTTGCTGTTGAGTTTGCCATGTAGTTTGGCAATCGGTAAAATAAGATCTACTTTCATGATGATAATTTTTTAATAGGTTATTAATAGACTTAGGACGGTGCGTAGTGGTAACGGAGTGGTATTGCAAATACCAGGCAAATAGAAGGCAAATACCAGGTAATTAACCCGCGGCTGACCGGCAGACGGCTGCCACCCTTCTCTATAAACTTCACACACGCGTGTGTGAGTATTCGGTAAATAGGGTGACAGTCTGTCAGCCCGTCAGTTTTTAGCTTCAATGCTTCTATTCGCATTTATCTCCTCGGCATCTAACTCACGTACTATCCAGCCTCGTGTTCCGGATTTACCAATCCGTTTACTCTTATAGCCTGCAGCCTGCAGCACCATACCTAACCGACTCAAACTCATCGGTTTTTTGATTGAGCCTTTGATGACGAGTTTGTCGGAGATCTCGGCGGTAGTCATGAACTTACCTTCTCCCTCGAAGGGCACATCAAAATAGACAGCGAGCAGTTGCTCTTCATTCTCCTGCGCACGGAAATCGTCGTTATGCTGTTCCAGTTGGTTGATATCATCCAGATCGAACCAATACTGAAAGCCCATCTCTATGAGGTACCGCGCCTGCGCATAGATGGTTTCATATGGCAGGGTGATATAGAACGGATTGACGATGTTCTCCACTTGGAACGGTAGCCAGCGACGGTTGCCGGTGAGGTCGGTGAGGAACTCCTGTTTATTGCCCGACGCGCAGAAGGAAGCGAGTCGAACGCGGCGTTCTTTGGTATAACCATACGCAGCCCGCTCGGAGATATCGGAAGCGGTGATAACGGACTTCATGACGTTGAGTTCTTTGGTGGTCATCGCATCTATCTCATCGAGGGCGATCAGTCCGTATTCAGCGATACGGAGCCGTTCATCTTTGTTGAGTTGGGTACTGTTGGCCATCTTGCAGCCATAGGCACGGAGTTCCGGCGGGAGCAAATGCTCCAGCCAAGTCGTCTTGAAGATTCCCTGCCGCCCGATGAGTACGAGTACCTGCTGATTAACCACTTCGTCTTTGAGCCACGAGGCTACCATCGCCACAAACCATTTGATGAAGCACTTGCGCCATAAGTCTTGTTTTGCCTCGCCACCGGCGATTGTTACTTGTTGTGCGAGCCAAGTCAACACATCGGGTTGGCCGGGTTCGTACGGACGGCAGTTGAGCACATACTCGCGCAGCGGGTGGACGTCGGGGATACGATGGGACTGCAGCACAGCCAGCACCTCTTTGGCGGCGATACTGAGTCCGCTCTCTGCCGAGCAGTCGCAGACGATGTCATTGATATCCGCCGTGGTGATATCCCGCCAAGCGGGAGCGGCTATCTGCACTTTGTTGCTAATCACATCGTGTCGGAGCCGATTGAACTGCACGTAGTTGTCCTGTATGTAATCACATACGAGCTCTTGCCGGTTGTCTTTTGATTGATTTCTTGCCATAATCGTTCTGAATTTCCGGTGCAAAGGTACTGCTTTTAGGGCATAAAAAAGGCGACAAGTTGTCTCCTCCTTGTCGCCAATTTGTCCCCTAATGATTTTTAATGTCGTTGCAGGTTCTTGCCGTATGATCGGGCATCTACCGGCCAGCCGAACTCATACGACAGTCGTTCGCATAATTCCTTACGTGAGTGGGAATGGCAATAATTTTTAAAGACGGCATCGTGTGCTTTCCTGTGGTCCACGTACTCGCGCACGGCATTATAGTCTCCTTCCTCCGGATACGTGTATTGAGCGCTCATAATGGGTTCGTAAATAGATCGATTAAGGTTAGATACTTGATCGGTAAGCATCGCCACTTTGCGCGCAGCATTGTTCATATCGGTGGTTGTTTCCATCAGATGATCGATCGCATCATCAAGTAAGGTTAGCAGCGTCTGTTTTTCTACACTATCCGGTTGTGAACGCACGATATTCCGAGCCGTACAAAGACGGTCGTTGATGGTTAATATGTGCGTGTTCGTGGTCATTTATTCGTGTGCCCGTTTTCAGATTCGAAAAGGGCTGCAAAGTTAATAAAAATTTTTGAATTGTGCAAATATGCTCAAAATGAACATTCCCGTAAAATGGGGCTGCACGCGATTGTTGAAAACTTTTTTTGCGTCTCCAAACCCCGTTGCGAATGGCGGGCATCATCCCTCTTCGCACATTGTTGAAAACTTTTTTGCATTTTTTTGTTTTTTGTCTGCAGATGTTCAATTTTTCTCGGGTATTCCAGGGCAATAAAATGGGGCATAAAAAACTCCCACGGCATTGCTGCCATGGGAGGACAAAATGTATCAAAAGGTTATTGTGCCATAACCTTTTCATACGTTTTTAGACGGATGGGGTGATGAATACACGCCATTGGCCTGCATCGTCTTTCTGAATATAACTCTTCTCTTGCAACGATTGGAGCATCTTTTGTAAAGCCGATCGGTTAATACCAACCTCCTGCTGCAAGTATGCCAGAGTAGCATTGGATTCAATTTGCAACTCGCGCAAGATCTTGGCGTATGTAGGTGTACGAAACATAACGCGCTCACCATCGTACCACCATATATTTTCGTCCTTTTCCGTTACAAACAAGATGTCATTCTCAACTTCTTTAATAATCAGGCTTACCATGTGTTTATGAAATGGACGAATTTGTTTAAGCAACGCGTGTGCACCGGCAGAAGGTGTCGCTCCGACAATCAAATCGGCTTGATGCAATGCCTCCAGATAGGCTTGTTTCGAGCGACTACGCACTACAATCATCGGCAGCCCGTGACGCGCCAGAATATAGTTCACCATTAGTCGTGCGATACGACCGTTACCATCCTCAAACGGGTGAATACGGATATAACGATAATGGAAAACAATAGCCAATTCTATAGGTGTCAGTTTGCCTTCTGCCTCTGCTTGGTTATACCAATCCACAAGGTCGGTCATCAATGCCGGAGTCTCTTCGGGAGAAGCGTACTCAAAGCGGTCGCCATAACGTGTAATGACAGAGTTCGGTCGAGTCTTATATTGTCCTGCATGAATAGTATAACTGGTCTGTAAGCCACCGGGTAAGGTACGATATACCGTATAATCTTCACGTAAAAGCGTTTTATGCAATGTGCGAATGAAGTTCTGAGTGAGAGGTTGCTTGGTTTCCGTAGCTTCCGTTAGCATCATTTTCAATCCTACATTGCTGGCTTTCATTTCCTCGTAATCACGAAAATCAGCCTCGCCTGCAACCTTACCAAACAGCAACAACAACTCCGTCTGACCATAGGTCAAGGTATTACCCTCGATATGGTTGCTGTTATAGTTAAAATCTACCGTGAACCGACGACTCAATCTTTCACGATCCGTTTCTGATAGCGGCAGAAGTTCATGCCACTTCTCTAAAACAACTTCTAGTTTTCTGTTTTCCATATTTATTGCATTTACCACTGTTATCGGTGGTAAGCCTACCACCATTTCGGCTGCAAAAGTACTGCTTTTTTTTGATATATGCAAGAAAAAGATTGAAAATTAACAGAAAAATCGCCCGTTTGAGCGATTTTTCTTTAAGCAATTTCCTTAAGCATTCAGCATTCGGTCTTCAGCGATTACCACTGCTCGGGAGATATTTCTTCAAACAGCCCGACATTGTTAAACGAGCTACAGAGGGTCGTCAACATAAGGGCTTGCACCGATGATAGAGGAGTGGTGTATATTTTTTTAGTTTCCATCATAGTCCTCTCCCTTCTTGTTGTAATTGTCCTTGTGCGTTATACTCCCTGCCGTCACGGAGAATAATCAGATGCCCGTTTCTAACAGTTTTCCCGGATCCGCAAAGTTCGGCAGATACCTTCTCCGCTCCTGTTGTCTGCCCGGAATGGTTAAAGTTGAGGGAGATACGAGCCGGGGCGGCAGCATTTGAGGCGGGATGATAGAACGCGCGGAAAGCCTGATACGTTGCGCCACCAAACCGATAGAACCCTACACCATGGTTTTTGTCTCCATACAAGACATAGGATGGGGCTAACACTGTTACATTATTATTCTCATAGCCTCTGAAAACATTGCCTGCCATGTGCTCGGACTCTGACTTCTGGGTCGGAGTAAGAAGGATAAAACTGATATTATCCTCTTCGTTCGCTCTTTCACGACGGAGTAGCACTCCGTTGTCAGCAGGGATGGTGAGTGTTTCGCTTACGCGTGGAATAGCGTTCATATTCAGGCTGTTTCCTTCTGCTGTAGCGGTGTATGCCTGCACGCCTTCTGGCCAAGCTACCGTGAAGGCATAGGTAGCGAAATAAATCGTACCGTAGAACGCATCTTGGTTCTTGGGGTCCGGATTCACCGCCGCGTAGGGGTGGATATTCGCATCGGCAAAATAGTTCAGCCAAGCGCCAAAGTCAAGTCCGATTACCGCTCCGCTGGTATTCAGTTTGACTGCTCCCCAATACTGGTCGTGGAGGTATAGCAATGTGGATCCGGAACGGAAATCAGGGAAAGCCGATGTACCTATTGATACATTATTCTTAGGGTCGGTATTCCTTACAACCACCCATTCTAGATTGCTACAGTCTGAGAATGCACTCTCACCAATATTCGTCACAAATGTCGGGATAGCAACGGCTTTCAAGGCAGCCTTGCCGTTAAAAGCGCCATCTCCGATAGCGGTGATGGTATATTTGGTTTCCCCTACTCTGAACGTATCGGGGATTATCAAGATTCCGTCTTCCGGAAGAGCGGTTGCACCAGTGATGGTGGCTTTATACTCCGCATCCGCAGTATAGTTCAGCGTGGCTCCATTCGCATCTATGGTCTCATCGGCGAAAGCGCACAGGCTGCATGCTGCAAACAAGCAGCTTATCATTACATTTATTTTCATCTTACTAATAGTTTAATATAAACGGCTGATCCATCGTGCCTTTCATAGCATCCGTTGCAAAGACGAAGGCATCGGTATGGGTAAAAATATTGGTCCAATGTGCAGACCAGTACTGCAAGGAAATGCTGTTATCCGCCTCGTTTGCGGGTGCAGTGATATAGAGGAAGAACAAGCCTTTCTCTCCGCCACTCTTTGTTGAAAGCGAAGCGACACCGAGACAATGTCCTGCTGCGTCGAACGCTGCCAACAGGTCCTCCGCCTTCTGTGTAGCCTGTAGCGCATCCGGCAGCCGAATAATAGCCGTCATGGAAGACGAGTAATCGTAATCTGTCGGTGCTACCCAATTCGTTGGACGGGGCACACTACCCTTCATGTTCTCCGGCTCGTCGCTTTTTCCCTTGCACCCTGCTGCACCGAGTAGCAGGAGGCAGGGAAGAGCCATTAACAATAATTTTCTCATTGTTCTCATTGTTTTATTTAATTAAGATGGATCACTTGTTTATTTCTTGTCCTACAATACTATAGGTCTTGCCGTCACGGCGGATGAAGACATGATCGTTAATCAGGATCTTCTCTGCCCTATCGGATGCTTTCCGTACGGTGAGTTCAAGCGGTTGCTGAATCGTGCCCACGATCTTGTTAGGCTCATATCCAACGGTCTGTTCCGCCGACTCGCCATCGAGTGTGAATGTCACTTCTGCGGCATCCTCTCCGCCAATGAGGAAGAGGTATTGTCCGTCCTCTATCTCCGTCGGCGTGTAGTCGATACCGTTCGCGTGTGCCACCGGCATCACTTCTGCGGTAGCGAAGACGACCATGTTCGTGGCGTAGGGATGAGCAGCCATTTTCTTTTCTGCTTTCGCCTCGACCGGCAGCGGCTTGTTCTCCGGATAAACCATATTCACGGTTCCCTTACCCACGCGGTAGAAGAGGTATCCTTCCCCCGGTTTGAGGGTCTGGAGCGAACCTTTCCATTTGCCGCTCTCTGTGAACACGGCTATAGCGGTACGGTTCTTGATCACATCACCTACGGAAGCGTTGTCGTAGTAGTCAGCGAAAGCGTCCGTGATGGTTCTCGTGGAGTTCATCATGTACGGCACGCTGTTCCATCCATTACGCAAGGAGATGGTGCGTTGCTGCATTGTCGGTTCTTCACCGATGAGGTACCAGTCGGCTACATCGTCGTGGCAATAGAGCATGTACATATACTGCCAGCTCCAGGTATCCATCGTGCCGTACCACTCATAATGCGTCGTGTCGTCCGATGCGCGGTTATACTCGCTGAAGGACAGCGCCACGGACGACTTGACTTGGTCGTGGCGGCTCCAGGAAGCGTAGGACGGCAGCACGTCGTTGACCGCCATCGAGGCAGGGATCTTATAGAGCGATACCCAGTTCCAGCCCTTGGAGAGTTGGATATTCATCATCTCCTTGGACGAGGTGCTGAGCTTCATCGGCTCCTCAGGCGAGTAGCCCTTGGTAGTGTTCGCCTTGTAGGTCACGGCGGCGGACGGGATCAGCGGCAGCACTTTGCCGGTCGATGCCTGCCATAGACGGAACGCTACGTTCGCGCCCGTCAGACTGTCCGAACCATGGATAGTGAGATAGACGAAGGTCTCGTTCACGGCTTCATCCGCGTCGATATGCACCTTGCCCACACACTCGTTATCGATAAACGCGCCTACGATATCGTTCGCGTCGGTGTCTATCTTCTCATCCACATACACTTGCGCGCGGATGTTCATCGTCGTCGGGTACTCGGCAAAGTCCGCATTCTGCCACGGATCCTGCGCTTCGATGGCGATATCCACCATCAGCGGCTCGGAGAGGTTATTCATATCCGTGAGGTAGATCAGCTCCGAGTATTCGCCTACGTTCATGTTCGGCGCATCCACGGTGAAGGTCAGCGTCCGCTCCTCCTCGGGATCCAGTGTGCCGCGTGCCTCGCTGCAGCTGAGCCATGCCGGCAGACCGTCAATCGTGAACTGGTAACGCTCGCCGGAGGTGTTGATGATCTTCGTCTTGAAGGTGAAGACATCCTCGCTGTATTCGTCGCGGTCGAGGATATACTCGATATTCTTCTCCGCCCATTTGAGCCTGTTCTTGTTCACAAACACAGTCCATGTCACAGGGCTCTCCATCGGGTTGCCGTTGAGGTCCTCTACGTCGCGGACGGTGATCTGGATGTTCTGCTTGTTGATCTCGTAGTCGAACATATTGAGGTTGATCATCAGCTGGTCGTTGTTGTACGCCCAGTCGAAGTTCATCTTGCTCAGCGTAGCTTTCTCGCGTGCCGGAGGGAGATTCAGGTAGTCGGCTTGCGCTTTAGCTTGTTCGATATATGCCGAGTCGATCAGCGGTTGCACTTTGCCTTCCACAACCACACCTTCGGAGGTCTTGAAGACACGCTGGTCATTCGGAGAGAAGACTTTGCGGATGATACCACTGCTGTTCTCTTGGTCATCTGAGAAGGTGAGTAGCGCCATCAATCCCATCTCATCACCGGATGGCGATATATTGTCGTACTGCTCGATGAGGTTCTGCGGCAGCGCTTGCTCGAACAGCACGAGGTTGTCGAGGTTACCCTTCAATCCCTTGCCGCCGAGGTACATCGAGCCGCTGAACGAACCTACCTTGTCCGAGAGGATGGAGCTGATGAGGCTCCCGTCGATATAGACCGCCGTGGCGTTATAGGTCCTGTTGACCGTCAGCACGAACGAGTGCCATGCGCCGTCGGCGTACGAACCCGCCAGCCGCTGATTCAGCTCGTCGTCGCTGTAGTACAGATCGCCGCCGCGGAAACCGATGAAACTACCGAGCGCTTCGCCGGTGGTAGGATCTTGGTTACCTGCCGTCAGCAGCGCTACCGTGTCCTCCTGCAACGCCTCGGCGCGGAACCACAACATCAGCGTCATGTCTTTTCCTGCCGAGCGGGAGAGCAACTCGTCTCTCAGACGGATACCTTTCTGCGTGCCGTCGAAAGCCAACGATATACCGTCCGGGGTCGTCCAACTGCCGCCGTAGAGTAGCAGGTACGCGCCGTTCGCTTTGTCCGTCAGCAGATTACCCCTTCCTTCGTTCATCGGGTAGTAGTCCGCTAACTTACGCTCGTAACCGCTCATCTGTACCATATACGTGTCGCTGATCTCCTCCGGCGTCAGCGCTTTCGTCCATAGACGCGCTTCTAACATGTTGCCCTTGTATCCGCGGCCGAAGATCAGCGGTGCCTTGCCGCTGTACGCAGGCGCGTCAGAGCCGTTGAGATCAAGGCTCACGTTCTCCGTGCCGACATAGAAGACCACTTTCTTACTCTCGTGGTTATAGACCGCAGCCACACGGGTGAAGCCGCTGATCACTTTGTTCATCGGTTTGGAACTGATCACCTCGTTGCCGAACTGCATATACAGCGTTGTGCCGGCTTTGATACCGAACTTAACGCCCTCGTCGCCGTGCTCAAACAGCACCGCGTCTGTGCCTTCCTCCGCCGGGTTCACCATCATATCGATCGTGAAGGACTTGGCGGACAGATTACGCATAATAGGCGACATAGCGTACGAACTCTCTGCCTCTGCAAAATATACCGAAGTCGAGGCCAACAGGCCCGTTGTGTTCGTATAACCGATCACTTGGAAGTTGTTGTCCTTATCGAGGTAATTACCCACTATCGGCTCGTTGAAACGCAGCAGGATCTGGTTATCGCCCGTCAGGATACTGTTCGTTGGATTGGGCTTGCCGAACGCACGCGGCACGCGTGTGTCCTTTATTCCGCGCATGACGGCCGACGGACGGGTGATGAAACCGTTGCCGTGGCGGCAGAAAGCAACAGCACGCAGGTCGTACTGCTGCTCCATCGGGTCACGCTCGCCGTAGAAATGGATGTTCTCGATACGACCCGAACTGATCATCGCCTTGTTACCCGAAGCAGCATGATAGAGGCTGTCGTCCGCGTAGTACGAACACAGGTTCACCCAGTCGTCGTCGCTATGCGTGGACAACTTGTATTGGAACTCGATATGATCAAAGTTCTTGTAGTTAACATCAAATCCGTCAATGACAACCGGCAAGTACCATCCCGTCGAGTCTTGAGGCGAGAGAGTGTTCATGATCCAGTTGCCGTGAGGAGCGGATATATTCACCGGACAAGCTACCGGCATGTAATGAACCGAGAACGTACATCGCGCCAACTCCGTAAGACTGCAACTGGAGACTAACGACAGCGTGATATCATCAAAATCATATCCTTCGCCCGCATAGACCTCTACGCGCTTGAACTGAATATCATTGCGGCTCAGTAACATCTCCCGCCCTTGCTCCAACAACGCCTCGCCGTCAATCATGATCTTCGCACCCTTGGGGTTAGTGCCTTGTTGCACTTTGAGCGTAAACGGTATAGGCATGTTATCCACGCTCTGGTACGGCACTTCGCTCTCGTTGGTGAGATGGAGATTGAAGACTGCCGGCTGATCTACGGGCACATTGCTGCGCTCGTGTACATCGATATCTAATTTTGGGTTCTCTAATTTGAGTGTCCCGGCCGAGAGCGGAGTCTTAGGCGTATAGAAACGGGTCGAGTCCGGTCCTTCCCACGGACAGCGGGTTGCACCTCCGTTGAGGAAATAGACATACGAACCGTAGAGATAGTCGTCGGCCTCCGTGAAATCGCGGTTGTCCCCGGTCTCGTCGTTGAATCCGCTCTTCTTATCCACTACGCGATAGACGCTGACATTCAGATACTCCAGCGACAGATTGTCTCCACTGAGGGTAAATCCGGTGGATTTGGAGGTTGTACTGCTGCTTGTAGCGGGACTCATGTTCCAATCCATATTGAGGATAGGGGTGAACTCGAATTTCCACGTAGCAGCCGCTGTCTTACCTACCACCTCTAATGGTTTGTCGTCCGCGGAGCCCAACTGTTGGAAGGCGGTTTCTAGCAACTTGGTAATGCTTGTACTGGCGCCCTGGACCATTTTCAAATCCTTACCGGGCAGCGCACTATTCAGAGACAAGCCCGGGTAGGTCACTTTCGTAAAGACAGAACTGGTGGAGTTATAACTCTCGCTATGGGATACAGAGGTAGCGCCGCCTACTGACCACGTGCCTACCAACTCGCTATTCGAGCCGCGGAGGGCGTCAATCTTCTCGCGTTCGTTCTTCACCAGAAGCGAGAACCAGTTGACATATTGGCGGTTATAGGATGCTACTTCGTCGTCATAGAGATTGTCATCCGGCGTAATCTGAACGTAATAGCCGTCCAAACCGAAGTTCTCATCGGAGGGAGCCACTTTGCTCCAATAAACGGGTTTGCCGGTAGAGGTAGCAATTGCTGCGACCGTAGCACTATCGCCCGTCATGAGGAGCGCGTCACGCTGCTGTACCAACTGCGAGAGCAGCGTGTTCTCAATATAATCCTGCGTATAGACGAAGGTGGAGTTGATATACGATGTAGCGCCTAACTCGGTACCGATGACGAGATAGTATTTCTCGCCCTTGGCGTCTCTACCTTCGGCGATAGTACGCATCGTACCGTTAGCAACCTGCGCCGAGAGCGTGACATAGGTCAGCGAGTCGAGGGGCTGTACCGCATCCATCATTCCGTAGAGCACATTCTGGGTCGCGCCGATGAATACATCCGCCGGAGCACCTACCGAGAGCGGGTCACCGGCCGTGGAAATACGATCAGAAGTGGTGAAGGTATAAGTGCCACTATGCTTATAGAGGAAACTGCTGGTAATAGGCAGGGTCAAGGAATAGTTGGAGGTCGCCTCTGTCGGCGTTCCGGTCCATATACCGCCGCCCATTCCTGCAAAAGCACCCATATAGATATTGGCGCCTGCTCCATATTTGAGCGTGATTCCCAAACCGAACGTCAGTTGGAAATCCGTATTGCAGGAATAACTATAGGACGTACCTGCATCGAGGTAGGCGGAACTACCTGATCCCGGAGGATCGCGCAGGACATCCAGCAGGATTACTTCTCCATGCGTGGAAGCCGTGAAGTCGTTGCCTTTCAGTTTGTCACCCGCTACAAAGGCACGTATAGCCTGGGTCTCCACATAGGCACCCTGGTATTCAACCGAGAGGTCGAGTACACGCAGTGCATCCTCGCCCGTCTTGATGAACGATACATAGTCCACCGGCACTACAATCTGCGCCTGTCCGTTCGCATCCAGTTGATGGGTTTGAATCTCGGTATTGATAGCGTCGTGCATACCGTTATAGACCTTGAGTGTACCGCCCTGGAGCCGTACTTCTTCATGCTGCAGAGAAGTAGGATCATTATTGTAATAGTAATCCTCATGGGCGGTAACGCAGAACTGGTATTTCTCGGAGTTGAATACCGGTGCGCCGAAAAGATAGGTATAACTGCCGTCTTCTTGTTCCTCCACTACAGGCACCTCGATATTTTGGTTTTGAATATTCCGGCGCGTAATGGTTTTCTCGCCATAATAATCCACCGGCATACCGAACTGCAACTGGGTGCAAGATACCGTGATCGGACTATGATAGGTGATGCTGTACGCCTCGTTGTAATCCACCTCTTTGCCTTCTTCCGTATTGGTACGATATTGCAGCGGTGCGTTCGTCAGATCCAGTGTCTCACTGGTCTTACCCTCCGCATAGAGCGTAGCGTAGCCGCGAGCGGTCGCCTGTGTGATCTTGTACTTGACAGGGAAGAGATCGACATAATACTCACCCGTGTTCACATCCGGATAGATGATGATGCGTTTCTTGTAGTATTCCGTGCGGGTAGCACCTACCGTGTCCACAGCTTCTCCGTTGCGCACCTCGTGAGGCAGGTTGATAATGACGCTATCGCGCGTCAAATCATCCTTATAATGAACGATTTGCGAGATATTGTCGCCTTCGAGTTCGAAGACCATCTTGAGGTCATCGCCGAGGTTGTTCTGACTCAGACCAAAGCCTAAGGGTTTCTCCGCCTGGGTACGACCACCGGCGAGACGACCGATAAGGCGCACTTTCGTCAGATCCGTAATACGTACATCGTCCAGCGCTTTGACAAGCAAGAGGGTGCTGTCTTCGCTCTCATCGTCCATCTTCACAAAACCATTATTGAGGAAGGTATGCCCTTCTTTGTATGCCTGGAGGGTAAAGCGGTCGTTCTCCGGCACGCGGAGTTCGAAATTACCCGATGCATCGGTCTTATAGAGGGCAGTGCCGTTCATGACGGGGATGCCGTTCAACTTGAGATGTACATCCCTTGCCGGCACCGTACTGTTCTCATAGAGCACGCGTCCTGTCAGGCGGACGGAGGAGATATTGGCGAAATTGATATTCTCCTTGATACAATCATCCAGCCCGAGAGTCACCGACGCATTATTCGCAGAGGTGTTGTTATAGGTAAACTGCGCCTTGGTCGAAGTAGGGGTGATCGCATAAGGATAGCCTTCGCCGTAGATCAGGCTGTCCAGCAGGTAGTAACCGTTCTCGTCCGTTTCGACCGTCTGTACAATCGTGCCGTCGGAGGTGCGTGAACCTACTACCGTGATACCCGGACAAGCGGTGCCGTCCTCGTAACGGACATAACCGCTCACCTTGCCGTACGGGTTACGCGAACCTACCGCCGTAGCATCTACGGACTTCACATTGCCGTTGCACTCGTACGTCATTGTCAGGCGATATTCCCATTCGGGAGATACGAACGGATTAGCTGTACGGTCTTTGTACCAACTGCCTGTATAGTTCTCCACCAATACCGTCCAAGCGGTGTCGCTGCCTGCCGGGCGTGTCTCAATCTTGTAGGAACCCACATTGCCATCCGTTGTTTCCCAGCGCAGCAGCACTCCGTCGGAGTACTCCAGTTGGGTAGCAGCGAAGGTATTGAGGTTTGCCGCCTCGGTGAAATAGACAATCGAATCTTTGTCGCGTGCCGGTGAAACAGGCTTTGGATCGTAGTTGAGGCTGTCGTTATGTACGGTCACATCCGTGGTATCCACATACACCTCGTATCGATAGTGAACACAAGGCGTTGACGCTATATCGGAGAAGCGCACTAACGGCATAATACCGGTATATGTAGTATCATTCTGGTGATACTTGATCCTATTGATGGCAGCCTGCACACTATCCCGTGGAATCTCCATATCTACCGTATCTCCCAGCTCTGTAAAGATCTTACGGAGCATGAAGCGCTGCTTGGGATCCAGATAGTAATGGCTGTAGCCCGGCGCCTCTTCGCTACGGGCGCGGTTGCGGTTCGTATTTTGGATATTCAGAGAGAAATTCACACGATGGCTGGTCTCGAAATCATTCGCCAAGCGGTAAGTCAGATGCTTGGAAAGCGGCCACGGACTATAAGTGTAGGGAGGCTCGTACGCCATTTTCACAGCAAAGTCATGCCCATCCCATCCCCATTGGGAGGAAGACACACGGCGAACGCGATAGTAAACAGTGTGGCTCTTCTCCACGGGATTCCACCATGCGGCTTCCACCGTATCCTGATAGGTATAGGTCTGGTGGTCGAGTGTATCCGTCATCAGCGAGTCGTACGCCATCTGTATCAGTTCGATCGTCGTGGCGTCCGAGAAATCCGAGCGGTACGCACGCTGGATTTCGAACATGTCGTTCTCCATCAGTTCATCCTCCGCCGGATGGTAGATTTTCCAGGTCAGTTGCTTCTTGCGGTAATCGATAAACCACTTGCCGGAAGCCTTGTCCTGCGTCTTGAGACCGGAGATTGCAAAATCATGGATCTTGTGGTATGCCGGTATATTGACCGAATTGGAGTTCAGCACTTGCGTTTGCGTGCTATCCATCGAACGCTGGATCTCCATCGTGATATATAGGCTGCGGACTACATCGTCGCTGTTCACAAAAATCATATCCGCTCTCGCGTCACAAGGGATAGGATCTCCCGTACCGTTGAGCCAATACCGATACGGTTGTTGTACCGAAACGTATGGAACAGCAATCTTACCATAACCGGCTGTTCCGTTTTCATTTAGGACATATAGGAACGGAGTTTGTAACTGCGGTGCGGGATCGGGATCACCACCTGTTATTTTCGCTAATGTGCGTTGTTGGCTTTGTCGTGCCTGGTCGGACGGATCTCCTCCCTCACGACGGAAATGCACCGTGTTACCCACCCAATATGTCTTGTTGGCAAACTCGGTGGGTTCGATAAAGTCGAACTCTAAATAGGTCAACCAATCTGCCGTTCCCTGGCGTTTGAGATAGAACTCATGCCACTGACCGTCCGCGGATACATGTACAGGCTCTCCATCGTAGGTATTGGTCACAATGATGGCACCGGATAGCAATTTCAAACGCACCCACCCGCGATCACTGGGGTTTGTACAGTCTTCACAGTCATCTGCGGCTGGCCTGTTATGCCCGGCGTTGTCCGCCTCGTAAATCATAAAGTTCGGGTAGTCGGTATCGGCTGCTCCTTCCAAATGGGTCCAGCAACGAGAGCCTTGAGTCACATTCGACTCATCAGAATAAGCCCAGAAATTTCGGCTCGTACCGCAGGCAAATACAAGAATCTTGAAATGCACTTTCCCGTTGCCGGCAGCGTAAGCCGAATAATGGGTTCCACCCACCTCTTCACGGAAATACCAATCTCCGTGACTCGCGCGAGCGAAAAGGTTTGTCACAGGCACCGATGCCAGCGTCAAAACTGCTAACAAATAAAGAATAGTCTTTTTCATCATTGTGTTAGATTTTTTAAGTATAAAATTTTGTGATTTTTTCACAACATAAACAACGTCGGCGCAAAATTACAAAAAAATATGCACGTACGCAATGCGCACGTGCATATTTTTTACAAAGTGTATCCTAAAAGGGTTAGAAATTTACGAAGTGTTTCCTAAATAAGGATTAATACAAAAAGCCAATGATCCACAATGGAAGTTTGTGACCATACGGATTTAGAAGTATTCTCTTACAGCAAATTCATATTGATCAATGAAAATCTTTTTGAAAGCGTGCAGATTATTCTGTTCATAGAAAATCAGCATCGCTTTCTTATAATCAATAGAATCAACCGTGCGGAATGATAATGGGCAGTAGCCATTTGCTATTAGCATTGCATTGCTTGTGATACGTGCTGTTCGTTTGTTTCCATCCATAAATGGCTGAATATAACTTAATAGCAAAAGTACCAACAATGCCTTTTCAAACACATTCGTGTGACTGTTGATCAACGCACAAGTATCACGCATGGCCTCGCGAATCTGGAATTCATTATCTAACGGCCTGTATTGAGTCCCTGTTATACCCACACGTCGATGACGCAGACCCGTATCAACCGACAATTCCTTGGTAAGCAATTGATGGATGTCCTCGATATGGCTGATGCTCAACTCTTGTAAATAGTCAGGATTGTCCAATATAAACCGTAACGCGTCTTTGTGATTCAGCAGCATTACAGCCTCTTCCTTGGTCTTGCCTTCTGCTGTCTTACTTTCACGCAACAACCGCTCTGTCTCAAGAAGCGAATACGTGTTACCCTCTATCTGTGATGATTTCCAACTTAAATCAATACCCAACCGCTCCATCTCTTTACGATACTCATTCTCACTCATATCTGATAAGTGGGCACGAAAATCCGCTTGTAAAGTATTTAGATGTTTCAACTCATCCTCCGTAAACAAAGCAACTTGCGGCAACTGCTCATTAATAAGCGCGAAGTTAAAACTTGTTTGGACTTGCCGGTCGTCTGCTTCTTGTGCAAAGTAGGTGTCCAAATCTAAAGGCATTAATAAATGAGCACGATTGGATAAGGAATACCTCGTTGCGCGCGCTTTTCCCTCTACGATGATATCGCCAATCTCAACTCCCGACGCTATAAACCTTTTTAGTGTGGCGTCACTTTCTTTAAAACCGATACCTGCGCGAATTTCCTCACGCGATGAGAGAGGGTGATAGTGCAAAAAATGCAATATTTCACGAGCTGTTTCCATAAGCTAATTTTAAAAATCGGTGCAAAATTACAAAAAATATTTGAATAATCGGCTCAATTTAGGCGAAAAAATGCAAAAAATCTTACTTTTTTGAGCCGATTCGGCATGTTTAGCGCGAAACATACCCCATCTGACCGGTTTTTCGTATCTTG